>Ga0182006_1000336_pt1 | contig 40117 bp, 44 predicted proteins | sample Sormic07211104_1_FD_123022 | JGI IMG/M metagenome (GOLD analysis project Ga0182006, IMG submission 123022) | Rhizosphere microbial communities from Sorghum bicolor, Mead, Nebraska, USA - 072115-104_1 MetaG | ecosystem: Host-associated > Plants > Roots > Rhizosphere | place: USA: Nebraska...
CTGGTATGATGCGCGCCACTGGAGAGATGCCGGAGTGGCCGAACGGGACGGATTCGAAATCCGTTGTACTGGCGACAGTACCTAGGGTTCAAATCCCTATCTCTCCGCCATTATTGAATACGACTAAGCCCCTGAAATGGTTGAACATTTCAGGGGCTTTTTCGTTTCCGGCGTTTGGTTTAGGGCATTTTTAGGGCAAAAATGCAGATTAGCGTAGTGCTATTCATCTGACTGCCTGGCGTCTTGGTCAACTCGTTCCGGCTGATATTCAGCCGAAGTGCCGCTGCCTATGGCAGTTAGGACATAGGGCGATAGCGTTCTCTACCGAGTCCTCTCCGTGATCGACCAAGCGAATTACATGGTGGACTTCAAGGTAGGCAGTACCATTGGAGCGTCGATTAAAGGGGGCTGAACTGCCACACCCTTCACAGTGGCTCTTGGCGCGTAAAAGAACTTCGGCCACAACGTCGGGATTACGTTCAAAGTCCTGCACTATCCGCACGGTACGCTTAGGCTTTCTTGGCGCAGTGGCGAGCCTCTGGAGCCTGGCTGCAGAATCATCCGCTATCGCTGACTGCACACGCCTATCAAAATCGTTACCGGCTGGCATAATTTCAGCCATGCCGGATAAACGTATTCGGAACTCTCGCAAAAGAGCACTGAGACCCCGGTGATTATTCCCACGGGCTGCCGAATAATCTAAGTTGCTCTGCACCGAGCGAAGTGCAGTTAGCAAATCATTTGCTCCCCTGGCTGCGATGACTTCCAACATTGCCCGTATAGCGGGCAAACCTAGATTAGCCTTCCATGGAGTGCCTTTTAATAAATGTGAATAGCAGTTGAGGTGCGCATTGGCTGTGTGGGGTTCGAACCCATGAGTAGCGGTCAATCGTGCAAACGCAACACTGCGTTTGAGGGCTCCGCTTTCCACGCGCTGGGCTAAATCTAATGCTGTCGCTGCGGCGGCGTCGGAAATCAGAATACGACTCATTGGTTGCTCTCGCCCGTCGTTATTAAAATATGCGCCCGCCGGCGGCGAACGTCGTCGGCGGAGTGCACTTAGCTGATCAAGCTGTAGGTTCAGTGAAGTGTCAATTACATTCTAAACCCTAGCATCTGCGAAACCATCCCTGCCATGCTTTTAGTATCAGTAGGAATCCAGCGTCCATAGTGTTTCCTAACCATCGTCGTATCCGCATGTCCCAGTTGTCGGGCAACCCATTCTACTGGCACATAGCTCGACAGCATCTGACTGGCAAAGGTATGCCGACACTGGTTAGCCCCGCGGTGCCTGACCCCAGCCTTGTTCAAATGCTCAGTAAACCATTTGCTCACCGTCCTCCCATTCCACAAAAAACCGCTGGTGCTGCTACGAAACAGAAACCTGACCTTCTGCTTCTTGCTGGTGATGTTGTCCCGCTGAATCACCTTTATCTCCTCGGAGGGCGCTTGATGCGCTGAGGCGACGATTTCCTTCATTAGTTCCAAGGCGGGGTCAATAAGCTCAACTGCGCGCAGTCTGGCGCGCTCTTTGGGCACCTTGAACTCACCCACAACCAATGCACGCCGAACGTGCACCACTCCCGCTACTAGGTCTACGTCCTCCACTGCCAATGCAATGAGTTCAGAGAGGGATAGACCCGCCCAGCAGTTGAATACGATCATTCGGGTGTCCGGTAACCGAGCGAGATCTGTCTTCGCAATCATTTCAATTTCATCGCGGCTAAACGGATCTGCAAATTCAGAGTCGTTATCCGATCCAACGTTACTGATTCGGTCCAGGGGATTACTTTTCAGAATTCCATCGCCAAACGCGTCTGCCCAAACTCCCCTGACGATGGTGAAAATGTCATTTACCGTTTTAGGCGCAAGACCTTGCTTCAACAGTTGAGCTTGAAACAGGGCGATGTCGCTCCTGCTGACATCTACGATCCGCCGCTTCCCAAATTTTTTGCTGACGTGAATAGCCTTGCTCACGTAGTTAACCACGGTGCTCGAAGCCTTTTGAGCTCGCTGCACCTCTAGCCACCGATCAATCCCCTCTTGAACTGTACGTTTATTTGCAGGTCCTCCAGTTCCTGAGAACATTGCTGCACGAGGGGAGTTGGGGAAATGAGCGGCATAATCGAATCGGCCTTCTTTGATCTCGGTAATGATTGTTCGTCGCTTATTGTCCGCATAAGCAATCGAAGTTTTGTTGACCTTGGCGATACCATCCAAGGGTTCACGACATCGTTGCCCATTTAAGATGAACCAGATACGTAGCTGCTTGCCATTCATTTCTACGCCGGTCGGTAGCTTGTCGGTCATGGTTGGCCCTCCATCCAGCGTTCAATGGCAGACCGGTTGTAGACGATCACATTGGCTGGATCCCAGCGCCAGTGTTTGCCCTCAAGCCAGATTCCCTTCGAGCGATATTTGCGAACAGCTTCGGTGCTAAGACCGAAGATGGGGTACAACAAGTCCTGGCGAAACCAGGCGCCCGAGCTTGTATAAATTCGGTTTATATCAGTGGTAGCCTCAGTAGCGCTTATTACACATGTAGCGGCCTTTCTCATCGGGTTGCTCCTTGCATCCTGTTGTTACGCTTAAATACCCAGCATTTCACCGTCATTGATCGGTTCATCATTGGGTTTTGGGCGGCCTGCCAGGCGCGTACAGCGCTGTAGGTCGCCTTGTTGCTTTCGAGTAATTTACGGCTACGGCTGTCGACCAGCAGCGACCTCAGAGTTTTAAGGTCGGCCAGGTTCTGCCGATGTTCGCTGGCTAGCTCGGCGAATTCATTCAGATTGATCGCGATTAGTTGTGGGTCATTGCTGTGATTGACTTGGGGCCCTTCGCCGAGGGTTTCTAAGTAGTCGTAAACGTCCCAAAACTCAGCCACCAACGGGTGGTCGGCGCTGATGGCTCCCTGACGCTCCAGAGCCATGGCGGTCAAGGCCTGTTGCGTGATGAGCCTCTGACTTTCTTCCAGAGGGCAGATCAGGTCCAGGCAATCGACAAGGGCCATGATTTGGCTGTGATTCTTGATGATCCGCTCAACACGGATCTCCTTGAGTTCACGCAAACCTTGCTCATGCACCGCCACACGCTCGGAAAACTTCGCCATAGCCTGGGCCTCAGCTCGCACCGCCATCAGCAGAAAATAGCTGAGCTGTTCGACAGGTATTAGGTTGAGGTTGTCAGCTGCCGCCCGGCTCTCTGTGGTCACCTCAGGGCGGGCGAAATGAGTTTTGATAATTCGGGTTAGGATTGCCTCAGATGCACTGACGTCGGCGTTCTGGCTTATGGCTATGGTCCCCCGAAACGGTGGCTCGTAGGTTTCGTTGCCACTGGTTTTCATGCCTCTGGTGCCGAGGGTACCGCCGCCAAAAAAGTCTTTGAGTTCGTCCCAATCAAACCCCTTGGCATGCACCTTATCTGGCTCGTTGCGGTCGCCCTCGATCAGGACCACAGGCATGTTGGACACTTGACCCATAGCGCGCTGCCGACCGGCACGGGTCGATTTTGATGGATCGAACCCTTCGTACTCTCGTCCCAGCAGCTTCCATAGAAAAGTCAGTAATGTTGTTTTACCGGCACCTGCCTCACCGGTGACCTCCAGAAAAGGAAACGATTTGTACCGGGCGCGGATTTGTTCGGCGAACAATGAGCCAAACCAAAACGCCAGCGCTACGATTCCCCTGGCACCAAAGCAGGTCCACAACATCGGTAACCAGTCCTGGCGGTACTGTTGGCCGTCGCGCTGAATGTGCATCGCAATTGACTTCTGCAGCGTCTTGAGCCGCAGCTTGTCGAATTCAAAGAAGTCTTCTTTATTGACCTTGCTGAGAATGCCATTCCGTACGGCTAGGTCACCGAACACGTAAGCGCCATGCTCTTTGCTGTAGCCCACGTAATCGATCGTCTCTACTGTTTTCAGCCCGTAGAGTTGGTCCTTCATGATCTTGTCGAGTTGCCGGCCGCTGCCAGTGAATACCGCGCCGGCAGCCATGCTGAGCAGGCGCTTTTTAAACTCGCTGGCGGCAGCGACCTGGCCGCCCGTAAAGGTATTCTTCACGCTACCGCCATCGTGGGGAAAGTCCACGCGGAAGTAGTACCAGGACTCGTCGGTTACCTCGTTGCGTTGGAAATACAGCGCTTGGGGATAGCAATTGGCGATTTCAACGATGCCTCCGCATTGGCGTAGCACCTTCTCTCGACGTTGTTTGTCGGTAAGCAACTGGTCTTCGTGGCGCTCCGAAGACTCCAACGCCTGCATGGCCTTGTTGAACTTCTCCAGATCCATCTTGAACCAGTACAACCGACTCTCGAACTCGAAGTGAAATTCATGACGCTCGCGCCATTCGTACATCCGTACGCCTTTCTCAGAAGCGCTTTCAGCGATCAGAAGCGAGCCGTGATAGCGGGCGGCTGCCAAGTCTTTAGTGATTTGCTCGGTACGCTGGATCTCATCATCCACAAAGGCCCAGCGCTGATGCAGGTCGTTCCAGTCAACTTTGCGGCTGTCGGGCTGAGGGATTTGGGCCGCTTCACTCTCATAACCCAAAGCCCGGGCCTGCCGAACCCACTGCCTAGTGTATCTGTGTGCACCAGGTTCGTTGTCCAGCGCCCAAACCAGTTTTGGCAGCTTGCCCCCGCGCAGCCTTGCAAGCGCTTTCAATGACTCTTCAGGAAAGGCGTTGGACGACATAGACGACACCGTCGCGATATCGTTGTGCACCATAGCAATGGCGTCAAAGATTCCCTCGACGATCCACAGTTCACTGACCTTCAACAGCTCGACGCAAGGCGGACACCACCAAACGCCGCGGGGACTATCGCCGGGTTTGAAGCGAGCCTTCATCTTGCCAAATCGGTGCGGACGATCAATGAGCCGTTCCCAATAACCCCCTTTCTCCAGGGCAAATCGGACTGTGGCGCTGCCTTCGTTCAGTTCACGTGAGTAGAACGATTCCTGGGTGAACCATCCTTGAATGAACTCAAGCCGAAACCCCCGCGCAAACGTTAGGTAAGCCCGAGCTGTAGCATTAGGATACTGATCACAGGAGGGCGCCCGGCGGCTCCAATCATCGAACAGATCCTCGTACAGCTCCTTGACGTGCCAGCGCTTGCCGCATTTGCTTTCGCGTCCGCAAAGGATCAGCCATGGTTTAGAAACACGGGTGTACAGCTCTTTTTGTCCGCAGGCCGGACACTTGCCGCCGCGCCAATAGACGTCGCTGAGTCGCGCTTTAAAGTCGTAATCGTTCTTGAGCCGTTGAAGTACTTCGGCCCGTAGTGTTTCTGACAGTTCCATGTTGCACCAAGTCGTGGGCAATACCCACCCAGCCCCACGTTCGCGTGGGGTTGAGTCAATTCATAGTTAGAGCGAATCAGGCAAGTTGGGAGTGACGTAAGGACGCATTGGCGCCGCGTATTGCTCGGTCCAGGCTAACTGCACCAAGTTCGTCGCAATGCCGGGTGGCACCTCCAACGCGACGATCAAGTGATGAACGCAGTTTTTGAACAGCTGATCGCCATTGATTAGATGCTTCGCCTGATGTCGGGCCAGATAAGCGAGAGCAGCGCGTTGCATGCTGCTGCGGTAATCGTGCGGAATAGGCTGGCTATCGTTCATTTAGTCCGCTCTGTCCTTGAGGGGGCAATAGGTCGAGTTGAGCTACGGTGGTGGCCATTGCCTCACGGCGCAGCGCTACATCTGCCAGTGGCAGCTTGACTGATGGATTCGCCATCCCGCTGGGGCTCATTTCGTGTGTCATTTCAAACTGGGCGCGTACAGACCAGCCGCAAGCCTCGTTAGTGCATTGCAGATAAGCAATGCGAAGAAATACATGTGTACCTTCACTGGTACGGATGCGCATCCGCGACAGGCAATGAGGGCAGACCAGTTTGTATGTGCTCATGGCAGCGTCCTTGCGCTAGGGCTGATGTAGTGATAGCTGACGGCACGGTGCCGACCTTGATACCCAGTAAAACTGCGGCCCGATGAGCTTCACCCCGACGGCCTTTCTTACGTCCATTAAGCAAGTCGCTGACCAAGCTTGTGTTAAGCGTATTACGGCGGCAAAACTCGGCAATACTAAGGCCCAGCCGATCCAATTCGGCTCGGGCTTGCTCGCGTGTAAAAGGGGAGGGCATAGTGTCCATTCGTCGGCATCCGTGTTGACTTTGGCGAAATTATGCCCAATAAATTATGCCTGTAAAGGGTGAAAGCTTGAGAAATTGTGCATCAAAACAAGACAAGGAAATTGGAGTAGGCGAGCGCTTACGCGAAGAACGAGTGAGGCTTGGGCTTAGTCAAGATGCACTTGCGCAACTGGGTGGCATCACCCGAAATACTCAGGGCAGTTATGAAAAAGGTGAGCGAAACCCTGATTCTGTGTACCTCACAGCGGTGATCAAGGCTGGGGTCGATGCTCTGTATGTCCTGACAGCAAGGCATACGCATCGTGCGGTCGAAGGCCTGAGTGAGTCAGAAGAGCGGCTAGTACAGCAGTTCAGAATGTTGTCTGACTATGACCAAAAAGCTGTGCATCGTATCGTTGGCCTTATGGCTGAGAAAATCGAGCGCACAGAGCCTGCGAAATAACTCGTTGAAATTTTGCCGATTCGTTACGACGGATTTCGGTTTTGATTTCCCACAAGCCTAAGTAACGTTGCGCACGCGACGCACTTAATGGAGTAGTGGGTATGTTAGATCAGGATAAAAAAGACAAACTTCGCGTAGGAAGAACCAATAGCGAAAAATCTGAGCTGACACAAGAAGAGTGGAATCTTCTTACATGGTATAGGGAAATGTCTGAGGTCGATCAGGGGTATTTCCAGCGGGTAGCGATGGCTTTGGCATACGCACTTCGAGCATAGATCATCCGGACGGAATGATTAGTCAAAACAATTACCGAAATAACGAAGCAACCCGGTTCAAATCGGGTTGCTCGTTCTAGATTTATCGTGGCGGTTAGCTGATCGTGACGTTAAATGCCAAAAAGCTGTCTAGGGAATCCTTTTTCATCGGGTAAGCCAAGCGCCGCGAAGGGGCAGCCAGGTACCTGAGGCTTCGAGTCTATGACGTCTGCCACTTGGTGGATCCACTGAGAGTTGGCGCCGATGGTTTTAACTAGAAACCAGAGAACTGCAATGAGTCCGTATAGGCGGCAAGTGGCGTTCGCATCAAGGTTGAGTTTTTTAAAATATGCATCGTTCGGGACCGTAGGCAGTGGGTTTGCCGAAATCTGATTCCAGATACGACCGTGGTGGGCGCATCGATTCCGCAAAGTGTTGATCTCCTGCAGCCATTCTTTGAGGGTCCTGGAATTGGTCAGCCCGAGCCGGCTGCTGATCCTGTTGCGATGGCTGTCTTTAAGGATCTCGAAATATTTGGATGCTGTACCGAAGTCCCAAGCTTCAACAACTACCCAGAAGGGCATCGCTCTATGGTGCTTGCGATGCCATTCGATGCTGTCCTCCCGACTGCGACGAATTTGTTCATCTTGACGCGCCGACCATTCATCCCAAATGTTCCGTTGCTTACCGCTTTTTGTGGTGAAGGTCCTGGCTTGAGAGGGATTGATGAAACTGACGTCTTGATAGGCCATCGGGTCGTGGTAACCCACCTCATGAGCGATCACCGATCGTACATGAACCTCTACGCGCTCAATGGCGTCGAGCATCAGTTGGCGTAGTTTTTTGTCGAACAGGTAGATTTCAAAAACCGAGTCGAACGCTGTACCTGGAGTAAATGTGTTTTGCCGCAGGGGCTTTTTGCTGACGGTGCACAGCGTCACGTTACCGTTTGAATCGCGGAGGAATTCGCGGCATGGATACCAGAACCCACTCAGGCGGTAATAGCCAACCTGACTAAGCTTACGTTCGGTGCGAGGAGCATCAGCGATGTGCATGCCACGGCTGGCGAGCAGCGCGCATAGATCGCTGTAGGATCGAAAAGGCTTTGGCGGAGCTAATTGCGGCGACATCCTTTGTCCAGAAAAAAGAAGGCCCAAACATAATGCTGGACTAAGCCAACACCAGAGGTTCGGGCGCTATTGAATTAATTATCTGCGCTTACCACCGCTGAGTCAACGCGGAGTGCGCTCCTGTGGACCATCATGGACTGGTCCCATACATGCCCCGGCCGGGTTTGGACGTGACGGCCGTCACCACGTCATCGATGACCGCCTTGCCCATCACCGTAAAATAATGCGCCGCCCAAGCGTGTCGGTCAGTGTCGCGAATGAACGCCGCGTCCTCGGCGAATGACTTCGCCAGGAATAGCAGGTCCGACGCCATTGCCAATGCCTCATAGACGGGCACGCCAGAGTTGACCTGAAAAAGCGGATTGCCTGAGCAGTAGCCAAAGGGGGTCAGACCGACGGTTTTCTCTTCTGTGTGCTCGGTCACTTGTCAACCCCTTTATCGGAGGTGCGGTGAGATTTGAAATCTGAACTGAGATGAGTTGAGTACTGAGATCTGTGTGGATTTAAGGTGTGCATTGTCTAGCTCCTTGACCGATAGGAGCTGCCACTTCTCGTTACCAAGCGAATGGGTGGCAGCTGCGCGCAGGTTGGTAAACCGGGAGTCAAGGAAACCGGCACGCCCGAGAGCGTCCCACGCACAGCCGCCATAACACAATGTTGCAGGCGTAAAGAATCAGCCATTGTGAATGGCGCTGTTGCGTAACTCATCGGGTTACCAATCCCGGTCGCTGAATTTGTAGCGACATGTCGAAGATATCCCCTGAGGAGATGGGCAACAAGGCTGTTACGGACCTTAAAACGCCTAAAAGGGAGCCTCTTACGCAACACTCAGATTTTGCCTACAAACTCCGCAATAATCATCCAAAATTTCAAGAACAAAACTCAAGGCTTACGCTGTTTAGCGGTTAGCAGCGCTTATCTGAGCTTTTGGCGGTAATGACCGGTGGGTGATTAAGCCTAGCGTGGCCCTGGCGACGAGGGTAGGGTTGGATGATATTGATTTGCCATTATCGGGCGTTACGAGTTATACCTTTGCTTGGTGAGAAGGCACGTTGTTTTTTGACGTTACGTTCAAAGAAACTGCGAACATCTGTTTAAAGTTAATAAAACACTATCTAAAATATACCTATTTGGCTATTTAAGGAAAGTAATGAGTAATTATTTTTACAGATTCAGATCAGTCCAACGACTTTTAGGCAGAGAAGGTGAGCCTGGTGAACTCGAGAAGCTGGAGATCTATTTTGCTTCACCTTCCGAATTAAATGACCCTTTGGAAGGGTACAAGGATATTTTTTGGTCCGGAGATATTGTGGTGTGGCGCAATCTAATTCGTCACTATAGCACATGTCTTATACAGCAAGTTTTTATTCATTTTCTATCGAGTGAAGATGGCGATGCTTGTGGGGAGATATTAATTCACAATGTTGCAGAAGATCTTCCTCCAAAAATTCAAGAGTTGCTTGCCGAAGTTAATGAAGAACTGCTCAGTTTGGACGAGGTTTCGAATTACCTAAAAAATTTGTCCGAGTTGAAAAGGCAAGTCAGGCGAATGGAGCTTGTATTTCACTTGAGGTCATTGCATTCCGTGATTTTAGCTTTGGTTTTCGAAAAGATGCAAGCGGCTGGGATTTGTTCGGAAGAATATGCGAGTCAATTTTATACAAGAAAAGATACCTACATTCAATACTGTTCCAAAATTGTTGAGGCAATGAAAGATTTGGAGGGCGGTGATTCGTTAGGAGCCCTCTTTGACACAATCGCATCAACAATGGCTCAATCGAAAATAATCAGTGAGAAAAAAAAGTGGCCCAAAAATTGGTTTTACTTGGTGTCGGAGTTTCCAGAGAGATTCTGCAGTGCACTGGAGCTGCTAACGCATCCTGCTTGGTATACAGCCTGCTTCATGTCAGAGTGCTCAAACTCCTCTATATGGGGTACGTATGGAGGGAATCATAAAGGCGTGTGTCTCAAATACAAAGCTAATAATGACTCCGCCGGAAATATAACTCTGCCCATGGAGCTTCCGAGCAGCTGGGGTACAGGGGGGATAGGGCGCTCTGTAGTCCCTTTGAGTTTTCATAAGATAGACTACGAGAAGTCGTTTATTGAAATTGATTTTTTTAAATCACTCGGAAATCTACCCAAGGCTGTTATTGATAGGTACTGGTATTGTGATAAGGATGAAGTAAGGAGTTCCTGCTCGGAGGGGGTCTCTACCGATGAATGGCGGGCTCGATATTGGAGTAGTTTTATTGAAATTGTTACGGTGAAACTGAGTGACTGGCGGTTTGAAAATGAGTATCGCTTATTGTTCTATCCTCTCATGGATGTTTCTAATTCTGAAAACAGAAAGGCTACATATAAATTTGAGAATTTGGAAGGGATGATTTTTGGAATGAATACCCCTTTGCAGGACAAGTTGGATATAATTAGGGTGGTTGAGCGACTATGTAATAAGCACAGGCGTAAGGATTTTAGTTTTTATCAGGCGCGGTATGATTCGGTGAGCAAGTCAATCGTGCATGATAAGCTAAATCATATTAAGTTGGACGTCGAAGACTTTTCGTAGTCTGTTGGCTGAAAGTTGGTCGTCTGGCGCAGGCAGTGTTAGAAAAAAAGCCCCCTAACTTGCTTAGGGGGCCCACGACTCTACGAGATCATTACTCTTCTCTTATCAACCTCTTTCCAACCCACTCCGCGACCTGCGTAACAACGGCATTTCCGGCACTGAAAGCCTCCGCAAGGTTGGCCGCATCCAGTCCGAGGCAAAGCCCATCATCTTTAGACGCTCGCTGCCGCTCAACCATCTGATCCCATCCGTTCGGGTGAGCGACGAAAGTGGTACAGCCCATAGCGATCTGGGAGCCGGCTTTGTTTGCCAATAGAGTATTGGCAGCCCAGGCATCCGCGGGGCGTGGCCATCGGATCGAGCGAGACGCTGGAGGTATTGCGTCCACTGGCGCGGCGTCAGCCAGGAACTCGAAGGGGGGCATGCGTCGATAACCGGCGACCAGGAATATTCGGCGACGTTGCTGGGGGACTCCGAAATATTGAGCATTAAGCACTCGCCAGAATCCCACATACCCGCAGTCCGCAAGGGCCCGGATGACTGTCTCAAAGTCTTGGCTATCGTTGACAGCGAGCAGGTTAACGACGTTCTCAAGGACCACCCAGCCAGGTTGTATCTCTTTGAGGATGCGTATGACTTCCCAAAACAGGCCGCTGCGCTCGCCGCGTAATCCTCGGGTGGCTTGGTTGCTTTCTCTGCATCCGGCGATGCTGATGTCCTGGCAGGGGAAACCGGCGGTGAGGACATCGACGGGGGTGAGGTTGTGAGCGCCGCATTGGCGCACGTCTTCAAACTGGCGTGCATGGGGAAATCGATCGGCAAGCACAGCCCGGTTGATGGGGTTGAGTTCAACTTGCCAGGCGCTGCGGTATCCCGCGTTTTCAAATCCGACATCAAAGCCTCCTATGCCTGCGAACAGGCTGCCAAGGGTGGGTTGCTGCATTCAGGAACTCGTTGTTCTGGATGCTCGCGGCACACTGAGGGGAGGCTCTTGGCCTTCAAATGGTTGAGTGTCCGGCAACGCGGGCACTTGATCTGTAATTCATCGAAGCCGCTGGCGGCGGCGAGTTTGCGGCAGCAGTGGCCGCACCGTATGTCTTGCATGAAGTCGTCCTTGAAGGGGTGCCCGTAAGGTCATCGTTTCTCTGTCTGCATCCGCAGCCATGCCCGATCAGCGGCCCGTTTTGCCGTCGTCTCCGTGGCGTACAACCATCGCAACCGCTTCGGCTTGGCCTGGTCTCCCGCCGTCACGCTCTTTTCGTTCCCGCTTCTTCTGTCGCGGTAATAGGCGATGACCCCGGTGAAGTCGCCGGTACTTTCCTCCGCTAGGCCCTCAACCGTGTCCTCTGGCAATTTGCTCTCAAGCTCCAGGCTTACCGAGTAGCCGCTCAACGGACTAAGGCTGTGTTGTACGTTGCCGCCGTACCAGATGATCGCGTCAATCTCCGGCTTCACACCCTTGAGCGTGTAGGTCAATTCCGGGATCAGATCAGGCCGACCCCGGGCCAGGATGTAGCTGAGCGTCGCGCTACCGCGTTGCATACGATTGAATTCAGCTCGCGCCGCACGTAAGGCGGATTGGCGGTCGCTGTAGGTATGGCGCAGGTCTTTGAGATCTTCACCGCCGCCGGCAATGGCTTCCTGTTTCTTGGCGCTATTCACATCGTAGAAATAAGCACGCACGCCGTCGTAGCTGTCGCGGTCGGCCAGCAGGTAGCGGTGCTGGTCACCGTCGGCTCGGGTGAGGGTGATGTGAGGCAGGAAAGCACCACTGGCGCTCTTGCCGCCGCCGGCCGGCAGGCATACCAGGCACCCGGCTTTGACGGTGGCCACCGCATCAAATTCTTCGCCCAAGCGGCTAATTAGGTTGGCGTCGGATTCGTTGGCCTGGTCGAACTGCAGGATGGGCAGTCCGCCCAGGACGTTCGATACGGTGGCGGTGAGGCCATTGCCCAAAGCGATGTCGCCCAGGACGGCGCCGAGCGTGGTGTTGCTCCAGCTGCGTTCGCGTTTGGTTTTCAGGCCCTTGCGCAGATCGGCCGACCGGGCGCGGATGCTCAATACGTCCGGCGCGCCGCTATGCTCAGTTTCATCGACGGTGTAGCAGCCCTTATTCACCAGACCCGTGTCACTCCACCCCAGCCACAACCAGATGACCGCGCCCTTGGGCGGGATAGCCAGCAGCCCGTCATGGTCACTCAGGGTGAGGGTGAGTTGGTCGGCCTCGATGCCGCGATTGTCGGTGAGCTCCAGTTGCATCAGCCGGGGGCTGATCAGTGGAGCAATGTCGTTGCCATCGACGGTGATGCGGAACGCGGGCATGGGATAGGCGGCGTCGTGCTGGTCCAGGTAACCAGTGACCCGCGAGAGAACAGCGTCAATCATAAGAGTGCCCTCATGATGCTGACGCCGACGCGGGTAGCGGCGCCGAGCAGGTCGATACGGTCGTCATCGATGCGTTTGAGGCTGAGGGTGAATTCGATTCGCCGTGGTGTGCCATCGCGAAAGAACAGGGTCTTGGTTTCGCTCAAACGCTCGATAATCCACAGCCCATAGATCCGGCCGCTGCCCTCGACCATCGGCCAGGCCTTGCCGGTGTTCGCCATCAGGCGCAGCGCGTCGAGGCTTAACGCGCTGCCGGCCAGTTCCGGCAGGATGATGCCGGGCAGGGTGATGGTGTCGTCACCGCCTCCCACGAACTGTCGCGCCGGGACAGCACCCACGCGGCTGTTGCTCGCGTGGCGCCATTCGGTCTGGCGTTGCAGTTCCTGGTAGGCGGCGGTGGAGAGGCTGAATACGAACATGCCCAAGGCAAGCATCATGCTCGGTTACTCCAAGTCCGAAAGGCGGCTACGGCGTCGAGCGGCCTGCTCGTTTTGATGCCGGGCTAACTCAGCTCGCACCGTCCGAGCGACCGCGTTGGCGTCCATGCCGGGCGTGGTGTGGACGTGGATGGCGTAGGTGTCGTGGCTATCGAAGTGACGGGCTGGCGGAGGGATGATCGGCGCGCGGTTATCGAGGGTCACTGATTGCGCTGATGACAAACGTCCGCCGGCTTCGATGAGTTGTTTCCCCAGGGCCGTCATGGCGCGCACCGGGCCGTCGGCGTGCAGTGTTAAGCCCTGGGCGAGTCCATCAACTGTGAAACCGCCCAATTCGGCAAAGACTCGCGATGGGCTATGGATGCCCAGCGTTTCCTTGAAGGTCTCGATCGTCCGAATGCCGAGGCGGTCCACCGCATCCTTGAGCTTGCCCATGCCGGACTTCAGCCCTTCGACCAGGCCATCGATCATCAGCCCACCGAAGGCTGTGAAGCGATTGGGTAGATCGACGCCGAGGTACTTCATCACCGCGGCGAACGCCTGGTAGATCAGTCCGATTGGGCTGAAGTCGGCCAGCACTTTCAGAATGCCGCCCAGGCCATTGTCGAAGCCGGCCTGGATCTCGCGCCAAGCGCCGGTCAGATAGCCTGTTGCCGCATCCCAGTGCTCATACAACAGGTAGGCAGCGCCGGCGATGGCGGTAATAGCCAGCCCAATCGGATTGAGCATCAACGCGCGCCCAACGAGCAGCAGCGACTTGGCTATGAACGGCAGCACGGTACGGCCCAACGTTGACAACAAGCCCATCAGCCCCGGCAGCCGAAAGCCCAGCAGGACCAGAAGATAACGCAGTGCTGCGAACGGCAGCAGCACACTCGCGACCGCCAGCATCAAACTGCCTACAATCACCGCCAACGCGGCCAAGATTGCGACGGTCTTAACCAGGCCCGCCGCGAGCTTTGGATTTTCACGGGCCCAGGACTTGATGCCTCGTACCAATGAGGTGAGGGACTGAACCAGTTCCCTGAGCGGGCCGTTCTGCTGGTCCTGCAATTCAATGCCCAAGTCCTGCCACGCGCTGCTGAGGGTGGTCAGGTCACCCTTGAGGTTATCGGCCATGACCTTGGCGGTGCGGGCCGATTCGCCTTGGCTTTGACGCAGGCTGGCGATGAGCGTCTGCAACTGCCCGGTGCCGGCTTGTTCGATCAATTGCGCCATGCCCTTGACCGCTTCCTCGCCGGCGATGGCTTTCAACAAGCCGCCTTTTTCGGCGGTGCCCAAAGCGCGAGTTTTGTCGTGGATTTCCTTCAGCAAGTCGGGCAGGGGCCGCAGGTTGCCGGCAGCGTCGGCGGTGACGATGCTCAATTGCTGCAAGGCCTTTTCGGCGCCTTTGGGCGGGGCGGCCAAGCGGTTCATGATCGAGCTAAGCGCCGTGCCGCCCATGCTGCCTTGCAGGCCTGCATCGCCGAGTTTGCCGGCCATCGCCGCGGCGACTTCCAATTCCACGCCATACGTCTTCGCCATGGGCGCGGCATATTTCATCGTGTCGCCCAGCATTTGAAGCGTGGTGTTCGAGCGGGTGAACGTACCCACCAAGACATCGCCGAGGCGATCCATTTCATCGGCGGTCAGGCCCAGTCCCGAGAGAATGTTCGAGGCGATATCAGCGGTCTGAGCAAGCTCAGTGCCGCCGGCCATCGCCAGGTTGAGCATGCCGGGCATAGCGGTCTGGATGGCGAGGGGCTCGAACCCTGCCATGCCGAGATAACCTTGTGCGCCTGCCGCCTGGCCCGCAGTGAATTGAGTCGCGCCGCCCAGGTACCGAGCTTGAGCACGCAAGGCTTTGAGTGCGTCGGCGTGCTCATCCAGGCGGGTGATCGCTTGCACCTGGCTCATGCTGGCATCGAAGTCGATGCCCGGCGATAGCATCCGTGCCCCGGCATACAAGAGCGAACCGCCGCCGGCCGTTGCGACGGCCCCCTTGGCCGTCAGCTCGCCAGCGCCGCGCCGTGAAGCATCCATCGAAGCCCGAGCGGCGCTGAGCCGGCGATGTTGCCCTGTCAACAATGTCAGTTGTTTGTGCTGTGCACTGAGGCTCGCATTGGTGGCGCCGATCTGTTCACGGAGCTGGCGCTCGTCACGTGACAAGTGTTGGGTGCTGATGCCTGCGCTGCCCAATCGGGTACGCAGCACCTGGAGCTGTTCGCCTTGTTTTCGATGCTGCTGTTTGAGGGCTTGAGCGGCCCGGACGGCAGCCTGAAATTCTTTCGTCATGGCTTTGGTGGGCGCGCCGGTTGCGGCGAACTGCTGGCTTAACGCATGGACCTTTACCCGTGCCGCGTTGAGCGCTTGCTCGGTGCGCAAAGCGGCCGACCGCTGAGCGCGCCAGGCGCTGATATCGTGCTGCTGCGTGTTGAGTGCCTTGAGACGGTCGCGGGCCTCTTTCAAGGCGCGAGCGGTGGCATGGCTGCGTTTGTCGATGGCCCTCAACGGGCCGCTGGCCTTGTCGATAGCGCCCAGCAAGACGCGCAGTTTCAAGTCATTCGCCATCAGTGGCACTCCGTACCCGGGCGCGCTCGCGCCACGCCATCAACTCTTGCAGGCCCAGCCCATCCATGTCGGCCGGCGCCCAGTGGAAAACCACGGCCAAGTCGGCCATGGCGTCTTCTACGCAACGAGGCAGGCGTCCGTCTTCGCCGACTTCTGCAACAAAAAACCGGCAATCTTGCTGCCACAGGCGAGCAGGTCTGCCGGGTCGAGGGCGGCGGCTTCCGGCGCGGTGATGCTCGGGGAGCTGATGCGCGGCAGGATCTTGAACAGGGTGGCGACGTCCATGTTCAACAGGTCCACCAGGTGCACGCCGCGTAACTCACCGGACTGTGGTTTACGCAGGGTGATGCGCTCGATGACGCTCTTGCCACGGAGGATGGGCGTGTCCAGGGTGACGGTGTTTTCATCTACAGCGGGCAGAGCTTCAAGGATGTCTTCAGTCTTCATGTCAGGCTCCAATGGATGTGAGGCAGATCAGATGCCGAGGGCTTGGCGTTGCTTGTTCAGCAGATCCACGCCGTCGACGATCTCGATGAAATTGAGCAGGTCGATTTCGATGATTTCTTCGTTGTCGACGATCAGTTTGTAATAGCTGCAAGTGGTGGTGATGCTGTGCTCGGTGTCTTCACCGGGCTGGGCTTCGCCCATCTCGATGGTTTCGTGGCGACCGCGCATGACCACTTCCACAGCGCTCACGGCCTCGGTGTCGTCCTGTTGGAACGCGCCGGTAAAGCGCAAGGCAACGCCCGAGGCGTTGACGGCGCCGAACTGTCTGAGGGCGATCAGATCCAGGCCTCCGGTTTTCCACTCGAACTGGATGCCGTCGTCGGAGAAACCGAGGTCGGCCTTGACCGGGCCGTTCATGCCGCCGCCGCGGTAGCCTTCCATCTTGCGACCGAGCGCGGGCAAGGTGACGGTCTTGACCACGCCCAGGTAGCTGTTGGCGTCGTTGAATAGGTTGAGATTCTTGAGTTTGCGAGGCATGGCCATGGCAGGGATCTCCGTTGCGCGGGCGCGGGTCAGCTGTTGATCTTGTTGGCGAAGTCCATCAGGTAGCGGTCAGTGATGCGCTGCCGCAGCGTAAGGTCTTCCAGCGGAGGTACCGGTGTGTAGTCGTAATCCAGGAACAGCTTGCCGGCCTTGAGGCTGTCCTTGTGATTAACGTCGTCCGGGAACCAGCACTTGCCGCCGATCAAATAGCCCGCACCAATCATTTCGCGGAATTTGGCGTTGACCCCTTCGATGATGTCGCGCGCCAGGGACGCATGCAGCGGTTTGTCGACGGCCCACATGTGCGCTTCGGCCATGGTGTCGGCCAGGATCTGCGCGGTGCGGGTGTAGTTCTCGAAGGCGAACAGCGGGTCGATGCTGGTGGTGCGGCTGCCCCAGAAGCGAAAGCCGCCCTCGTTGATCAGCGTGGTGACTTCATTGCTGTTGAGGTAGTTGGCGTCGGTGGCGGGGTTTTGCAGATCCCAGAATACGTCGGCGCTGATGCCGGTGACGCCGTTCACCGCGACGTTGGACAGGGTTTTGTGCCAACCCACTTCCTGATCGATTTTGGCGCGCAGGCCCAACGCCCGGGCCACGGCTGAGGCAGTGACGGTCCTGTTGTTGACCGTGTCCCAGTTCTGGAAATCAGGCCAGATAACCATCGCTTCGCGGGCGCCGAAGTTGTCCCGGTAGGCGACCACTTCTTCCTTGGTTTTGCAGTCCCAGGCGCTTACATAGGCGAAGCCGCGTAGCTGCTGAGCGATGGAAACCAGCGCGGTCGCCACAGGCAAGCTGTCCAAGCCTGGCACACCGAGAATGCGCGGCGTCATACCGACCCGGGCCTTGGCGGCGAGCAGGGCTTTCATCCCGGTGTACCTGCCGTCAGCGGTGGTGGTGCCGATCAGGGCACTGGTGGTTTCTTCCTCGGTGGTGCCCGCTTTCACCCGCACGACAAGGGTGTAGGGCCTGGTCTGGTCGGCGATGGCCTGAAGGCTGGTTGCCAACGTGCCTGTGGTGCCGGCCCTGCCGATGGCGGTTTGGACGTTGGTCAGCAGAACGGGAGCGTCGAAGGGAAAGACAGTGGCATCAGCATCATCAGCCGTGCAGACCATGCCGATAACAGCGGTGGGGATGGAGCGAATGGGGCGGGTGCCGTCGTTGAGTTCGATGACCCGCACGCCGTGAAGATAGTCGGCCATGGGTTGCCTGTGCAGTGTTTGAAGGACACTGCACAGGCTGCCTCGCCCGTGCCGGTTCGGCGAGTCGGTGGCTCTGTAGGCAGGGGGGCTACAAGGTCTGGCTAGGCTTTACGTCACGGGCTCGGCGCTAGCGCGGATCGACGTTATCTAGCGCCTTATTCGCCAACATCTCGCTCAACTCGATGACTTGTAGAATGCCCAGCGCAACATGCCGCCGCGACCCTTCAAGGTCGAACGCAAGGATGTTGATCATGGCGTTGGCCGAAGCCAGGCTTTCACTGAGGTTGGCGAGCAGACTTTCAGTGTTGATGCCGTCGATGACGGTGAAGAGCTGACCCGGTGATGGGTCCGTTTTGGCTTCGCTTTCTTTCGGTTTTAGATAGAAATCAAGCGCGCGATCGGTGGCCTCTTGGACTTTCTTTGGATCGAGGCCGGCGCAACTGGGGTCCGTTTCCGGAGGGTTGGGAGTTACTTTGTACATGATGACGCTCCTAGGGGTAATGGAGCTGCCAATCTCGCTGCTATACGAGGGGGTGGCAGCTGTACGCGGGTTAGCAGACCGGACCCCTAGAGCCGGCAGACCCGAAGGTCTCCCACGCACAACCGCCATTACATAGGTGCAGACAATAAAGCCTACTCTTGAATGCAGAGCATTGTGCGTTTGGGGAGTCAGGCTGCTAAACCCGATCGCTGATTTTCAGCGACTCGGAAACGATAGAGCCCCGGCCCCATGGCGCACAAGCGGGCGGATTCTGTCTTAGTTGTAGGCAAAGGCGCAAGGTAGCGTAGCCTATGGATTGGTATGCGGTGTTGCTGGGTATGTGGCTGTAGGGCTCAAGAGCCACCTTCGCGTGAACATTAAACATATCGGTGTTTATTGGCTCTGCGCAGCCACCCATGCCGGCGGCGAAGGGCGATATTCCGAACGGGGAAAACCGGGCGCTACGGGCCAGTCTCGCAGGGCTTGGACGTAGTCCAGAAGCTCTTGTGATTGTTCGCGGGTGAGTGTTGTTTGCCTTGCGGAATCCACCTCGTCACGGTGGCGTTCGCGCAGCCAGCGCAGGCTGTTGAATTGAGCGTCTCGCCAAAGACGCTCAATAACTGCCAGTTGCTCCTCCGTCAACGGAGGTGGATCGATCAGAATCGGCAAACCTGTGGCGTCATGGCTACGCACTTTGCCTGGGGTGGGGTTACCGATCACCTGGTCATAGCATTCGTCTGAAATCTCTACTGCGTCAGACGGGATAGCAGAGTGAAGACCGACGATGTAGCTGGTTCCGGTACTCTTACTGTATTTGCGCATGTTCATTTCCCTATGCAGATAATTTGGTATAAAACCGACCACTCTGGTGCCGCAACACCTGCGCTGCTAATCGATCTTGTTTGAATTCCAATACTACTAAGAGATTTATTATAGTAATTAACGACAACTCCTTTAATGGAGGATGTTAATAATGAGTCGCTGTAATGTTTTTCTGTAAAAGCTATTGGCAGGCTTATGGCAATTTTGTCTGTTCCTTCGGGAATCTCGCCATTAATCCATTGAATGATGAGACCGCCCAGCCAAGAAGGGAAAACGACGTAGCCGTTTTTTTGAAACGATGCGTCAAAGCCCCATCGCATCGTTTTCGGAGATACCGCTACCGTATCAAGCTTCCCGGCATCGACTTCTGACTGGGTAGCCGTTCGTTTTGGCGCTTCGTTTTGTGTCACTTTCCGGAATGTTAGCGCTGTGGTGTTCAGTTCAATGGCGTCGTCCGTGATCAATTGCCAGATCGTATCGGCTTGGCTAGCGCCTTGCTCGACGGCTATCAATAGTGCCGGAGTTACTTTGGCACTTCTGTCAGCATCCGAGGCACGTTGCCAAGCTTCCGCAGAGGCGATGTAAATGCCATTTTCCTTGGCCGCCTTCTGGTCCTTCACCAGCACTCGGTCGCCAGCATCCACCATCACACCGTCGATCTTCGTCAGACCCGTCAATTTGATGTTGTTGGTGGTGGCCACGCGTACCGACCGCTTGTGATCGAGCTTATGCAGTTCTTCTTCAATCCTGTTATCCACATACTCGCGAGTCGCAAGCACTACTGAAGGATCGATCTTCAGCTGAATATTCGCGGTGCCCGTGGTGATGATGTGCATCCGCACCACCTGGTTGCGACCAGTACCCTGCGTTAGCAAAGGCTTGTAACTGGGAGCCGCATTTCCAACTGCGCAAAAGACTCCGTCCTTGTCTTCAAGTGCTAACTCGCGCACCCACCAGCCGCCCACGTCAGGCGGTATAACCATCTCTGCGATTAGAATGTTTGGGTCGGTGGGAGATACCCGTAATTGATTCAGTTGGGCACGGTAGACTTGGTTAATCAATCTCGTCTGCGTCGGACTCGGCACCGGGTCGGCGCCGTTGGCGTCACCGATCAACATGTACTTGGGCTCCCAAGGAATGCCGAGCGCGTCGCAGTTGGTTTTCTTGGCGGCGCCAAGCGCGGTCAACATGCCGCCGAATATCGTTTTCTCATCCACCATGGGGATACATGTCCATTTCGTCGAGGGTGTAGATGCTCACGTTGGTGTAGCCCTGGATGCCCACGTCGATGTCGGGATTGCTCCAGGGGTACACGTCGATTTCATCGCCGTCGTAAAGGGCGACGCCGAGGAAAGTGTTCAGTTGGGTTTGCAGAATGATGTCGAGGCCGATGAGGTGCCGGGTCAGCGGCTTGGCGTCATCGATGAGCCAGATCAATTCGCGATACATCGCTTCAGTGATGCCGCTGTCGAGCACGCCGATCTTCAGGGTGAAAGTGGCTCGTGGGCCTTCTGGCTCGGTCTGCCACCACTCCACGATATCGAGCAAATACCCCAGCGGCTCCACGACGCGACGCAGCGAACCGAGGGTGCCTTTGCGCGAGTGGATGTAATAAGCGCTGCGGATGGCCGCGCGCTTGGCCGCTTCGCTCCACTGACTGTCCCAGCGATCGACGGAAAATGCCCAGGCCAGGTAAGGCAGTAGCGGCACAGGGCACAGGTCAGGGTTGTACAGAGTGCGCAGCGGTATCGGGACGCGCTGAATCTGGGCCAGGGCCTGCGCTGCCTGTCGCTCCAAGGGCGTTGCATTACTCGGCAGCAGCGGCCCGTCACCCATCACTCGTCCCCAGCGCCAATTCAATACCCGTGCAAAAGGGCGCTTGGTATTTCGTGGCGACGATGTCTACCCAATCTTCCAGCACGACCTTGCGCACGCCTTCGACGTGGAGCGAGGCGTGAAGGATCGACTCTGAAACCTCCAAACCCAGGCGCCGCCGCTTATGCACGAAACGCACGAGCTTGGCATTCGCTGCCGCCAAGCTCAGTTCGTTTTCAGGCCCGGTCGTGAAGGGGTAGAGCTTGGCCTTGATCTGGTACCGGATGATCTGAGCGCTTTGCACGGTCAGCCGATCGCCAACGGGGCGGCGCTCATCGTCGCTCAGGTAGGCGTTCACGGCAGCCAACAGCGTGGGCGACGCAGTGCCATCGCCGAGCAGCGATTGCACCGTGACGACCGCCTCGGCCGGAAAGGGACTCTCGGCGGTGGCATCGGCCACTTGGCCGTCTGCCGATCGAGCGTGAAAAATGTAACTGTTACGCGGGCCGGCCGTACTCAGGCCCTCCCACGCCATTTGGGACCGCTCGCGAAGGCTGTCGTCACTTTCCATCAACAGCGAGACTGGCGGCACGGCCGAGGGCTGGGCCTTCTGGATGACCAGGCGCTTGACGTTGTAATTGGCGGCCAGGTTGTCCAGGTCGCTGCCCTTTGCCAAGGCCAGCATGTTCGCGACCGATGCCTCATTGACGCGCTGACGCCAGATCATTTCGCGGTAGGCATTCTCCTGGAGCAGTTTGGTCAACGGCTCCGATTCCAGGTTGAGGCGCGCAGCAATCTCGGCGCGCTCTTCGACGGGCCATAGGCCGATGGCGTAGGCCTTGCGCTCGGAGAGGATCTGCTCGTAATCGATCTGTTCGACCACCTGCGGCGCTGGGAGTTGGCTCAAGTCAATGGCGACAAACGAACTCATGCGCTACCTCCTAAATGCAGGGGTACGCTCAGGCTCAGCGGCTGGTTGCTGTCGACGATGCTGCCTTCGATGTCCAATGACGCCCGGCCTTGCAACGTGGCGCCGAGAAACTGCACACGGCTGAGGCTGATGCGCGGTTCCCAGCGCATCAGCGCCATGACGGTGGCTGCGTAGACTTGTAAGCGGGTGATGTCGTTGAACGGATGGTCCACCAGGTCGGGTAACAGGCTGCCGTATTCGCGGCGCATGACCCGGGTACCGAGTCGCGTGCTGAGGATGTCGCTCATTGATTGGGCAATGCTTTCTTCAGTGGTGAGGGACGCGCCGGTATATCGGTTCATACGGGCTTCCCCGTCATGCCACTGCCAGGCGTGACGCCGCTGTGCGGGTGGTTTACCAGGCTGATGCCGGCTGCAATCACGTCCTTCGAGACTGTGATCTTTCCGGTGACTTTCTGGTTGCCGGTTTGGGTGTAATTGCCCTTGTGCGTGATGTCGCCGATCAGGTTGATGCCGCCGGGGCTCGTCAGGGTGGTGGTGCCGCCCTCGATGAGGGTGGCGCTAAGGTGGTGGGCGATGCTGTCGTACTCAATCACCGTGCCGTCGCGGTAGGTGTAACGGTGCAGGCCTTCTCGGTCGCCGTTGGCTGGGATGTGGTCGCTGAATAGGCCGGTTAGGACTACGCCATTGCAGAGTTGTCCGGAGGGACTGAAGAGCAGGACCTGTTCGTTTTCTGTCGGAGGATTCCACTCGCGGTCGGCGCCGGTGCGTAGGGCGATCCAGGGGAGCCAGGCGGTGGTGAGGGTTCCGGTTTTGACTCGCACACGTGGGGGCTTCATCTGGACGGCGGCGATGGTGCCGTAGCGGATGAGGTTTTCGATTAGGCGGGTGATGGTGGGTAGGTTGTTCATGGCGCCGATGGTGGCGTCAAGTGGGACCAGACGCAGCTTTGCAGGGGTGTATAAGCAACCCCTACAAGATGCATTAGATTCAGCGCGGTAGAGAGAGCAAGAACTTATCAGTTACCTCAAACAAATAGTCTGTTGGGTCATTGCCTTTCTCTTTCATGTGAAGCATTTTGCAAATTTTTTCGTCATCAAGAATGATAATCAGCTTCCCTGCCTCACGCATGGCGCCTTGCGCCATTTTGGTTGCGCTTTTGTGGGCGCCTTTTCTGGTAATCATGATGGCTACTTTTCGCAGCCCTTTCTCAAGGAGATATTTTTCAGTTGTTAATACTTGACCCTGTTTGATTGGCTCTGCATAATTTTTGAATTCGAAAAGGATATATCTGCTGTCAAGATGGTGCAATATAAAATTCCAGAACTCAGTAGAAGGTCTTATTCTGCATATAAAATCAAATCGATTTAGCTCGTCATCAGTTCTTTGTTGTTTCTTCCAGCCGGTTAGATGATCCTTGAATAAGTATTCAAGGATTTCTCGGCACTTTTGTTCATAATCACTCCATGACGATTTTCCTGGTGTTATGGCGCGCAGCTCTTGACATAGGTCGGTGCCTTTGGTGCTCAATGGGATGGTGTTTTTAAGCTCGGTCTTTGGTTGTTCGAGGAGTTTGGATACTGAGTCGTAAGGTTGTTCAACACTAATGGATGAATCGTTCGGATCAATTTCAAATAGCGCATGCAATTTTTCTGTGATCTCGGGAGAGTCAGAGGCAAGATGCAGTAAAAGTTGCCTGTCTAAAACTGAAATCCCATATTCATTTTTGAGGTGGCTTCGTTGTGCGTCCGTTATAACGCAGGATGCGATAAGCAGGCCTCTTACATTTGGGTCCTTGTCCATGTCCAATCTAATTAGTCGTGCGGCGTTGCTAAGTAAATTCAGCTGGGCGCGTTGTGTCTTATAGAATTTTATTTCGACTACCCATGTTATGTTGCCTTTTTTGACGAAAAAGTCGGCGCGGGTAGGTTTTTTGGTCGGTATGGAATAGCCGTTATGGCTGAGCAGTGCGGATATCGTTTTCTCAAAAGTTAGGCCTGTTTCGGTTAGGTCTCTCATTGCACTCACCGATCTCATTAAAAAGGTTATTTGCTTGGGGCTAAGTTGGGAGGGATTACTCTGTCGAGTTAAAATGGCTTTGTGTTGTCTCGCGTAGTAATCCTATGGATTTGTCGCTGTGTTACTTTGTCGGAATACTAGACCTCGTCTTGATACTATATTTCGATGCTTATTTTAATGCCTTCTCTATAGCGAAACCTAAGAAGACGCAGCCGATACAAATCGGAATATTCAAGAAGCCAGCAATTGCTTTGAGGCGTGACCGTATCGTCCGATATTCGAGACGATAATAACGTTTTGAGGCTTTTAGACCTCTTACCTTATCCTTTAGCGTTGCCAGTTCTTGCCAGGTTTTATCAATAGATCTCATCCCGTAGTCTTTTTGTATGTTTGGCCAGTGAGCATATGCGACAAGATTCTCCACGGTTAGTCCGGGATCTGAGCTTCCTTGCATGCCCTCTGGACCGTCCCATATAAATTTTATGCCTGAGTTTTTATATAATTTATTTCGTCGATCCTTATTGTCTTTGTAGGCGTCCCCAGCAATCACGGAGATAGGTACGATGTTGTAGGACGGGTCAAACTGTTTTGCCCAGCTGACAATTCTATGGAAGAGATACGTGCCCACATGTAAGCCTTGCATGGAGCTGTCAACCATGACCGATCCGTTGGTGAGTCGTACGCTTTTTCGGTAGGATTGCATTTCTCCGCCCATCTCACTTATCAATGAGCCTGCTTTGTATGTCCCCTCACTTCCATATAGATAGGTGGCTCTAACTTTGATTTTTGCAGTGGAGGTGGAAGTGGTTTCTGATGACCAGTTTTGTGATTTGAATTGGGTTTCTATCAACAAAAAATGGGTTCTGGGGTAATGTTCGTGTTCGTATTTTACTTCAATAATTTCGAAACTGTTGGTTGTGTCTTCAGTCGAAATTCTTACATTTATCTCAGGGGTGATTTCAGCATGCTCCAATGCTTTGTCCTTCTCAATAATCAGATCTGCTGCCGCCACTTTATGCCAGTATGAGAATCTTTGGAACCAGTCAGAGGGTTAATAGCGTGTGTTCAGTTGATGTGTGTCAGCAACTGATCCCGAATCAGATCCAAATCGTGCTCCGTGAAACCTAGCACCTGCCGTTCTTTGTACTTTACCTCGTGGGACATATGACCATCACGCTCTTTCAGTCCGAATTGGTGTACACGGGCAATGCGTGCAATGCGTCCGGTGAAACCTAGGTTAATGGCGTTACCATCGCCTTGAATTTTCAAAAACCTTGCTGTGCGCAACTTTCGAAACATTCGTAGCTTGCGCTTCACCCGTCCTTGCTTTCCCAACAGGTTGTGCTGTTTCCGAGGTGCGTACCTGCTTCCATCCGGATTGCGCTGGGCAACTATTCTTTGTTGCTGACTGCGCCGTAGGGTTTGCCCGATGCGGCGGGCCAGTTTGTTACGTGCAGCGGGCTCAAGCTGAGCCAGCAGACCACTGGCCCAGTCCTCCAGCGCTTCCAGGCGAGTGGTCATTTCGGTACGACCCATTCGTTGCTGAAGCTCTGAGGGCCTGGTATCCACGCTGGGTCCAGGAGCGTGGCAGTACGTTGAGGTTCACCGGGGTGGCGAATAGTCGTGTTGCCATCGGCGTTTCTGCCCACGATAACTCGCTCGGTCAGCGACAGGGTCAGGCTGAAATCCACCTTGCTGTTATCCAGGATATCGGCTTCGAACTGGATCCCCTCGGCGGACTTATTCAAATTCTCAAGCAAATCGGTTTGATTCACGCTCAACCAACCCAGAACCGGCAACATCACGCTGTCGGGATGGCCGGCGAAGTCAGTGAGGATGACCTGCAGATCAAAGCTGTACTCAAAGGACAGACTGGCGGCGGCAGTACATCGGATCTTGCCGTTGTCGATAAAAATCATCAGTCGGTCGGGGTTGTGCTTGAGTTCGCCAATGGTGGCGAGCAGGTGAGTACGCAGGCTTTCAGGTTTGTTCATGAGGTCTAGTCTTGTAGAGGGCATTAGTCCCATAGATTCACCATCTGCCGCTGTGGTGCGGCCGTCTGGGCTGCGGGCATTTGCACGGCAAGGCCTTGGGGCAGCATCGGCCCGTAGTCGGCCAGGCCGGGGTTAGCTTCGAGTACGGCCTCGGTCACCCCAGCGGTGCGGCCGTAGTGACGCCAGCAGAGGGCGTCGACGGTATCGTTTTGGTGGGCACGGATAGTGACCTTCATCAGATCAACTCTACGGTGGTGCGATTGACGCCGAGAAAGTCACGCACCGCCCAACGCAAGTCGCGGCGGTAGTCGTCGATGTTCGGCGTAAGTTCTTCTGCGTTCTGGTGGCCGCTGTTTGTGGAGTCATAGGAGCGGTAGCGCTCGCAAACTTCAGCGCCGGTAGCAGCCTCGATCGCGCGGCGGTAGAGATGCACCAGGACAAGTACGCCGTTGATGCGCTCGCCGGGCATGTCGGCAAGTTTCGTATGACCGGCCGTTTGTTGAGTGGTGCGCCATTCGCTCAGCTCGCGGTTGACGCTGATAGCGGCGGCGATGACTGCCGTTTCCAGGCGCGGCGCGGTGACGCTGGCGTCGATTCGCAATGTGGCGCGCAACTGGTCTAGGTCGATCGTCGGCCAAACGGCGTCGGTGTTGATGTGACCGCCAGCGGCGTTGCCACTGGCTATGAATCCACTCATGAGGCAGTACCCGGAATAGGTCGCCGGTGGTCGGGGCTTCACGTTCAGGTGCGTGGCCTGGCCGATCCGCCCCGAGCCGGCGGGGTGCGTGGAGACGCTCGGTTAGCCGGCGGTGCCGGCACGTTTGTTGAGCAGGCGCTCGGCCCGCTCCAGGTCCTTTTTGCCACCGCAGGCGTCATGCAGGGCGATGGCTTTTTTCAGTAGGTCGACGCCGGCCTGCAGTTGACCGGATTGGCCGAGCGTCTCTTCCGTAAGGCCTTCCAATGTGCCCCGACCCATTGCCAGGAAAAGCTTGGCGCGGGCTTGGTCGGGCATGTCTTCTGCGTCGGTGAGTTCGGCGGTGCGATGGAGGATGGCGAGATCAAACGAGCCGCCGATTTTCTGGGTCCTGAAGGCTGCGGTGGCGACTTCTTCAGCGACCAGGCAGCCCAACGTGCGGGCGAAGCGGTCGGGCATGACCATGCGGTGCTTCAGCACGTAGCCCGCGATGTCCAGGCCGCCGCTGAAGTCGCCGGCATCGAAGCGCCAGACCATGACGGTGGTCATCACCTCGTCCTGAGCACCTTGCCCACCTTCCAGCACGCCTTGCACATAGGGTTCGTAGCTCGGCAACAGCTGGCGCTTGAGTTCGGCCTTGCCCTGGTTCGACTGCACCTGTTTCAGGCGCAGCCGATCTTGCAGCAGCTGATTCAACTGATGCTCATAAGCCGTCGCGCCGGCCATGGTCTGGGTTGGGTCGATGGCGGCGGCTTCGACGGCGGCGGTGACGCGTTCAAAGTGACGGCGGCAGGGGTTGGTCATGGTGGCCGTCTCAGCTCAGGGTGATGTTTTCGGCCAAGGCGGCACAGCCCAGGTCCTCGAGGATGTAGCTTTCGTTGACCGATTCGTAGTTCTCGATGCGGTCGCGCTTGGCGTTGTCGACAACGGTGCGGCGGCGGGTGCCTTCCTGCCAGTAGATCGACAGGTTGTCCAGGCGAGTGACCAGCAGACCGCTGGCCGGGAAATGCGGCACACGCACGGCCGGCAGGTTGCCGAGGCGCTTTTGGCTGGTGATGATGTCGGTCGCCAACATTTCGGTTGGCGCCTGCACCTTGTTGATCAGCGGGAAATACTTATCGGCCAACAGCCGGCGACCGCAGATGACTACCAGTTCGGTGTCTTCCTGATACCAAGGCTCGATGAATTCGTTAACCATGCTGACGACCAGGGCGTCGATGTTCTCGAAATCCTTGCCCTCGCCAATGACGATTTTGCCGCTGTTATCCGCCACTTCAGACATCACCCGCGCCGGGTTTTCCAGACGCATTTTTTGCAGCCAGCCGACGTTGACGTCCTGCAGTAGAGGATTAGTGACCGGGTTGGATGTCGGTGCGCGGCTGAGGCCGTTCCAGCCGATCATGATTCGGTTGAGAGCCTGGGCCTTGATGATAGCGTCGCGGATCCGCGCCTGGAAGTCCTTGAACTTGGCCCATTGGTCCAGCTTCTGGTAGCGGATGCTGGTGTCGAAGTTGGTCTGGGTGCAGGTGTACACACGGTCGTCCAGGCTGCTCGGGTCGCGGGGTTCGCGGTCTTTCACGGTGGTGTCGGTGGTGCTCGCAATGGTGCCGTCGATGCCGATCCCGACTTTCTCACCCGACTGTTCCGCCACGCCGTAGACGTTGATGGCGCTGAGGAAGGCGCTGGATTCCTGAATGCGGGTTTCCAGTGTCTGAGCGACGCTGGGCTCTGCGGTGAATTTGGTGGTGACGTCGGCCACCCCATGCAGTTGCGCCAGTTGATGCAGGTAGGCGTTGAAGAGAACTCGGGTGTCGTTGCGCATGTTGATTCGTCCTTGAGGGTGTTAGCAGTCGGTCACGACTTGGGTGCCGCCGCCGGAGACCTGCGGGCGCGTTTTCTGGTGGGGATCCTGGGTGGTAGAGAGCTTTGTTTTCAGGGCAGTGAATTCGGAGCTGAGTTGATCGAGCTGGGTCTTCAGCCCGGTCGAGAATTGCCTCTCGGTGGCGAGTTGGTCGGGCAAATCTTTAACGTGTTCGGCGATGGCTTCGACCGCTTGGCCGACTTGGGCAAACTCGCTGTCGTCCCTGCTTTGTTTGCCGGTCAGCAGGGCTTGCACCTTGCTGAAGAGCTGGGCGCCGATGCTGGGCTTGTCGTCGACTTCCTCGAACGTGAGGGCGGTTTCAACCGCCTCGGTGAACATTGAAGTTTCCGAGTAGTGGCGGTCTTGGAAGGGGCTGGCTTCTGGTTTCAGCGCCGAGAAGGCCAGGACGTCGGTGCCCAGGCTGGCCGGTGAATCGGTGACGGCCAAACCGACCATGTAGGCCTCACCGGTGTCGGCAAAGCTCTCGTCGATTTCGATGGACGTGTAGATCTTCTGCTTGGCCTTGTTCATGGCAACCAGGTCGCTGGTGGGCTCGACCTTGGCAAACAGGGCGAGCTTTTTCTGGCCGTTGACGTCCACCTCTTCCGTCTTCACCGCCAGCACATCGCCGTAGGCCTTGAACGGACTGTCAGGTAGCAGACTGCGAAAGTGCTCCAGCCAGATACGTGCGCCGTAGGTGGTCGGGTTGAAGTTTTTGGCGGCCTGTTCCAGCCAACTGCGCTTGATGGTGCGCTTATCCGAAGTCGCGCCCTCGACGGCGACGCGGAACCAGTTGCTGCGCAATTTCTTCATGCCGGGAATCCTCAATGCGTTGCAATGAGCGGCATGGTCGTCACGGGCGCGCGCGGCGGCAACGAATCAGGGCTGTAGACAGGGAGGGCACAAGGGCCGGCGCTACTGAGCTGCTGCTGTGGGCGGCAGCATCTGGGCTATGACGACATCTGAGCTACTGCCCATCGATCCCCGACGCCAATCCAAGTTTCTGTATTGGATGGGTTGGCGCATCTGCGAGATTGCCGAAGCGACGGGCGCAAAAGAAAAAACACTGCACAGTTGGAAGGCCCGCGACCAGTGGGACCGGGCCGATAACGTCGAGCGAATCGGCGGTGCCCTGGAAGCGCGCCTGGTGCAATTGATCCTCAAGGACAGCAAGACCGGTGGCGACTTCAAAGAGATTGACCTGCTGCACCGGCAGCTTGAGCGCCAGGCACGGATCCAGCGTTATCAGGGCGGCGGCACAGAGACTGACCTCAACCCGAATCTCGCCAAACGCAACGCCGAATCGAAGAAAAAAGCCGTCAGGAATGAGATCAATGATGACCAGATCGAGCTGCTGCGCGAGGCCTTCATCGATGGCTGTTTCGACTACCAGAAGGACTGGTACCGGGCCGGCAACCAGCGTACCCGCGTCATCCTCAAGAGTCGGCAGATCGGCGCCACGTATTACTTCGCTCGCGAGGCATTCATTGACGCGTTGGACACGGGGCGCAATCAGATTTTCCTGTCGGCGTCGAAGAACCAGGCCTACCTGTTTCGGGGTTACATCCAAGCCTTCGCTCGGGAAGTTATCGGCGTTGAGCTGACTGGCGACCCGATTGTGCTGCCCAACGGCGCCGAGCTGTTTTTCCTCGGAACCAACGCCCGCACCGCACAGGGCTACCACGGCAATTTCTATTTCGATGAGTTCTTCTGGACGTTCAAGTTCGAGGAGCTGAACAAGGTCGCCTCGGGCATGGCGATGCACAAGAAGTGGCGTAAGACCTACTTCTCGACGCCCTCCAGCATGGCTCACGAGGCCTATACCTTCTGGACCGGTGAGCGGTTCAACAAGGGCAAGCCTGCCGCTCAGCACACCAAAGTCGATGTGACTCACGGAGCCCTTCAGCAAGGGCGGCTTTGTGAGGATCGGTTGTGGCGCCAGATCGTGACGCTGCTGGATGCGGAGCAGGGCGGTTGCGAACTGTTCGACATCGAAGAGCTGCGCCGGGAATACAGCCCCGAGGCGTTCGCCAACCTGCTGATGTGCGAATTCGTCGACGACGGCGCGAGCATTTTCCCGCTGGCGATGTTGCAGCCATGCATGGTCGACAGTTGGGGGGAGTGGGCCGAGGACTACAAACCCTTCGCCATGCGACCGTTCGGCGATCGTCAGGTATGGGTTGGGTATGACCCGGCCGAGACGGGCGACTGTTCCGGACTGGTGGTGGTCGCGCCGCCGCTGGTACCAGGCGGGAAATTCCGCGTGATCGAGCGCCACCAGTTTCGCGGCATGGACTTCGCCGCCCAGGCCGCTGCCATCAAGGGCGTCTGCGACCGCTACTGGGTGACCTACATCGGCATCGATGTCACCGGTCTGGGCAGCGGTGTAGCGCAGCTGGTGCGGCAGTTCTTTCCGGCGGTGACTACCTTCAGCTACTCCCCCGAGGTGAAAACTCGACTGGTGCTCAAGGCCTATGACGTTATCCATAAGGGGCGACTGGAGTTCGATGCCGGCTGGACGGACATGGCCCAGTCGCTGATGGCTATCCGCAAAACCATTACGGCCGGCGGACGACAGTTCACCTACACCGCTGGCCGCAATCAGAATACCGGCCACGCTGACTTGGCTTGGGCGCTCTTTCACGCATTGCACAACGAACCGCTCGAAGGGCAGACCGCTGCCAACACTGGGCGAATGGAGATTTACTGATGATCGAACAACTTGCCAGCCAGGAACTTTTGCCGGCCGCTCTCGATGCCTCCAGTGCGGGTACTCAGGTGTTTAGCTTCGGAGAGCCGACGCCGGTGTTGGGTGGACAAGAGGTGTTCGATTACCTGGAGTGTTGGTTCAACGGGCGGTGGTATGAGCCGCCGTTGTCGCTCAATGGCCTCGCCCGCTCTGTAGGGGCGAGCGTGCATCTGCATTCAGGATTGATGTTCAAGCGCAACCTATTGAGCAAGACGTTTATCCCGCATCCGATGTTGTCCCGGTCGGCTTTTGAACAGTTCGCCCTGGATTTCCTGTGCCTGGGCAATGGCTATTTGGAAAAGCGCCGCTCGGTGCTGGGCAACACCCGGCAACTGGTGCCGTCGCTTGCGAAGTACATGCGGGTTGGGCCGGATGGGCAGTTCTACCAGGTGCAGGGCTGGAAGAACGAGCACGCGTTTGAGCCAGGGAGCATTTTTCATCTGCGTGAAGCGGATTTGCACCAGGAAATTTATGGGTTGCCGGAGTGGATCAGTGCGTTGCAATCGGCGTTGCTGAATGAGTCGGCGACGTTGTTTCGGCGTAAGTATTACGAGAACGGCAGTCATGCTGGATTTATCCTGTACATGACCGATGCGGCGCAGACTGAGGCGGATATCGACGCTTTGCGTAAAGCGCTGAAGGATTCCAAGGGGCCGGGGAATTTTCGAAACTTGTTTGTCTATTCGCCCACGGGCAAGAAGGACGGGATTCAGCTAATCCCTGTCAGCGAGGTAGCGGCCAAGGACGAATTCAACTCGATCAAAAATCAGACTCGTGATGATGTGCTGGCGAGTTTGCGGATTCCTCCACAGTTGATAGGCATTGTGCCGCAGAACGCGGGTGGGTTTGGATCTATTAGCGAGGCTGCTCAGATATATGCGGACAATGAACTGGAGCCTATTCAACAAAGGATGAGCCAGCTTAACGATTGGATCGGTGAAGAGGTTATTTCGTTTAAGGTTAAGGGCCTAGAAAGTTAGGCCCAAGTGAACGGCTTCGGGGATTACAGTTCCGCTATTATGCCGAATATCAATTTTCTCATGTGTTCTTCGATTTCAGTATTGTTCCCCTCGAACAAGTGGTAAATGTCATTTGAAGTTAATATTTTTTTATAGATTTTCCTTGCTATGTCATCGCAGTGCTGAGATGTTTCAATAAGGTCTTTTATGTCTTTGTCTGAGATGATATCCCCGTGTACGGTCTTTGATCGAATGCCATAAGCTTTTTTTGTTTTCTTAAATATTTCAAGTCTTTCATTCGGATCGCTTGATAATGAAAAAGCTATTCGCTCGGCTAGCTGGTGCGAGAGTTCCACAGCGTTGGTGCTCAATAACGATTCAAAAAAAGAACAGTATGTTGATATTTTTATTGCTAAGTCACTAGCTCCGCGAGCCATTTGTAGATGGTAGCTAGCTACGTTGATTCTGCCTGTAGATTTTTGTAAAGCGGTATGCGCTGGGTTGTTCTGCTCTTTCAGTCCTCTAAATGTGTTAAAGGACAGGGCGCAAGCCGATTCAATATCTTCCTGATTCAAGGTGAGTATTTCCTTGCCACCTTTCGCTAAGGAATAATGCATACTCAATGAGTTGCTGTGAATGCATGTGTTATCAGTTCCTATAGCGAAGCCGTTATCGCAATTAACATTGCAATCGCGTCCCAGCCAAAGTGCGATCAAAAAAGCTTGTGCTTCTCTTAGTAGATTAATTATCTCTATGTGTGCTCCCTCTTCAGCTAGAACACTGCCTGTTGTATAGATTACTGGTGTTCCGCTTGTGAGGAAGCTGTATTCGAGTTGGCCTAGGGCTGGAATTTGCCAAAGTGGTATTAGTGATTTAATAAAGTTCGGGTTGTTAGTTATGAAAGTGTTTTTTGCGGTTTTTATTGGGTTTTCTAGTGTGTGTGATATCTTTAAATCGGTCAGGCCTGTTATGTATAAAAAATTCACTTTTGCCTCGTTTTTATAAGTTGGCGTTAGGATGATTGTAAGGGGCTTTTTTAAGACCAATCCCCAGCGTCTGCCAAGGGTTCTATCAACTCTGGACCTTGATTTTTCACATTTCCCACTTCTCTGCCTACGGGAAACCACTCGAAATCCTCGACAGGTCGGCAGTGATCTCGCGCAATTTCTTCAGCATGCGCCGGCTCAAGGTCAGACGTCAGCCATTCTCGAGCTTGCTCCGGTGATAGCACCAAAGGGCGTCGGTCATGAATATCCACCATACCCTGATCGCTAGCAGCGGTAATGATGACAAAACCGTCGCCTTCTTGCCCCTCAAGTCCAGATTGAGCCTGTGCAAGAGCGCCAAAGAACATAGGCTTCTGGGTTTTCAGTCGGATGAAATAAGGCTGTTTTTTCTTCGGGTCGTTGGGATCCTTGACCCACTCATACCAGCCCTCGCTAGGAACCAGAGCACGGCCATTCGGCCAAAGCTGTTTGAAGAACTTCCCCGTCGTGACGGTTTCAACCCTCGCATTGATGGGATCGGGGCGTTTTCCCTTCGCCCAAAATGGCGACCAGCCCCACCTGATAGGGGTGATGTAAAGGCCGGCATCGCTGGTGTGCAGGATTTGCACGCGAGTCGTCGGGGCGATGTTGTACCGATTTATCGGTTCTGCATCGAAACCGCTGAATAGGGGAAGCTGTGGCCCTAGCTCCTCTAGGAATACTGCCATCCCTTCGTACTGCACGAATCTCCCGCACATGGGTTGTCCCGCCTGTCAGATTTTTCCTATACAAAATTGACCGCCAACCTTGTACAAAGTTAACTGTATGTTCGTACAGTATTCTAGAGCGTGCGTCATGAGCTTTTCAATTTTAGGCCCTATTGCCGAGGGTGGCTTGAAGCTGCCCTTGTGTTCGTTTCGAGTGCCCGCCGGGTTTCCCTCTCCAGCGGCGGACCACATCGAAGCGCAGATCTCATTGGATGAGGTTCTGAACATTCGTGCCCCGCATGTCTACCTTGTCTCAATCGCTGGGGAGAGCATGCAGGGCGCCGGTATTTTTGAAGGCGATCTCGCGGTGGTGGACCGAGCTCTTGAGCCTGTGCACGGTCATATCGTCGTAGCGCTGTTGAACAACGAGCCGGTATGCAAGCGGCTTTGCATTCGCGGCAGGGAGGTGATTCTCCTTTCGGAGAACCCAAAGTATCCACCGAGGTACGTGCTTGAGGGCGACGAGCTGGTGATCTGGGGCGTCATTACATGCAGCGTGCGCAGCCATGTCTAAACTCCAGCCAGTTTTCGCCCTGATCGACTGCAACAGCTTCTATGCCAGTTGCGAGCGCGTGTTTCGACCCGACTTGGCCCGCGTGCCCATCGTAGTGCTGAGCAACAATGACGGCTGCGTGATTGCCCGCAGTTACGACGCCAAGCCCTATGTGAAGATGGGCGAGCCGTATTTCCAGATCAAGCACAAGCTGCATAAGCATGGCATCGTCCCGTTCTCGTCGAATTACGCCCTCTACGGCGATATGAGTGAGCGGGTCATGACGCTCATTGAATCAATGGTGCCTGCCGTAGAGGTCTACAGCATCGACGAAGCCTTTGCCGACATGACCGGCATTGATGGCCGGGATGCGCTCGGCAGAAAGATCCGTAGCCAGGTGCTTCGCTGCACAGGCATCCCGGTTGGGGTGGGGATCGCGCACACCAAAACTCTGGCAAAGCTGGCAAATCACACCGCCAAACGGCTCCAGATGGAGACCGGCGGAGTGGTCGATATCTGCGACCCGTTCAAGCGTGACTGGGTTTTGCGCAACACCGACGTGTCCAAGGTCTGGGGCGTCGGTCGCAAGATGAAGCTTAACCTGGACGCCATTGGCATCAAGACCGCAATGGACTTGGCAAAGGCCGACCCGTGGACGCTACGCAAGAAGTTCAGTGTGGGGATCGAGAAGACCGCCCGGGAGCTGGCCGGCACGCCATGCCTGGAGTTGGACGAGCCGGACCCACCGAAGCAAGAGATCTGCTGTAGCCGGATGTTTGGTAAGCGGCTCACGGAGTTGGCACCAATCAGGGAAGCGGTAGCCACCTACATGATGCGTGCCTCGGAAAAGCTCAGAGCACAGAAGTCGCTATGCAAGAAGGTCCGCGTCAGTATTCGCACGGGCATGTTCAACCCGGAGGAGGCGAAGTACGCCAATGGTGTGTTGATCGACCTGCCATACCCCACTGACGATTTGCGGTTGCTGACTAAGGCTGCGGTGGACGCGCTCGACCGGGTCTTCCGACCAGGCTTTAAGTACAGCAAGGCTGAAGTGTTGTTGATGAACCTCTGTCAGCAGGGAGAGTACACCGACGACCTGTTTGTCACCCTCCAACCAGCCGACGCCACGAAGTTGATGGTGGTGCTAGACCAGATCAATGGGCGATGGGGAAGAGGTACCCTGCGTTCGGCCAGCGTCCCCGCCACCCCTGATTGGGGTATGCGGCGGGATATGATGAGTCGAAGCTTCACCACAAGGCTAGACCAGTTATGGGTGATCCCCTGTAAATAAGCGATGGAAGCCACCAGACTTCTTGAAAGTTAATTATGTTTTGCCATCCATTCGCCAAAAGTGGGTAGCGCTTCCTCGTTTGCAAACGGAAGTGTAATGAATGAACAGTATTGCTCTGCACGACTATATTTGTCTGGCTTGCATAAAAAATCAACTTCATATTTCTTCAGGATTTCGAATGTTTTTTCATCGCCATAAGGATCTTTTATATTATCGGTCAGATAAAGTTGATAAAGAAGAAGCCAGTGTTCGTCTATGACGTAGCGCGGACAGTCAAGTATTGAATTGCAATAGTCAACAACTGCGTCTGTGGCGGTCTTGAATTGAGATAGCATAGTTAATGCGACGCAATCCTTTGAGCCAATAATTTCTTTTGTAGATTGTTCTGAAGGTTGTGCTTCTAGTCTTTCAAGGTAATAAAGAGCCCAGCACATTCCGTCCGAGCGGCGTTGTAATGCATTGGTGTAAATTATTCCATTGAGTTTGTCTATGAGGCTATCTTTGTCATAATAGTCTACGCGTGCATCAATCTGTTCTAGGTATGGCAATAGTATAGGATAGTGCCATGCGAGGTTAAGTGTATACTGAAAAATATCTGCGGCTGCTCTATCCTTTAATCTTCGACAAATTGCAGCGACGGCAAATTTCAAAATACTCCCATCAGGTGTGCTGTTATTTAAGCGTACCGCGAGGTCCATAAATTGAAACGCGTCAGAGGTGTTCATGAAAGCAATTTGCCCGTCATCACGTAATAGAGGCGGTAGGGCTGCCGTCAGCGTAGACACCCAGTGCTCTTGTAGTGGCTCGGGAAGTTCCACTATAGAGGTTTTTGCTAGGTTAAGAGCTAATTTGTATCGGCTGAGCTCCTTCCCTAAATCTCGAATAAATTCTTCAGCCTCAGCATGGGTATTACATAGGGCAGTGTAGTCGTCTATGTAACGAACGAAGGAGTATTTCGTTCTTAGGCTTCGATCAACTGCTGCTAAGATGATCTCGACCGCAATGCTTGAAGACGCGGGACCAATGGGCAGTCCAGATGTTTCCCCGCGCTTTGCTGATCGTAACGCCTCATCAAGTTCACTGCTCCAATGAATATCTAGTTTCGGTTCAGTAAGTTTGGCTTTAGCTTCATCGAAGCCCTGAATAGCCCACTCTAGCGAATGCGTATAAATAGATCCAAAGCAGTTGGCTACGTCTGTGTGAGCACGAAATTTTTTGCCGAAGCTTTGTTCCACTGAGGTCAAAGCTTTGGTTTCAGGGTCTTCATAGTTCATTATCAAGATGCGCCCGTCAATGTGGCAGTCGACAGTTATTGCGCTATTAGGATCTTGGATGGACTTTTTTATGATGTCAATGTGTTTCTCCAAAACACTAAAAACTTTAGCGTAAGCCATGGGGTGTATCAAGCCTAGGACGCGAGAGACATTATTATAGCGAGTGGATCGGTATTCGGCTAAATCAAATCCCAGCCTTCTTCGAGCTTTGCTTAGTTGTACTTCCTCTAGAAGCTTGTGGGCAATTTCTGGCGTAAAACGTCGCGTGCAGATGCTCGGTGGAAGTTCAGTGGCAAGGTCTTTTTGATTTGGGAAGTAATTCCACCTAGTAAGAGCTTCCAGAAAGTGTCGCTCCTCAAAGATAGCGGGGCTGGTGCTGATATGAGTAACGGCAAGATCTTTCATTTTAATTGGCTCGTTATGTTGGCGATCTGAGAATAGCAGTAGAAGCGCAGGGGTCGTCATATGCTGGCGCGCGCCGTCATCCCCCCACCACGCCTACGGGCTAAATTGGTCGCTTTTCTTGCACGTCTTCACTGGCCTAGGAGCATGGCGTGGCGGGTGCAAGTGGACAGCCACCGATAGGCAAATAGCCTGCGGAATTCTGCGGCAGCTGGGCCTGGCACGGCCGTCCGAGCGAATAATGAGCTTGGGATTTTAGGAGAGGTTTCCGGAAAAAAGTAATTTGGTTAGGAAGCGAATAGCGCTGTGCCTGAAGCGCTAGAGAGTCAGGCTTCAATGGATTACTCCCTAAGGAAATTCTGAGTAATCCACAAGGTGATTTTTCTGTAAGTTATTGATATTAAAATATAAAAGAGGTTGGGGAAATTACCTTGATTAAAAGTAATAACCTCTCTATGAAATTACCTAAGAATTACCTTGCCCAATCGCTCGCATAGTCAATGAGCTCAGGGATTTGTCATAGGACGGCGGGGAGGGATTACTCAGCTTACTCGTCTCCGACGGCTTTCTCGAAAAACTGAGAGATGGCTCGGGACTTTTTTGCTGGCTGAATGGTGCGCACGATTTCGAAAACTGTCACCAAAACTGTCACCAGTCTGATGAGGTCAGGCTCCAGAATCGCTGGAAGCCTTGAAAATAGTGGAGCGGGTGAAGGGAATCGAACCCTCGTTATCAGCTTGGGAAGCTGATAACGATTCAGAACGCGGATTACTAGATCGACTACTTGCGATGGTGGGCAAGCTGCAACGCCTTATAAGCCGGAAGAAAAAAGTTCGGAATTTCATCTTCGGTCTGGAAGTCCGCTAGTTTCGTATCTAAAGAAGGTTTTTCGGTGGTTTTGTCTCGGTGAATCATCCGGGTTTCACGCTTTAATTTTCCGTTAACGTCTAAGGCAATAACTTCTAAGAATTCACCCGTGATTGGTAACTCTCGAATCGGGATCGAATACAGATTTTTGGCGCTGCGAAGCCAGCCCTCAGATATCCATAATATAAAATTTGGCTTCAAGTACTGTACTCTGTCAGCGATTGTTCTCCAGAATATATACTTGTCGGCTTGATCATCAAAAAAGGTTGTAATCATGTCAATTGGCTTTGTTGTGGAGTCGAGCAAGAAACACATGGGGGTATGGTATCCGTCGCTATCAAAAATAGTTTTTGCGTATTTCCCATAGTGCTCTACCAAACCTTCAACGCTTGCAGTGGGGGCGCTTTTGTAAATGCCAGAGAGAGGACTGTTCTTAATGGCGTTTATATCGATTGGGATTCTCTTGTTACGTACAACGACCGAGTCTTTAGAGTTTAGCTTGAAGTATATTGTTTCACGCGGGTTGGAGTTTTCTACGCCTGACTCACTGGGTTGTCTAATATCTTGATTTAATGCTGCACCTAGATGGAGAGCCAGATTGTTGCAGCAATTGTATAGCCTTGAATATATGTATTTGAAGGCTTGCAGAAGTTCCCAGTTAGGTAAAGTGTTTGCTACCCAGGTGCGTTCTGTTTTAACGACTGCTGAGTCGGATATAGAACTAGGTAGGCTATGTTTAGCTAGTTTTCTTAGTTTTTTAACGTTAGCGTCAAGTAGTTCTGTTGGCCCGCAGGGGATGCTGATGTCTTGTTCAAGAATGTAAGAATAAAATAATGTGACAGATAAGGAGCTGTGCATGTCGAGGTCTCCTTCTTTTTCTATGGTGTTTCTGGAGTCTTTGGCCCAGGTCATTAGGGTGTCATTGGCCCATGCTTCTATAATGTTCTTTTTATACCAGGCTTCATAATCTGGGATTTCTGATTTTAATTTCTGAATCAAAAAAGTTACGGTGCGGGAGGTCTGTAGGAATTGATTGGTGTTCAACCGGAACAGCTCTGGATCGAAATATGTAGACTCACATTGAAGTAGTAATTGGGCTAAATCCTTAAGGCGGCGCTCCCATCTATACATCGCATTCTCCTTTCCGCAGCGTAATAAAATAATTAACCCATTCAGTTTTTGGGTGATGGAGGCATTGTGCCATAAAAAAGTGCTGCAAAACTGTTAGCCGGGGCAGGGTCCAATGGGGCGGAGTCATTCTGCGCGTGAACAGCCGACAGGCTACGGGTGGCTAAGGCGGAAATGAGATAGGTAAGGTAAGGTGATTTGCTTTGGACTCAAGCTCCGGCGTGGAGCTCATCCGAAGGCTACATCTAGGGCAAATTTAGGGCAGAATCAGGACCGCTTTGAACCGCTTTAGGCCTCGTCAGTCTTGGTCTCCTCCCATGTTTCAAGGCCTCTAGCGGTATAGACTGTCATCCAAAAGGGTTCAAATCCCTATCTCTCCGCCATTATTGAATACGATTAAGCCCCTGAAATGGTTGAACATTTCAGGGGCTTTTTCGTTTTTCGGGTTTGAGTGATTCTAGTGCGCATTGTTTTGCGCA
>Ga0182006_1000337_pt1 | contig 40100 bp, 35 predicted proteins | sample Sormic07211104_1_FD_123022 | JGI IMG/M metagenome (GOLD analysis project Ga0182006, IMG submission 123022) | Rhizosphere microbial communities from Sorghum bicolor, Mead, Nebraska, USA - 072115-104_1 MetaG | ecosystem: Host-associated > Plants > Roots > Rhizosphere | place: USA: Nebraska...
AATCAGGCGAAAGGGAGCACGCATATGAAATCTCCTGGGTAATCTCGAAACGAAACGTCGTCGGTATGAATTAAGACCCTGACGAACGCCTTGCAGTTCGCCGTTATACTCGGCCCTCTGTTTTGGAGCCAGCATGATTTCTTTGCCGATTGATGAAGTTTTACCCGCCCTGCGTGAAGCCCTCGCTACACGCCACGAAGCCGTGCTCGAAGCACCGCCCGGCGCCGGTAAAACCACCCGCGTGCCTTTGGCCCTGCTCAACGAGCCGTGGCTGGCCGGGCAGACCATCCTGATGCTTGAACCCCGCCGGTTGGCCGCACGCGCAGCGGCGGAGCGGCTGGCCAGTGAGCTGGGGGAAAAGGTCGGCGAAACCGTGGGCTATCGCATTCGCCTCGACAGCAAGGTCGGCCCCAATACCCGAATCGAAGTGGTCACCGAAGGCATCCTCACCCGGCGCCTGCAGGATGACCCGGCGCTGGAAGGCGTGGGCCTGCTGATCTTCGACGAATTCCACGTTTTGCCATTTACACCAAAATAACCTGGAATCTTGTCAAGTCTGAGGTCTGCTTGCCCCCCCTATCATCCAGATCCGTAGCTCAATGCACCTGGCACCCTCTTCCCTTTTCTTGTGACGCCCTATCCAGCTACAGCTGCGCCTTCCCATGGGGAGTGAGGAGGCGTGGTTGATACCTCGCCCCACCAAACTAGTCCTCCCAAAACCTCAGATACCCAGACCATCAGTAACGGGAGAAATAGACTTCTCTCCGAGCTGTATAAGCTTGAACTGGACGTTGGAAGTTGCCTCTTTGTAGGTCGCTTCGCTGTCATCAAAAGAGGCTGCCACGATGCTCTGTAGCCCCGTCTCCGATGAAAGCAATTGGAACAACGCCTGTTGGCTTTTGGTGGCCATCGAATGCTGTCCAGGCTCGTCCAGCAGCAGTATTCCTAGGTGATTACCGTTGACTGTTGGGTGAGCAGATGTCTGATAGATGGAGAGCAAATAGCTCCATATGAGCCGCACAAAGTCACTAGCACTGGACTCCCGAGCGATATTGCCTTTCCCTTTGGGCGCGTCATCACTTCTGGCAACTGCTGGAGTAGTTGAGGCTACAGATGCAGACGACGTTACACTCCGCTCGTTGATCTCTCTGAGCTCGATCTTGGCCAAGTACGGCAGTAGGTTTTCCTTATTGAACTCGATGTCCTCTATCGCCGCGCTGTGGTAATCGAAGGCACTAATATTGGCGCGAAACATTTTTTCGAACAGCCGATATTTGGCGAAGTCGGAGTCTGAGTAATGGGTGCGAGGCATCTGCGCGCGGCTTTTCTGGTTCTCGTGGAATCGGTTTGCTAGCTGTTCGAAGGCGTCCATTACCTGATCCGAGTACGCTTCGAATTTGGACAGATCTTCGAGCTCCATCTCGATCTGCAGTTGCAGTCTGATGCCTGATTTTGATACGGAGGAGTTGGAGGTCAGATCTGAGCGCAAAGCTCTCAGCGCAGACTTGGTGGCTGCAATATTTTTAGCCAACTGATCTTTAAGTGCCTCAGCTTCCTTGATCGACTGATCGATACCGCCTCGCTCGCGTTCGAGCATTCTGAGTTGAGCGCTCAGATAGTCAATGTTGGTGCCGATGTCCATGTGAGGTGTGCTCTCATGCAGATCGACAAGAGAGTGTCCTATTGCTTGATGGCATGCAGGGCAAGAGTTTTCTGCGGTGGACAAGCTGAGTGAAGCGCCGAACTTGATGAGCTTCTGCGCGGCCTGGTTTTTAGTCAACTCGTCTCGGGCTTGCTTTGTGTTTAACCTATTGCTGGTAGTGTTTACACGCAGCAATGCAAGGTTGCCTAAACAGGTCTCGTAAGCGACCGTGAGGCGTTCGAGTTCGCTTGTGTTTTTTTCTATGGATTGTGTTAATTCTTGGGTTGGCGCTTCACCCTGTTGGGTCAATTTCAGTCCGATGATTTCATGCTCGCTGACCTTGCGTGCTCGATACTCCGATATGCTTTCAGTTATGCCTTCAGTCGTTTTGTGGAAGTCAACAAGTTCGACCTTAAAGTCGGGATTTGGGTTTTTTGAAATGTTGGAGAACTGTAAACCTTGCTTTAGTGTTTCGGTGACAAGCGTTCGATAAGAAATTTGCCATTCTTCGTGGATCAACTTCGCCTCTTGATCCAGGATGTCACGCTTTGCATCTGTTTCGAAGACGTCAGTGCCTACGAGGAAGTCGACAATTTTAATTCGTGCATCTCGTATCCCAAAGTAGGGCAGGTTGGCAATGTAGTCAGTCCACCCACGTTTTTGCTCTACCATCATTGCAGCAAAAACGTACTGCAAATAAAGCTTTTCGGGTTTGCCATTGGTTTTAGGTACTAATGGCAGCGTCAAGCCTAGGAATTTTTCGAAGTAGGTGTAGAAGCCTTCCTCAATTTTCGCGCTGCCACCATCATGAAGAAACTTGTAGAGAGTGGGAGCGGTCTGTCTCTCAGTCAGACCTGAGCATTCCTGTATTTGTATAAGCTTTGTGCTAAATCCTTCTTCTTTGACACTTCGAGTGGCAGTAATTGTTTTGCCTTTGTTCTCAATTTCAATTGTTACTTTGGATGAGCGGATAGCATGTTTGATGTTCTCGTGCTCAAGGTGATCTTTTAGGGCGTAAGTCAGCGCATTTTCATTCTGGGCGCCTAGTAATTCTTCCATGCCGATAGCATACATGATCGCATGTACAATTGTACTTTTACCGGCGGAATTACGGCCCCTAATAATGTTAAGGTTTCGATTAAAAGTAGTGAAAAATCCAAACGGGCCGCTGGTTGTCTGGATATCAATCTTGATCGCCTTGATGTACATAATTATTCCCATCCCTTGGAAACGGAATCTACCATGTCTTCCGTAATTTTTTTTCCGATTGATTTTAGGGCGGCTTTTTCCTCACTGAGTACACTTTCGTCAGCGAGTATCAAGTTCACGTAGGCTTTTCCTTTGGGGCTGAGCTCAAAGCCGTTCGTTGTAGGTGTAATCAGGGAATCCTTGAATGCAAGGTTCAATGCAATTGCCATGGCCGGATCAAAACCCCAAATGGGGAGGTGCAGTTGACCGTGTTCTGCTCCAATTGCAAGACCCTTTATACGTTCGGGAGTCTTGAGCGTCCAGTTTAAAAGGTGGATTTTTGGAAGGCTGCCTTTTGCACCACGGCACGACAGATGAAGTATAAGAAGTGCTTGCGATATTTTATATAGTGGGCGAAGTTCTGAAAGAACGGGGATGGGCCGCCTTGTGAATTTAAGCTGAGCCATAGTTTACTCGTTGAAGTCCAGTTCACAGATCGCAAGCCAACGAGCAATGGTTCTTCGCACCACCTCGCTTGCCGTAGACTTGTCAATGTTCAGATTGCGGTCGGTGACCAAAAAATCCATCAGTCTGGTCTTTACCAGTTCTGTTAGCTGCTCAGGTGTTGCATCTGACGTGAGTCCCCATTCTTGAACTTCTAACTCGAAGGCGTTTACGATGCGAGCAATATTTACATAAGTCTGAGGCGAACGGTCGTACAGAGACTGAAAGTAAGTATCGTGATCTAGAAAAGATTTTGTGGTGAGAGCTACCAAGCTTTGAACCTGTCTGGCAGGTTTTCCGGGCATCCGTAAATTACATTTTCTGACCAGGTTTTCGTCAAATGGCTCATGACTCATGCTCACTTTCGGCAACGATTCTGTTGGCGAGCCCAGGCATGGAGGTAAGCCTGCTGATATTCTCAGTGTGTTGAACTCCTGCACGTAGAATTCATGATCGTGCAGTAGGATGGTGAAATTTTTGTCTAAATGCGGTAAATCCCAGGCCCTTACTTCTGCTTGCTTGGTCTGAGCATAAGAGAGCAATTTGTTTCTGTTGATTTCAGGCGTGACGAAACACCAAGTTGAAATTTTGGTGTCACCGAGAATTTTCTGCAATTCTGCGGTGTTTTTCTTTAATTTACCGAGATCTTTATTGATTTTGTCTCTCTGGTTTTCATATAGCTCATCTTGATGGTACTGCTTTTCAGGGCAGTAACATTGAAAAGCATAACCAGTGCGCTTAGTAAAGCCTTCGATGCCATAATCACCCGGAGACGCGGGAACTTGCTGATATCCATCTGCTCCGTGCTTGAATTTGAACACGAGCTGACATTCTGCTTCCCAGGTTATCCCTGTATATTTACCGAGTGGTGTCGTAATCAATGCATGCCTGCCTTTTTTGAAACTCGTCAGGAGGCGATGCTGATCGTTACCTCCGAAAGTACCCTGATGCGGGGCATCAGTCGCCTGCTTTCATCCAGTAGCCTTGGATTCACTTGGAAATTAGCAAAAGGCCATTAGCAGGTCTAGCTGGAACTGAGATATTCAGCGATCAGTAATTTAAGAGCTGTGTTTATGTACAGTTCTTCGTGGACGTGCCTCATTAAAAGTGCCATTTTGCGAATTGTATTTCTCCAAAGGTGAGCTTAGAGGCGGCAGCGTGCGTCGGAAATTTAAAGCCAACAAACTACAGTTTTCACTAGGCTGAGTCTCTCCAATGCAAATTGGGCCTTGATTGAAGCTGGCTGCTAGATCGCCGAAGCTCTTAAAATTGCGACGGCTTTTATCCGAAGTCGTAACTAGGCTGCACGGTGCCGTGCACCGACTCATTCTGCTATTTGCAGTGTCACGGAATCGCTGCTTATCACCAGATCGAATGCCGAACGGCTGTAAGCTGATCGCACGCGCTCGGCATTGTCTTTAGCGAACAGCGCGTAGTTGATCCCGCCGGGATGCTGCACAGAGCGAAAACAGATGCCATCAATCTGATGCGGCGCGTAGCAACGAATGTATTCGGCAAAGGCTTGAGTCATCACGTAGCCGGTTTCAGGGCGTTCGATAGGCTGAGCAATCTCGTCGTGCAGATACCTCAACAGCTGTCGGTGGTTGCTGCGCTGTTCATAGTCAGGGCTAAACAAGCTTAATGGCGCATGCTTCAGTCGATGACTCAGCGCATTGAGATCAAAGACCCTCAGCGGCGTAGTGGACACAAACTCTCCCACCACGACCATGTCTCCCTGATTGGGTAACACCTCACGAACGCAAGTAGTGGTGTCCTGTGACACGTACAGCCATGAAAAGCCTGCGGCGCTCATCCGATTGTTTTTTGCGCGATCCAGTGGCGGTGCACCCAACTCTGCCAGAGGGTTGCTTTTGAACTGCTGAACCTCAGTTGGATTGGCTGCGATTCGAGCACGATAAAGCTTGGTACCTGAAAGTAGCGTTTTGATAACCGCTGGTGTTCCAGGGCTGCACGGTTTTTCTGCACTCAAAGCCTCGTGAAGGAGTGACTCAAAGAACCTGCGTGCCTTGTCGCTGAAGAACCGGCGTTCATGGCTCAGTTCATAAGCAATGTCGTGCCAGTCACCGACAATCCACCAGCGCTCATGTTCTGCATCGTCAAAGGGATTGCGCTTCACGCAATACACCTGACCTTGCCAGTAGAAGTCGTCTTCATGCGCGCGGGGGCTGACCATTTTATGCGCGATGGCTTTGCAGGCGAGTAAGTTGTCGCATCGAATGGCCCTACTCACCACCTCTGCCAGTGACATCTCATAACCATCGTAGAGCCCATCGTCGACAGAAAAGTATGTCGGTAGGTGCTTGCGTATGAAACGCGCAATGCGTGCGGGAGTAACAGCTTGCCGAGTTGAGCAATTGCACGCGGTACAGGTGACCTCGAACTCGGGCAGTGATTTGAATCTCTTGAGCATAGGATCCCCTATGCATTCGAGGCAAATGAACATCGTGTTGCCATCGTCAGTATCGAAAGGGATTTGTTCCATAGGATCGTTCACTAGTAAACGCTGTCGTCACTATCAACGCTGAAATTTACTGGCTTGGGAGATAGAAACTCAGTTCATGAAAGGGAGGGGCAAGGAGAATGTTATCCGCCCCGAAATGTTAGTTCATATACCTGCTGCACTCTTCGGCGCAAGTCATGATTGCTGGCTCACCCATGCATCGTATTCCCTGACCACCTTATACTGACTCCCTACAGTTCGGAGTCCACATGAGTACTTTGCCAATCGATGCTGCGCTACCGGCCCTTTTGAACGCTTTGAATGATCGTAATGAGGTCGTTCTGCAAGCGCCTCCTGGAGCAGGTAAAACCACGCGAGTGCCCCTTGCTCTCCTTGGTGAGGAATGGCTGAAAGAGCAGACAATCGTGATGCTAGAACCACGACGTCTCGCTGCCCGTGCAGCAGCGGAACGTATGGCGAGTGAGCTTGGTGAAAGAGTCGGTGAAACCGTAGGCTACCGCATACGCCTGGACAGCAAAGTAGGGCCGAAAACGCGTATCGAGGTCGTGACCGAAGGGATTCTTGCTCGCAGGTTACAAGAGGATCCGTCACTTGAACGCGTGGGTCTGGTCATCTTCGACGAGTTCCATCTTCGCAATCTTGATGCGGATTTGGCCTTGGCACTGACGCTCAATGGCCGCGAGATGCTGCGAGACGATGTCCCCCTTAAGGTGTTGCTAATGTCCGCAACGCTGGAGGGAGAGCGACTCTCTCGATTGCTCGACGATGCTCCTATCGTCACCAGTGAAGGCCGTATGTACCCGGTTACAACGATCTGGGGAGCTCCGTATCAATCAGGCGATTATCTTGATCAGCGTGTAGTCTCGACATGCTTGGATGCTTTGGAGGAACAAGGTGGAAGTCTGTTGGTGTTTCTACCTGGGCAGGCCGAAATACGACGAGTACACCAGTCTCTGAAAGATCGCCTGGGAAATCGAGAAGACGTTTTGCTGTGTCCTTTGCATGGAGAGCTCGAGCTAACTGCACAACGAGCTGCGATTGATCCACCTCCTGCAGGGAAGCGAAAGGTTGTGCTGGCTACCAACATCGCTGAGACCAGCGTGACTATCGAGGGTGTTCGAGTAGTTATCGACTCGGGACTCGAACGCGTGCCTCGATTCGACCCGCGTAGCGGGATGACCAGATTGGACACGCAGCGGATATCGAAAGCGAGCGCGACTCAACGAGCGGGACGTGCGGGTCGTCTTGAACCTGGTGTTTGTTATCGGCTTTGGTCGGAGGCTCAGCACGATCAACTGCCAGCCTACGGTACTCCTGAATTACAGCAGGCTGACCTCGCTGGACTAGCTCTGCAACTATCCAGATGGGGTGTCCTTCCTACTGATCTGAAATGGTTGGATGTTCCGCCTGCAGCTGCCTATTCCCAAGCCTGTGACCTACTCGTTCGCTTGGGGGCTCTGGGTGAGGATCGGAAGCTTACAAAGCATGGACAAGCTATGGCGGAATTGCCGGCGCATCCGCGCATAGCCCACCTGCTTCTCCGAGGTCATGCTTTGGGCCTTGGACAGCTTGCATGTGATATTGCCGCGCTACTGGGGGAACGTGATATTCAGCGTGGTGCCGGTGCAGATATCCACAATCGCCTTGCAATTGTCTCTGGAGAGCAGCGTGCCGAGCGTTCCGAGCAAGGCGGTGCGCAACGTGCTAGGCAGCTTGCCAAGCAATACCGTTCTTATCTGCGCCACCCCATTGCCACCCCGGTCATAGATCCTGAGCATCCACGGTGGGTGGGAGCTCTATTGGCTCTCGCATACCCCGACCGTGTCGCTCAACAACGTCGCGCTGGTGGTGCTGAGTACCGTCTTGCCAACGGCCGTGCAGCTATGTTTACCGAAAGCGATGTGCTGATGAAGCATTCTTGGTTGGTGATCGCTGATCTGGGTAGTCGCCAAGGCCAACGTGAAGAGCGCATTTATTTGGCGGCGGACTTCGATGAACAGCTGTTCAACTCCGTTCTAAAGGAGCAAGTCCGTCAGGTGGATGAGCTGGACTGGGATGAGCGAGAAGGCGTGCTTCGAGCGGAGCGGCAGCTGAAGGTCGGGGAGTTGGTACTTTCCTCTGCCCCTATGGCAAACCTTGATGAAGAAGCTCGCGCCCAGGCGTTGATCAATTACATCCGGCGCAAGGGAATTGAACTCTTGCCTTGGACTCCAGAGTTGCGCCAGTGGCAAGCGCGTGTAGCGCTTCTACGGGATCTGGATTTGGAGAAGGGGAGCACAAGTGATTGGCCAGATCTTCGTGACCAAGTACTTCTGGAGTCTCTAGGGGAATGGCTTACCCCCTACATCACGAAGGTAACCAGGCTTAGCCACTTTGGGCAGATCGATCTTCCATCAATTCTGCGCACCCTCTTGCCGTGGCCGTTGCCGCAGCAACTTGAGGCACAAGCACCTCAGATGATTGGGGTGCCTTCTGGATCGAACATTCGAATCGACTACAGCGAGCGGCCTCCCGTATTGGCTGTGAGACTCCAAGAGTTGTTTGGCCTTGCAGACACACCGCGCATTGCCAACGGACGTCAGGTACTCAAGCTCCATTTGTTATCGCCAGCGCGGCGCCCTGTGCAAGTTACCCAGGATTTAGCAAATTTCTGGAAGTCGACGTACGACGAGGTGAAGAAAGACCTGAAGGGGAGGTACCCCAAGCATTTTTGGCCTGACAACCCCTTGATCGCGGAAGCCACTGCTAGGGCTAAGCCGCGAGGAACCTAGGCTCACCGGCTGTAGTCGCTTGAAACCCTGAATGTTGGATTTAATGAGCGATTGAATCAGCCGGCACCTACGAAGCCATGGATGAACAACAGAGTATGGTGGCGGATTAGGTCAACAACAGTATGACGAGGGTGCGCGAGGTAGCAGAGGAAAGCTTGCGGCAGAGTCTGTCGCTGCAGGCGTCGACATTGGAACTGAAGCATGTCAGCGGCGCGCTCAATGTAGCGGTCGGGAATTTTCAGACTTGAGTTAGGGGCGTTGCCGTTTGTGTTCGAACTGACCACTCATTTGCATCGGATTTGACTAGCATACTTGTGACCCTGACCGGTTGAATCCACAACCCATAGCAGCCGTTCGCCATCGGGTACTTTCGGTCAGAAGCAGGCGTTCGGCCTTATGCCCCATTCGTTATTATGATTTTCCAGCATGTCAGCGAAACTCGGGGTATTTCATACTTATTAGCCGGTAATGTCCTTTCGGGCGACAATTCCGAAGGACTTCTTCTGCGCTCACAGAGTGCGAATCAGAATTTTTATTATGAAAAGTGCGAGATTTAGTGAATCTATGTTTGATCAATACCTGAAACGATGGGCTCTGACCATCGACGGGGATGCTTTCGTCTCGTTGAATGGCAATCTACTACCCGTTCGCCAGGGCGATATACCAGCCATGCTGAAAATCTCGCGAGAGCCGGAGGAGCAAGCAGGCAACCAGCTCATGGCTTGGTGGGCTGGCGACGGTGCGGCGCCCGTGCTGGCCCACGATGGTGAGGCCTTACTGATGAAGCGCGCGCAAGGCTCGGCCTCACTTACGCAGATGGTCAACTGTGGCCGGGATGACGAGGCCACTCGCATCCTATGTGCGGTAGCAGCCCGCCTTCATACTCCACGCGCTAGGCCGATTCCTGAGTTAGTTCCGCTAGTGCAATGGTTCGAAGCGCTATGGAGCGCAGCGGCTACTCACGGCGGGATTCTTGAACACTGTGCAAGGGCTGCAAGCGAGCTTTTGGCTGCTCCGCGTGATGTCGCGGTACTTCACGGCGATATCCATCACGGCAATGTGCTTGATTTCGGCCAGTCCGGATGGCTCGCCATTGATCCCAAGGGGTTATACGGCGAGCGAGGCTTTGATTATGCCAATATCCTCTGCAATCCCGATGACGCAAGCGCGCTTGCACCAGGATGCTTCGCACGTCGGATAGAGCTCATCGCGGGTGCTTCCAGTATTGATCGCCGAAGACTTTTGCAATGGGTGCTTGCATGGACAGGGTTGTCGGCAACCTGGATGCTTGAAGACGATGCTGAGCCAGGCAGTAGGCTCGAGTTGGCGAAACTGGCAGCTTCGGCACTCAATATCGGCGTCTAGGTTTCAAAATGAGGTATCGACCAATAGCTGTAAACCTCACCTCATTAACTCTCAGCATAGAAGCGCAGACGTTGAGTATAGGGTAGTGGCTATTGAGCGCCCGTTTCCAACCGGTTCTGTTGAGAAAGTAGCTCCCCTGTCTGGCCTGCGGCAAAATCTCTGCATTGGCCAGCAGGGAAGCACGCAGCATGATGGGGCAGTTATCGAGTGGGCAGGAGCGACTGTATTACTCGTTCAACCTTGAAGATCACATCCCCTCCAATCACCTTCTGCGCAGCATTGATCAGTGTCTCGATCTGAGCGACCTGCGCCATCACCTCGCCGATTTTTACAGCCCAATTGGGCGTCTTTCGATTGACCCTGAGCTGATGATTCGCATGCTGATCGTGGGCTATTGCTACGGCATTCGCTCAGAGCGTCGGCTGTGCGAAGAGGCCCATTTGAACCTGGCGTATCGCTGGTTCTGCCGGTTGAGTCTTGAAGATGAGGTCCCTAATCACTCAACCTTTTCCAAGAATCGACACGGCCGTTTCCGGGACAGCGATCTGTTTCGCTGGCTGTTCATTGAGGTGCTGCGTCGTTGTATGGCCGCCGGATTGGTCAAAGGCGAAGGCTTTGCCGTGGACGCCAGCATCATCAAAACGGATGCCAGCCGGCAGCGTGGTGTACCGGGTGATGAACAGGTCAACTGGAGCGATCCGACCCTGAGCACCCGCGCCGTGCGCGAGTATCTTGGGGCACTCGATGAGGAGGCTCTGGCCGAAACGCTACCGAAGCGCCTATCGCTGACTGATCCTCAAGCCCGCTGGATCGCAGCTCCAGGTGGCCCAGCGTTCTACGCTTACTCCACGAATTATCGATCGATACCGAGCACGGCGTGATCTAGGTTCTTCGGTGGTGATCGTGCCTGAGTTCAGGTGATCTGAAAATCCGACTTTTTCAAGGGATCGAGCCATAACTGTCGGTCAGTAAAGGTATCTCTCAACCAAACACTTTAGTTGGCGGCGCCGCAATTGTCCGTTACGTATCCGGGTTCTTAGCCCAGCCCGGGATGCCACTTTTTGACACATCTGTGAATTTATTACCCATTTTTGTGAGCAAATACAGTGCGTTTCCGAGCTGTAAATTTATCGGAAACTAAATTGGCGCCAATATTGATTGGATTTTTATGAAATTGGTCTGATCCTTGCTGAAGGTTCTGCTCAAACCATTTGAGGGCAGGGCATGACTGGTCTATTTCCGTGTATCGAACTGAGTGGCGGGGCATTTGCCCGGGGTGTGCAGTACGGCAAAGCCTGTCCGCAGATCATCGCCCGCAGCATTGAAATCTACGGCCAGCAATTGCTGGACATGGGTTACGACTGGGCCGGCATCAAGCGGCTGGTGAATCAATTCATCCCCAATATCGAAGCGTTCGAGCCGCAGTACCTGGAAGAGATGCGCGGCATCGCCGAGGGCTCGGGACATGACTTCGAGGCGATTGTGATGATCAACGCCCGCACCGAGATCATCCATCTGGGGCGGCGCAACCTGCAGGACAAACCGGAACTCGATGGCTGCACCGGCGCAATCATCCTGCCGGGCGCCACCGCCAACAATGAAGTGCTGCACGGCCAAAACTGGGACTGGCGCATGGAATGTGCGGAGACAGGCGTGGTCTTGCACATCCGCCGCGACGATGGTCCGGACCTGCTGACCTTCACTGAAGCTGGCGGCCTGGCACGGGCGGGCATGAACTCGATCGGCACCGCGATCACCGGCAACAACCTGGAATCGGACCGTGACTATCACTCCCTCGGCGTGCCCCTGCCATTGATCCGTCGCAAGGCGCTGGAAGCCAATCACTTCGCGCTGTCGATGAAAGCGGTGGCGGTGACGCCGAAGTCGGGCTCCAACAACATGATGCTCAGCCACGCCTCCGGCTTTGGCATCAACTACGAATGCGCACCCGATGAAGTGTTCCCGCTGTACGAGGTCGACGATCTGTTGGTGCATGCCAACCACTGGCGCAGCCCGGTGGCGCAAGTCAAATTGAAGAACACCGGCATCGGCGGTGCGGCGGAAAGCTTCTATCGCGATATCCGTGTCGAGAAAATGCTCAAGCCCTTCCATGGCAGCCTGACGCTTGAGCACCTCAAAGCCGCGTTTTTCGACGACTTCGGCAAACCATTCGCCGTCTGCCGTCCACCGCGTCCGAGCTCCAGCGGCGAAGACAATCTGTCAGCCACGGTGGCGATGATCCTGATGCGCCCGGCCAGCGGGTTCATGGAAGTCGCGCCCTTGCCCGCGATCAACCGCACCTTTGCCCAATACCGTCTGGAGATGGAATCGGACTATGCGCGCTACGCCACCTGGTAAACACTGGGCGATTAGCGGTTTGTGATCGGCCCGATCGGGGGCTGCGTACCAACATCGAGGAACCCACATGTTTCGTTTGATCGTTCAGCGTCTGGCCATGGCGGCTCCGACGCTATTGCTGATCTCCATTGCGGTATTCGCAATGATTCGGCTGATACCCGGCGACCCGGCGCTGCTGATGCTCGGCGACATGGCCGACCCGGCCAGCCTGGCCAAGCTGCGTCAATCCTTGGGGCTGGATCAGCCCTTGGTCGTGCAGTACCTGATCTGGCTCAAGGCACTGTTCCATGGCGACCTGGGTTTCTCGATCACCAGCCACCAGGAGGTGCTGCCATTGGTGCTCGAGCGGTTCAGTGTCAGTGTGACAATCGTCCTGACCGCAGTAGCGCTGGCGGCAGCGATCGCCGTTCCGCTGGGCATGCTGGCGGCCTGGAAACAGGACACCCTGGTCGACCTGGGGCTGGTGACGACCGCGACGCTCCTGCTGTCGATCCCCGGCTTCTGGATGGCCTGTTGCTGCTGTATGTGTTCGGCCTGGAACTGGGTTGGTTGCCGGTGGTGGGCTACGTACCGTTCTCGGCGGATTTCGGTAAGGCCTTGGCCTACATCATTCTGCCGGTGGCTACCCTGGTGCTGCATGAAAGCGGGGTGATCATCCGCATGCAGCGCGCCAGTTCGATCGAAGTGCTGCGCCTGGACTACATCGCCCATGCGCGGGCCAAAGGCCTGTCCGAGCGTGCCGTGCTTTGGCGCCACACCCTGCGCAACGCCTTTGCCCCGACCTGGACGCTGATCGGCCTGATCCTCGGCAACCTGTTGGGCGGGATCGCGGTGATCGAAACCGTGTTCACCATTCCCGGCATCGGCCGCCTGATGGTGGACTCGATATACGCCCGCGATTACCCCGTGCTGCAGGGCTGCCTGTTGCTCATTACGTTCGTCTACGTGCTGGTCAATCTGGTCGTGGACTTGATGTATCCGCTGTTCGATCCCCGGGTGAAAGCATGAAGACCTTAAGTGAAATGGCTGCGGCACCGACTGTTGAAGCCAAGGCCCCCACGCAAAAACGGCCGCTGCCGTTCAATGCGCTGATCGGCGGCAGCCTCTTGATTGTGCTGGTGGTACTGGCGGTGGCCGGCATCGTCTGGACGCCGTACGACCCGTTGCGCCTGGACCTGGCCAACCGCTTCCTCGCACCGTCGTGGTCGCACATCCTGGGCACCGACGAATTCGGTCGCGATGTGTTCAGCCGCATCATCATCGGTGCCCGCACCAGCCTGTGGGTCAGCCTGCTGACGGTGTTGCTGGCCATCAGCATCGGTACGCTGTTCGGTCTGTTGGCCGGTTACCTGCGGGGCTGGACCGATCGCCTGTTGATGATGGTCAACGACGCCTTGCTGGCGTTCCCCGGCATGTTGCTGGCGCTGGGGCTGCTGGCGATTGTCGGTGCCAGCCAGTACGGCATCGTGCTGGCGCTGGGACTGGCCTACATCCCCACGGTCGTGCGAGTGGTGCGCAGTACCGTGTTGTCGCTGCGCGAGCGAGAGTTCATCGAAGCCTCCCGAGTCATCGGTAACAGTGAGCTGTACACCATGTGGCGGCATATCGCGCCTAATTGTGTGGCGCCGTTGATCGTGCTGGCCACCAGCATGTTTGGCTGGGCGATTCTCTCGGAGAGCGCGCTGAGCTTCCTCGGCCTGGGCGTTCCGCCGCCTGCGGCGACCTGGGGCAACATGCTGGCCTCCAGCCGTCCTCACCTGGTCACGGCGCCCTGGCTGGGGTTTTTCCCGGGCCTGATGATTTCCGTCGCCCTGATCGGCATCAATCTTTTCGGTGACGCCTTGCGTGATCGCCTTGACCCCCGGATGAGTCGCTAATGGATACCGTCAAGCCTTTGCTTCGCGTCAGTAATCTTTGCATTCAGGTGGCCACCGACGGGCCGCTTGCCGTCGACCACCTGAATTTCGACATGGCCCCCGGCGAGATCGTCGCACTGGTGGGCGAGTCCGGCAGCGGCAAGACCATGGCTGCCCGTGCCGTGATCGGTCTGTTGCCGCCGCCGATGCGTGTCGCGTCCGGCCGCATCGAGTTCATGGGCAGCGATCTTTGCACCTTGTCCTACGAGCAGATGCGAGCGGTGCGGGGTTCGAAGATCGGGATGGTGTTTCAGGAACCCATGGTCTCGCTTAACCCGACATTGACCATCGGCCAGCAGATGGCCGAAGGGCTGCGCCTGCACACCGACCTGGACGAAAAAACCATTCTTGCCCGCTCGCTGGAAATGCTGCGGCGGATCGGTATCGATGATCCACAGCGCTGCCTCAATGCCTTTCCCCATGAGTTCTCCGGTGGCATGCGCCAACGCATCATGCTGGCGTCAGTGATGTTGTTGCGCCCAAAGCTGTTGATTGCCGACGAACCGACTACAGCCCTCGACACCCTGGCCCAGGCCGACGTGATCGAACTGATGCTCGAACTGACGCGGGAGGAGGGCACCGCGATTCTGTTCATCAGCCATGATTTGTCGCTGGTGGTGCGCCATGCCCACAAAGTTGTGGTCATGCACAACGGCAAGGCGATCGAAAGCGGCCCGACACAGCAGATCCTGCTCGGTCCCAAGGCCGAATACACCCGGCAATTGCTTGAAGCACTGCCGACCCGCGGCCACCTTGACAGTGCGCCGGTTGCCAAGCCGCTGGTGGACATTCGCAACGTCACCATCGAACACCCGGGGCGTCAGGGTTTCCTGTTTCGCGGCAAGCCCAAGCGCGCCGTGGATGGGGTCAGTCTGCAAATCGCCGCGGGTGAAACACTGGCCCTGGTCGGCGGCAGCGGCTCGGGTAAAACCACCCTCGGCCGCTCGGTGGTGGGGCTGGTCAATCCGCAGGCCGGGGAGATTTTTTTCGACGGCATAGACATCCTGAAAAGCGCCAACCGCGAGCACCGCTTGCAATGCCAGATGATCTTCCAGGACCCGGTTTCATCCCTTGATCCACGGGCGAGGATTTCGCAAATCCTCGCTGAGCCACTGCGCCATGTACCGGGCCTCAGTCAGGCGGGTCGCGCAGAACGCGTGCGCACCATCCTGCACGATGTGGGGCTGTCGCCGATCTTCGCCGAGCGCTTCCCTCATCAGCTCTCCGGTGGTCAGCGCCAGCGTGTGGCGATTGGCCGGGCACTGATTCGTCACCCGAAACTGGTGATCGCCGACGAGCCGATCTCGGCCCTCGACATGACCATCCAGAAGCAAATCCTAGAGCTGTTCGAGCGCCTGCAAAAGCAATACGGCTTCGCCTGCCTGTTCATCTCCCATGACCTAGCGGCTGTGGAGCGCATTGCCCATCGCGTGGCGGTGATGCAGCAAGGGCGACTGGTGGAAATCGGCACCACCGCGCAAGTGTTCGACAACCCGCAACACGCTTTTACCCATCGTCTACTGGCGGCCGCCAACCCGTTGGTGCGCCGCGACGATGGCAGCTATCAGTTGCGCAGCAGTGCCGCGTTATGAAGGACCCCAATGCCGTCACACCGGTGGCGGCACCAACCCGTATCCGCTTAATCAAGGACTCGCTTATGAATCGTTTTTTACTGAACGCCCTGACGCTGGGCATGATGACCGTGATCGGTTGCGGTGCTGCCCAGGCACAAACCCTGCGCCTGGCGATGAACTCCGACATTCGCAGCCTGGACCCGGGCGTCAACCGTGACGACCGTTCCGACGCGGTGGTGTTGCACATGACCGAGGGGCTGGTGGCCTATGGGGAAAAGGGCGAGGTCAAACCCTTGCTGGCGGAGAAAGTCAACGTGTCCGCCGATGGCCTGACCTACACCTTCACGTTGCGCCAGGGGGTGAGGTTCCATAACGGCGAGGTGATGACCGCCGACGACGTGCTCTGGAGCTGGAACCGCGACATGGACCCCAAGACCCAGTGGCGTTGCCTGCCTGAGTTCGACGGCAGCGGGCTGACCAAAGTGACGAAGGTCACGGCACCGGATCCACACACCGTGGTGATGCAACTGGAAAAACCCAGCGGCATGTTCCTGGCGACCCTGGCGCGTACCGATTGCGGCGGCACGGCGGTTTTGAACAAGGCCTCGGTCAACGCCCAGGGTGAGTTCGTTGCTCCGGTCGCCACCGGCCCTTACCAGTTGGGCGAATGGAAGCGCGGGCAGTACGTCACCCTGAACAAATTCGCCGGGTACCAGCCATTGTCCGGGCCGCGCGACGGTTACACCGGTGGCAAGACCGCCTTGGCCGATGAAGTGCGCTTCGTGATCATTCCCGATCAGGCAACCGTAAAAGCGGCACTGTTTTCCGGGGACCTGTACATGGCCGAAGTCACCGAAACCGACCTGCCAGAAATCAAGACCCATGCCGCGCTCAAGGTCTCGACCGCCCCCAGTGCGACCATGAACGTGCTGATGTTCCAGACCCGCGATCCGCTGCTCAAGGACAAGCGGATCCGCCAGGCCATTGCCGCTGCCATCGATGTCAAACAACTGGTTGCGACCACCAGCAACGGCTTCGGTGTGCCCAACAACTCGATCATCAGCGTGGCTTCCAGTTACTACGGGCCAAGCGAGCAGCGCGGCTTCACCTACGACCCACAAAAGGCTGCACAGCTATTGCAGGAGGCCGGCTATCGCGGCCAGCCACTGACCATCATCGCCAACAAGCGTTCGATGGTGCCCAGCTATGACCTGGCAATCATTGCCCAGGCCATGCTCCAGGCGGTCGGAATCAACGCGCAGGTCGAGGTCATGGAATGGGGGACTCAGCTGGAGCGCTACCAGAGCGGTCGCTATCAGGCGATGTCGTTCACTTACTCGGCACGCTTTGACCCGGCCCTGAGTTTCGAGCAGGCGACGGGTAACAAGGACAAGGAATCACGCAAGGTCTGGGAGGATCCGCAAGCGATCGAGATGCTGACGCAGGCACTGAAGGAAGGTGACACCGCCAAGCGTCAGGTGATCTTCGATCAGCTGCATGAGCGCTTCATCGACCAGGTGCCGATGATCGTCATGTACAACGGCCTGGACATTGTCGCGCTGAACCAGAAGGTCGAGGGCTACGACGCGTGGATCGGTCAGAAGCCGCGCCTGTGGGGAGTGAGCGTCAAGCCTTGACGCTCACTGCACCAGCGGAACCTGACGGATGTGCGCCGCGATCAAGCGCTTGACCAGGTCGCGGTCACCGTTACGCAAGGCGTCAACGATCTGGAAGTGTTCGCGGCTCGACTGCTCGGCGCGCAGGTGGGTGCGCCAGGTGCCACCGGGTGACGAGGGCGGACGGCTGCGGATTTCTTCAATGAATTCGATCATGACCCGGTTGGTGCACATGTCGTAGATCGCGCGATGAAACTCGAGGTTGGCGCTGTAGCACTCCTGCATCGTGCCTTCGTTCACCAGGCGGCTGAAACGCTGCGCGATGACGTCCAGGGCTTGCAAGCGTTCTTCAGTGACGACCAACTGATCGACGGCTGCGCATTCGAGTGCGATACGCACTTCCCGGGTATCGGAGACCTGGGTCAGGTCCGGCGTGTGGACGTAGTAACCGCGGTTGGGAATGTGCTCGACCATGTTTTTCAGGACCAGTTGGTCCAACGCCCGGCGGATGTCCAGCCGTGTGCAGCCGTAACGGTGTTCGAGGTCGATTTGCTTGAGCCAGCTACCGGTTGGCAGAACACCGGCATTGATGTCGTTTGAAATCAGCAAAACCAATTGGCTGCGATCAGTCGTTTTTTTATTCAAAGGTGAATTTCCACAAATCCCGGTCGTGGTGGGTCGTCGAACGTGCAAGACCCTTACCCGCTGTAGTTATCAATAATGGCACAGTTATCAACGAGGTTTCACAATGTTGAGCAACCTTCAGGACACACCCGAAGCGCGGCATCGTCAGATGTATTACCGTGGCAGCACAACCATTTTTTCGTGCCGCAAGGACCCGCGTTTTTCCTATTGTCTGTATGTCCCGCAGACCTTTGATCAGGCACCCGAAGGGCACCGCCTGCTGGTGGCGGTACATGGTACCGGACGCACGATGGTCGAGTATCGGGATGCGTTTTCCGAGTTCGGGCGTTTCAATCGTTACATCATTCTCGCGCCGCTGTTTCCGGTCGGTCCATTGGGCGACGGTAACCCTCACGGCTTCAAATACCTGAAGGAGGGTGACATCCGTTATGACGAAGTCCTGTTGGCCATGGTGGATGAAGTCTGCGCAGCTCTGGACCATTCCTTCGAGAGGTTTTCATTGTTTGGTTATTCAGGTGGCGGCCACTTTGCCAACCGATTTTATTACCTGCACCCAGAGCGTCTACGTTCCGTGTCTATCGGTGCACCTGGCTCGGTGACGTTGATCGATGAGGGACGTGACTGGTGGGTGGGCACTGGGGGGATCGAGGCAATTTTCGGCAAGCGCTTGAATCTCGATGCATTGCGAGAGGTGGATGTCCAGCTCTTGGTAGGCGCCGCAGATCTGGAGACCTGGGAGATCCACTACGCCCCTGGTTCGGTGCAATACATGAAAGGTATCAACGATGCCGGGCGTACAAGGGTGGAGCGCAACACAACACTGGCACGTAACCTTGAGGCGTATGACATACGTGTTCAGCAAGACATTGTTCCCAACACGGCCCACGCAGGAATATCGGTTGTTCCCTATGTACAAGACTTTCTGTTGCAACTAGGCAATTGAACCCGATCGCCGTCGAGTCGTCCTCGACGGCGTATTACCTCTTCCGGGTTATGCGCCCTACGGTACTAGCGTTGGTTGCGATAGCGTTCGGTCAAGGACTGCACGAGGGTGACGTAGGATTGCGTCTCGGCGTAGGGAGGCCCCCCGTTGTACTCGACCACGGACATTTCGCCGGCGTTGTAACCTACCAGCGCCAGCACCTGGTTGCCGTTGTTTCGACTTGTCTGATCCGGGCTACGCTGCCGCCGTGCGAGAAACAGATGCCCGCATACGTCGCCTCTGGGAGAAGGCATTTGCGTCACCCTCCGCCCAGGGTGCGATCCCTCAGCGCCTGGTCGTTTTTGTCAGTGATCACGGGGGCATCGGCAACAAGCACGGCCGCTATTCAGAAGCTGAACGTTGGGCGCCGCTACTGGCCATATCGCCGTCTGGTTATCCTGCAGTGAAGATCAGCGAGTTGGTTGATATTGGTCAGGCTTCGCTGGATTTCGTCTAGTGAGGGTTGGACTATCCCGGCTCAGATAGACATTCCTGATAAAATCTTGGACTCAACAGCGGCCCATTGTAACTGGCCGCTTTTGGCCGTTCACTGCCGGTCATGGTTGCTAGGGGGTTGGGTCAAATCCGTTGCAAATGGCTGGTTAGGTCGATTGCAAATGAGTCGTCAAGTCAGTGCAAATACTGAGGTGTTAGCGGATCTGGAGAAGTGGCTCCAGTCAGCGGCGTGTTCAGCTAGTCTTCCCACACCAGTTACTCAAGGACGATCCCCATGCCAGATAACTCTGAAGCCAACATAGCCACAGCGGATGCTCTCACATTGCTCCTGCACAACCAGCATGCCCTAGCAGCGGCCCTTGAAGAAGTGACCAAATGGATCTCAGAGAATGGAGTGGAAAGTGTCGCCGCTAACGCAATGGGGGCCATGGAAACGCTGGACAAGAATGCACGAGCCATCACCGATGCGATTATGCGCCTACGCCACTTATAGGCATCATCTAACGCCCGCTGCCCCTGCAGGTACCGAAATGATTCTGCTGAATCAACCTGTAATCTGTCACTCGATTCGCTGGATCTGATCATTTGAGATGTGGGGAGTACCGACCCGAATTGACCAGCCTTGTTCCCCTCCGGAGAGTAGTGCTCAGAACACATTCCGGTGCCGGATACTGCCTCGCCAAGACTAGCTGTTAGTATTGCGCTGGTTTAGTGATCAGGCCCTTGAGAAGCAGCATGAACAAAGAATGGACCGAAGAAGAGATGCGCCAAGCGTTGTTCGGCGACGCTGAAATATCTGCGCCGGTGAGCACCGCCCCCGTGGAAGAGATCCAGCCGGACGTCACTGCCGCGCTCGCATCAAAAGTGGCGAAAAAGAAGGTCTCCAAAGCCTTCACCCCGAGGCTTCTGGTGACTCTCCGTGTGAGCAATGAGTTTGAAGGCAGGACGCTTGAGATCGTCCATGAAGCCGATACTCTGAGTACGCTGCTGGCAGAGCAGGAAGCCACCAAGGCAGCCAGGAAAAAATTCCGGTATGTAGAAGTGGTATCGGTCAAGTCGATGTAAATCATGTTCACCAGCAGGCACCAAGCCAGTCTGTTGTCGACCAGAAACGGACCATGGACATGCTGCTGCTCCACCAGTAATGTGCTGATGTGTCATGTCGTTTTTCCTCCTTTCAGCATGTCGCGTTTCTGGCACGATACTCAAGTAAAACAAGGAATTACGTATGGACGGGCGTTATCAGACACAAACGGCTGAAACATTACGTCACTTATGTCGTCTATTTATGGTTGGGCATCAGGAGAGGAAGTGAAAGTTCCAGATATTCTTTATAAATATACAACTGCTAGTACTACACAAGCAGTATTAAAAACGGGGCGCTTAAGATGGCAAAGTCCTTGCCAATTTAATGATGTCAGTGAGCTTCAACGAATGCCGATATTATCCCCAGGCTTCGATGAGTCAAGACCAATTTATGCAAACAAACTCGTTGAAATTGCGTATTCAGGTATGAATGTCAACCTGTCTCTTTATTCCCAGTGGACACAAGAGATTATTGGGTTGCTACAGCAACTAAAAAAGCAAGGTGCATCCCAAAAAGCGGCTTTAAAAAAACTCGAATCAGTTGTTCCGAAAAGTACAGAAAGCTTAGAAAAGCTTTTTAGAAAAAGTACAGAGTTGAATAACGATGGCACCCTTCGCTGCTTCTGTCTAACTGAAAACGAATTTAACACCTTAATGTGGGCGCACTATGGGGATAGTTATAAAGGCTGCATGCTAGGATTTCAGCATATTAATGAGCTTTCAACTCCATTCGGTGCAGCCGAAAAGGTGAGGTACACCAATGAAGCTCCAATTATTGGCAGTGCTGTTGATTTCTATCTGTTTGGCCCTAGCTCAAAACAAAATAAAGAAACAAGACTGGCTATCTATCATACAAAAACAAAAGACTGGGAATACGAAAAAGAGTGGCGGGTCATTTACAAAGTAAACCCTGTTAAAGATGCTCTCTATACGGATTTTAAATTCTACCCTAATGAATTAAAATCTATTACGTTTGGTTTGAAGTTGAGTCCAGAAATCAAAGCTGAAATTTTGAAGCTGGTCTCTTCTCAGTATGCTCATTGTGAGCTCTATCAGCTAGAAATGATTGGTGGAGTAATACGTCGTATGGAGTATGCCAGCTAACAAGGCGCTTAAGACGTTCGTTCCACTCACTGAGACTGATGAAGCCAACCCTTAGCTCGTCAGCTGCCGGTCACCGGCGTCTGCTTTTGGTCGTGTTCTGTCGGTCGCGACAGGCAGAAAGCGGCCAAAAGATACCGTGGATAATAGTATTCAAGCAGGAAAATCGGCGCTCGCAACTGTCTATAGTAAATGTTACTTGAAACGGCTTTTGATTTGATCGACAACCCATGACGCAAAGTTCGCCAACGGCATATCATCCCACGAACTGTGCTGTTTCTTCTCTTCAGGGCTCACCGCATTGCTGGTCAGAACACTCCGCAGCATGACCATCAAGATGGTTGTTATTGAAATAATGAGCGTCCCCCCTAGCAGAAGGATATGCCAATCAATTGTCTTGACCATCAATACTGGCGCGCTTTTTAAGTAAACCGCTTGCGTAAAAAGCTCGGTTAGACCCTTCATGAAGGTAACGAGCGTTGTGACAAGCATGTACACAACCCAAACCGCGGCACCAATAACTGCGTACTCTTTCAGAAGTTTGCTAGTAAAGGAATAAGCCAGCCAATTGAACTTCTTAGTATCAGACACCATTTCACGCACTTCAGAAGTGGCTATGGGCAGAGGGGCAAGTCCTTCCGGTGCCTCAGGAGTTGTGAATTGTTGAAAGCTTGAGCTTTCATTTTCGTTGGGAGCAATAGACAAAGGTTCCCTTCCTATAAGCCTAGATTTTGAAGACGATAGCCCATAGCCGCTTCAGAGACTGCGAACTGTTGGGCGAGAATGCTGACCTTTTGTGCGGGAGGTACCTGCGAAGCAAGGTGCCTAGTGACATGTTCAGGCATCAGCAATTGAGCAGCAAAGCGATTTGCGTCTATCTCTCTGCTGTCCAGTACCGCATACAGATCAGTCGGGTCCCTGTGTGCCATTTGACCGGGTTGTACATGCTCCAAAAGCCAGTGGGCAATTTCATGAGCGATAGTAAATCGCTGGCGAACCGGCGGATCGAACGCGCTTACCTTGATCAAAGGGCCATAGCTGTCAAATTCGAATGAGCCGCTAATCCCTTCGCGATACAAGTTTTGATCAAAAATAACTCGCGCCCCCATGCCCTGAGCAAGCTGAACAGGGTCAACTGGCAGGTAACCATTCCATAGCTGCTGGAGCACCTGGGAGGCCTTGGCAAAGGCCATGTCATTCAACATACGCAACGCCTCCTTCAGTTTTGGGCTGAGAATGGACTAAAGATTAGCCGACTATAATCCCATATCGAGCCACATCATTCTATGGCAGAAAGGAATCGAATTCATCGTCCAGACCATGAGCAGAAATGCCAAAATCAAACTCTCCATATCAACAGAAACAACGGTATTCGGATGCGCCAAACATCGTCCCGTTGTGCTGAAAGCGACGATTGAAAAAGGGGCTTGAGTTGAACGCCCGCCACTGACAGCTTTTGGCTGATTCTGTTGAAAAAGTCGGCCATGGTTACGCATCAAAAAAGTACGCGTCCGAGATTGAAATCTTTACTTTGGGCAGAGGCTTCCGGACTTGGATTTCACGTAGCAGCGTGCAAAAGAGGTGTTTTCACCCATCAATATTCGAGCGTTTTGGGCAAACCGACTTTTTCAACAGAATCGGCTGATTTCTGCCTGTCGGGAAGGACTGCAAACCCATAGCGGACGTTCAGTCCGCTAGCTCCCTACGGCGCCAAGTTTGCTGATGCCAAGCAGGTGATCTTTTCCAAAGAATTGTGCGGCGTCTGCAGAGGGCCTGGTGAGGCAGCTAGGCTGTGCGACCGCACGGTCAATGCCGCGTGTTGCATCGGTCGCGACCTGGAACACGTCAACACAGTTTTTACAGCCTCTGGGATTTTCCAAAGTAAGCCTTTTTAAGCCGAAAGCTTCATCATCAAGCCGTTAGCACCGATGATTTTCATTACCCGTTCAAGTTGTAGGCGGGCCTCCCTGATTACGTCGAATCCCCTGTAAAGGAAAAGTCGACTCGCTAGACTCCAGACGAGCTAACGGCTTACCCACGATCAACAAAAAACTCAAAAGATGAACAGCAGGCTTTGTCATCACCAATCGCAGTTTCTGTGCTTACTAGAATGAATAACTACCGCCTTGGCTTTGTCGGAGGTAATACGAGAGCCGGAGGCGCGTCGTCGCTTTTTGCCTTCCATGCGCATGACTTGTAACGGACTGGGCCGCACCTCCTCCAATAGCGAGCTCAGGCGCTCTAGTTCGCCGAGAGCGCGCAAAACGGCGATCAAATTGATTAAGGTACCTTTACCCTGATTCAGCAAAAGGTAGAGTGTCTGACGGCTGATCGCCGCGTTCTCCGCCACCGCCTCGAGGCTGATGTTCCTCTTCAAACGCAGTGTTTGAAGGTGTGCTCCTACTGTGGCGGCGAGCACTTGATCTGATTGTGTGCGGAGTCGCATAGTGTCTGCTTTCCTAGACATTAACTGGCATATGCGTACTTTACGTCATGAATTCTAGACGGTACAAGATAGGTATTCCGCCTGCTCATCGCCGCAGCTGAATCCCCAAACTATGGCGACATGGCTGACCTCCGTTGTGAGGCTTATCGGCTAGTCGTAGTGAAAACAATTACTGCATTCGGCTCTAGCAATTTCGATGGAAATTAGCCACAAAAAAGGGAATCAATAGATGCGCAACGATGCTGAGGTTCAGCAAGCTGTAAAGGCTCAGTTTTTAGGAATAGTGCCGGAGCGCGCTGGCGACTTGGAGCGCCTCTGGTCTGAATGTGACCTTCAGTTCAACCTCTTGGAGGATGAAGGTGAGGTCGTGATGGAGGGCGGAGCTTACCGGTTCGTCCGATTCAATCACCGGGCACTGCGTGTTATTTGGGTCAGTAGTTTTGCAGCATGGGAGGCATTCAAATGTTCTGCTGATGCAGCTAACCAAGGAACGACCAGAAACCACGACAAACTAAAAATACTGTTGGAGTTGGCGCTGACGATCCGAAATGCGCCCAACCCCGAAGAGGTGCCACTCCTCGGATTACCTGAGCCTGGTGTGTTCCCTGATGCCGAGTCGGAGCCCGAGTTGCGTGCTGCGAGCGAACTGGCAGTATTTGCCTCCGGCTGGGCGATGCTCCATGAAGTGCACCATGTAATGCATCAACGGGAGGGTACGGCCTATACATACGACTCCCCTCCTGAAGATAAATGGGCGGAAGAGCTTTCCTGTGACAGTTTTGCCACTTTATTTGTACTGGAAAATGCTGCCGATTATGCGCAGATGACGGGGCAGGACTCGGCGTTGGTACTGCGCAAACGGAGCATGGGAATCTACTTTGCAATGTTTGCTCTTACTATCTTGGCGCACGATCAATGGTCTGATAGCCCAACACACCCAGCAGTCCAAAAAAGAATGAACGCCACTCGAAATCATGTGAGTGGAGATGCGATTGACGATGCTCTATCGATTGCGGCGCTAGCTTTCTCTAGCTTGGAGGATGTGTGGCCTAGCGTGCCGAAATATTGAGCGTTGAATTTCCACCGGATACACCTTCGATCGAGGCGGGTTGAATTTCTAGAGCCAAATTCATCACATTAGAGTTCTTGTCGGCTGGAAGGCCGAATGGGTACTGTAGATCCAAATATTTACGGCAAAAGTTGAACCGGATCGCATCCCAAGCTCTCTGCGATCTGGTAGAGCTTCTGGACGGTCAGGTTAACTTCGCCACGTTCAATCCTACCCATGTAGCTTCGGTCTACCTGGCAAATCAGAGCGAAGGCGTCCTGCGATAGACCTTTGGCTTTCCTCGCTTGTCTGATTTTTTTCCCCAATTTTTTCGCGAGATTCCCCATAGCCGCCTCGACATACATGAGGGAGGACTATCGTGGGTTTGCGGACGAATCGGCCACGGACTATAATCCGCATTTTTGTTTGCGAGTTTATTGAGGTGCCTGCATGAAACAAGATTTATTCGAATTCGACAGGCAGCTCCATCATCTGCTTTGCCAGCATGCTCTCGGGGAATTCACGACTCGTCAGATTCGAGATGCGTACGCGGCGTTCCTTCCTCCCTCGAGCTTCCGGCTCGCCGATGTGCGTATTTATGTTTATGAGCAGATTCGTAGGCTTATCCGTGTTGGCTGGGCGGAAATGACTGATCAGCGTCAGAAGCGGGGGCAGGTGTATCGTTTGTTGAAGATGCCGCAACGACTGAAGCTCGTACTGGTAGATGGGGGCTTCTCCAAGTGCGTCAATCCGCTGGATGTTATTGCAGATGAAGGAAGAGAAAAGCCATGCTCCGTGTCTAGCTCCATGGAAGGGCAAGACGATCAGGCGCGCCTTCAAGTGATGTTGAAGGAGACCCGCCTAGATCTGCTCTCATCCTTAGGCGAGACCGAGCGGTACAAGCAGTTGTTTGAGGAAATTCCTCATCTGAAGGGGCGTCTTGAAGGTGCATATCTAGAAGTCCGCGACAGGAGCTCTAAGCTCCTTGGTCACGTTCGTGCAATCGAGAATACGCTTAAGGCGATCTCTGCCGCATGAACTCCTCTCTCAGGCTATGGCAACACAACTGCATTGCGTTGGCTATGCAGCACTACACCCAGCAACCTCATTTTTTTTGCCAAGCCACTCCCGGTGCCGGTAAGACGAAAATGGCAGCGGAGCTAGCCAGACAATTGCTGCAGCAAGACAAGATAGATCTGATCCTCTGCTTTGCTCCATCACGGCAGACAATGGATGGATTCCAAAGAACGTTCTCCGCCGTTCTAGGGAAGCGCCTGGATGGATTGATAGGTGCCGTCGGTGCTGCCTGCACGTATCAAGGCATGGAATATCGAGACACAGAATTTTGGAGGCTATTCGACGACTATAGGGTGTTCGCAGTTTTCGATGAAATCCACCACTGCGCTGGCCATGACTTGCTGCTAAGCAATGCATGGGGTCAGCAGATTGTTCAAAGGATTCAAGATCGCGCGACCTTCACCCTTGCCCTCTCGGGGACTCCCTGGCGCTCTGACCACAAAGCAATCGCGCTTGCTCGATACTCTCAGCCAGACGGGGTGTTGATCTGTGATTACCGATATGGCTTGCAGGAGGCAATCGCCGACGGCGTATGTCGGTCGCCGCGTATCGTCGTATTGGATAACAACATGGTGAGGTTAACTGAAGCGCTTTCCACAGAGGGCACCGTCACGACGTTTCCGAGTATCGCTAGGCTACTTTCCGAGTCACCAGTGTCCTACGAAGATTTGCTGTTTCACGACGATATCCTGCGGCAGATTCTGTCGTTGGGGTGTACGAAGCTGCGCGAAATCCGCGAGCGACAACCCGAAGCCGGGGGGCTAGTGGTTGCGACAAACATTGAGCACGCTCACTGCATAGCTGACCTTATGCGTGCCCGGGGCGAGGTTTGTCAGGTCGTTACCAATAAGACGCCAAACGCACAGCATGTGATCAATGATTTTCGAAATGGTGGCTGCACTTGGATTATTGCTGTTGGCATGATCAGCGAGGGGACGGATATACCCAGGCTGCAGGTTTGTTGTCATCTGAGCCGTATACGTACCGAGCTGCACTATCGCCAGGTATTGGGCAGAATCCTCAGGCGCTCGAGCGATGCAGATGATAAAGCTTGGCTGTATGTTCTCGCGGAACCAGCACTCCAGCAGTATTCGCAGCGATTGGCCGATGATCTGCCCAATGATCACACTGTACTCAGCGTCGTGCGAGCTTCGGAAATTGAATCCGGCGATCAGATTGAAGACCAGTCTGAGAGTCCCAGTGGTATCGAGATCGCCATCTTAGGAGACTCAACGAGTGGAGTGCTTTTAAGAGTGGGTAGCGACCACGAAATTTCGATTCTCAGCTCATCTGAGCCCGCATTGTATGAACTCAACTTTTCACAGCACTACCGGACTCAGCTTCTAAGCGTGTACTGAACTCACGTTTGCACAAACGTAGCTGTGCTTGGAAAAGCTCAGCTTCGGCTTCACTTTTCAGTGATATAGCGTACGCAAATGCCGGTTTCCAAAAGTTCGTTTGGGTAGAAGCAAAATTCTGCCTTGCGACCAATGCGAGAAACCTATCGTGCGAAAACAGAAAAGCAACCGTAAGAAAAAGAAATTCATCAAGCTGTTGATGGCCATAAGAATCACACGGGAAGCACGCCAATTGCTTGAAAGGCGTTCAGCGCGCGCGAGTCGATTTACCGAGCCTGGCTGGAGGTAATAACCGGTATACCTAAAACCGCCTCGGGCATTCGATGAAGGAGATGAAGCGTCTCGCTCCTTCAATGACGCTATGCTTGGCTTAATTGCCGAACAGCGTATCGCGAGACTCCGCCTCTAAGCGAACGCTCATCCGAAAATCTGCCTCGTTTCATCTAGAGAGTTGGCGCAATTAAATCGGCGGATGCGAGTATGCTCGGCGTTCCTCAGGTCGTTGCGTCAGCGCGAAGCGAGCGACGTGATCGAACAACTCTTGGCGCGAATCGGATAGGGGGGGCGGCGTGGCGATCAAAGCTATTTTCGTGGGCATCAACAAACACCTCGACGCGACAATCCCCGAACTGGGAGGGGCCCGCCGCGATGCGACGGCGTTGTGGGCGCTGTTCACCGACACCGTCGAAGGCCTGGCTGGCCGACTGCTTGTCGATGAGGTCGCCACGCATGCAGAGGTGTCGCAGGCCATCCTCGGAACGCTGTCGGCCGCGGGCCAGGACGACGTGGTAGTCATCACATTCGCTGGCCACGGTTCTCCCGATGGAAACCTGGTCCTGTTCGATACCAACGCAGCCGATCTTTCAAGCACAGGCCTGTCGATGGCGGGCTTGGCCGATGCCTTTAAGGCGACGAAGGCGCGTGCGGTGCTGTGCGTGCTTGACTGCTGCTTCAGCGGGCAGGCGCCTGCGCGCGTGCTGGAGGCTGCAGCGCGACCGCGAAGCGCATTTGCGTTGACTGGGATTTACGGCGAGGGGCGCATTCTACTTGCCGCCTGTGCAACCAACGAATCCGCCTGGGAGCAGCCGGGCACCGGACACGGATTGCTCACGCATGCCGTGATCGAGGCGTTGACGGGGGCGGTCGGCGACTCGGTCAGCTTTCCGGAAATCGCCGGAGAGATCATCCGGTTGGCGCGTGTCGAGGCCGAGCGCATCAGCGTGACACAGACGCCTGTATTCCTGGGCAACGTCCAGGGTGGCCTCGTGTTTCCGGCTCTCAAGCGCGGTGACAACTACACCGCTGCGTTCCCGGCCAGAGCGGTCCAGCAAATGTCGGGGTCGTTTGCGGAATTTTCTGCGCACGGCTTTCCGCCGGAAATCGTCGAACAGTGGACAATGGACTTCCCGCGAGGCCTCAACGCACTGCAACTTAAGGCAGTCAACGAACACGGCGTACTGGCCGGCAGATCGCTGCTGGTGGTCGCGCCGACCAGTTCGGGTAAGACCATGATCGGCGAACTGGCTGCGATTCAGGCAGTCACAGACGGCAAGAAAGCCGCGTTTCTGCTGCCGTATCGGGCGCTGGTCAGCGAGAAGTTCGAGGAGTTCAGCGCGCGATACGGACCTGCGGGGCTGCGCGTCGTTCGGTGCAGTGGTGATGCAACGGATGGCATCGGTCCCGTGTTGGGCGGCCGCTATGACCTGGGTTTCTTCACCTATGAAACCTTTCTCAATCTGGCGCTCGGCTCGCCGCGCCTGTTCAACCAGCTCGGCCTCGTCGTACTTGACGAGGGGCAGTTCATCACGGACCCGAATCGAGGTATTACGGTTGAGCTGATCTTCGCGCTCCTGCTACGTGCACGTCAGCGTGGCATTGAACCGCAACTTGTGATCTTGTCGGCGGTGATTGGCAACCTCAACAGCTTCGATCGCTGGCTCGACCTGCCCTTGCTGATGTCCCGCGAGCGGCCTGTGCCCCTGGTCGAGGGCGTGCTTGATCGACGCGGGACGTTCCAGTTCGTCGATGCGGACGGCACCACCAAGACCGAAGCCCTGTTGCCAGCGCATCGCATCCTGCAGCGTCGCGAAAAGCCCAGCTCGCAGGACGTGATCGTGCCGCTGGTCCAGCAACTGGTCGCACAGGGCGAAAAGTTGCTGGTCTTCCGCAACATGCGTGGTCCGGCGCAGGGCTGCGCCAAATACTTGTCCAAGGAATTGGGACTCGGTCCCGCGACTACCGTTCTGGCCGTGCTGCCGACTCAGGATCTGACTGGCGCCTCGCAGGATCTGCGGGAGTGCCTCGCTGGCGGTACTGCATTCCACAACACCAATCTCTTGCGTGCGGAGCGCGAAGCCGTCGAGAAGGGGTATCGCGATGCAGGCGGCGGCATCCATGCGCTGGTGGCCACGACGACGCTGGCTGCCGGTATCAACACTCCAGCATCTACGGTGATCCTCGCGGAGAACGAATTCGTCGGAGAGGACGGCCGGCCATTCACCGTCGCAGAGTACAAGAACATGGCGGGGCGGGCGGGACGGCTCGGATACAACGAGACCGGCAAGGCCATCATCCTCGCCGACACGCCGATGGAGCGCGCGCAGCTATTCCAAAAATACGTGCTCGGCGTGCCGGAAGATGTGAAGTCATCCTTCCAGCAGCGCGACCTGCCAACCTGGACGCTGCGCTTGCTTAGCCAAGTCCGGGGCGTGCGTGCCACCGAAATTCCTGGCCTGTTGGTCAACACGTTCGGTGGCTACTCTGCATCACGTGCGAATCCTCAATGGATCGCGATGGTGGAGCACGAAGTCACCGCTTTGGTCGAGCGCCTGTTGCAGGCCGGGCTGGCCGAGCGCGAGGGCGAGTTGATCCACCTTACCTTGCTCGGACGCGCCTGCGGCGCTTCGTCCTTGTCGTTTGAGTCGAGCCTGCGGCTGGTCGAGTTGATGAAACAACTCAACGCCGCACAGACGTCGCCCACCCAGGTGCTGGCGATGGTGCAGGTCCTCGACGAGATGGATGCGATCTATACACCGGTCATGAAGCGGGGCAGGTCGGAGAGCGTGCGCTCCAATGATGTGGCGCAGCGTTATGGGCATGCGATGACGCAGGCACTGCAGCGATATTGCCGGGACGAAATTGAGTTCTGGTGCCGATGCAAGCGCGCGGCGCTCTTGTACGACTGGATCGAGGGCACCCCCGTCGATGTGTTGGAGAAGCGGTTCTCGACCACGCCCTTCGGAGGCGCCGTCGGATACGGGAACATCATCGGTATCGCCGATGCAACCCGCTTTCACCTGCGCTCGACGCACCAAATCCTGTCGGCACTCTTCCCGGACCAGCCTACGTTCTTGGCGGGACTCGACGAAGTCCTGCAGCGGCTCGAATTCGGCCTTCCGGCCGGTGCGTTGCCGCTCACAAACTTGCCGATCGCTCTGACTAGGGGGCAGTACCTCGAGCTCTTCAACGCCGGATGCTTGACGCCGGAAGCCGTGAACGACTTGAGCGGCGAGCGGCTAGAAGCATGCATTGGTCCAACTAGCGCGCCCTTATTGAGGCCACAAGCATGAACACCATGGTACTGCGCAGGGAAATGAATATTTTGGATAGACACGTCGCCACCATCGCGTCGTGGCCGCGAACGGAGTCAACGTGATGAGCGACTACTTCAGCGATCGTCAGAATGGTCCGCGCGCACGCACCGAGCAGGTGATTTCGCCCACGGTCTGGGCGGGCCTGGTGGCAACGGTGCAGGCGTTGATCAATAGCGGCGCATTCGGCCTGCGTTTCCCCGAACGCTGCCCGGACGGACAAGCAACTTGCGGTGGCGATGCGGACGCCTTGGCGGCTTCGGTAAGCGCAGAAATGCCGGGTCTGGCTTGGCCGTTGGAGACCGTCTCCATTGATGGGGAGGGCTACTTTGCCAAGCGCCAGCCGTTCGCGCCGGACACCTTGCTCGTCTTGGACTTCATCGAGTTCGTTCACGCGTCATTGGCAAAACCGATCTTAGGAAAGTATCACGACTACTTCAGTCATCACCACCTGACCTTCGACCAAGAGGCGGGGCAGGAAGACTTTCGTGTGACCGTCAATCGTATATTCGCGCGCAACGGGGTTGCGTTCGAGATGCTGCCCAATGGCCGAATTGAACGAGTGCTCCCGCCGGTGCTTGGCGAAGAACTGAAGCGAACGCTCTTCAATACCGGGGATCGCACGCTCGACAATATGCTCGACGAGTGCCGGGCCAAGTTTTCGGACCGCAATCCATTGGTGCGTCGCGAAGCGCTGGAGCGGTTGTGGGACGCATGGGAGCGACTCAAATCACTGGCTGACCCGAGCGACAAGAAGCGCTCAGTCAAGATCATCCTCGACGCGGTGACTTCCGTGCCGTCGCTTCGGGAGAGATTGGAGACAGAAGCGACAGAACTGAACTCCATTGGAAACAGTCATCTCATTCGGCATTCGGAGATCAGCCAGGTGCCGGTGATCGATGTGGACCAGGTCGACTATCTGTTCCACCGCCTGTTCGCCATGATTCAGCTGATGCTGAGAAAAAAGTAGAAGTTCGGTCGCTCAAGCGTCATGCGGCGTTAGGGATGCCTTGTTAAATGGAAAAGATCAATCGGGGAGAGACGCAATGCTTGAATGGTACTTGGAGGTAAATGCCCTGTTTCGGGCAATGCGTCAGAAAGCGATCGATGCACAAGGCCTTCTTGCGAGCGACGATAAAGCAGGGGCCAAGTTGATCAATGGCTATTTGAAATCCGACTATCAACTGCTACGCAAGCTGTGGACCGGCGCAGGGTTCCCCGAGCAAGACATGGGAAATCTTGGCAGGCATATCGGATTTGGCGACGCCAATGACTACGACGATATCCTTGCGCGCGATCTACCCCAGGTTGAGGTGAGGGCAGAAGCGCACGTGCGCGACGCGACGGGCACCAAACCGAGCATAGGTTTCGAGGAGCTGCTGCATCCGGTTATCTTCGCGCATGCCTTCCAGCACTATGTGGACGGACACTACCGCGATGCCGTGTTGAACTCCGTCGTTGCAATCTTTGATCTGATGCGAGAGCGCACCGGCCTGGATCTCGATGGCGCGGCTTTGGCGACGCAAGTGTTGAGCTTGGAAAGACCGCATCTGATCCTTAGCGAACTCGATACGGAGTCGGGTAAAAATGATCAGAAGGGGTTCATGCAAATTTTGGTCGGCGCTTACCTTGGCATTCGCAATCCCAAGGCTCATTCGCTAAATCATGATCTCGACCCGGAGAAGGCCGCGCAGTATCTGATCTTCACCAGCCTCCTAGCCCGACGGATCTACGAAGCAAAAGACGCTCCGAAGACCTGAGTCGCACCAATTACATCACAGGTTATCGACATTTCTACGAATAACTGGGGCTCAGAGATCTGCGAAAGAATGCAGGCTGCGCCAAGAGTTGCCAAAAATCTAGGAAAGGCCCATGTCTAATATCACTACACCCCAAGGGTTTGGGGGAGAATCATCGGCGCAACTGCAGGAGATGGGGGCCATCTCAGTTCGCCCAATAAAGAGCGGTGGAGGAGGGCTTTCATCAGGTATAAACGATGAGCCAGAAAAGCTAAGCGCGTTCCACCATTTATAGGCGTAATTTTTGCTTTGCTAAATGCGACCACACCAATACTAGAAATTAGAAAACGGTCAGCAACTGCATGCAGTAATGCTGCGAAAAGCTGACATGATGAAGGTTCAGCTGCAAATCACACCTAGTGACAACCCCCACATCACCACTGACGGACAGCCTTGAGTCGCTTCTACCAAAGCTCCAGTTGAGTCAGACTGCGACAATGGGTTCACGATTCCGCGCAATCTCGAAATCTTTATTTCTTAGTTCTATCAGTATTGCTACATGTTTCTTATACTCTGAGATTGGCAGACCTGCTTCAAGTTTATACATGAGTTCTTCATGCTTGTTGTCAAATGTTTGTATTGCTCTGATCATATGGACTGAGCTGATGGTTTCTGCGTAATTTGCAACTGAAGCGAAAGCCAGATTGATATAAGTCTCCAGCGATCTCTCATCCAAATGCCCAGTCCATTGCATAATTTCTGCCAAGAATGTGTGGCTATCGAGTAAGGCGCGGCGAAAGTCATCTTCGTTTGTCATGTGGTGACGTTTGATGAGTAATACAAATAGGTTAGTAATAAAAGCATGGCGAAACATGTGCGCGCACACTTGTTCTTTAATATTCGCATGGGTTCGGAGTTTTGATATTTCATTGGTGATGGTCTCGCTACTTAGTTTCTTTCCAGTACGCTCTGACGTAAATAAGAAGCGGTGATCTGGTTTCGACCTAAAGCCGGAGGTTAGCTTCATGTTTTTACGGCGTGAAGTCTCAATAAATGTTTTGATATCGTGCAAAAGCATTTTAGTAACCGGGATATAGCGTACGGCGTCATGGCCTTGTTTAAATGTTTCCATTCGGAGTGAGGGAAGTTCCATGTCATAGGCGACAAGTATGTCGTCTACAGTTATATTGGCAACTTCTCCTCTGCGTGCCCCCGTGTATTCCAGCAAGTCAAGCATGCAGCGTCTGCGATGCTTGATAAAACTGGATGACTCAATCGTATACGAGGCCTCTTTAAGTTTTCGAATTTGACTTGAAGTGATTGGGTCTCGTCGATGGATGCGGACTTCATGCCCCAGCGAATGATGATGTAGACAGCTTCTGTTCATTTTTTTTCCGGATCTTGTTGTTATTGTGTATGTCAGTTCCACCGCACGAATCACACCTTCTGAGGATACGAAGTTGTCGTCCCCATGAATCCTGCCTACAAAACTTAAAAAATCAAGGCAGATTTTTCCTATAGCCAATAAGGATGTTTCTGTCTTCTTTGGTTGAGATGGATTGAATTTGCTATTTTCTTTTCGAAGAGTTTCTATGAAGGAACAAAAAAGAGAATCATTGAGGGTGAATGGCGAAATGTCATTGTCATAACAAAATCTAATTAATTGCGAAACTTGTGATGCGTAAACACCAAGAGTTCCACCTTTTGAGCCCCTTCGTGACAGACCATTTCGCCCGCTGCGGCCTTTACGATCAAGAAGTGAAAGCATATAAAGGTTGGCTATTAAACAGGGCTCCCCATTAGGCCAGATCATAAAAGGTATTTTGCTTGCATCGCGGGTAGTAAGCTTGTCGACGGAGAAGTAATTGAAGACTTCGAAGTTTCCCAATGTGCTAAACAGGGCTCTCTGGTAGGTGTCACTCACGATTAGGTTCATCCTTTCTATACAAGTTGATGTTGGTCACAGTAGAAAAGCCAATTGGCTCGTTTTTTTCAAAGGTTTCCATGTCTCGAATAAGGGATGGTTTCATGCTTATAATGGCTCGGAGAGTCTTCAGAGAGTCCTCTGTTCTTTTCTCGCGAATAGCTGAATCCGGTGCATCTCTTATGGTTTTAAATCCGTTCATTGCTGTCGAGATAGCTTGTAACAGTATGTAATTGATTTGTCGTTGAGCTTCTAATTCAGCTTCGAGTTCTTTAAAGCGTATGTTTAGTCCTGATTTTGTGCGTTTGGTTGCACGCAGGGTTTTACTTTGAAATGTGGTAATTGAATCAAGAGCTTTTTTTCTTAAGTGGTCAAGCTCTTTGAATCCCCCGCTTATAGTTATATCTGCGTATGATTTTAGTGTGTTAAGGCTCATTGATGGCTTATGTATGATGTCGCCGTCTTTTTTATTAATAGATAGTTCTAATGCGGCTAAGGCGCCTTGGCTTCTGATCGCTGTTCTTAGTATTTCACGAGTGCTGGCTAATTGAGGTTGCTTTATGAGATCTAGCAATAGAGTTCGCAACTCAACTACGCTTGATCGGATGTTCTCGTGTCGTGACGTAGGCATGTTTAAGTTCTCGATACTTTGAGTTTGGCAACTACATGGAAGTGTTTTCCGGTCTCGTCTGTAAAAAACTCAGGTTCAATCTCTACAATTCCCTCGCTCATTAGTTCTTGAATTCGATCTTCTAAATCATTTGTATCGATTAAGCAAAAGTCAGAGCTTCCATATCTGGATTTAAGTAACTCGGACAGGTCGTGGAAGTCCTCAGCGCCGCCTTGATGTATCATTTCGGCTACGTAGTGAGCTTTAGCGCCTTGAAGGACAACCCCGTCGGTAGACTCTGTAATATAATGCCAAACATGAGATGGATCATTGTGCCCGAGCATCCATTGCAGAGTGTCTAAAGTTCCGAAACTGCCGCAGTAGAAAAATAGCATAGCGAAAAAGCGTCTAAGTTGGTGTTGTCGAACGTAGTAGCGTTGGTTTAAGTCGTTAGTCGGGGTTTCAAAATAGTCGCAGAAAAAATTAAGGTTACGGTTATACGTTGTTTTGTCTGACTCAACGAACTCTGGTAAACCTTTAAGGTGAGGTGACGCGAACAGCGTCATGGTTTTGTCTAAGTATCCTATCCGTACGAGTATTTTCTGCATTCGGATAAGATTCTTAATCATGTCGACGGTTATAGGTTCTATTGGCCTGGCAATTCTTCGACGAATTCCAAATAGGTTGCGTGTGCTTTTTGCATTAGAAAATATAAGCCATTGTTCAGTATCATCCAGGCAAGTATCCGCCATGATGTTGCAGAGTTCCGTAACTCTTCGTGCCATCATTATCCCTACAGCGAATTGGACAGAACCGATATAAATTCGAAGTAGCTCTGTAAGTCCTCTATTGTTTCGTAGCCAGTTGTAATAACATGCTTTCTCGCCTTTGTTTAGTCTCCGTTTTCCAGCGACGACATGAGCGGATAATCCGTATTCGCGAACTCCTAAGTTGTACAGCTTTTCCCCTATAATTTTTACAAGTTCTTCTTCTTGCAGGTTCGCTGCAGAAATTCTGTGTTTCCTGCAATGCAAAACAAGCCGGCAGAATCCATTGACAATATCTGTCCCAATGCTTAAATGAAATTCAATTGCTTGTCTGAGGCACTTGAAAATCATCGGTGAAGGAAGTGTTCGATGCTTGCCTTGAGACGCTAGTTCTACTTCATACTTTTCAGCCGCTATAAGATCCTCAATAGCAGGTGCAGGTAATCCAATTTCATGTAATACACCCAAGTTGTAAAGGGTCGTCCGAAAGTCGGTATACATATGAGGCGGTAAACGGCCTCTTTGGCCAGTTGTTACTCGAACCCCGTCATACTCACGATCGAAGGGGCTGTACTCATCTCGGTAGCATAATATGCTGAATGTAGGTTTTGCCTTTGCGCTTCCCCACAAGCACTCCGAATACACTATCTTTGAAATTGCGATGGAGTCAGGCGCCCAACCATGATTTTGATTTCTAATGTACAGTTTGTTTGCATAAAGCGCCGCCCTAATCCTGGGCGCAATAATCGGCGATACGCCAAGCCCTTCCCCGTTCTCGTCGTCTTCATCATCGCCATAAGAATTAGTTGCGATCGCTTGGTTTGATGACAATATAGAATCAACTACCTGCGGGTCGGTTCGATTAAGCAAGTCCAAGCAAAATGAGCGTAATTTTGTAGGCCAACTATATATCGACTCAGACACAACAGTATCAGAAGCTACAATGTCCAATATTTCTTTGAGGTTGCCCAGCGTTAGTCCGCCAAGCCCATACTTTGCGAGTTGATATCGGTCGGAGTTTAAGAGCAGGAGGTCAATCAATTGGCCGGCGATAGCGAAACGCTTGCGTTGTTGGCCTTGCATTGCATTCGTCTCGCTACTGTAGTCAGCCTGGTTTCGCGTCGATACGATTAAAAAATATTTCAAACCATCTAATAAGCTTTTGTTGGCTGCAGATGTTAGTAGAGTACTGTCTGGAAGTTTTACAGCCCAATCGATTTTCTTGGGTTTTTTAAAATCGAGGCTGTACAACCACACCGATTCGTCGAAATCAGAAAGCAGCCATCTTGCCTTTCTAAAAGCGTCTTTAGGGTGTACCAAATAGGCATTCAAAAAAGAAATATCAGGAGGCAGATTCATGGATAAGTTTTTCCATTCGAGTTGCATCGGCATGGAGTTGCGCTGTTGATAAATAGCTTTTTAAATCAGCGTCCCATCCTCTGTCTATTTCTTTAACTAAAACGCCAGTGAATTCTGACCAATACAATGAAAGCCCATTTAATTCATTTGGGCGTTTAGAATTTTGTACCGCAATGCTGAGCGATAGCAGAGCTGTTAGAGTACCAATGTCAACCGAGATGAGAACACTATCCTTCGTCGACGTAAATGCCTCCTGCGGAGCTTTGTGGTCGGTTGTATTGTCAGAAGACCCTAGGTGCTTAGGGATGTCACCAAGCGCATGGTTGCTCAGGAATTCATGCAGTTCGTCCATGGATGTGAAGTTGGCAGCTTTAAGTAGCATTGGGCTATCTTTCATCGCCCTACAGATAATTCCACGTTGGAATATTCGAACCCATCGGCTTTGAAAAAAAGCTAAAATTGGTTCCGGTAAATACCTGCTGAGCAAACCGGGATTATATGCGGAATGCCCTAATGCTTTCGCCATTGCTCGCTCACTTTGGGTTTTCAAGTAAGTTTGCACTCCACAGGTTGCCCTGAATGATGTGAGTGACACTGCACTAATTAACTCGGTAATCTCCTCTCTGGTTCTGTAAGTGTGTTGCGAAAATTGGTCAATTAGCTTTTCTTTATTTGGTGGCGAAATTCTATCCCATCTTGCCACGTTGTTAACCGCAGGATAGGACAACGCTCTTGCACTATGTAGGAATAGGAATCGCCATTTATCGTCATTAGCTGCCCTTAACTCATCTCGTAAGGGTGCAGTTATCGCAATGATTTGACGAATTAAAACTGCCTGCCTTGGTGATAGATCGATTTTTTGTTCGCTAAGATCCCCGCCTCTACGATCTTTGTAACCGATGAGTTGATAATGCCCATTTTCACCCATCAGAAAGCCGGATAATTTATAGTGTTTGTTGTATAGCTGAAAGTCCTCAAGAAAAGAATCAGTTATACGTGGGTCGTAGTGGATAAGAAGTAATTTGAATGGAAGAAGGTCGTTACGCCCAGGAAGGGCCAAGTGTGGGGCGATATCACTCCTTTTAATTCTAAGGCAAGACCCGCGATCGGTTAGTTTTTCTCTAATGTGTTTAAGCCCTAATTGGTTAAGCGTCGCACAGATGTCGTGCTCTCTTAACGTTCTGAGTTTTCTAGCTGCGGCGACGTCGGAAATTGCTGTTCCGCTTTTGGCTAATTGATCCCTCTTTAGTTGCGCTTTTCTTGTTTTGTAAGTTTGTTTTTTTGCAAATTTTTTTACTAAATCAATATCGCTTTTCAGTTGTTTGAAAATAAATTTTATTACTCCTGAATCTGTTATTTCTAATGGTATGTGAGTGATTAGCTTTGTTTTTAAAAAAGCTCCGGATTCACATTTTTGTATGTGTGTTTCAATACCGATGCCGGCTGGCGTCGAAGGTGCGGGAATACCTCCAAATGGTTTCGCCCAAATGCCACTTTGTATGAATGCTTGATCCATAGTAAATATAAATTTCGCATATAGGCGAGTCTGTGTAGCTACGTCCAGTCCTTTTTGGGATACGCTAAGAAAATAATCGATCATAAAATCAAGGAAACACTGTTTTATTTTGATCGGATTTTGAAAGGTAGAGGAAGGCCAGTCGGATTGTTTTTTGCTTAAAAATGTCAGAAATGAGTTAAATACTGTAACGTCAGGGCGCGAATATTTTTCAATATGGGGTTTGTAAGTATTGAATATTTTTTCTGCGAACTCTTCGCCATGTGAATGCCATATGAGAGGTATTGCTGTGTATAGCCTCTGTCCTTTGGTGGACTCTACATGCCAACCGTTCCAGTAATGAACGCTATTTTCTGTGATTCGTACTTTTAGACGTTCCCATATGGGATAACAGTCTTTTGCTCTTGTTTTTATTTTGTCAAAGCTAGGCAATAGTGGGATTTTTTCACTCACTGCGTTCATCATGTCAACGAAGGCTCCGACCATTCGTACTCTACCTGCAGTGTTGTAGTACAACAGGCAATCACGATGAAGGGCGCCAATAAAGCCCATTGCGACTTCTACAAATTCAGGGGTCGATAACGTGAAATAGCTGATCTTCACATCAATCAGATGGCAGTAGGCATTGAATGCCTTCAGCATTGGACAGTTGATGGACCTGGCGAGATCGGCGTTGAAACATCCTTCCATCAGCTCTCGGACGTTAGCGTCGAGAGCCTCGAAAGGATAAAAGCGCGAAAATGAGGAATTTTTGATGATTGTCAATTCAGTTTCTCTCGTTCTGGGTAGCTGAAATGGGCGCTACACCGTCTTCCTGAGCCATCTGACAAGATAGTGTAGATGGGAAAATCGGAGAACGTAGCCTCGACGCTGACCTGGCCTTGGCCCTGAGCCTCAATGGCCGCGAACTGTTCCGTGACGACCAGCCGCTGAAAATCCTCTTGATGTCCGCCACGCTTGAAGGCGAACGCTTGGCCGGG
>Ga0182006_1000338_pt1 | contig 40041 bp, 40 predicted proteins | sample Sormic07211104_1_FD_123022 | JGI IMG/M metagenome (GOLD analysis project Ga0182006, IMG submission 123022) | Rhizosphere microbial communities from Sorghum bicolor, Mead, Nebraska, USA - 072115-104_1 MetaG | ecosystem: Host-associated > Plants > Roots > Rhizosphere | place: USA: Nebraska...
CAGACGCGAAGCCACTGACCAGGCCAAGGGACAACAAGAGAATCGAGGAGAACTTCATAGAGGAACCTCAAGGGGATGACGGCGCGATCCTGAGGCTGTGTCATGGTTGTGACAATAGAAATCCGACGAATAACACGACTTGAGCACATTTCTATAAGTTGCTGTTTTTTGGGCGGAACTTAAGTGTTTTTCGCCGGTCTTTAGCTACTTCTCAAAGGCCGTTTTCATATGAAAACGGCCTTTTTTGTGGGCGATTGGAAAGTACGGATCGGAAAAATTTGTTGAGTGGGCTACCGCCATCGCTGCGTCAAGCTGACTTGGCCATGATCAACCCGGTTTCACTCGCCGCCTCCAGCCGGATCGCCACAAACTTCGACGTCGGCGTATGGCTGCCATCCCCAGTGCTTTCCAACGGCACCAGCGGGTTCACTTCCGGATAGTACGCAGCCGCTTGCCCGGCAGGAATATCAAACGCCAGCAGGGTAAAACCCTTGACCCGCCGCTCACGGCCATCATCCCAGATCGATACGATGTCAGCCTTTTGCCCCGGTTTGAAGCCCAGGCGAATGAGGTCGGCTTCATTGACGAACAACACATCCCGCTGACCTTTCACCCCGCGATAACGATCATCAAGACCATAAATGGTGGTGTTGTACTGATCGTGGGAGCGCATCGACTGCATGATCAGGTCCGGCAGTACGCCGGTGGCGCGGGTGCGTTCGTGCACCAGGTGTTTGGGCAGGATGTTCGGACGGAAATTGGCCCGACCTGATGGGGTATTCCAGCGACGTGCGCCGGCACTGCTGCCCAGGTAGAAACCGCCGGGGTTCTGGACTTTCTCGTTGAAGTCCCGAAAGCCCGGGATGGTGTCGGCGATCAGGTCGCGGATGCGGCTGTAATCAGCCACCAGCCAGTTCCAGTCCACCGGTTTGCTGCCCAGGGTCGCGGCGGCGATACCAGCGATGATTGCAGGCTCCGAGCGCATCAGGTTCGACAACGGTTGCAACTGACCGTTGGAGGCGTGGACCATGCTGAAGGAGTCTTCCACGGTCACCGCTTGGGCGCCTTCGGTCTGGATATCGATATCGGTGCGGCCCAGGCACGGCAGGATCAGCGCGTCTTTACCGTGGATCAAATGGCTGCGGTTGAGCTTGGTGCTGATCTGCACGGTCAGGTCGCAGTTGCTCAGGGCCTGGAAGGTCCGTGGGCTGTCCGGGGTGGCTTGGGCGAAGTTGCCGCCCAGGCCGATGAAAACTTTCGAACGGCCTTCGGCCATGGCGTGAATCGCCTCGACCACGTTGTGGCCGTTTTCGCGCGGGACCTTGAACTGGAAGCGCCGCTCCAGAGAGTCGAGGAGCGCCGCCGGCGGACGTTCGTTGATGCCCATTGTCCGGTCGCCCTGCACGTTACTGTGGCCGCGCACCGGGCACAGACCGGCCCCCGGCCGGCCGATGTTGCCGCGCAGCAGCATCAGGTTGGCGATTTCCTGGATGGTCGCCACCGAATGGCGATGCTGGGTGATGCCCATCGCCCAGCACATGATCACGTTCTTGCCTTTGGCGTACATGCGCGCCGCTTGCTCGATTTCCACCAGGGGCAGGCCGGATTGCTCGACGATCTGCTCCCACGGGGTGTCGTCGACGATGCCGAGGTATTCCAGAACATTGACGCTGTGTTCATTGAGGAAGTCGTGGTCGAACACCGCAGGCTCACCCGCCTTCTGCGCATCGCGCTCCCATTGCAGCAGGAACTTGGCCATGCCGCGCATGATCGCCATGTCGCCGCCCAATGCCGGACGGAAGTACGCGGTGTTGGTCGGTTTGTCGCCGTTGGTGAGCATTTCGATCGGGTGTTGCGGGTGCTGGAAGCGTTCCAGGCCGCGCTCTTTCAGCGGGTTGATGCACACCACCTGCGCACCGCGTTTCACCGCTTCGCGCAGTGGCTCGAGCATCCGCGGGTGGTTGGTACCAGGGTTTTGGCCCCAGACAAAAATTGCATCTGCATGTTCGAAATCGTCGAAGGTCACGGTGCCTTTGCCGACTCCGACGCTTTGGGCCAATGCCACACCGCTGGCTTCGTGGCACATGTTCGAGCAGTCGGGGAAATTGTTGGTGCCATAGGCACGCACGAACAATTGATAGAGGAACGCCGCTTCGTTGCTGGCACGGCCCGAGGTGTAGAACTCGGCCTGATTCGGGCTCGACAGCCCTTGCAGGTGTTTGCCGATCAGGGCGAATGCGGCTTCCCAGCTGATCGGTTTGTAACGATCGGTTTCGGCGTCGTAGCTCAGCGGCTCGGTCAGACGGCCCTGGTACTCGAGCCAATAATCACTTTGTTCCAGCAACGAGCTAACGCTGTGCTTGGCGAAAAACGCGCCATCGACACGCCGTTTGGTCGCTTCCCAGTTCACTGCTTTGGCGCCGTTCTCGCAGAACATCACCATGCCGCCTTCCTGGGAATCGCCCCAGGCGCAACCGGGGCAATCGAACCCGCCGTTCTTGTTGGTCTTGAGCATCATGCGCAGATTTTTCAACGCGTTGTCGCTGGTCAGCCAGGCCCGGGCGACGCTGGCCAGCGCGCCCCAGCCACCGGCCGCACCCTTATAGGGCTTGTAACGTGGAACAGGTTTCTGGTCGGCTTGTTGGTGTTGACTCACGCTTGATTCTCCAACGCAGGGCTGTAGACCCTTGGTGCACTTTTCTGAGGTAGGTGGATGAGATTGAGGTTGTGTCGACGGGCCCATTGCACGGCCAGGCCCGTGGGCGATGACAGGCTGACCAGGGTCTGGATGCCGGCGCGTAAAACTTTCTGGATCAATTCGAGGCTGCAACGGCTGGTGACAATCGCCAGACCATCGGTGGTCGGGATTTTCTGGCGGATCAACCCGCCAATCAGCTTGTCGAGGGCGTTGTGTCGGCCGATGTCTTCACGGCCCAGCAGCAATTCGCCTTTGCCATTCATGAACACCGCCGCATGCACCGCGCCGCAATGCTGGCCCAGAGGCTGGAATTCGCCGATGCGATGGCGCAGACCGTCCAGCCATTCGGCCGGGGGCAGCGGGGCGCCGGGCAACACCTTGAGATCAGGCAGCGCTTGCTCCACCGCTTCCACGCCACAGAGCCCGCAACCGCTGGTGCCGGCCAGTTGCCGGCGCTGCTGCTTGAGGTTCCAGAAGGCGCGGTTGGCGATGGTCACTTGCGCGTATTGCGCCGAACCCGAGCCGCTGAGTTGCAGGTCATAGATGTCTGAAGCGTCGTCGATGATGCCGCTGCCGAGGCTGAAGCCGACGATGAAGTCTTCAAGGTCCGTCGGCGTCACCAACATGACGGCCTGGCTGATGCCGTTGTAGGCGATCGCCAACGCGACTTCCTCAGCCAGCGCGGTGCTGGATGATTCGGAGTATTCGAGGTTGCAGTAACTGTATGTCTGGCTTGCGGCGGGCGCGGGCGTTTCGAGAGCGGGCGCCGCGCAGCCGGGGCGCTTGGCGTTCATTAGGCATCACCGACGGTTTGGTCAGCTTTAAGCCTAGGCGCGTCAACATGTCGCGTCTAATCGCTATTACTGATCTACCGATAGATGGCGTCGATCAAGTGTCTGTCAGTGATTTCTGATAGATCGCAAAACAGGCTTCTGCCAAGGCCGAACGCGGAGCGCTGCGACGCATGATCAGTCCCAGCCGGGCGAGGGTCTGGGCGCTTTCGATGGGTTGCAGGCGCAAGTGATCGGTGAGGTTTTCGAGGCCGCTGTTCAGCGGCATCACTGCGCAGCACAGGCCACCGTGTACCGCTTGTAACAATTGGTGGACTGCATCGGTTTGCAGCAACGGTTGTGGGGTCAGGCCACGGCTGTGGAAGTTATGGTCGATGGACTGGCGAAAGTGCATGCCGCTGGTGAGCATGCCCATGGGCAGTTCGATCAGCGACTCCCAGCTCAGCGGCGCCTCGCCGAAACTGAAGAAGCGTTGATCGTAGAGCAGGCCCATGCGGGTTTCGCTGAACGCCAGGGAGTCGAAGCGCTCGCCGTCCAGATGCTCCAGGTACGATACGCCGAGGTCGAGACGGTTATTCGCCAGTTGTTCAAGGATCTGTTCGGAACTCAGGGCCGAGAGTTCGAACCGCAGGTTCGGGTGTGCGGCATGCAGGCGTTGCATCAGCGGCACCGGGTCGAAACTCGACAGCGGCACCACCCCCAGACGCAACGTACCCACGAGGTTGCCGCGACAGGCCGCCGCTTCGGCCTGCAAACCGTCGTAGGCCGCCAGCACCGTACGCGCCCATGCCAGCACGCGCTCACCCGGTGCCGTGAAACCTTCGAAGCGTTGGCCGCGATTGACCAGCGGCAGCTCGAGTTCTTCCTCAAGGCTGCGCAGGCGCATGGACAAGGTCGGCTGAGTGATGTGACAGCGCGCGGCGGCCTGGCCGAAGTGTCGGGTTTCGTCGAGAGCGATGAGGAATTTCAGCTGCTTGATGTCCATCTTCGCTCCAGGGCGCCGGCAAGGTTTGCGATTCTACCGCCTGCGCGGGGTTGGGTCATTGGTCGGCTGGGAGCCGGTCTTCAAACGACTGGTCTAGTCTTGGGCGTCTGGAACCCAAATCCCAAGGAGCGTGCACCATGAGTATTTTTAGCTTTGTGAAAGAAGCAGGTGAAAAACTTATTGATCTGCTGACACCCGGCAATGCCAACGCCAGCGAGCAGCTGAAGGCACACATCAGCAAGGTCGGCTTGGGTAACCCGAATGTTCAGGCGACCATCGATGGCGACAAAGTCACCGTCACCGGTGAAGTGGCAAGCCAGGAAGAGAAGGAGAAAATTCTGTTGGCCGTGGGCAATATTGCCGGTGTCGGTAGTGTCGATGACCAGATCACCGTAACGGGGCCGGTTGCCAAGGCAGCGCAGTTCGTCACCGTTAAAAAGGGCGACACCCTCAGCGCGATTTCCAAGGCGGCATACGGCGACGCGAACAAGTACAACAAAATCTTTGAAGCCAACAAACCAATGCTTTCGCACCCGGACAAGATCTATCCGGGGCAGGTGTTGCGGATTCCTGAATAACACAGAACCTGTGGCGAGGGAGCTTGCTCCCGCTCGGCTGCGCAGCAGTCGCAATCTGGCCAATGCACCTTTCTGAAGGAACTCAGCCAGATTGGGAGCGCTTCGCACTCCAGCGGGAGCAAGCTCCCTCGCCACAACGACCGCGTCAGACTCTAAAGCCCTGCGATGAGCTCCCGATAATCCCCCACCGCCGCAAACTCTGCCGTGTCCTTCGGCCCTTTGCGGCTGTCCGGCTCGCTCACGGCCAGCAGGTGCGCCACCCCGAAATTGCGTGCGCTGCGCAGGATCGGCAGGGTGTCGTCGATGAACAGGCAGCGTGCCGGGTCGAAGCCGATATCGGCCTGCAAGGCATCCCAGAACTGCGGGTCTTCTTTGGCGAAACCGTAATCGTGAGAGCTGATCAAGCGCTCGAAATACGGCGCCAGTTCAATTCTTTCCAGTTTCAATGACAACGAGTCGCGGTGGGCGTTGGTGATCAGTACCACGCGCTTGCCGGCCTGTTTGATCGCGGCCAGAAAAGTGTCCGCATCCGGACGCAAGGCGATCAGGTGCGCGGTTTCCAGTTTCAGTTCGCGCACCGACAACTTCAGTTCGGCGCTCCAGAAGTCCAGGCAATACCACTGCAACTGACCGGCATGGCGCTCGAACAGTGGCTGCAATTCCAGCTCCGCCATGGCCAGGCTCACCCCGTGCAACTCGGCATAACGCTTTGGCAGGTGTTCCAGCCAGAAATGGTTGTCGTAGTGCAGGTCCAGCAGCGTGCCGTCCATATCCAGCAGAACGGTATCGATGTCGCGCCAGGGCAGCAGGGACATAAAAAACTTCTCCAGCGGTAAAAAAGATATCCGAGGTAAACAATCAGGATAGGCCGGGTATAGTAACGCGTTCACGCCAAGGAGCTTCTCATGCGCCAGAAACCCACCATACTCGCCCGCGAGATCGTCGCCACCAGCCGATTATTCTGTGTCGAAGAGCTGAAACTGCGCTTTTCCAATGGCGTGGAACGCACTTACGAGCGATTGGTCGGTAAAGGCGCTGGTTATGGTGCGGTGATGATCGTGGCGATGCTCGACGCGGACCACGCCGTGTTGGTGGAGGAATACTGCGGTGGCACCGATGCCTACGAATTGTCCCTGCCCAAAGGCTTGATCGAGCCGGGCGAAGACGTGCTGGCGGCGGCCGAGCGGGAGCTCAAGGAAGAGGCCGGGTATGGCGCGCGGCAACTGGAGCATCTGACCGAGTTGTCGTTGTCACCTGGCTACATGAGCCAGAAAATCCAGGTGGTGCTGGCCACCGATTTGTACGAAGAACGCCTGGAGGGTGACGAGCCCGAGCCGATGGGGATGGACAAGATCAACCTGCGGGAATTGTCGGCGTTGGCGCAGAACCCGCGATTCACCGAGGGCCGTGCCTTGGCGGCGCTGTATCTGGCCCGTGATCTGTTGACTCAGCGTGGGGTGTTCCTGCCATGAAGTTGAATTTTCCCCATCCGTTGATGGCACCGGTGGTAGAACTGGCATTGAAGGCTGGCGAGGCGATCCTGCCGTTCTGGCGCGTCAACGTTGCTGTGACGGCAAAGTCCGATGATTCCCCGGTCACAGCTGCCGACATGGCCGCTCACCATGTGATTCTTGCCGGGTTGACGGCGCTGGACCCGACTATTCCGGTGCTGTCCGAAGAGGATGCCAACATCCCCCAGAGCGTGCGTGCCGGCTGGCAGCGTTGGTGGTTGGTCGACCCTCTGGACGGCACTAAGGAGTTCATCTCCGGCAGCGAAGAGTTCACTGTCAATATCGCGCTGATCGAGCAGGGGCGTGTGGTGTTCGGCGTGGTGTCGATGCCGACCAGCGGGCGATTTTATGTCGGCGGTACCGGGCTGGGTGCCTGGCGTGGCGATAAAGACGCCGAGCCGTTGCCAATTCAGGTTCGCGAGGTGCCGGCTGCGGGTGAAGCCTTCACGGTGGTCGCCAGTCGTCGGCATTCAAGCCCTGAGCAGGAGCGCTTACTGGCAGGGTTGAGTGACAGTCTGGGCGAGCTGCAACTGGCGAATATCGGCAGCTCACTGAAGTTTTGCCTGCTGGCGGAAGGGGCTGCAGATTGTTATCCGCGATTGGCGCCGACTTCGCAGTGGGACACGGCCGCGGCTCAAGGTGTGCTGGAAGGCGCCGGCGGTGAGGTGCTGGATTTGAGCGGCGCGCCGTTCTGTTATCCGGCGCGGGAATCGTTGCTGAATGAGTTCTTCCTGGCGCTGCCGGCTAAAGCGGCATGGCGGGAGAAACTATTGGCGCTCGCTCGGGCGTAAAGATCAAGAGATCGCAGCCTCGTTTCACTCGACAGCTCCTACAGGGGGCGCGCTTCTCTGTAGGAGCTGTCGAGTGCAACGAGGCTGCGATCTTTTAAGATCGTTTGCTTTACCGGTGAAGGACGTATTGCCCGGTAAACCTCACCGCATCCTCTTCACTCCCGGCATTCACGATCCGCGAATGCAGCGTCAACCGCGCCCGCCCATAGCGTCGATACATCGCCAGGAACTTCCTCCACACTGCCGGGTTCGGTGCCTGACAGATCGCCGTCGCGTCCATGGTGACCGGCAGCGGGTAGTTGATCTGCCCTTCCTGAATCACGATGTGCCCGTCTTCGATACCTTCTTCACGTAAACGCAAATGCAGCCAGCCCCAGCCGGCCAGCACCGCGCCGCAATACAGGCTGCCACCGAACATGGTGCTCTTGTGATTGACGTTGGGCTCCAGCGGCAGATGCAGGCGCAGTTGTTGGTCATGCCAGTCGAGCACTTTGAGGCCCATGTCCCGCGTGAGGGGGATGTCGCGATAGAGGATCGATTCCAGGTGACGACTGTCGCGGTTCATTCGCGGGCCTTTTGTTTGATAGGGATGATTTTACGGTAGCTCAATCGAGGTCGTCGGTATGGCTGCTGGTGCCGCCATCGGCGAAGTTCAGGCCATGCTTGCGCAGCTTGTCGTGCAGGGTTTTGCGCGGAATGCCGAGCGCTTCGGCGAGGCTGCGCACGGAGCTGTGCGAGCGCGCCAGTTCGGCGGCAATCAGGCTCTTCTCGAAGTTCTCGACTTGCTCGCTCAAGCCGCCGCTGACCACTTCAACCGTGGTGCCGACACCGCCATCCGGTGCGCTGCTGTCCAGTGCCAGCTCCAGGCCCAGGGCAAAGCGCTCGGCGGCGTTCTGCAGTTCCCGCACGTTACCTGGCCAGCTGTGACGCAGCAGCAGCGCCCGTTGCCCCGGTTGCAGTTCGTGGGGCGGCAAGCCGTGGCGGGCGCTGGCTTCGTCAGCGAAATGCTGGAACAGCACCAGCGCATCTTCGCCCCGTTCGCGCAGCGGCGGAATGCGCAACGGCGCAACGTTCAGGCGGTAATACAAGTCGGCACGGAAGCGCCCCTGATCGGCGGATTGCCGCAGGTCTTCCTTGGTCGCGGCGATGATGCGGATGTCCAGCGGGATCAACTGATTGCCGCCCAGGCGTTCGACGACTCGCTCTTGCAGCAAGCGCAGCAATTTCACCTGCACGTCCAGGCTCATGCTTTCGATTTCATCGAGGAACAACGTGCCGCCGTTGGCGAATTCGAACTTGCCGATGCGGCGCTTTTGCGCGCCGGTAAACGCGCCGGGTTCGTGACCGAACAACTCGCTTTCCACCACCGACTCGGCCAGGGCCCCGGCGTTGATTGCCACGAACGGGCCGTTACGCCGACTCGACAAGTCGTGCAGCGCGCGGGCCACCACTTCTTTGCCTGCACCGGTTTCACCGAGAATCAGCACGTCAGCCTTGGTCGCCGCCAGTGCCCCGATCTGCTCGCGCAGGCGCAGCATCGGCGCCGATTGCCCGACCAGTCGGGCGCTCAGTTCGTTGCGATCGCTCAGGGCCAGCCGCAGGCTGCGGTTGTCCAGTACCAGACGGCGCAGGGCCAGGGCGCGACGTACGCTGTCGAGCAGGGCGTCACTGGCGAAAGGTTTTTCCAGAAAGTCATAAGCCCCGGCGCGCATGGCCTGCACCGCCAGGGGGACATCGCCGTGGCCGGTGATCAGCAGCACGGGCAGCTCCGGATCCTGGGCGTGGAGTTCGGTCAGCAGTTCGAGGCCGTCCATGCCCGGCATGCGGATGTCACTGACCACCACGCCTGGCCAGTCGCGTTCCAGTTGCCCGGCCAGGCCCTTGGCTTCAGCAAGCGGCAGGATCTTCAGGCCGGCCAGGTCCAGGGTCTGGCTCAGGGCCTGACGCAGGTGGGGATCGTCGTCGATCAACACGACCTGGATGCGGTTGTCGATGGTCATGCACTTCGGTCCTCGGACGGTTGCAGGCTCACACCCGGCGCGCCTGCGCGCAGCTTCAGGGTAATCAGGGCGCCGCCTTCCTTATGGTTGGAGAACGACAGTTCACCACCGAAGGCGCGCATCAGGGTGTCGCAGATCGCCAGCCCCAGCCCAAGTCCCTGAGTGCGGGTCTTGGTGGTGTAGAAGGGCTCGCCGGCACGACCCAGCGCTTCCAGGCAGAACCCGGGGCCGTTATCGCGAATGTACAGAGTGACGCCGTCGGCGGTGGATTGGGCACTCAACCAGAGTTTACGCGGCGGGCCTTTTTCCGTCAGGGCATCGAGCGCATTGGCCAGCAGATTGCCGAGTACCTGGCGCAGACGGGTTTCTCCAGCCTCGACCCACAGGGTGGCGGCCGGCAGGTCGCGGATCAGCTCGACTTCCATGCTGCGCCGACGCTTGGCCAGTAACGCCAGTGCGTCGTCCAGCGCCGGTTGCAGGGCCACGCTTTCCGGGGCATGGCGATCACGTCGGGCGAAGGCGCGCAGGTGGGCGATGATCGACGCCATGCGCCCGGTCAGTTCGCTGATCAGCTTGAGGTTGCCGCGAGCATCCTCGGTGCGCTGATGATCGAGCAGCACTTCGGCGTTTTCCGCGTAGCTGCGGATGGCCGCAAGCGGTTGGTTGAGTTCATGGCTGATACTCGCCGACATTGTTCCCAGCGCCGAGAGCTTGCCGGCCTGTACCAGATCATCCTGAGCGCGTACCAGTTCTTGCTGGGCGTGTTCGCGCTCCAGCACTTCCTGTTTCAGTCGACGGTTGAGGCCCTCAAGGTCGCTGGTCCGTTCGGCGACCCGGCCTTCGAGTTCCTGGCGGGTCTTGGCTTCGAAGGCGATCCGCTCCAGGTAATGGCGTCGGCGTTGCATCATCAGGCCAAGCAGCAGCATCAATACCAGCAGCGTTGCGCCGCCGATGGCCACGACTGTGCGCACGGGGCGGTCAATCAGGGTGCGTGGAGCAAGGATACTGACACTCCAGCCGGTTTCTTCGATCTGCCGGGTTTGGGTCAGCCAGGCATTGGGGTCGAGACTCAACGGCTTTGGATCGCGGGTCGGATAGGGTTGAATCGCGGCGACGGCCTTGTTCTCCTCATCACTCAATGGACGGGTCGAGCGGAAACGCCATTCTGGCCGCGATGTGAGGATGACCACACCGTTGTGGTCGGTGACCAGCAGTTGTTCCGGGGTTTTGCCCCAGAGGCTTTCGGTGTGATCGAGGTCAACCTTGACCACCAACACGCCGATGATTTTTTCACGATCGTGTACCGCCGCGGCGAAGAAGTAACCGCGCTTGGCCGAGGTGGTGCCCAGGCCAAAGAAGCGCCCCAGGCGCCCGGCCATGGCTTCACTGAAATATGGACGGAAAGAGAAATTGCGGCCGACGAAGCTGTCGTGTTTGTCCCAGTTGGAGGCCGCCAGTGTCTTGCCGGTGGTGTCCATCAGGTACATGACTTCGGCGCCGGTCTGGGCACTGATGTGTTTTAACAGACGATTGGCATTGCCTTGAATCACGCCCTCGTCGGGGGCGCCCAACGTCGCACGCAGGGCGGGCAGGTCGCCGAGAATCTGCGGCAGCACTTCATAGCGGTGCAGGGTACCCAACAGGTTGGCGACGTAGAGGTCGAGGGTCTGACGGTTCTGCCCGGCCAGCTCGCTGCGGTAATAACGCTCGGCCAGATGCTCCAGCGGCCACAGCAAGGGTGCCAGGCACAACGCAAGCAGTGCCAGGCTGCGCCAGCGGGGTCTGCGGGGGAGGGTCGGTGTCATGAGCATCAAGCGCCTGTGGGGACAGACGCATTATGCCTAGGGTCTGTTGACGTTTGGTAGCAACGCGGTTCGCTACCAAACCTCAACAGACCCTAGGCTTGCGGGCGCAGTCTGCGCACCCTGGATCAAGTGCATGCTGGCGCTGAAAATTCAGACGGCAATTCAGGAGAAGACTTCAGCGTCCTTGAAGAACGCGGCGGCCTGATCCTTGGCGGACAGCTGCGGTGCCTCGTCCAGCTGCCAGTCGATGCCCAAGTCCGGGTCGTCCCAGCGAATGCTGCGTTCAGCCGACGGGGTGTAGTAGTCGGTGGTTTTGTAGAGGAATTCAGCGAAATCGCTCAGCACCACGAAACCATGGGCAAAACCTTCTGGTACCCAGAGCTGGCGATGGTTGTCGGCGGACAGGCGCACCGCGACCCATTTGCCGAAATGCGGCGAGCTGCGGCGAATGTCCACGGCCACGTCCAGCACTTCACCGGCGGTGACGCGGACCAGTTTGCCCTGAGTGTTTTCCAGCTGGTAGTGCAAGCCGCGCAGTACGCCTTTTTGCGAGCGGGAATGGTTGTCCTGCACGAATCGGGTGTTCAGGCCGGTTGCTTCTTCGAAAGCCTTGGCGTTGAAGCTTTCATAGAAGAAGCCGCGCTCATCACCAAATACCTTGGGCTCGATGATCAGAACACCTGGCAGGTCGGTGGTGACTACATTCATGGTGTTTCTCCAGCAATAGGCGTTGATGGGCGACATTCTTACGCAAAGTGCCGGCAGGCGCGAGTGGGACGGTGAAGAGAGTTGCTCACGCATTGATTCGGGCCAATCAGGGAAGGGGGGTTGCGTATCGCACCCGGCAGTGGCGATATAAGCACCTAATAAAATTTCAGGGGTCGTTGTATGCCGCTCGCCACGTTGATTCACCGCGCCAGTCTGCCCAGCCCGCAAGTGTCCGCGGCGCAAGCGCTTGAGTTGCTGGAAGAACATTACGGGCTGAGCGGACGGTTGCAGGCTCTTGGAAGCCAGCAGGATCTCAACTACCGCGTCGACAGCGAGCAGGGACGTTTCGTCCTGAAAATCTGCCGTGGTGATTATTCGGTGCTGGAGCTGCAAGCCCAGCACGCAGGGCTCAAGCGCTTGGTCGAACATCCCGGCGTGAAGGTGCCGCGAGTGATCCCGGCCAAAAATGGTAAAGACCTGCTCTCCCTGGAGGTCGGCGGTCAAGCGGTGCATGTACGTCTGCTCGATTACATCGACGGCCAGTCCCTGACGCACCTCGACCATCTGAGCCAGGCCGTGGTCGCCGGTTTCGGTCGGCTCTGCGGCGAGATGGACCTGGCGCTGGCCGGCTTCGACCATCCTGGCCTTGAGCGCACCCTTCAATGGGACGCCCGCCACGCCAACGCGTTGATCGCGCATTTGCTGCCGGTGATCAAGGATGATCAGCAACGCAAGCTGATTGCTGAAGCGGCCGAGCAGGCCGAGCGCCATTTGCAGCCCTTGGTGGATAAGCTGCCGGTGCAGGCGATTCACATGGACATCACCGACGACAACGTGGTCTGGCAGCGAGATGCGCAGCGCCAATGGCAGTTGCAGGGTGTCATCGATTTCGGCGACCTGGTCCGAACCTGGCGGATCACCGATCTGTCGGTGACCTGTGCCGCGCTGCTGCACCATGCCGATGGCGATCCGTTCTACATCTTGCCGGCGGTTCGGGCCTATCACGCGATCAATCCGCTGCAACATGAAGAACTGCTGGCGCTCTGGCCGCTGATCGTTGCGCGTTCGGCGGTGTTGGTGCTGAGTGGCGAACAGCAGGTCACCATTGATCCGGGCAATGAGTACAGTCGCGACAACCTGACCCATGAGTGGGAAATTTTCCGCGTGGCCACATCGGTGCCGCTGGCGTTGATGGAGGCGGCGATTCTTGCTGCGGTTGGTCAAGGCCTGCCGAGCATCGGCAGCGAAAGCTTTGCGCCCTTGTTGCCGAGTCTGGTGGGGCGTGAGTTTGCGTTGATCGATCTGGGCGTGCTCAGCCCGCATTTCGAAGCGGGTAACTGGGAGCAAGAGGGGATCGACCAGCGTCTGTTGACCGAAGCTGCTGCGGCTCATGGTCTGGCGGCCAGTCGTTATGGGCAATATCGTCTGTCTCGCACCCAACCGGACAGCGCCACTGAACCGGCCACTTGCCCTCTGCATGTCGAGTTGCGAGTGCCCCATGGCACGGCGGTCGAATCGCCGTTTGCCGGAACGGTTCACCAGCCGGCAGTGGGTGTGCTGCAACTGGATGGTCCACAACTGAGTTTACGGCTGTGGGGTGTGACACCGTCGTTGCACGCGGGCGCAGCATTGGTCAAAGGCCAGGTGCTGGGCTCTGTCAGCGGAGCGTTGATCGTACAGTTGTGCCGCAGCGCTCAGCTCGACGCACCGTTGTTTTGCACACCTTCGCGCGCCGCCGCCTGGCAAGCGTTGTGCCCGTCACCGGCGGCGTTGCTGGGGCTGGCCTGCGATGCAGAAGAAGAACTCGACCCGCAAATCTTGCTGGCCCGCCGCGATGCCAGTTTCGCCCGATCCCAGAAGCATTATTACGTCGACCCGCCGCGCATCGAGCGGGGCTGGCGCAATCACCTGATCGACATGCAGGGCCGCTCCTACCTCGACATGCTCAATAACGTTGCAGTGTTGGGTCATGGTCATCCGCGCATGGCCGCCGTCGCCGGCCGTCAATGGTCGTTGCTCAACACCAACTCGCGTTTTCACTACGCAGCGATTGCCGAGTTTTCCGAGCGCTTGTTGAAGTTGGCACCGGACAACATGGATCGCGTGTTCCTGGTCAACAGCGGCACCGAGGCCAATGACCTGGCGATTCGCCTGGCCTGGGCCTACAGCGGCGGTCGCGACATGCTCAGTGTGCTGGAGGCGTATCACGGCTGGTCGGTGGCGGCGGATGCGGTCTCGACCTCGATTGCCGACAACCCCAAGGCCTTGAGCAGCCGTCCCGATTGGGTGCACCCGGTGACCGCGCCGAACACCTATCGCGGCGAATTCCGTGGCCCGGACAGCGCGCCGGACTACGTGCGCAGCGTCGAACACAACCTGGCGAAAATCGCCGGGCAGAAACGCCAACTCGCCGGTTTCATCTGCGAGCCGGTGTATGGCAATGCCGGCGGCATCTCGCTACCGCCGGGCTATTTGAAGCAGGTCTATGCACTGGTCCGTGCTCAGGGCGGGGTGTGCATCGCCGATGAGGTGCAGGTCGGTTACGGCCGCATGGGTAAATTTTTCTGGGGTTTCGAAGAGCAGGGCGTGGTGCCCGACATCATCACCATGGCCAAAGGCATGGGTAACGGCCAGCCGTTGGGCGCCGTCATTACCCGTCGGGAGATTGCCGAAGCGCTGGAGGCCGAGGGTTATTTCTTCTCGTCCGCTGGCGGCAGCCCGGTCAGTTGCCGGATCGGCATGGCGGTGCTGGATGTGATGGAAGAAGAAAAACTCTGGGAAAACGCCCAGGTCGTGGGCGGGTACTTCAAGGAACGTCTTGAAGCCCTGATCGACCGGCATCCGTTGGTGGGAGCGGTGCACGGTTCCGGCTTTTATCTGGGCGTGGAGTTGGTCCGCAATCGCGAAACCCTTGAACCGGCGACCGAAGAAACCACGGCGTTGTGCGATCGCCTTCGTGAGTTGGGGATTTTCATGCAGCCGACGGGTGATTACCTGAACATCCTCAAGATCAAACCGCCGATGGTCACGTCGCGGCAGAGTGTGGACTTCTTTGTGGACATGCTGTCGAAGGTGCTGGACGAAGGTTTGTAGGCAGCTCGTAGAGGTTGCAAATGTCGATTGTTATCGGGAATTTTTGAGGTTATTTAGAGCTGGTGGATATTTATTGCTTTAAAGCCGATTTTTATCGGCTATAAAGTCGCCACTGCCCACGGTGTGGACGAACCACGCCCGGTGATTCCCGTTCTGTCATCGGTCGATGCCACACTGACCCTCAAGCACTTGCCCAGGAGATGATTCATGAGTCGTATCGTTACCGTCGCCGCCACCCAGATGGCTTGTTCCTGGGACCTTGAAGCCAACATCGAGACCGCTGAGAAGCTGGTCCGTGAGGCAGCGGCCAAAGGTGCGCAAATCATCCTGATCCAGGAACTGTTCGAGGCTCCGTACTTCTGCCAGAAGCCGAACCCGGACTACCTGCAACTGGCCACGACGGTAGAAGACAACGTTGCCATCAAGCACTTCCAGAAAGTCGCCAAGGAACTGCAAGTGGTGCTGCCGATCAGCTTCTACGAATTGGCCGGACGCGCGCGTTTCAACAGCATCGCGATCATCGATGCCGACGGCAGCAACCTCGGGATTTATCGTAAAAGCCACATCCCGGATGGCCCTGGCTACCACGAAAAGTACTACTTCAATCCGGGCGATACCGGTTTCAAAGTGTGGAACACCCGTTACGCGAAAATCGGCGTGGGCATCTGCTGGGATCAGTGGTTCCCTGAGTGCGCCCGCAGCATGGCGCTGCAAGGCGCGGAAATTCTGTTCTACCCGACAGCCATTGGCAGTGAGCCGCACGACAAGACCATTTCGTCCCGCGACCACTGGCAGCGCGTGCAACAGGGCCATGCCGGTGCCAACCTGATGCCGCTGATCGCCAGCAACCGCATCGGCAATGAAGAGCAGGACGGCTACGACATTACCTTCTACGGCTCGTCGTTCATCGCCAACCAGTTTGGCGAGAAGGTCCAAGAGCTGAACAAAACCGAAGAAGGCATTCTGGTTCACAGCTTCGACCTCGATGAGCTGGAGCACATTCGCAGCGCCTGGGGTTCGTTCCGCGACCGTCGTCCGAACCTGTACGGCGCGATTAAAACCCTCGACGGTTCCCTGGAGTCCTGAAGCCATGACCACGTTGAACAGCACCCCTCGCGCCGACGGCTTTTACATGCCTGCCGAGTGGGCACCCCAAACCCAGACCTGGATGGTCTGGCCCGAGCGTCCGGACAACTGGCGCCTGGGTGGCAAACCGGCGCAAGCCGCGCACGTTGCAGTGGCCAAGGCCATCGCGCGTTTCGAACCGGTGACCGTGGCGGTCTCCGCTGGCCAGTACGAAAATGCCCGCGCCCGTCTCGACGTGCCGAATATTCGTGTGGTGGAGATGTCCAGCGATGACGCCTGGGTCCGGGATACCGGCCCGACGTTCGTCATCAATGCCAGCGGCGAAGTCCGTGGCGTGGATTGGGACTTCAATGCCTGGGGTGGTTTCGACGGTGGTTTGTATTCGCCGTGGAACCGTGACTCGCAGGTGGCGGGCAAGATCCTCGAAATCGAGCGCAGCCCGCGCTACCGCACCGAGGGTTTTGTGCTCGAAGGCGGCTCGATTCATGTCGATGGCGAAGGCACCCTGATCACCACCGAAGAGTGCCTGCTCAACCGCAATCGCAATCCGCACATGAGCCGCGAGCAAATCGAAGCGGTGCTCAGCGCAAACCTGGCTGTGGATAAGATCATCTGGCTGCCGGACGGCTTGTTCAACGACGAAACCGACGGCCATGTGGATAACTTCTGCTGCTATGTGCGTCCGGGTGAAGTGCTGCTGGCCTGGACCGACGACCCGCAGGACCCGAACTACCCGCGCTGCCAGGCGGCCATGAACGTGCTGCAAAACAGCACCGATGCCAAGGGGCGCTCGTTCACGGTGCACAAAATGCCGATTCCGGGGCCGCTGTATGCGACCGAAGAAGAGTGCGCCGGTGTGGACCCGGTGGACGGCACTCAGGAGCGCAATCCGACCGTGCGCCTGGCCGGCTCTTATGTGAACTTCCTGATCGTCAACGGTGGCATCATCGCGCCAAGCTTCGACGACCCACTGGACGGGCCGGCCAAAGAGATTTTGCAGAGCGTGTTTCCGCAACACGAAGTGGTCATGGTGCCTGGTCGCGAACTGTTACTTGGGGGCGGTAACATCCATTGCCTTACCCAACAACAGCCCGCTCCACACAAGGAGTGAGTGAGGACGTAACAGCTTGAGTTGATTGAAAAATCGATTGAGCAACGATTTTGGCCTCCTTATCTCGCAGAAAGCCCGCAGCCCATCAGGACTTCGGGCTTTTTTGTATCTACTTATCGACACTTCGAAAACATTGGCATAGCTCTTGTATCTTCGATGGCGCAACACGGGGAGGGAGAGAACTTCGATGTTCTGTCATAAACCTTGGATAAGTTAGCCGCTCACAAACCAGGAGAGAGCGCTGAGATGAACGCCGAAATGAACGTAGTGGGCGAGCGGGCACTGCATCCCCTGGCAGTTAACAGCGAATCGCTTCAAGTCCTGGCACAGTGGTTGAAGTCCAATGGAACGCGTCAGATCAGAGAACCTGATCCGCGCCGGATGATGATCGAGCGCTATCCCGCTGGTTTATTCAGCGAGGCGGAACTGGAAGCATTGTGGGATGTGATGGAAGGATAAGAAGAAAAACAACGGATGGATAAAAGCGCTGCCGGGAAGGCGGCGCTTTTTTATGCCCGTCGCAAAAGTGGGTGCCTGCAAGATCGGTGGGTGCCCGTTAAGGGGCATTCGACCGATTCTTGAAACAGACTGAAATCGATTCCGGCGTTTTTCCAAAACGATCTGAGTATTAGTCTGCCGGCATTGAGTTTTCCTACTTTATTGCCGGAGTCTTCCCATGACCCTTCACTACATTTACGACCCATTGTGCGGTTGGTGCTACGGCGCCAAACCCTTGGTGCAAGCTGCCCAAACCGTGTTGCCGGTGATCGGCCACGGCGGCGGCATGATGAGCGGTGCCAATCGCCAAACCGTTTCGCCACAACTACGCAATTACGTCATGCCCCACGACCGGCGCATCGCCGAGTACACCGGCCAGCCGTTTGGCGAAGCATATTTTGAGGGATTGCTGCGTGATGAGACGGCGGTGTTCGACTCCACGCCGCCGATTGCCGCCGTGCTGGCAGCCGAGCAGATCGCCGGGCGCGGACTGGAGTTGCTGGGGCGTTTGCAGACGGCTCATTACGTGGAAGGTCGACGCATCGCTGACGAGGCTGTTTTGCTTGAACTTGCCGCACAGACAGGTCTTGAGCCCGAGGCTTTCCAGCAGGCATTTAGTGCAGCTGATACCGGTCGCCATATCAAGGACAGCCGCGCACTCTTGGCCCGTGTCGGCGGTCAGGGCTTCCCGACCTTCGCGCTGGAACAGGATGGCCAGTTCACCCTGGTCGATATCGGCCCTTGGCTCGGCAAGCCGCAAGCCTTCGCCCAATGGTTGAGCCAGTCGCTTGCGGCAACAGAGTCTTCATCCGCGTTTCAAACCTGTGGCCTCGACGGCTGCGCCCATTGAACTCACCTGGAGTCACCATGGATAACCTGAGCCTGATCAAAAGCACCTACGAAGGCGTCAACTCCCAGGAGAATGCGCGCAACACCGCCGCGGCGCTGGCCGATGACGCCCGCTGGACCGAAGCCGCAGGTTTTCCGTATGCCGGGACCTACGTCGGTTTCGACGCGATCGTCGAAAATGTCTTCAAGCGCCTGGGCACTGAGTGGGAAGATTTTCGGTTCAAGGTCGAGAACTATGTCGCTCAGGGCGACAAGGTATTTGCCTACGGCAATTACAGCGGTGTCTATAAAGCCACCAGTCGTGCGATGAATGCCCGAGTCGCGCACTTGTGGACTCTGGCCGACGGAAAAGTCACCCATTTCGAACAATTCGTCGACAGCCATGTCGTGCAATTGGCTATCGCTGACAAGTGATTTCTTAGACGATTTTCGCCTATTTACAGAAGATTCACGAAATTGACACATCATTAAGGGCGCAGATAGGATGCGCCCCAACGCCTGTGGCTAACCGCCACGACTGACAAAACAATAAAAGGCCCGCCGCGAATTTTCGTGGGCGGGCCTTTTTGTTTTTGCGGTGAAAAAAGAGCGCGATAGCGCCGTTTCAGCTGTTCGGCACAGAGCGTATCAACCCGTAATAAGGAAAATAACATGTTGAACAAGCGAATCAGCCTGATCGCACTGGGGATGTTGAGCGCCACACAGGCCATGGCTAACGACCAGGCCGAATCCAAGGGTTTTGTTGAAGACAGCAGCCTCAAAGTGCTGCTGCGCAACGCCTACATCAATCGTGACTATAAAGACGGCAACCCGGACAAAGCCGAATGGGGCCAAGCGGCCATCGGTACTTACTCATCCGGTTTCACCCAAGGCACCGTCGGTGTGGGTGTGGATGCCTTCGGTCTGTACGCACTGCGTCTGGACGGCGGCAAAGGCCGCAGCGGCGCCGGTGGTATCGATTTCTTCAAGCAGGGCGACAGCGGTAACGCAGCGGATGACCTGTCCAAGTTCGGTGGCGCGGTCAAATTCCGTATCTCCAGCACTGTCCTGACCTACGGTGACCAGATGCCGGCCCTGCCGGTGCTTAACTACGACAACTCCCGCCTGCTGCCGGAAAGCTATACCGGCACCTTGATCACCTCCAAAGAGATCAAAGGCCTGGAGCTGAACGCCGGTCGCTTCACCGCCGAATCGCGCAAAAGCGCTGAAGGCCGTGACAGCGGTGGCTTGAAGTCGATCAACGTATTGGGCGGTAGCTACCAGTTCACTGAGCAGTTCAAGGCAGCGCTGTACGCTTCCGACGTCGAAGACGTACTGAAGAAGCAATACGTGAACGCCAATTACGTGTTCCCGATTGCCAAGGATCAGTCCCTGACCCTGGACTTCAACGGCTATCGCACCAAGCTGGACAACTCCTACGTCCGGGAAAACGGTGTCACCGGCGACGACAACAAAATCTGGAGCCTGGCAGCGACCTTTGCCACCGGCCCGCACTCGTTCACCCTCGCCCACCAGCGCAGCACCGGCGACAGCAACCTGGGTTATGCCTACGGTGGCTATCAGCGCGGCCAGAACCGCGTCGGCGACGGCGGCAACACCATTTACCTGGCGAACTCCTACTGGTCCGACTTCAACGCCGAAGACGAACGCAGCTGGCAGCTGGGTTACGGTCTGGACTTCGGCGCCTTCGGCGTTCCGGGCCTGAGCTACAACGTGGCCTACGTGCGCGGCGACAACATCACCACTTCCACCAGCGAAGGCGGCACCGAGCGCGAGATCTTCAACCAGTTCAAGTACGTCGTGCAGAGTGGCCCGGCCAAAGACCTGAGCGTGAAGGTACGCAGCTCGATCCTGCGTGTGTCGCAGAAATCCAGCGAGTACAACGTCAGCGGCAACGAACTGCGCGTATTCGTGGATTACCCGATCAACATCTTCTGATGATCGGCTGAGTTGTTCAGACTCGATAAAAACCCTGACTGGTTCGGGGTTTTTTTTGCCTCATAACCATATGAAAACACCGAAAAAGGCTGTTTTCGATCGTAAAAAGTCGAATTGGAGCAACTTTATCCTGCGTTTCAAGCAACGCTTGATATGCCTGAAATTCTTTCTCATGGGCCGTCAATCCGGCACCTACTAGATTAGGCCGCTTAATGCAGCGGAGACCTAGTAATGATCGTGTTGAACAGAGAAGTTGGCGAATCGCTACGGCGCGACAAGTATGTCAACGTCCAGGGAGCCGACTTCAATCTCTTCGGTCATTTTTCCGACTTCGTCAGACTGACCAAAAGTTGGGAAAACATGGAGCCGGACAGTTATTACGGCCAAGCCGATGCGGGCATGCGTTTTCGTCGCTACAGCGATTTTGAATACAACCCGGTCACCCGTGACTTGAAGCAATTGGAACATCGCGCCTACGTGCAATCGAAGGCCAACAACAGCTACGTCGGTGGACTGGAGCGGCACTTCCAGGACTTCTCTAATGAGGTCATTAATTCGCCGGTGATGCGCAGCCTGATCGATACGGATTTCGAGGTGTACAAACACGTATTGCCGCCGGAACTGCACGACGCAATTTGGCAATGCCAGATTCATCAGATCCGCATCGAGATCAAGCCGGGCAAGCAACTGGAAATCACCCCGGAAGGTATTCACTGCGACGGTTATCCGTTCAGCGGTGTGCATTTCTGGGGTCGCAACAATGTGGACGGGGCGGAGAGCCGTTTGTATTCGGCCCAAGAGGAACAGCTGGCGGCGACGACTTATATGGAAATCCTCGACACCACCTACTTCCTCGATCGCGAGATGCGTCACTACGTGACACCGGCGCGCAACACCCATGCTCACGAAATGGCCTATCGGCAGATTCTGGCCATTTCCTTCTCGCGGCCCGGGACCGCTTTCGACATTGTTCGCTGAACAGTTCGACCCCATGATGAACATCACCGAGTGCTCTGCACCGGTGATGCTGCGACGCGCGACGGCCAAGGATGCCCAACGCCTGGAGCGCTTCTTTCGGCAATTCGAAGAAGTGTCGTTCTGTGAATGGCAGGACGCCAAATGCCTGCGCGGTGTGCTGGAGCAGAAAACCACCACCGCGTTCCTCGCACTCGATGTCGGTGGCGAAGTGGTCGGCGCGGTGTTGGGCGGCATGCTTGGCAGCCGTGGCACCATCAATCACCTGGCGGTGAGCACGTTGTATCGCAGCCAGGGCGTCGGTCAACGTCTGGTGGAAGCGGCCTCGGCGGACATGAAACGGGTGGGTGTGCTGCGGATGTTCCTGTTCGTCGACGATGCTAACCTTGCCGGCAAACGCTTTTGGAGTGCCCAGGGCTTTTGTGAGCCGCGCGGCGAAACTACCTTTGAGAGGGACCTATGAATGAGACGTCCAGCAGCCAGCCGCTGATGGTCGAGCCCCAGCCCTCGCGCACGTTTGCTGAAGCCAGCCCGGTGGTTGCGGGCTACTTCACGGTGTCGTTTGTGTTCGGTCTGATGGCCGTCAATGCCGGGATGCCCGTGTGGCTGCCGGTCGCGATGTGCCTGTTCGTCTACGCCGGTGCCTCGCAGTTCGCCGCCCTGGCGTTGATCTCCAGCGGTGCGTCGCTGACCACCATTATCCTCACCACGTTTCTGATCAATGCGCGGCACATGCTGATGTCGGTCTATATGGCCAAGGCCCTGCAAGCGCTGGGGCTCAGTCGTCTGGAACGCTGGTGTTATGCCGGTGGGCTGACCGATGAATCGTTCGCCTTCCACAGCGTCAAACTGGGCAAGGGCTCGCCGGTCAATGTGCGTTACCTGATCGGCTTCAATCTGTATTGCCACACCTCGTGGGTACTCGGCGGTTTGCTGGGGGCGATCTGCGCGCAGTACGCGGCGCACCTGATCAAATATCAGCTCGACTATGCACTGACCGCGATGATGCTCTACGTGCTGGTATCGCTCTGCAACACCCGCAACAAACTGATCGCCGCACTGGCCGCGGTCGCTTGCATGGGTGCACTGAGCCTGATTGGCAACTCACCCTTCAACGTATTCATCGCCACATTCGTGGGCTGCGGAGTGGGTGTATGCCTGACCAAACGTTCCTGATCCTGGTCGTCGCGCTGATGATGGCCGTGACATTCCTGCCACGCGCGTTGCCGCTGCAGGTGAGCACCGATCATTGGCCACCTCTGGTCGCCCGGGCGCTGGAATACCTGCCGGTGGCGATCGTGGCTGCCATCAGCCTCACGCCCCTGTTGATCAAGGATCAGCATGTGCAGCTCGATCGCCCGGAATTTTATGCAGCCATTCCGACGTTGTTATGTGCGTATTTCAGCAAAAATCTCTTTCTCTCCGTTGCGGTGGGAACGGCTGCGTACATTGCGCTCGGCTCGTTCATGTAACGGCAGATCGACCACTTCATTCAAGGCCTGACCCGACAACTCGGGATTATTGATCGCCAGCCGCACTTCGAGGGAGTCCTCGAACCCCGGGAAAATGGTCAGGCCGTTACGCAGGGCCGCCTCACGGGAAACCATGCCCAGTCCGTCCATTTGCGTGATCAACGATAGGGTCAGGGTTTCACTGCAGGAATAGATCATCCGCTTGCCTGACTCGTAGTTGCCAAGGCCTGCGTCGAGAAAGCGCAAGAAGCTGTGGGAATACGGACAGTCATCGGCCGGCCGAACCTGAAATTTATTGCCAAGCAGCACCAGCGGGTCGTTTTCCTGACCGCAATGAGCACCGACCACCTGCACTTGCACATCGGGCAGGGCAATGCTGGGCAACCCCGGCTGTTGCGGCCCGATCAGCACGGCCAGGTCGAAGTCCTCATTCTTCAACTTGCTGAGGTTTTCCATCGACTCGGCGTAGCTGAATTCCAGCTGATAATCAGCAAACACCTCGATGAGGCGTCCGATCATTCGCCGGTTGAAGTCGGCCGAGAGCGTGGTGTTAAGCGCAACCTTGAGCGTGCGCTGCCCGGGCACCTTGAGCGCGGCGACTTTCTCTTCCAGCTGCCGCGTGGCGACCAACACTTTGTCCATGTAGGGCGTGAGCTCCGTGCCCTGTGTGGTCAGGGTCAGCCCCTTGTTGGAGCGACGAAACAACCGAAAACCGAACTGCTCTTCGACCTTGTTCAACTGCGCGGCCAATGCCTGCACGGTCAAAAAGGAATGCTCTGCCGCCGCCGACAACGAGCCGGTCTGCACGATGCGCATGAGGTTGCGTAAGGTTCTGCTATCCATTTGGGTAATGCCCTCTAAAGTGGGCTGGCTATTGTTGTGTACCTTGCCGCCCGGTGGGCGTGGGTCGCGTGCTGGCTATGATCCTGCACCAGAGCATGCTTGTCCCGAGTTTAGTAGCGAAATGATTCTGCGTCCGATGGCTGGAGGCTTGCACAGGATCGAGATTTTTGTTGGAGGGGAGATGATCGGGGTCAAGAAAGTGGCCCGGATGGGGGAGGTGTGGGCGTTTTTTGGCTGCTTGTTTTATCAACGAAACCTTTTCCCAAGGCAAAAAAAAGCAGCCTGATCAGGCTGCTTTCATGAAAAGGTGCTTGATATTGTGCTCCCTCAAGCAGGGGAGAAGAGGTCTCACCAGGCGTCGATTTCCAAGTCATCAACGAGGTCCCTCCGCCGACTATTGCCACTTGGAGGCAGTCGGTTTCGCGCTCTCGATTTAATTCTCTGCCCCTATAGTGGGGGTGTCAACGTGTGTGTCGGACCGTATGTCGGCGTCTTTTCAGGCTGCGGAAAAGCCCAACACCGCCGCACCGTTCAATGGCCAGTCGGCATTGAGCTACGTGCTTCATCTGGATTCTAACTGGCGTCAATCAACGCTCGTTCTTCCAACCAACTCTCCTGAACAAACTGATCCGTAATCGCATAAATCCCATGCCCAACACCGGATAAGCCGCCGACGTTGCACCGGAAAATGCTTGGTTCCGCTTTGCAGTCAGTTCGCTGACTTGCGCCCTGTGCGATCCCGTTCCGATGAACAGAAAGTAGCCAGGTGTATTAGGGCGTGGGTTTATTGCATCACGAGCGGCTTTGAGTGCCAGGAGCAGTTGATTGCCGTCGTCGGAGGAAATCGCGTGCTGCACTTCGTCGATGATCAGCACCAAATCTGTTTTCGCTTGGTCGACCACCTCTTTTTATGGATACGCCATAATTATTGGCCAGCCATAATTTAGCATAAAGGTTAAGATCTGGCCTGAGTGCGGACTCATTACACCACGTCACTAATGATGTTCCCGCCCCCACCTTTATCCCCCCAAACCAACCTCTTACATTGAGCTCCGCCCACCTACCCATTCATCCCGAAGGGCAGGTCACTGGAGACTCATCATGCCTTTTGTCAGCGTACGCATTACCCGCGATGGTGTTACCTCGGAGCAGAAAGCTCAGGTGATCGCCGAAATCACTGAAACCCTGGAACGCGTCCTCAACAAACGCCCGGACCTGACCCACATCGTGATCGAGGAAGTCGACACCGATAACTGGGGCTATGCCGGTATCACCACCACCCAGTACCGCAAGCAACTGGCTGAGGCGGAGGGGCAGTCATGACCGCCTCCGTCACCATCGATTTCATTTCCGATGTGGTGTGCCCGTGGTGCGCCTTGGGTGCAACGGCGCTGGAGCAAGCGATCGAGAACGTGGCGGGTGAGATCTCGGTCGAGCTGACTTTCAAGCCTTTCGAACTGAACCCCGACATGCCGGCCGAAGGCGAGAACGCGGTTGCGCACTTGATGCGCAAGTACGGGCGCAGCGCCGAGGACGTCGCCGCTGGCAAAGCGATGCAGATCGCTCGGGGTGAGGCCATCGGGTTCAAGTTCGATCTGGAGAAGCGCACCCACTTCCATAACACCTTCGATGCTCACCGATTGCTGTTGTGGGCGTTGCAGGAAGGGCGTCAGGTCGCACTCAAGAAAGCCCTGCTGCGTGCTTATTTCACCGACGGCCAGAACCCGAACGATCGCGAGACGCTGGTTCGACTGGCAGCGCAAGTGGGGTTGGATGCGGCGAGTGCGCGTGAGGTGTTGGTGTCCGGAGCGTTTGCCCAGGAAGTGCGTGAGCTTGAAGTGTTTTACCGCGAGCGCGGCATTAATTCGGTACCGGCCATGGTGCTGAACGGCCGTCACCTGGTGTCCGGTTCGCAATCGGTCGAGTACTACGAACAGATGTTGAGACAAATGGCACAGGCGCCTGTTGAAGCCTGATTAATCACTTTTTCAAACCATTATTTATGAGTAGAGGTTCACCATGAGCAATTCGAAAAAAGTCATCGTAATTACTGGCGCATCCCAAGGGCTCGGCGCAGGCATGGTCAAGGCTTTCCGTGATCTCGATTACAAGGTTGTCGCCACCTCGCGTTCGATCAAACCGTCCACCGACCCGGACATCCTCACCGTGGCGGGCGACATCGGCGACCCGGCGGTCGCTCGGCAAGTCATTCGTGAAGCGATCGCACGTTTTGGCCGCATCGACACCTTGGTCAACAACGCCGGGATCTTCGTCGCCAAGCCGTTCACTGCTTACACCCCTGAAGACTATGCCGCGGTGCTGTCGGTGAACTTGAATGGTTTCTTCTACATCACCCAACTCGCGATCACCGAGATGGAGAAGCAGGGCAAAGGCCACGTCGTCAACATCACCACCAGCCTGGTGGACCACGCCATTGACGGTGTGCCATCGGTACTGGCGTCGTTGACCAAAGGTGGCTTGAACGCGGCGACCAAATCCCTGGCCATCGAGTACGCCAAGCGCGGGATTCGAGTGAATGCGGTTAGCCCCGGCATCATCAAAACGCCGATGCACGGAGAGGAAACCCATGAAGCGCTGGGGAGTTTGCATCCGGTTGGGCACATGGGCGAGATCAGCGATATTGCTCAGGCTGTTGTGTATCTGGACAGCGCCAACTTTGTCACCGGGGAAATCCTGCATGTTGATGGCGGGCAGAGTGCGGGTCACTAAGACCTGTTTTCTAAACATCAGAAACAACAAAGCCCTCGCGTTTTTGCGAGGGCTTTGTTTTGTATGGTGCACGCTTTACCAGCACGTGCATCATCCGAAGATCGTCTCTTAGCCAACCCGCCAAGTCTGATAACTCCAGGTACTGAGCGGTACGTCATTGCGCCCGAAAAGTCTAAATCCATCCTGTTGTTTCTACGATGGTTAAGAGTTCATTTGCTGAAGTCGTGCTGCAGCCGGCTCTGGCATGGCCGCCAGGGAACTAAACTAGTTATATCTCTATAGAAGATGTCTCTACAGAGGTAAGGAGGTGTCAAATGGCCATTCGTGATACCTATCAGGAAATTGAACAGACCCTGGGTCTGGTTCCGGAGTGGATCAAGCAGATGCCGGAAGGCGGCGCGATCGGATTCTGGGGCGTAGCCCGGGATTTCTGGCTGGCAGATACCAAGATTCCTAATAAGTACAAGGAGTTGATAGGTCTGGCGGTATCCGGGGCGACCCGTTGCAAGTATTGCGCTCTGTTCCATACCGAAGCCGCGCGCCTGTTTGGCGCGAGCGACGAGGAAATTTCCGAAGCCAGCTTTATGGGCTCGCTGACCATGATGGGCAGCACCTTTATTAACGCCCAGCAGATCGACTACGAGCAGTTCCGGCAGGAAACGCTGAGTATCGTCCGGTATGTCAAAGATCACTCGCAACCCAAAGCCGCATAAGCCGTTGCGAGAACCTGCCCTTCGCCAGCTGACGAAGGATAAGTTGATTGCAATCACCAGCGGTGGTCCCAGGACCACCGCTCGGTGGCAAGCGGCTGTGCTGCGAGCCATCAGCGAACTCATGCAATCCAGCGATACCGCCCGCGAAGAAAACCAGGACCTGCGCATCCCCTTTGCCAAAGCACTCCATGACCTCTATGCGGGACAGAAATCCGACGCCGAGTTAACGGAAATGGTGTTGCTGATGCTGGAAGTGGAAACCGCCCCTTTTATTGGCAAAGAGCCCCAGCCAGGAGCGGTATCTGGGGACAATGACCTCTGAGAAGTGGAAAAGGGGCAACGTTATTTTCCCAAATGGAAATCGTCGTATCCCTGGTTTGAGCAAAAAAGTCCCGCACGATTTGAGCTTGCTGACAACGTCAACCTATAGTGCTGTGCTGGAGCTACGAAGGATGCTTCAGGCTGATGATTTTCTTCCCAGGATGGATATTTACCCAATGCTCAAGTTCAATGCTCATCTCGGCTTCCAATTCAATGAATTGCCTTTTCTGCAACGCATCGAAGCAGCCGCCGCAGCTGGTTTTCGGGCGGTGGAGTTCCCATCACCCTATGAGTTCGACGCGAGTCTCTTGGCCGACCATCTGGCTCAATACAGTCTGCCATTGATTCAATTCGCTGCACCGGCTGGCGTTACCAAAGGCATCGCTGCCTTGCAGGGCATGGAGGAAGAGTTTCGCAACGGTTTGCTCCGGGCCGCCAGCTATGCAAAGGCGCTGGCATGTTCGGATGTCCACATTATGTCTGGTGTTACGACGCAGGATGACGCAGGGCGTGTCTTCGGGAGCAACCTGGAGTATGCCGTCAAGTACTTCGAGGATCAGGGTTTGCGGCCGCTTATCGAAGTAATTTGTGCGCAGGAGATGCCGGGCTATTACATGTCTGACTTCAGCAAGGCGCAACAAGTGCTGGAAACCTTCCCGAGTGTCGGGCTGATCCTCGATCTTTACCATGCCCAGCTTCTGACTGGAGACGCAGCAGATGTTCTGGCTCGGTTTTACGACAGAACAGTTCATGTGCAAATTGCCGACTGCCCGGGGCGTCACGAGCCGGGAACGGGTAGCATCGACTTTGCAGCCTTGTTCGCAGCACTGGAGCAGCGTGGCTACACAGGATGGATCGGGTGTGAATACCGGCCTTCCGGTTCTACCGTGGCGAGCCTTGACTGGATTAGGCAGTTAAGTGCTTAGCGCTGAAGTGAAATTGTGATGGGGCGGTGTGCAGGTAGATTTGGCGCAGGGGAGGGTTAAGACGGTATCTACAAGGGCCGCCTCTCTAGATGCCAGAAACAACAAAGCCCTCGTATTTCTACGAGGGCTTTGTTTTGTATGGTGCCGGCACCAGGAATCGAACCCGGGAACTACTGATTACAAGTGGCTTGCTTTCGTGTTTTTTCTAGTTTCGTCAGGTTGCATGAATTAACTAGATACCCAGTAATAGTAAGGGTTTCAGCCAATCTCTTGTCTGTCTGCGTTTCACCGGATACTGTTAAAGCACGCCTCTCAATGGGGAGCATAACGGGGAGCAACGGGGAGCGGATTATGGCCAGCCTCAAGAGCAGAGATGACAAGCGCATCACCGATATGCAAGTGCGCAACCTGAAAGGAAAAATTTCGGAGCCGGCAGACAAAGACCAGAAACGCGGATTTGGCACCCTACTGTTTGAGCGGCGTCCTTCCGGGGTCGTTGAGGCGTATTTTCGTCAGCGTGTTGGTGGTGCTGAAGTCTGGATGAAGCTGGGTGTCTACAAAGGAGACTCACGCTCGGCAGGATTTACTGTGGCCGAACTGCGTAGTAAGGCAAACCAATATGCAGCGATTGCTGCCAAGCATGGCGACGTCAAAGCCTATCTCGCCGAGCAGGAAGCCTCCGCCGAAGCCGAGCGTGCCAAGCACCAGCGTCTCGCCGAGATTGCGGCTGCGCGCGGTAGTTTTGCCGACCTATTCGTTGATTACATTGAGTCACGTCGTACCAAGGCCACGCTTGGTGTCGTCAAGGAGCTAGAGCGGCTATTTAAGACGGATATGGCAAACCCACATCCGAGCATCATGCTGATGAAGGCCCGTGATATTCGCCCCGACCATATTCTCGCCATTCTAAATCCGATTTGGGAGCGCGGTTCTAAGGTGCAAGCCGAACGTATGCGCTCATTTTTGGTGTCTGCGTTCAATTATGGGCTGACTATCGAGAGCGTCGTAGGTCGCGCCAATGCCAAGGTCTACGGTCTGGAGCTGAATCCGGCCGCGGTTGTTAGAGTAGAAAAGACATCGGCACCTGTTACTCGTGCGCTATCGGATGCCGAGTTGTGCCAGTTCTGGGAAACCATCGAGAGTACTAAAGGTGTCGGCCCTGTCATGGCGCTTCTTTTCAAGTTCGTCATTGCCACGGGCGGCCAGCGAATCCAGAACATCATCGAAACCACTTGGGATGATTACGACCTGAAAGCTGGAACGGTTCGTCTGATTCATCGCAAGGGCAGAGGTGGTCAGGCAATGAGTCGCCCGCATCTGGTGCCGCTTACTGCGCGCGCCATTGAGCTGATTAGTCGCGTTAAAGAGATTAACGGCGACCACGCTTGGCCTTGGACAACCCACGGTGAGCAGCCGTTTGTGATCAGTAGCCCAACCCATGCAATTGCCGATTGGGTTAATTCAAGTCATGCAGTAATCGATGGCGTGAAGGTTTCCGGCTTCTCCCCGAGAGATTTGCGTCGCACCTGTAGTCAGTTGATGCAGAGGCATGGTGTTCTTGACGTCGACTCAGACCTGTTGCAGAGCCATGGTCAGACCGGATTGGTTGGGCTGCATTATCGGAACAATCCCAAGGCATATCTGCCGGAGAAATGGCGTACCGCCAAGCTGTTTGAGAAGGCGCTGGCGGTGGCGCTGGGAGAGTCGAAAGCGTTAAGTTATAACTTAAATAGTAATGGCGAAACGGAAACCCAAGAGAAAGTTGGAAACTAATCGAACAAAAATTCTACAAGAAGTCTTCGTTTGATGAGGAGGCATGAGCGCTGGACCTTATGAATAGTAGATATTCCAGCATGCAGCTCCGAAGGTATGAAGTGTTTTGGCTGGCTTCAATTTCAATAACTAATGTTGTCAACTCAATAACCAGTGTTATTAATCCAATAACTAATGTTATTAATTCGATAACTAAAGTTATTGATGTCGTGTTGCTGGTTAAACGAAAACTGTAAGTAAATGTTTCTTGGGGAGAGGTGTCGTCCAAGGCCTGTTGGTATTCAATGAAACGTACTGGAAAGGGTTGGCCTCAAACTTCGGTACTGGAACGAGGGCGATTCTTATCCGGAACTTTGTAAAAAACCCTGCACGCTGAAAAAACGCACTTGCGCTTAGTGCGACGCCCTTGAACAATGGTTACCACTGGCCAGGTATATATGGCTGCTGTAAGCGCCTTGGTGGGGGTTCAGTCACACTGCGGTGCCGCGATTCAGCCGTGAAGCAGGATGCCGATATTGAAAAACCCCAGTGTTGGCGCACTGGGGTTTCAATCGGGAAGGTGCATTAACACCTCTGCATACCTGTCAGCCAGTACGCAACCCGAGGGATGAAGCGTTTAGACGGGCTTCAATGTCAATAACAATTGTTATTGACGGAACACAGTATTAAGCCAGCTTCAGTCTGCGTCAATCGCAGATTTGCATAAACTGACCAGCGTCTTGTTCGCCGGCAGTTGAGGCTTGATGTTGCCCCCTCGGTTTTTCAACTCCAGTTGGAGAACCATTACATGGCTCAAATTGCCAACCGCAACACCGACGTACCGAACCTGCCGATCCCTGGTGCGCGCGCCACTGCTGCGCAGTTCTGCACCAAATACCAAATCAGCCGTACCACCTTCTGGCGCTGGTCGAATGAGCCGGGTTTTCCTGCACCTATGCGTTTTGGCCGCTCGGTTCGCTGGGATGCGGAAGCCGTTGATGCCTTCCTGACTCAAGCGGAGGCGTAACTCATGACGAACTGCCAACCCTGCAAAGCTGTGGGGACGCCGAAGGCTTGTCCAAATTTGGCCTACCGCTACCTGTTCAACATTGTGCCGACTGGCGCGGAGTTTGTGCTACAGATCGCCTTGGGGGTACTGCTATGGACAGCGTGAGCCTGTTTCGTGATGCCTTGCAATCCGTCTATGGGCCAATTGATTGGCTACCGATACCAGACGGCGACATCCACCGTTTCCATGTGCCAGGCGACAATCCAGGTACCCGGAACGGCTGGTATGTGCTGTTTCTGGATGACATCCCCTGCGGCGTGTTCGGGAGCTGGAAAGCTGGAGGCTCGCAGTCCTGGAGTAGCCGCAAGCCAGCCGATCATTTGGAGGCTCAGTTAGTCGCCAAGCGCATCGAGCAGGCCCGACGACAGCGGGAAGCTGATCAGCGCCAGCGCCAGCAGGTTGCCGCCGAAAATGCCAACCGACGGTGGTGCAACGCCCGTAGCGCCGATCCCGAGCACCCCTATTTAGTGGCAAAAGGGGTGCGTTCTTATGCCCTGCGTCAGACCGGTGAGGTGTTGCTGGTGCCGCTGACTCGTGACGGTCGGCTGGTAAACCTGCAATGCATCTACCCGAACGGCGCCAAGCGCTTCTTGCGTGGAGGCATGGTCAAGGGCTGCTGCTCACTTATCGGCACGATTCAGCCTGGCCAGCCGCTCTACATCTGCGAAGGCTGGGCAACTGGCGCTACGCTCCACGCCGAAACCGGCGCCACCGTGGCCTGCGCCATGAATGCCGGCAACCTGCTGGAAGTCGGCCAGCACCTCCAGCGCCAGTACCCAGACGCCGTGTTGATCGTAGCCGGCGACGACGACCGCATGACCGAAGGCAACCCCGGGCGAACCACCGCGAGCAAGGCCGCCGTCATCTTGGGTTGTGGATTGATCTTTCCGCCTTGGTGCGGCAGTGAGCCGCTGATCCTTTCTGACTTCAATGACCTGCGCCAATGGCAGGAGGCCAACCAATGACCCTGACGGATGAAAGTGATCTGGCCCTCGACTTTTCCGAGGGAACCGCGAGAACCGAAGGAACCGCCAGCAATGACGGGGCTTCCAGCGGTTCCCTCAGCGAAAAGGCAGAGGAAGCCAAGGGAACCGCGTTGGTGCCGGAGGCCAAGCACCCGGAGATTGAGCGCCCCACCTTTCGTGTCTATGACCATCCAGTCAAGACTCTGGGTGGTACCTACTCGGCAGGCGTGTGGTGGCATGGCACCAAGGAGGAAAAGGGCAAGCCGGTAGACTATGACAAGCGCGTCTGTTCGCCGCTGCACGTCGAGGCTGTCACCTCAAGCGACGGGGTCGACTTCGGGCGTCTGCTGCGTTTCCGCAATACCTTGGCCAACTGGCGCGAATGGGCCATGCCCATGCAGTTGCTCAAGGGCAGTGGAGAGGATATGCGCGGGGAGCTGTTGAACATGGGTGTGGAAATCGACCCCGACGCTTTCAAGCTGCTGAACCGCTACATTCAGGGCCAGCACCCCAAGTGCCATGTCGTTGCGGCCACTGCCACCGGCTGGCATTCGCCTACCCTGTTCATTATGCCCCGGCAGAACATCGGCAAGGGCGAGGCCATCTATCAGAGCGAGGCGGCGAACTTCGACGACTTCCGCCAGGCCGGTACCCTAGAGGGCTGGCAAGCCGAGATCGGCACACGCTGCGCCGGTAATCCGTTGCTGATGTTGGGTGTCTGCGTGGCCTTGGCCGGGACGTTGCTGTATCACTTGCAACGCCAGGGTGGTGGCTTCCATATCGTCGGGGACAGCTCCACCGGCAAGAGCAGCGCCATTCAGGCCGCCGCCTCGGTCTGGGGCCATGGCGAACAGTTCAAGCGTACCTGGCGCGCCACCGGCAACGGCCTAGAGGGGATAGCCGCCCAGCGCAATGACACACTGCTGGCCCTAGACGAGATAGGCGAGGCCGACCCGCGTGAAATTGGCGCCGTGGTTTACTCCCTGGCCAACGGCACCGGCAAGGCAAGGGCGGGGCGTACCGGAGCCGCACGGGCGACCCGGCGTTGGCGGGTAATGCTGTTGTCGTCCGGCGAGCTGGGACTGTCCGCGCACATGGCCGAGGGCGGAAAGCGCAGCCGGGCCGGGCAGGAAGTCCGCCTGCTAGACATACCCGCTCGCCGCACCTTTGGCGCCTGGGATGAGCTGCACGGGCTGCCGGGTGGCCGGGAATTTTCCGACGCCATTCAGCGCGCCAGCGTGACCCATTACGGGCACATCGGCCCGGCCTTTATCCGCAAGCTGCTGGAGTGCGGCGAGGCCGACGATCTACCCAAAATGCTCACCAAGCTGTGCGAGTCATACCCCAGCGGCAGCGGCCAGGAAAGCCGCGCGGCTGAGCGGTTCGCCATTGTCGCTATGGCGGGAGAGCTGGCCATTGAGTGGGGATTGCTGCCGGCCCCCACTGGCGCTGCCCATGACGCCATGCTGGTGCTGTCTAACGCTTGGCGAAGTAGCCGGGGGCAAAGCCAGGGCGAGGACGCGACGATCCAAGCCAGCTTGTGCGACTTCATCTCTCGCCACGGCGATGCGCTGTTCTCTGAGTTGGGCGGGGACGCCATAGTCAGAGATCGCGCTGGCTGGTGGAAAAATGAGGGTGAGCGCCGCGTCTGGCTGTTTACCCCCGAAGGGCTGCGCCGAGCGGTGCCTGGCTTCGACATGACGCGCATCCTGGACGCCGTGGCCGCTGCCGGGTGGATCACCGAACACCACGCCGGCAAGCGTGCCAAACGGGTGAAGATGGATGGGCGCAATCTTTGGCTGTATCACCTCGCCCCGCTGGAGGTGTGACATGGGCCGGCTCTTGGACTTAGCCAACCGCCTTGTCGGGGTAGCAGTTCCCCTGGCTCCCTCATTGAAATTGCAGGGGGAACCGCTACAACCCGCGCCAGCACTGGAGGTTCCCCCGGCTCCCTCGACTCCCCCAGAAAAACACAAAGTCGAGAAGCCAGCGCAACTCGGCGTGAACGACCACCCAGCGCAGGAACCGTCCAAAGTAGAGGCAAGTCGATGGCTTGGTCATGTTGCTCGCCTGCTGGGATGCTCGCCGGAATATCTGCTGGGGCTGGGGTTTCTGACTGCTGATGACGTGACCGAGCAGTGCGGCACACACCCATGCTTTGCCGCCCGCCTGATCCGTAGCCATCCGGCATGGTCGCCACCAGCGCCAATGGCTAACCCAACAATCGAGCAGCACGACGCCGGGGAGCCGAAGCACATCTACCACAGCGCCGCCATAGCATCGTCTAAATGGCTCGAGGCCCGTGACCAGTACCATTGCCACTTGTTCGCCTGCCGCGCCTGCTATGCGCCGGCAGGCCGTTATTGTGTAACAGGTGCCGAGTTGCGCCAGCGGTATAACCAGACGCCAATGGAGCCAAGACCATGACCCAGAACATCGTAATCATCCCCATCAAGCCAGGCACCTACTACCCGATTTGGTCATAAAGTGTTCGGGCCGAAGCTGCCGCCACAACTGTGCGCAAAGTGACGGGAGGTGTTAGCGCAGTCGACTGGCACCGGCAGGCCTTGGGGAAATGCAAAAGGTACTCCCAAGACCCCACCCCCATTGCGGGTAAAGCGTGGCCTAATTCCGGACTACATACGACTCAGCCTGGAGTGGTGTGGCTCCTTCAAGAGCATCCGCTTTGGGTCGATCGACAGCTGCCGACATTCTCGCATCGCTCGAGGTCTTGTTACACGACGGCGCCACAGCTTGAAATATGGTGTTGGCCCTGCTTTTGCAGAGCTATAGCCGCCTGTCTGATATGCCTGGTCGTTACAAAAATGAGGTGACATAACAGTGGCGCATTTGGTCAGACGATATAGAGTCACTTTTAAACACCGGCCTGAAACGCAAGCAGCAACAGACCAGAGTACGCCCAAGAGGGCAAAGACCATGAAGCGCGACCAACAGCATCACCGTCATGACCCTTATTCTAAAGAGGTCATGCTTTCCCTTACTTTGCGTGTGTCGCTGTATTGCGCACAAGTTGCGGCTGCCTCCAGTGCTGAGTCGAGCGCTCACCTGGAAGCCGCACGCGAGAGAAATGTTGTTGAAGACGCAAAAATTCGTACCGCGATCAAAGAAGCTATTGTCAGCTTGAATGAGCTCAATGACTTTGTGTTTGACGCAGGGCGCTCCATGCTCACAAACATGCCCCCACGGCACGTGATAGAAGATGAGCGGTTTTACGAGGTGGCGAGCACATTGCGCGCGTTGGAATCAGTGTTAGCCACTAAGGCTGAGCTGTATTCGAACGTGCCAACTATGAGTGACGAATACAATGCGCTTCGGCGCAATCTTGCTACTACGCGTTCGCGGACAGCGCAGAACGCCATGATTCTTAAACAGATGTTTCACGTGCCTGAAAGCTACGAGAGTTCAATAGATATGAAAGGGCTGGAAGCCTTGGCTTCCATTTCGACAGAGCGCCTCCATCAGCTTGTGAGCTGATGCCATATGACGATAATTGTCGAGTATAGCCCCGACACATACGATGTTTTTTTCAAGGATGTTTTGTCCAATCACCCCACAATCTTGAACTCTTTGCGCGACGACTTTTATACCTACATCGCGTCCAACAGAATGACGCTCCCGGCATATTTCGGGTGCGACGTGCCATACACTCATCCACATGAAGCCTATGTCGTGGGCTTGATGCATATTCACATCGCCATCCCGCCGTCAGTGTTCCCTACGAGTAAACCGCAGTTTGACCGAAAGTGTCCTCTAGGTGATCCCACCAAAGATGCTGCGTTGGTATATGCACAAGGGCTCTACGATGAAGATAGATACGTTCTCATCGCCATGCTTCACCCCGGCGCCCATGACAAAGCCCGCACCGAAAAAATAATTAAGCGACTATCGGGAGTGGCAAAGCGTTTCCGCGATATCTATTAGTCTGACTCCCCGTCTCTTCGCTGCTACGCTTTCGGTTTTCTCGAACGGAATCGAAGCCATGCCCACCGAATACTCTCTGCCTGACACCCTAGAACGCATGTACGAAAATCAGCTCGCACTCGAAGCGGCGTTGATGGAGGTTGTGCTGTGGGTCGAGCAGCGCGGATCAAATGACGTCGGCGAGAATATGCGCAGTGCGCTGGACCTAATCGGCGAGAACGCTGGGCACATCAAACAAGGCCTGGCCAAGCTGGCTCTGCAGCACCGTGGCGACGCCTGAAATGCCGATGGACAGGCTGCGGCAGCTAAGCGAGCTCATCGACGATTTGTTCTCCCGCAGCTCCATCACCGCCATGCTCATAGGCTGTGTGTTCTGGTCAGAAAATCTCTGAAGACCAAAGCGGTAAAGCATCAACGTCTGCTTTGGGTCGTTTCTACCTGCCGCAACCGGTCGAAATCGACCATTTGGGGACGTTCCGGAGATCTGTTCCGGATGCACACCCCCTGGTTTTGACTGCAGGCGCGGTGGCTTCGGCACCATCTCGGCGATACACTTTGTCGGTGCAACACAGTTGTGCTGAACTAGCAATCGGGGACCTATGACACGCTTCAAGCCCACCATAAGGGTGCGAGGAGCCTGCCCCCCTACTTCTCGCCAACAGATACGGCACAGCTACAAGCATTCGGAAGCTAATGGCCCCATCTAAGAACACATCGAAGCCGAAAGCGCCTCGTGGCGGCAGCGCGAAACGCGCGTCCGCGACGCTGCGGTCGACGAGCGGCGCCGGGTTCGAGTTCGAGGACCTTATAAGCGCCTGGCAGTTGGTGAAGTCCCTGTCAGGTGAGCAGGCACCGGGTATCGGCGGCGTGGTCACGCAGGTCCAAGCCCAAGTCTCGACCTTGGGGTGGCGCATCGACGACCTGCTGCTGACAGCCCAGGCAACCACCGCGTCGCGGCGGCTTGCGATCTCGGTGAAGGGCAATTTGCAGGTGACCGCGGCCGGCCTCCCCGCTGACTTCGTGTCGTGCGCATGGGAACAGTGGCATGACCCGCAGGGGCCGTTCAACCGCGTGGCCGACGGGCTGGCCTTGGTCACGCTCGGCACCCATCCGGTATTCGACCCGGCGTGGCGCGAAGTGAAGAACGCGTGCAGCGGCACGGATACCGCGCTCGCTATGAGCCGCATCCGCAGCAACAAGAGGCAGTCGGTCGTCTTCGACAGCGTCCAGAAGCCCGGCGGCGCGTCCGACGAGGAGACCATCGAGCTCATTCGCCGTCTGCACGTGCTGCCGACCGACTTGCAGTTCGCGCACTCCGAGAACGAGACCCAGGCCATCGCGCAATGCCGTCGCTTGCTCGCGTCTGGCTGTGGCGACGAAGCGCAGACTCTTTGGAAGGGCCTCATTAACGTCGCGAAGGAGGTGCGCCTTCGCAGCGGGACCATCACCGTCCCGGACCTGTTGTCCTTGCTCCGAGGCCAGTTCGGCCTCCGCCATCATCCGGACTTCGAGCGTGATTGGGGGACGCTCTTCAACATCACCGCGGACCACAAGGCGCGGATAGAGACAGAGTTACCGTCTGGCTACGCCGTCCCGCGGACAGCGGAGAAGGCGTCGCTCCAGGCATCTGTCGCCGACCACCCGATCACGGTGGTCTTCGGGGAGTCGGGCTCGGGCAAGTCGGCGCTGGTCAAGTCTGTGTTGGACGGTGCGTATCCGTCCTGGAACCAGGTGTGGTTCGGTCCGGAAGAACTGAAGACGGCGCTTAGCGCCGCGCGCCGTGGCGCCCTCCCTCTGACGCACGACCTCTCGCTGGTGCTGAACGTCACGGTGAAGCCGCAGAACGTGCTGGTCATCGACTCTGCGGAACGCATCGAGGCCGGCGAGTTCGTCGTCATCCGCCAGCTGCTTCAAGCTATTCTGCCGAGTGACGGCGAAGAGACCGAGGGCGCGTGGCGGGTCGTCATCGTCACGCAGACGCAGAGTTGGGTCGAAGGCGAAGAGACGATACTCGGCGGGCGGAAAGCGCATCTCGTCGAGGTCGAAACACTCAAGAACGATGCGGTGAAGTTGGCGCTTCTGCCTTCACTCACCTTGGGCTGGTTGGCCGCGCATGACGACACCATTGCGGCGCTGACGAACCTGCGGACATTGGCGTGGGTCATCAAGGCGGGTGCGGCGCTGGGGGCGAACGCTGGTGGACTCGCGTCTCACACCGCCATCGCCGATCGACTCTGGAAGTATTGGACGAAGGACCGCGCCGACGTGAAGGCGTTGATGATGCGCCTCGCCCAGCGAGAAGCATCGTTCGAGCGCAGCTTCGCGTTAACCGACTTGGAGCCGGCGGACACGGCGACGTTCACGCAGCGCCCCGACGAGCTTCCGCTGCGCCTGAACGAGCGGACCAACCGCATCGAGTTCGAGCACGATCTCGCGGCGGATTGGGCGCGTTTCCAGTTCCTGAAACAGATTTGGACGGACACGCCGCAGTGGGCCGCCCTGGCCGGCAATCCGCTCTGGACGAACGCGCTCCGGATGCTGGGCCAGTTCCTGCTGCGACAGCCGGCCGAGACTGGCACGGTATGGGACGTCGCCTTCGGGGCCGCGGAAGCCGCGAAGAACGACCTGGCAGGCAATATCCTCCTTGATGCGCTCTGCTTGGACCCCGACGCCGAACGCTTCCTGACCGAACGCGTCGACCTCCTGCTCGACAACGGTGCGAAACACTTCACACGGCTGCTCCTGCGCTTCCACCATATCGCGACGGTGCCGGCCAGCGGCGGAATGGGGCTGAATGCGGCAGTCGGCTTGTACATGGAGGCACACTACCGCTCTATTGTCTTTGGCCGATGGCCGCCCGTTCTCTGCTTCCTCATCGCGCAACGAGAGCGACTAGCCGGGCTGGTTTCGTCCGCTCTCGCGAAGGTCATCGAGACCTGGCTGACGAAGACGCCGCGCACGCTGAGCAACGGCAATCTGATGCCTTTCCGGATGGAGATGGCGGAGATGGCGCTCGCCATGGCTCGGACCGTGCAGGTCGAGAAGGGCAACGGCGTGATGTACCTGACGTGTGAGCCGTTGCTGTACACCGCACCACTGGCTGGGGCGGCCGACTTGCCTACCGAGGTCGGGAACTGGGCGCTCGAACTCGCGGGACGCCGACAGGTCGACGCTGACGCCAAACGGCGCATCGCCGAGGTTCAGCTACAGAAGGCGAAAGCCCACGCCGAGCGTCTGCAGACCGATGCCAAATACAAGGCGCGGCACGAAGAACGGAAGCAGATGCCGCGCTCTCTCGGGTCGTTCAGCGAGCGATTGCAGCCTTGGCCACTAGGGGCCGGCGACAAGATCGACATGGATTTTCGGACCGCCTGCATCAAGGGGAACGGCATCCAGTCTCTGATGCGTGCGCAGCCTGAGCTAGCAGCCGAAGTCCTGCTCGCGCTCATCATCGAAGACCAGCCGGAACGGGAGTACGGGTCTGAGCGCTTCGAAATGGAGCTCGGACTCGAATACCCTCAGGACGCGTACCCGACGGCCTTCTGGAAAAGCCCGTTCTTCCCCTTCTTCCAGCTGGCTCCGGAAACGGCGCTCACCTCGCTCATCGCGCTGGTGAACTTCTGCACGGAGCGCTGGGTCGCCAAGGTCATGAAGGATCGAACCGGCGGGGCTCTCGGGGTGACGCTGCAATTTGCGGACGGGTCGGAGAAGACCTTCCCTGGCTGGTGGCAGGTATTCGGTTGGCCGCAGTCCAATGAATCGTTGCGCAACGGAAACCTGTTCTGCGCTCTCGATGCGTTGGAGCGCTGGCTTACCCTGCGGCTCGACGCGGGAGAGGACATCACCGCTGATATCGAGACGATATTCCGAGAGGGGAACTCAGCGGCCCTC
>Ga0182006_1000339_pt1 | contig 39995 bp, 26 predicted proteins | sample Sormic07211104_1_FD_123022 | JGI IMG/M metagenome (GOLD analysis project Ga0182006, IMG submission 123022) | Rhizosphere microbial communities from Sorghum bicolor, Mead, Nebraska, USA - 072115-104_1 MetaG | ecosystem: Host-associated > Plants > Roots > Rhizosphere | place: USA: Nebraska...
GTTAAGCCCACCAGAGCCGATGGTACTGCGGTAACACGTGGGAGAGTAGGTCGGTGCCAGATCTTAAAGAGAAGCCCTTCAGCAGTTATGTTGAAGGGCTTTCTTGTTTTAATCCGCAGAGGGCAGAGCGCACAGCGGTTTCCCGGCACTAAGGATTGGGGCGCTAAGTTTTGTTTCCCGCAGATTACGCTGATCTCCGCTGAAAGCATTCCATCATCCTTTTTACATCTTCCATCTTTTACAATTTAAACGGCCTGTGAACTTTTTCGGGCCATTAAAGGGTTAAGCAGCTAAGCTTCGTTTCCCGCAGAAAACGCTGATCTCTGCAGAAAGCATTCCATCTCCATTTTACATCTTCCATGTGATGTCCCGGGTTAAATAGCCGTGATGGAAGCGGCATCCCTTTTGGCTAATAAAAATTGTTTAAAAAATAAGGTTTCCAAAAGGATAGAGCGTACAGCAGGACGGGACCCAGCCCAAAGCTCGGGACACTGCGCTCCAAGACCAAGAGGTATTTAAACCATTAAGAGTTGAGAAAAATTAAGGTTGTGCTCCCGCAGAAAACACTGATCTCCGCAGAAAACATTCCATCATCCGTTTTACATCTTCCAGCTTTACTCCTATATTTTCTGTCCCGGGTTAAATAGCCCTGATGGTAGCGTTATCCCTTTTGGCTAAGAAAATTTGTTTAAAAAATAAGGTTTCCAAAAGGATAGAGCGGACAGCAGGACAGAACCCAACCGACAAGCACAGGAAACTGCGCTACAAAAAACAGATACTTTTCCATAATCAGGAAAAGTTAAGCTTTGTTCCCGCAGAAAACGCTGATCTCCGCAGATACCATTCCATCATCCGTTTTACATCTTCCATATTTTACGTTATGTTCCTGATTAAATAGCCCCGATGGTTGCGGCATACCTTTTGGGCTGGAGATTAAAATTATTTCTCTTAAGGTTGCCAATTATGGTTAAATTTAAAACTGATTAATACTAAATATGTTTAATATCACAAGGTTTGCCACAATATTTGGTTATCTTTGTTTTTAATAAAAATATAATCATAAGTAATGAGTTTTTTTGCAGATAAAAGAAGGGAAGTAATGGTGCATATCGAAACGTATATGCTGGAGATGATGGATACCTATCTTAAACCAATTGATACGAACTGGCAACCGTCTGATTTCCTTCCTGACTCTACGAGCGAAACATTTTATCAAGATATCAGAATTTTAAGGGATAATGCAAAGGACCTTTCTTACGATCTTGTAGCGGTATTGATTGGCGATACGATTACTGAAGAAGCTTTGCCTACTTACGAATCGTGGTTATCAATGGTGCAGGGGCCGAGTATGAAAGAAGATGGTGGCTGGATGAAATGGAACAGACACTGGACTGCTGAAGAGAACCGCCATGGTGATTTATTGAATAAATATTTATACTTGTCTGGTCGCGTAGATATGCGCCAGATGGAAATCTCTACACAATACCTGATTGCCGATGGCTTCGATATTGGTACTGGTCATGATCCTTATCGCAACTTTATTTATACCTCTTTTCAGGAGATGGCAACCAATATTTCTCACCGAAGGGTAGCTTCTTTAGCCAAAAAAGACGGTGATACTTTATTATCGAGAATGTGTGGTGTAATCGCTTCTGATGAGGCGAGGCACGCCAAAGCTTATAAGGATTTTATGAACCGTATTTTCGAGGTCGATCCTAATGAAGCCATGTTGGCTTTTGAAGACATGATGCGTAAAAAAATTGTCATGCCTGCGCATTTCTTACGTGAGGTAGGTTTAAAAATAGGTCAAACATTTGGCCACTTTACAGATGCTGCGCAACGTTTAGGTGTTTACACGGCAATTGATTATGTTGAAATTATGCAGCAGTTAATCGAGGATTGGAAAATTGAAGGCATGCGTGATTTAAATGAAGCAGGTGAAAAAGCACGTGATTATATTATGGCATTGCCTTCGCGTTTATTACGTGTTGCAGAACGTATGAAAAATCCAACGATTGATTATAAATTTAGTTGGATTGCCGGATAGTCAATTGAAAAAAATATGTGGAGTCCCCCGATGTAAATCGAGGGATTTTTTTTAGCTTATTCCCTTACATATTTCTTCTGTATTGGCCACCCACTTCGTAAAGGGCATTGCTAATCTGGCCTAATGAGCATATTTTACACACTTCCATAAGTTGCTCAAAGATATTATCACCTGCTATGGCTGATTTTTGAAGTTGTTTTAACAAATCCGCTGCACGGTCGTCATTACGGTTGTGAAATTGTTGTAATGCAGCAATCTGGTATTGTTTTTCATCCTCTGTTGCACGAATTACCTCTCCCGGAACAATGGTAGGTGAACCATTTTTATTGAGAAAGGTATTTACGCCTACTATCGGGTATTCACCTGTATGTTTGAGCGTTTCGTAATACAAACTTTCTTCCTGGATTTTTCCACGTTGATACATCGTCTCCATTGCGCCCAAAACACCACCACGATCGTTGATTCGTTTAAATTCGGATAGAACAGCTTCTTCAACCAGATCAGTCAATTCTTCAATAATGAAAGCGCCTTGTAGCGGATTTTCATTTTTAGCCAGACCTAATTCTCTGTTAATGATCAACTGGATGGCCATGGCTCTCCTTACCGATTCTTCCGTTGGGGTGGTGATGGCTTCGTCGTACGCATTAGTATGAAGGGAATTGCAATTGTCGTAGATGGCGTAAAGTGCCTGTAGCGTAGTTCTGATGTCGTTAAAATCGATTTCCTGAGCATGTAATGAACGGCCTGAAGTTTGAATGTGGTATTTAAGCTTTTGCGAGCGGTCGTTTCCTTTGTATTTGTTTTTGATGGCTTTAGCCCAAATTCTTCTGGCTACGCGGCCTATAACGGCGTACTCAGGATCGATACCATTGGAGAAGAAGAAAGACAGGTTAGGCGCAAAGTCATCAATATGCATGCCCCTGCTTAAATAATATTCAACAAAGGTAAATCCATTACTTAAGGTAAATGCCAGCTGAGAAATAGGATTGGCACCCGCTTCTGCAATGTGATAGCCGGAAATAGATACCGAGTAGAAATTTCTCACTTTCTCATCGATAAAGTATTTCTGAATGTCGCCCATCATCCTTAAAGCAAACTCTGTAGAAAAGATACAGGTATTTTGCGCCTGATCTTCTTTTAAAATATCAGCCTGAACCGTTCCCCGTACCGAACTGATGGCTTTAGCTTTAATAGTGGCATAAACATCGGCAGGAAGAACCTGATCGCCAGTGACACCCAAAAGCATTAAACCTAAGCCGTTATTTCCTTCCGGTAACGCGCCATTGTAAGATGGTCTTTCTATATTTTTGGCTTTATAGATTGAAAGAATTTTAGCCTCTACTTCTTCTGTCAGACCATTTTCAATAATGTATTTTTCGCATTGCTGATCAATCGCCGCATTCATGAAAAAACCTAATAACATTGGTGCCGGGCCATTAATAGTCATTGAAACTGACGTGGAGGGTGCACATAGGTCAAAACCGGAATATAGTTTTTTGGCATCATCCAAAGTGGCGATGCTTACACCGGAATTACCGATTTTACCGTAAATATCGGGGCGGATATGCGGATCTTCTCCATAAAGTGTAACAGAATCAAAAGCGGTAGATAAGCGATGTGCCGGTTGACCTAACGATACATAATGAAAACGTTTATTTGTTCGTTCAGGGCCACCTTCTCCGGCAAACATTCTGGTAGGATCTTCACCGTCTCTTTTTAGAGGAAAAACGCCTGCCGCATAGGGGAATTCACCCGGAAGGTTTTCGGTTAACAACCATCTTAAAATATCGCCCCAGTCTTCATATCTTGGCAGAGATACCTTTGGGATATTTAGTTTTGAAAGTGATTCGTAAAATAAAGGCTGTTTAATTTCTTTATCGCGGACTTTATAAATGAAAAACTCCTCTTTGTATGCTTTTTTTGTCTCTGGCCATTGGCGCAATAGGCGTTTGCATTCGCCATCTAATTGCTCTTCGAAGAATTCATAGCTTGCCTTTAGGTTTTTTGATATATCATCCTGAGAATATTTTTCTAAAGATGGTGGATTAGTCTCTCCCAATAAGTCGATTACTCCTTTAAGCTGGTACATTTTACGCGCGATGGTAACCTGTTTCTCTACCCAATCATTGTATGTTTGGCTTGCCTCTGCAATTTCTGCCAAATACCTGATCCGATCGGGAGGAATAATGTAAATTTTCTCTGACTGATCAGAGGTTAATTCCATTTTGGCCTTAAAATCAGTTCCGGTTTTTAATTTAATCTGATCCATCAAAGCGACGAACAGGTTATTCATTCCCGGATCATTAAATTGGGAAGCCATAGTACCATACACTGGAATTTCATCGTCTTTAGCATCGAAAATGTTATGGTTGCGCTTATATTGTTTACGCACATCCCTTAGTGCATCCAAAGCCCCTCGTTTATCAAATTTATTAATCGCTACCAGATCAGCAAAATCTAGCATATCGATTTTTTCGAGTTGTGTAGCTGCCCCAAATTCAGGCGTCATCACATACAATGAAACATCACAGTGTTCGGTAATTTCTGTATCCGACTGGCCAATACCAGAGGTTTCTACAATAATCAGATCATAACCTGCAGCCCTACAGATATCGATACTTTCCTGTACGTTTTTTGATAAAGCCAGGTTGGCCTGTCGGGTTGCCAATGAGCGCATGTAAACCCGTGAATTATTAATCGCATTCATGCGGATGCGGTCGCCAAGTAAGGCACCTCCTGTTTTTCTCTTTGAAGGATCGACCGAAATGATAGCCAGGGTTTTATCTTTTACTTCAACCAAAAATCGACGGACCAATTCATCGACCAAGGATGATTTTCCTGCACCACCGGTTCCGGTAATACCTACAACAGGAGCATTGTTATTCTGGGATAAACGCTTTAATTCGTCAACAAATTTTTGAGCAGCTTCAGGATCATTTTCTGCGACAGTAATGGCCCCAGCTATAGCTTTGATATCTTCCGTGGAGATGCTTTTGAGATCATTGCCAATGTCTGTTTTGGTTACAAAATCAGTTTGTATCAGCATATCATTAATCATGCCTTGCAGCCCCATTTTACGTCCATCATCAGGAGAGTAGATTCTGGCAATTCCGTAGGCCTGTAATTCTTCAATCTCTGAAGGTAGAATCACGCCGCCGCCACCTGCAAATATTTTAATATGACCCGATCCTCTTTCCTGTAACAGATCATACATATATTTAAAATATTCAATATGTCCGCCCTGATAGGAGGTCATGGCAATACCCTGTACATCTTCCTGAATGGCACAGTTCACTACCTCATCAACCGAACGGTTGTGGCCAAGATGGATAACCTCAGCTCCTGATGACTGCAGGATACGGCGCATGATGTTAATGGTGGCATCGTGTCCGTCGAAAAGAGACGCAGCGGTTACAAAACGGATTTTATTTTTAGGTTTATAGATTTCTACTGGTTGCATACTATGGGATTTAAAGGACTGGCATGCTCTGGTAACCAATCCTTGTTTCCAAAAATATTTGGTATGCAAATGTACTAAATTATGCTGCTTAAAGCACGAATACCCTATACCATTATGGCTTTTGGTTCAGCTATAAATTTTGCCTAAATTAAAGTAAATAACCGCTATTTTCGTCAATGATAAACGGTCTCATACTGTAGTCGAGAACCACAAAGTGTTCAGCGGAGCTAAATCTATTGAGGCAGATCGCTCCATTCCACTGCCTATGCTTGCCTGAGAAGACGATTGAATTAATAACAAAAAAACTATGCTGGTGAGCATAGTTTTTAAGTATTATTTATTGGTGATTTCAGTGATCGGTTCACCTACTGTTCCATTCGGGGTTTGGATATGCAGTAGAGCAGCTAATGTTGGTGCAATATCTGTCATGTAATGCGTAGTGTTGGTGGCACCTGGCTTAATTCCCCAACCCATAAATACCAAAGGAATGTGTGAGTCGTAAGGATTCCAGTTACCATGTGTGGTTCCCGTGCTGCCACCATTAAACCAGTTTGGTTGTAAAACATAATAAATATCGCCACTTCTACGGGCATTGTATCCGTTGGTAATCATTTTCTTCTGGATCTCCTGAAGTGTTGCCTGCGATACTTTCGCAATATCTAACGCATTCTGAAAACCATCCTGTCTTTTTAAGAATTCAACCGAGGCGGATTTAATCACATCGAAGCTGATATCTGCTTTGTCTGTCTTGTCATGATCAAAGATGATCTGGTTATTCATCGATTTTAATACGACATTGCCTAACTTAAATTTATCGTTTAAATAGGTATTTAATTTACTTGCAATTTCTCTGTCGCTCACCACACCGGCAGGAAGCTTATTCTCTTGCATAAAGCCAGGTACATGGGCAGCGCCATGGTCGGCCGTTAGAAATACAGTATAATTTCCTTTACCTACCTTTTTATCCAGGTAGTTGAAAAATTCTTCGAAATCTTTATCCAGACGCAAATAAGTATCTTCAGCCTCAATAGAGTTTGGTCCGTAAGCATGACCAATATAGTCTGTAGAAGAACAGCTTACTGCTAAAAAGTCGGTGATGTTGTCTTGCCCCAGGTCTTCGGAAAGAATAGCGAGTTTAGCTAAATCTAAAGTGATGGTATTGCCATAAGGTGTACTTCTGATGGCATCGAAATTTTTATCAATGTTTTGTGTTAGCTGGTGTGGAAATGTACTTGATTTACCTTCATATGCATTTTCATCTTTTGTGCTGTTTACATAGGTATTGATCGGATATAGCGTTTCCCAGTTTTTTGCATAAAACTTGTTCGCGAGTTTTAGTTTGTTATAATCGGCAATCCAGCCCGGAACCTCTTTCATATAATAGGTACTGGTAATCCAGTTTCCGGTACTACCCTGGTACCAATACGCTGCATTTGCGGCGTGACCAGCCGGAAGGATGGAACCTCTGTCTTTCAAAGAAATACCGATTACTTTCCCTTTAAAGTTTGTAGCCAGTCTTAACTCATCAGTAATCGTTGTGGTGAGCATATTTTTTGGCGACATATTGCCTTCTGATGAAGGTGTACTGCCCACTGTAGAAACCGAAGAATCTTCTGTGCAGTAAACACTTTTTCTGGTTTCAGGATCGTACCAATCATTACCGATAATACCATGAACAGCTGGAACTGAACCCGTGTAGATGCAAGTGTGACCACATGCAGTATATGTCGGTGTATAGGGAATAAAGGTGTTTTCAACAGAAAAACCTTCGTTGATCAGCCTTTTAAAACCACCATTAGTGTAGCGGTTATAATAGCGGTATAAATAATCCCAGCGCATTTGGTCGACCACAAGACCTACCACCAATTTTGGACGTGCAACCTCCGCAGGAAATGCTTTGGCAGATGTTGTGCTTGTTTTTTTGGTTTGGGCTGATGAAAATGAGATCGAAAAAACAGAAACGGTAAAGATTAAACGGAATATTTTATTCATTATGCTTTAGTTAAAGGGCTAAAGTAATGAATTTAGATAAAGCTACTTTGAAGTTAATGTAAAGATTTTATATCGCTTCGGCCACTACAAACGTACTTCCACCAATAAAAACCAGATCTTTAGGGCTTGCCGATTGAATTGCAGTTGCTTTTGCTTCAAGAACTGATGTAAAACTTTTTCCTGTTAGGCCATGTGCGGCAGCCTGTTCTTTTAAGCGATCTGCATCTAAACCGCGTTCTAAAGCGGGTTTGCAAAAATAATAAGTTGCATTTTTTGGCATTAACAACAATACTTTCGAAATGTCTTTATCGTTAACCATGCCGAAAACAATGTGCAGGTTCTGGTAAGGCGTTTGTGCAATATTTTTAATCACCTCAGTAATGCCAGCTTCGTTGTGCCCCGTATCGCAGATTACTAACGGGGTTCTGCTCAAAGTTTGCCAACGTCCCTGTAAACCAGTTTGCTTTTTAACCTGGCTGATGCCTTTGTAAACACTTTGCTGATCGGTTTTAATTTCCGTTTTCTCGTTCAGCACAGTCAGGGTTTGGAGAACGGTTAATATATTTTTATGCTGATAAATTCCGGTAAGATCACTTTGAAGATCTTTATATTTGATTTCTCTTCCCTGATAAACGGATACGGAAAGTTTACTGTTTTTGACTTTAAGATCCTGTGTGGTTAGTACCTGGTCGGCAAAAACAATCGGCGCTTGTTCAGTGTTGGCTTTTTTAATGAAAACCGGCGCAGATTCTTCTTGCGTTTCGCCAATCACCACTGGGATACTCTTTTTGATGATGCCCGCTTTTTCTCCTGCAATTTCTGCAAGGGTATTCCCGAGCATATTCATATGATCGAGGCTGATATTGGTGATGACTGAAATTTCCGGGGTGATGATATTGGTAGAATCCAGCCTCCCGCCCAAACCCACTTCAATTACCGCTACATCTACCTGATGTTTTGCAAAATGATCGAACGCCATAGCAACAGTTACTTCAAAAAAGGAAGGTTCGGTTTTTTCGATGAGTTTTTGCTGTTCTTTTACGAATGATACCACTTCAGTTTTGCTGATCATTTTTCCGTTGATGCGTATGCGCTCACGGAAATCTTTCAGATGGGGTGAAGTATACAATCCCGTTTTATATCCCTGGGCCTGTAGCACGGAAGCGAGCATGTGGGATGTTGAGCCCTTCCCGTTTGTTCCGGCCACATGGATGCTTTTAAATTTATGTTGAGGGTTATCCAGCGCTTCGCAAAGGATGATGGTATTCGTTAAATCTTTTTTAAATGCTGATGCGCCAACGCGGGTAAACATCGGAAGTTTACTGTATAAAAAATCAAGCGTTTGTTGGTAGTTCATAATATACGTCAAATATAGGTTGACTAGCGTAATTATGAAATGAAATGAGAAAGATTTTGTTAAAGCAATTTCAAAAGTTTAAGAGGATTGTGTATTGGAGAAACTTAGGGTTCAGCTCTTATTATACTGACAATAAAGAATACTTTATTTTATAATCTTTTATATTCGCCTATTATTTTAATGGTCTCAATAGTGATTAAAAAATTTAGTCTAATTCTTTTAGTGCTCTTAGCCTGCAGTTTCAATCTTGCTGCACAAACATTTTATGTTAGTTCTTATAACTATAATAAAGGTGGAAGTGATATTTATAAAGTAGATATTACTGCCGAAGGGGTAAAATCCACGAAAATGATAGATTGTTCACCTCGCGATCAGTATTTTTCGATCGCCATGAATAAAAATAAATTATTTTGGCTAAATGGTTCTCAAATCTATGTTGCCGACGTGAAAGAAAATAGTATTGAAAATTGCAAGCTCCTATTTTCAGGTATGTCTGGTTCAAATTCGCTGACACTCGGGGCTGATAATAAGTTGTATTATTGCTCTAGTTACTTATTCAGTACCGATATTAATTCAGGGAAATCAGAAGCTTTTGGTTTACTCAATTACTTAGCTAGCGGAGATGTCTGTTTTTATAAAAAAGACCTTTACATGGCCGCGTACCAGGGCATAGTAAAAATTGATATTAAAGAGCCGAATAAAAGTGTGCTCCATATTCCGCTGCCTCCAAATATATCTCTTTATGGAATCGTTAGTGTTTCAACTGGTGTTCGAAAAAATACGGTTTATGGATTAACAAATGTGGGCGCAGAAACTAATATTATCGAATTCGATATGGAATACCGAAAAATGGTTGGCGTTGTAGGAACGCTTCCTTATAACATTTTAGATGCTGCCAGTATGGTTGAAGATGGGAGTATCATCGGTATAGAATTAGATCGGCTAGATATCAATCAAGATTGTGCTTCGGGAAATACTGCAAATGTGGATGTAATAACAGCTCCGCATCTAGAGGATTTTACCTATACCTTAAATGGAGTTACCAATTCAACAGGCAAGTTTGTTGGCTTATCTAAAGGTCAATATACACTGTCAATCAGTTCCGCATCTGATTCATATACCACAACTGTTGATGTTCCGGATCTTAATCTGATAAAACCTATTTACAATTGGCAGATCAAGAATCAGCTTTGTGAAACACCGGGTGAGATCACTTTTAGTACCTCCGAAAAAAACAGCACCTACCAGATCAAGTACGATGGAAAGTTATATCCGATAAATAGTACCATCACTAATTTATCAGGTGGGAGACCCTATCACTTTGAAATCGTAAACAAGTATGGTTGTAAAGTTGATGAACAGGATATTTTTGTTGGACGGGATAAATGTAAAATCAAATTTGATAAGGTTAATGTAGTGCAACAGTGTGACGCTTTTCATCAGGGTATTATCAGCGTTTCAACAAAACCACATAGCGCGGCTTATACTTATACATTAAACAATACAACTAGTAATTCGACCGGTATATTTAAGGGTTTAGTTACTGGTTCCTACACGGTCAAAATTACTTCTGATGAAGATATGTTTGAAACTGCTGTAACTGTACCAGATTATAAACAGTTGCAACCAGACTTTTCTTTTACAAAGGTTAATCCTGCCTGTACCAATAAGGGAGCTATTCAATTTAACGCTTTCTCTGGCAGTGATAATTATAAAATCAAATTCAAAAATGATATTTTTCCCTATGATTATAATTTTCCTAATCTGGAAGTAGGAAATTACAATTTTACTGTGCTAAGTAAAGAGGGCTGTCTAATTGAAGAGTATGATGTAGAATTGGTTTATGAACCTTGCCCAATCATCATCAGTAATGTTGAAATTACATCAGAATGTGACGTTTTGGGTAAAGGTTTTATCAGGATTGATTGTCCGCCGATCCCAGAGACCTATACTTTTACGCTCAATGGTTCGGTTTCTAACAGCACTGGTGTTTTTAATCTGCTTAATCCAGGTAGTTATAACATTGAGGTTAAAGCATCAGGTGGGGCACCTGCAGTATATAGAACTGCGATAGTTCCAGATTATTCTTTAACAAAGCCTGGTATTGTTGTTAATGCAAAAAATCCTGTTTGTGATTTAACCGGTGAAATTTCCTTTTTGATTGGTAATCATTCGGCTGACTATAACATCAGGTACAATGGTGTCATTTATCCGGGTAATTATACTTTTGCTGGATTATATGAAGGCAATTATACCTTTTCGATCTTGAAACTTAATGGTTGTATAGTAGATGAGCTAAGTGTTGCTTTAGAAACAGAGGCTTGTAATGATATTTCATTTCCAACAGCATTTAGTCCTAACTCCGACAATGTAAATGATAGCTTTAAAGCAAGAGAAGGAAGCAGGGCTTATAATTTCCAGCTGCAGATTTTCGACAGGAGAGGAGTAATTATGTTTTCTTCGAATAAACTCTACGATGCATGGAATGGCGATTACAAGGGAGCGCCTCTTCCGGTTGGTGTTTATTTCTGGATGGCATCATTTACGACACAAGAAAACAAGAAAATAACTAAAAAAGGCTCGGTTACATTGGTGCGATAGTACTTGAAATCTATTTTCTGTGAGACTAAGAATATGGAGGCTGATGGGGTAAGGAAGTTGCTATCTGACTTATAGTTTAGATGATACTCATGCATCATTAATCGTTAAGAAATCCTATCAAGCTTTTGAACAAATATAGTCTGTCAGATAGTGATATCTGACAGCACAATAGAAATTATTTAACTTTAAAATTAAACATCACAATTCCGGTTTGTACATCTGGAGCGGATTCCAGTTTGTTTAAACTTGCACCCAATACAGCCTGCTCGCATTTTCTCCAGAGGGCTAAATCAGATAAGGTTGTACCTTTAGCTCCGGCGCGTGCCTGTACAACTTTGCCATTTTTGTCTACGCGGATCTGGACGGCAATTTTTCCTGCGCTCTGTCCATCATCCTGTATCCTGGGGATATCGATAAATTTTCTGCTGGCTAAAGATAGCTGTACATTCCCATTTCCCGAGCCACCTTCACCATAATTTGATGCTAACGGATCGCCATCTTTATCACCCTGGTTGCCTGGCGTTTTTCCGGTACCGTCTCCTTGTCCCTGACCGGTATTTTTCTTGCCTTTGTAAAGTGCATTTTGGTTAATTACCGGCTTAGCAGGTTTATCTTCTGTAACAGGCGTAGGTGCAGTTGTTGTAGCTTTTGTGGGTTTGGTATTTACGGCAATGGCATCTTCTGTATTCTGTGTTTGTACCTCTTTATCACTACTTTCGGTAGCGGTATTTGGTGTAACCTTCTCTTCAGGTGTTACCTTTTCAGGCGCTTTACCATTCGCATTTGGATCCGCAGATGGTTCTTCAATGCTGGTATAATCATCGCCCATACCTTCTGCCGAAGTTCCGTAATTTACCACCATGCCGCCCATACCTACTTCTTCAGGTGGTTGGAATGAACCAATCACAATAAAAAAGCTGATCAATAACAAAAATCCCATAATACCGCTTGCTATAGCAATTGCCTTTGGATAATTGTTTTCCTCCTGAGGTACGTTTTGTGCTTTGTAGTTCATTATTTTTTAGGTTCAACGGCTACAACAAGTTTCAATTTCAGTTTATTGGCAATATCGTTCACCACAAATCCATCTTGATAAGTTACATTGCGCGATACATATAAAAGTATGGTCATATCTGGTGCCAGCTTTTGATATGATGCCAGGGTAGGCTCTAATTCCTCAATGCTCACCGGTTTCTTTTCAACGAAATATTTTAAATTTTCGTCTATCGTAACGGTAACTGCTTTTTTGGCGGTAGATTGCTGTCCGCTTGATGATTGTGGCAACAATAATTTTACTACTGTAGGATTGACTACTGCAGAGGCCAATAAGAAAAACAGCATCAGGAAGAACATAATATCGTTCAACGCTGAAGTGTGTACTTCTACCGATCCTTTTGTTCTTTTGCGTAAATTCATTATTTGCCCGGTTCTTCTAGTAAATCAATAAAATCAATTGCATCAGTCTCCATTTTAAGAATGATTTTTTCAACCATGATATTTAAGATATGATACAATACATAAGCAATAATCCCGATAATTAATCCGGTTGCAGATGTAATCATTTTAGTATATAAACCACCGGAAATTGTTCCGATTTCGATTGCACCCTTAATCGATACCTGGTGGAAAATGGTAATTACCCCCACAATTGTACCTACGAAACCGAGCATTGGAGCAATACCTGCAACAATACCCAGGATACTGATGTTCTTCTCTAATTTAGAAACTTCTAATTTGCCCACATTTTCAATTGCGCCTTCAATATCTTTTATCGGGCGGCCAATGCGTTTTAAACCTTTTTGCAACATGCGCGAAAGAGGGGAGTTGTTATTTCTTAAAAGCGACATGGCGCCATCTAAATTTCCGGATTGGATATAAGACCGGGTTTGCGCCATAAGGTTAGCCTCATCTTTTGTGGCTTTTTTAATGGTTAAATAACGTTCAACAAAAATAATCAAAGCCAAAAAAGCCAAAAAAGCCAACGGAATCATTACCCATCCGCCTTTAAAAAGCAGATCGATAAAATGGAGTTCTTGCTGTGGTTGTGTTAATGTTTGGTTAATTGCATTTGCTGTGTCTTGCAATGCTTGTGTGGTGTCCTGAATTAATAAAGTTATCATTATGGTTGTGTGTTGTGTTTTTGTTGTACGAAATACCCTTTGCCTTTAAGTTTTTTCTCTAAAATATCTTTTTGCTCTTTAGCTTCTTTTTCTGTGCTGAAGCTTGCTATACTCACCTTTTTTAAACGGCCCGGAACAGATGCTATTTCGGCCTTTAAACCAATTTTTTCCATTTGTTTGATAAAAACAAGCGCTTTTTTTTCTGATTGGAAAGATGCTGCGATAACATAGAACGTAGAAGGACCAGTGTTTGGTACAACTTTGTTTTCTTTAGGCGTTTCGATAGCTGGCTTAGCCACAGGTTTAACCACTTCTTTTTTAACGGTATCTGTTTTTTGCTGAATCTGATTAGCCTTTAATATACTATTGGTTTTGGCTATTGAATCCTGTTTCGCTTTCAAAGTATCCACAGCAACCTTAGGCGAATCGATAATTACTTGTGCAGGTTTCTCAGTACCGGTTGTTTCTCCTGTAAATAACTCGGGCTTAATCAAAAAGGTTATTGCCGCAACCACAAGCAAAGCCACAATTGCAATCGTAATCATTAACCAGGCAGACATACCTTGCCTAGCTTCATTGCTGTGTTCGAGCGGGTCATGGCCAAAACGGTTTGGATGCTCAGCATGCTGTTCTTTTATAAAAGCTGGTGCCTCAATTACCGGCTCTTCTTTTTTAACTTCCTCTTCTAAATTAATATATGTTTTTGGCTCATCCGTTTCTGGCCTCAATGAAAAACGGCCCGAATAATCTTGTGGGCGTAGAACCGGTTCAGGGCCTGCTGCTTCTGCATTTTTTTCTGCTTCTGGTGTATGGCCAAAACGGTCAGGATTTTCCTCATGCTGTTCTACTATCGATGCAGGAACACCAACCTGGTTAACGTCTTCAACCGGGCCGGGTACGCCAGTATCTTTTACCTGTTCGGTTTTATTCGTTTGACTATCTTCAACAGCACGGTGCTCAGCAGCAATATTTTCTACCTCTGATTCTGGTGCATGACCGAAACGGTTGGGATGTTCCTCGTGTTGCGCTATAACTGATTCAGGGACCTCTACTTCCCTGCTAATCTTTATCGTTTCTTCTGTTTCAGCAGGTTCTTGCGTTTTACTGGTCTGCCGATCAGCAGCAATATTTTCTACTTCCGATTCTGGAGTATGGCCAAAACGGTTTGGATGTTCTTCATGCTGTTCTTTGATAAATTGAGGCGCTTCAGTAATTGCAGATGTATCTGTTTTTGTATGTTTTAAAGTGTTTTTAAGATCATCCTTAACTTCATCTAATTCGACGTTTTCAATGTTAGGGGCCTGATAAGACTTATTCTCAAAAGGAGATGGTGCAACTGGCGCCTCCGCAATTTCGTCATAAACCTCTTCCTCTTCGTTCTTTGGTAAATCTGTTTTTACCTCTTCAACGATCGTTTCTTCCAGCGGTGGAAGTCCGTAAAATTCCGAACCATAATTCATGTCTTTAACTGGTTCGAAAGCTAAACCTTGTTCAGTAAAAAATAAGCGTCCGGTATTTTCAAGTTCGGCCTCGTGGTCTACTTCAAGTTTTTCATTTACTACTTCAACAAACTGTGCAATGCGATTGAGGGCATCTTCATTTGTAATATTGAGTTTAGTTGAAATAAAGTTAGCCAAAGCTTCCTGTTCGGTTACTTCTTCGGAAAACCGGAGCGTATAGCCTGGAGGCAAAAACGTTTGCTTTTCCTTATCGTATCTTCCAGGGTATTTTTTCTTATAAAAGGTGCCCAAGCCGGTAATACCAACTTCTTTGCGTTGCTGCAAGAGTGCCAACAGGTATGATAAGATATCCATTCGGGTAAAATTAAGCGTTTTAAATTAAAAATTATATTTTACCTTCAAATAGTGTCTGTGGATGCTATTATACATCCTATTTTAAAAGGGGACAAAATCCGGTACAGATTGTTGTTTCAACTATGAAGAAACTACAGTTCTTTAAACATATAGCTGTATCCGCGCAAAGATAACGGTTACAAAGATAAAAATGGTATGCGAGTAAGCAAATGACAAGATCAATATAATCGGGTTAGTGCCTAATGTTGTGATGTAATGATAATAAAAAAAGCAGGAGAACCGAGGCTATCCTGCTCAAATGTTGTTTGTAACGATAAAAATTACCCGGTTAAAAATCACAGCGCATCCAAATATTAATCATGTAAATCGCATCCTTGCTCAAAAGTATCTCACATGTTTTTTTTCCTTTCGATAACTAATTGCTTTAATAGCCAGGTATATACCCAGGAATAAAAGCAATGCTGAAATAAGCAATCCGGTTGCTACGGGAAGAAACAGGTTGGCGGCAGCAAAAAAATCGCTCCAGTTTATAAGCGGATAATAAAAGTAAGTGAGCATTAAAAAAGCTGCTAAAGTTAAAAAGGAGCAAATGTAAAGGGTTATTACGGTTGTTTTGGTTCTCATATTTTGGTAATGGTTGGAAGATCTAAATAAGGGTTTTGTGGAATGTAAACCAGATGGTATCCATTCTTCTTGAGGAGCGCTATTGTACACTCATCCGGCAACTGCTTAAAAATAACGGTGGCTAATACCTGCGAGGGCATGGTTTTTATCCTGACAAGAACATCAAGGATAAACTTCTTTAATCTGATAAAGAAAAACTTTTTACTATAGCGTTCAATTGATACCAGATCTGCTCCTTTAAACCAGTAATTTGGATTAATCTTTTTAAAGCCGATTAGAGGCAGGCCTAAACCAGCTGCTAACTTTTCAAATTCTCTTTCCGAAACCTTATACACAAAATTTCCGACCGGCTCAAATGAAAAGCGGTTATTCCATAATTTATTTAAAAAATGCGCATTCCGGTTCAGAAGATTGCTTAACATCAATAGCAGTGGCATCTTGATTACCGGATCTTGTGGCTCTATAACGATTACGCCTTGTTTGGCTACCCTGATCATTTCGTACATGGCAGCATAGGGCCTTGGAAAGTGGTGATAGGATTCTTTACAAAGTACAAAATCAAAACTATTGTCTTCTTGTGTAAGTTTTTCTGCATTCTCCGCAGCACAGGCATCAATAACCCCTCTTTTTAGTGCAATATTTAGAAAATCTGTATTGAGATCAGTTGCCAATACACTGTTGCCTGAGCTAAGGATGTATTGCGCATCAAATCCATAAGCATCACCTATGGTAAGCCAACGTTGTTTCTTTTTTGCTAAAAGCGGATCAATACAGTTAAAGAATAGTTTTTGAAGCCAATAAGCTATATTATTTTTGCCGGTAGCCATGGCTCGCTCATAAAAAACGGTTTTAGCACTTTCAGATGGGAAATGTGTGTTATACCATTCATCATGTCTATTGTAGCTTTCGGTATGGCGCATATAACAGGTTTTATAACTTATACGAAGGCATTATTATAAACGCTTGGTCGAAAATAAAATAGCGTAGCAAAAAATAAATTAATTTTAACCCAGCGTTTTTCATATTCACCTCGTAATCCTCTTACAACACGATGAAGAAAAACCGCTTACCGAACCAAATGGATGAACCTTTTTTCTAAGCAAGATACTAAACTGATCAAAGGCTGTAAAGCTAATGAGCGGCAAGCACAGGAGAGGCTCTATAAACTTTACTATGCCGATATGCTGCGTATATGTTTCCGTTATTTAAAATCTGATGATTTGGCACAAGATGCACTAAACACCGGCTTTTTGAAGATTTTTCAGCACATCCAAACCTTCGATGCAAAAAAAGGAGAATTTGGAGCCTGGATCAGAACGGTAATGGTGAGATCATGCATCGATATTGGCAGAAGAGAAGCCAAGTTTAATGAAACCGTTAGTCCGGATGAAATAGAAGAAATCTTTATTCAACCCTCAGTATTAGATAAACTTTTTGTTGAAGATCTCCTCAAATTGATACGCTTATTGCCAACCGCTACGCAGCTGGTTTTTAACCTTTCGGTTATAGATGGCTATTCGCATAAGGAGATAGGGGAACATCTGAATATTACCGAGAGCACCTCAAGGTGGCATCTCTCTGAAGCGAAGAAACAGTTGAGGGAAATGTTAGCGTCCTCAGCCATTGATAAACCAACTGAAAAAACGAAAAAGAAATGAAAAATTCAGCATGGTATCATAAACTCTGGCGCGATAAATTTGATGGTTTGCCTGTCAAGGATGCTGCTGATGCCTCATGGACAGGTATGCAGAAACTGCTCAATGAAAAAATGCCGATCGGTACGGGTGGTGGCCACGGACCACATTTATCAACAGGCACCAAACTATTAAAAGTAGTTAAAATAATAGGATATACCTTCTCTGTAGCTGCTGCAGGCTCTACTGTGAGTTACTTCGCACTTAAAAAATCGGACAATAAGCAGAATGAAATAGAAAAGAAGGTTAAATCGGTCTTTTCGGATTCTATGCTTGTGGATAGCAATAAGGTATTAAATTATAATGAAATAGCTGACAGCACAATAATCAGAGATAGCCTCAATGGCGCAGAGGACTCATTGAATGCAGGTGTGGAGCAAAATAAATTTGTTGGCGATGATGCTTCGGAGCTGGAAAAACCGGCCGGGCAAATGGAAAACAGCGCTTCAATAACCATGAAAGCAAATGAAGTTACTCCTTTAAACAACAAATATTTCGTTGCAAAAGAGTCTAATCGAGTCGAATCAATTGAAGATTTAAATAAGATAAGCCTGAAATCCAGTTCAAAAGTGGAAGTCATCAGCAATACTAATCAAAAGGAGGACAGCTTATTTGGGAAAAGCGGCAAATTATTATCGTGGCCAAAGCAATATCAACAAGGAGTTACATCCTATATTGATCTTCCCCTAAAAATTCAGCAAATAGCAATACCGGTAGTTAAAGCTAATGATTTTCAACATTCATCAGGGAATCAAGATGACAGAACACGGCATTACGGTAAAAAAGCTGAACGTATTGCTAATGGTAAAAATCAAAAGGAAACAAATATCAGCTTGCCTAAAATCAGAACAAATAAAACCAGACAAAATGGTTCTATTGATTCAAAGTATAGTTATGGTTTAACGTCCGGGATGAACGTGCAAAAAGGAAATAATAGTTTTTATATAGGTGTCTTTGGTTCCTATGCATTCAATAAAAACTGGCAACTTACAGTTGGTTTAAATGCCAACAGTAACCAAAAAATTGCAGGGGAATTCACACATCCGAGTTATTACCGACCAGACTCGGTACCACCGCTTATCTTTGCTACAACTCGAAAATTGATTACAATCGATATTCCATTAGCTGCTGCGTATAAGTTATCAAAGCATATCGATTTGAAAGCTGGTCCGATAGTTAGTTTTGTAGGCAGGCAATCTATAGGAATCACCAAATTAAATCCAATAGTCAATCCGCGTGATACGTTATACCATGGCAAGCAAATCGACTCTATCTTAGTTAATACCAATACCGTAAACAATAGGGTAAACATCGGAATTACAGGGGGCATCAGCATCCATATTAAACGATTTGATGTTAATGGCAGCTACCAATGGTTAACCCCATACAAGCTAAGTAATGGTTTGGGTTCTTTTAAACAGCGCAATCACTTTTTTAGGATTGGGATAGGGTACAGGTTTCGGTAAACACATTAAAAATAGGCTTGGTGTGTGGTTTTACAAGGGGAGAAGTGGCTGCCAGTCAGATTTTTATACATTGAAATATTTGGCTGCAGTAAAAAAATCAAATAATTCAAAAAATCTGCCTCAACTTGCTTGTATCTAGCTTCGTCCTAATAGCTCCTTTTGTTTTACATAACGAATAATCGTCTACTAAAAATAAACAAATACGCTTGATGTATTATATTTTGATGAATTTTTAGTGAGGCATGTTAAGGATTATAAGTAATTTTTATATTTGGTTTTAACTTATGCTAAATAGATGGAACGCTCAAATGAAAAAAATATACAGTAAAACCCAATCCTCAATTTCCAGAATGTATCCGGATAAACTCATTAAAGAAGGATGAAGTTTACGCAAGAACAGATTTTAAAGTTTGCTCCCGATGATGCATCTGTAAAAGCAGGGAAAGCATTAGCTACGCCATCGAAATGGGTAGTTACGGCTGCTCACGAAAAAGCACTTTGGGGGGATTGTCAGGGAAGTGGTAAAACACCGTATAAAACCATTATCGATTTAGTTAATCTTGCTTTTAAGTGTTCTTGTCCCAGCAGGAAATTTCCTTGTAAACACGGCTTGGGGCTACTTTTTCTATACGTTTCTCATTCATCTGTTTTTTCCTGTGAAGAGAATATGGCGCCACATGTAGAAGAGTGGATCAATAAACGTTCTGCGAAACAGGAAGAAAAAAGACCTAAAGAAGATGCAGTAGTAGATGAGAAAGCCCAGCAAAAGAGAATAGAGGCGAGGACTAAAAAAGTTGATTCAGGTATCGAGGAACTTAGGTTGTGGATTAAAGATTTAGTGCGTAGCGGTATCATGCATATTCCACATAATGCCTATGATTTTAACAAAAATATAGTTGCAAGGATGGTAGATGCACAGGCTGGTGGTTTAGCTAATAACCTTAAAAGATTGAATAATATTAATTTTTACAAAGAGGGTTGGCAAAAAGCACTGGTCAAATCGCTAAGCAAAACTTACCTGCTTACAGAGGCCTATAAAAATCAGCAACTGCTTCCCGAAGATCTTAAACAGGAAGTAAGGTCGCTGGTTGGGTGGAATATATCAAAAGAGGAAATACTGGCGAACACAGGTATAACTGACGATTGGTGTGTACTATCGATTGACACTACCGAAGATAATAATCTGAAAACGGAGAAAATCTGGCTTTACGGTGAAAAAACCAAGTGTTATGCACTTATTATTAATTTCTATACTACGATTCAGGCTAATGCCAATAATTTAATATCGGGAGATGTTGTTCATGCAGCGCTTGCATTTTATCCTTCGCCCACACCTTTAAGAGCCTTATTTAAAGGTGAAGTTCGAAAAGAGAATGCTCAGTTCTTTCCAGAAACGCAAAGTAATATTGCGGATCTTTTCAGGCACGTTTCGGCTTTATTAGCCATCAATCCGTTTGCAGAAGAAATTCCTTTTTTACTATCTTCTGTAAAGCTCGTTTTTGAAAACGAAACGTGGTTTTTGGTTGATTCGGATCAGAAACTCATTTTATTGAGTAATTCTGAAGATGAATGTTGGCTAATCCTTTCCATCACCAAGGGTAATTCTTTCTTATGCTTTGGTATTTATCAGAATGAGCAGTTCAACTTAGCTTCAGTTTTTATAAATGATAAACATTACCCGATAAAATGAGCGATCAGAAAATTATAAAAACAGCCCTTTTGGGCACTGATAAAGTAACGTTTGATCCAATTCCCGATTTAGTCGGAATAGGTAACCGAATTATAGCCGGGCAGGTAGATAAGGAAGATGCTTTTTTGAAAAATGCTGCGGTAAATTTCCTGTATCACGAATCAGGTAGGATTCCTGATGTTTATAGCGGTGCTCAGCAAGGTTGTCCGGATGAAGAAAAAACCGAAGTAGATGCATTTACTGGTTTTCAGATCAAATCAGCACTCCAGTTAACAGACGATGTGTTATTTTATTACTTGGTTTACCGAACCAATCAGGCCAATAAAATATTTAGTGCAGATCTGGTTACCATTGCTTTAAATAAAGCTTTATTACAGAAAAGGAAAGCTGAAGCAGTCTTAAAAGCCTGTGGTGAGACGGGAAAGTGGCTGGCAGGCATCAATAAAAACTGGGCGGAACTTTTTGATTCCGTTTCGTCAGGGCAGGATTGGGAAACAGGTAACCTGGAATGGCGCCTAAACTATTTTGCAGGTTTAAGAGCAGAGGCGCCATCAGACGCTTTGGCGTTATTAGCTGATCTGCAACAGGAAAACGCAAATGTAAGGGCCGAATTTATCGCTTTGTTGGAAATCAATCTTTCCATCAACGACGAAACTTTTTTAATGTCAGTTTTAAACGATAAGAGCAAAAAAGTAAGAGATATTGCTATTTACCTGCTTAAATTAGTGCCAGGTACCGCAGTAAATCAGCTATTTTTAAACTATCTTATCAATATCCTTTCCGTTAAAGAAGAACGGGTAATGCTTATTGCAAAGAAAAAGGTTTTGGCTATTGATCCTGGGGTTACACCGGGTGATGAATTGTTTAAATATGGTTTGGAGAAAATCAGTTCACAAAAAGGTATTGATGACGCTGTTTTTTGGGTGGCCCAGATTTTTGAGTTTATCGATATCGGGACGCTGGCTTCAAAATTTAACCTTTCGGTAGAAGATTGGCTGAAACTGGTATTAGGCGATCAACATGCTGAGGTTTTTAAACCTTTTCTGAAAAATACAGCAATTCATTTTAAAGATGGGTTATTAAGTAAAAAACTGCTTGAATTAGGCATTGAGAATGGAATCGAACTGCTAAAGTATGTTAATCCTAAAGAGCGGACGACTTTTATTAAAGAACTACTCGAAACTGATTTCAACAGGGTATTGGATTTGCTTTTGGAAAGTTATGATATTATAGAAACGGTTATTGCAGAACGGATTTTTAAAAAACTATCTGATAATCCTTATGCAATCCACACCAACGTTTATCAAAAGCTGGCTTTATCAATGCCTGATAGCCTGTTACCACTCATGAAAAAATTCGAAACACCGGCTTCAGACCATTATCAGGCAAAATATTTCAGTAACCAGGTAGTAGCGATGGTTCGCTATATCGAGTTGAGGCAAACACTAAAATTTTAAAATCTAATTAGCGTGGAGAATAACGTATTAAGACAAGCTGCCGAACAACAGTTTAAGCAGGAAATTGAAGAATTAAAAAAGGAAGATAAACATGTAAAACCCGTAAATTGGCAGTTATCGCCACATGCCGTGATCGATTATTTAATGGGCAAAAAACTGGGAAATGGTTTTGAGGTAACCCCAAAATATATTGGTAACAGAAGGCTGATGGAAATCGCTGTAGCGACGTTAACTACCGATAGGGCTTTATTGTTATATGGTTTACCAGGTACGGCCAAATCATGGGTTTCAGAACACATTACTGCTGCGATTACCGGCGATTCTAATCTGGTGATACAAGGTACGGCAGGTACCAGTGAGGAAGCGGTACGTTATGGCTGGAATTATGCCATGTTATTATCAGCAGGTCCGGTTAAAGAAGCCATTGTAGAAACACCTGTAATGCGGGCAATGAAAGAAGGCAAGATTGTACGTATTGAAGAGCTTACCAGAATTGCAGCCGATGTTCAGGATTCACTGATTACCATTCTGTCCGAAAAAATGTTACCCATACCCGAACTAAATACGCAGGTGCAGGCGGTGCAGGGTTTTAACGTAATTGCAACCGCAAATAACCGGGATAAAGGGGTAAATGAACTCTCAAGCGCACTAAAAAGACGTTTTAATACGGTTATTTTACCTGTACCTACTTCAATTGAGGAAGAAGTTAATATTGTTGAACAAAGGGTGGCCAGTTTTAGCACGTCAATTAACCTGCCTGTTCAAAAATCGATAACCGAAGAGATCAGGAGGATCGTAACCATTTTTAGGGAACTCCGTAACGGTGTTTCGCTTGATGGCAAAACCAAACTGAAATCGCCGTCGGGCACGCTAAGCACGGCAGAAGCCATTTCCGTAATGAATAATGGATTGGCATTGGCCTATCATTTCGGCGACGGATCTTTAAAAGCTGATGATATTGCCAGCGGCATTATCGGTTCGGTAATCAAAGACCCTGTACAAGATAAAATTGTGATGCAGGAATACATGGAAACCGTTCTGAAACAAAAAGACGGATGGAAAGACATTTATAGGGCTTGTAGAGATATCGTTTAATATGTCTGTTCATCTTTTAGGAATCAGGCACCATGGCCCCGGATCTGCCCGCCATGTTCTGGAAGCACTGCAAAACCTCAGGCCCGATGTGATATTGGTTGAAGGTCCGCCAGAGGGAGAGGCTATTTTAAAGTGGGTGGGCGATCAGGAAATGAAACCGCCGGTTGCCTTATTGGCTTATGTGCCTGATAATCCGAAACAATCCGTGTTTTATCCTTTTGCAGAATTTTCGCCAGAGTGGCAGGCCATTGTTTATGGTTTGAAAAATAAAATTCCGGTAAGGTTTATCGATATGCCCCTTATCCATAAACTGGTAGAAGTGCCTGCAGAGGAATCACCCGAAAATGCTACACCTGATATAGGTATGGCAGATGAAGTAGCGGACTTTATTCATGTTACTAAAAATGCGTTATCCCATCTGGCTGAGATTGCTGGTTTCGATGATCAGGAAGAGTGGTGGGAACATCATTTCGAGATTGAAAAGCAACCCGAGGATGTTTTTGAATCAATAGGAGAGGCCATAGGCGCATTAAGGGAGGGGCTAACAGAGAATAATGAGGTTGAAAAAATCCGTGAGGCATTTATGCGTAGAGGCATCAGGCAGGCAGAACGTGAAATGTATAGTTCAATTACGGTAATATGTGGAGCCTGGCATGTACCTGCCTTGCAGAATATGCCCAAACAAAAGGATGATGATGCACTGTTAAAAAATTTGCCTAAAACTAAAATCGAAACTACATGGATTCCCTGGACGAATGACCGCTTGGCCTTTGAAAGTGGGTATGGTGCTGGTTTGGATTCGCCTGGCTGGTACAAGCATATCTGGAACAACCAAAATGACGATGGCACAAGGTGGTTAACTTATAGTGCCAATGTTTTCAGGAGTAACAAAATCGACATCTCTTCCGCACACATTATTGAGGCTGTAAGGCTGGCTAATACCCTGGCAGCATTAAGAAATCTAAGCAAAGCTGGCTTAAAAGAACTCAATGAAGCCACCCAAACAGTAATGTGTATGGGCGATGATATTCAGATGCAACTAATCAGATCGGAACTGATTATCGGTAACGATATGGGATCTGTACCGGCGGGAATTCCACAGGTACCCCTGCAGAAAGATTTTGAACAACAGGTTAAAAGCCTGCGCCTAAAAGTAATCAACGAAGAAAAAATACTTAATTTAGATTTAAGGGAAACAAGTGGTCTGCAAAAAAGTATCCTGTTCCATCGCTTGCTGATATTGGATATTAAATGGGCAAAGCAAAGATATATTTCGGGTAAAGGTACTTTTAAGGAAGAGTGGCTATTGCTCTGGTATCCCGAGCTGTCCATTGCGCTACTCGAAAAAGCACCTTGGGGCAATACGGTTGAATCGGCCTGTAACCATTACCTGAAACATATTTCATCTAACTGTGGACACCTTGCCCAGATCACTGAACTGGTAAGCAAAGCACTACCTGCTGATCTTCACGAAGGTGTACAAATATTGTTGACGAGGATGGATGAACTGGCCGCGATGACATCAGATATCGCCATGCTAATGGATGCATTTATCCCATTAACGGAAGTAAGCCGCTATGGCAACGTTCGTAAAACTGATCAGGAAACCATAGGTGCTATTCTACAATCGATCTTTTTTCGTTTAAATGCAGGTTTGCCATCGAGCTGTTTCGGAATTGATGAAGAGCAGTCTGTTCTTGTTGCAGATAAGATCAAAGCTGTAAACAAAGCGATTTTGTTTTTGGACGATGAGATGATGAAAAACGCTTGGCTCGAAACCCTTGCCACAGTATTAAAACAAAAAAATGTGGTACCGCTGGTTCATGGGACCTGCTGTAAACTATTGTACGATTCAAAAGTAATTGGTACAGAGGAAACTGCCCTGGAATTTAGCAGGGCACTTTCTGGGGGTAATGATCCATCATATTCTGCCTTGTGGATAGAAGGCTTTTTAAAAGATGCAGCAACGGTTTTAGTCTTTGACCACGAAATTTGGGAAATTCTGAATAACTGGTTATCGGAAGTAAGTGCTGAAGTATTTTTAGAGGTTGTTCCACTGTTGAGAAGAACCTTTGCCGCTTATACCCCATCCGAAAAAAATAGTATTGCACAAAAGGTTAAGCAGGCACCGACGTTAGGGAGAAGCTTTACACAGAAGGATGAAGTTGATGTAGCGCGGGCGGAAATGGTTTTGCCTGTACTCGAAAAAATACTTGGTTTTTAAACTTATGCTATGCAAGAAGAACTAGAAAAAAGATGGAGGCTGATATTGGGCAGGCAAACCCGGCAGGAGCTGGATGTAGTGCTCACAAAGCAGGAAACCGGCATCGACAATACTTTGGAGGCTTTATATAACTCAGATCGGAAAGGTGGTTTAGGACCTTCATCGCCAAATGTTTCGAGATGGCTGGGTGATATCCGTGAATACTTTCCGCAAACTGTGGTAAAAGTAATGCAGCAAGATGCTATTAAACGGATCAATCTTACTTCTATGCTCAACGAGCCAGAGATACTCGGAACACTTATTCCTGACGTTCATTTGGTGGCAAACTTAATGACTTTAGGCCGGGCTATTCCTCAAAAAACAAAGGCAACGGCACGTTTAGTGGTTCAAAAAGTAGTTGATGAGCTGATGCAGAAATTAATGACGCCAACCCAACAGGCCATCATTGGGAGTCTTAACCGTTCAGCGAGAAACAGAAGGCCCAAACATAACGAGATCAACTGGGCCGAAACCATTAAACGGAACCTTAAACATTACCAACCTGAATATAAAACTGTTATTCCTGAAATCCGGATCGGTTATGGCCGGAAACGGAAATCGATGAAAGACATTGTGCTCTGTTTGGATCAAAGTGGATCGATGGGAACCTCTGTAGTTTATTCGGGGATTTTTGGCGCCGTAATGGCTTCAATTCCGGCAATTAACACCAAAATGGTGGTTTTTGATACCGAAGTTGCTGATTTAACCGAGGAACTCCATGATCCGGTTGATCTGCTTTTTGGTGTTCAGCTCGGAGGAGGTACCGATATCAATAAGGCATTAACCTATTGTGCTCAGATAATAACAAAGCCGTTGGATACGGTATTGATACTGATTACCGATTTATACGAAGGCGGGAATTTGGAAGCAATGAAAAATATGGCTGCACAGCTGGTTAACAATGGGGTACAATTGATTACACTTTTGGCGCTTAATGATGATGGCTCTACAGCTTTTGATCACCAAAATGCCGAATTTCTATCGTCGCTGGGCGTACCTGTTTTTGCCTGTACGCCTGATCTGTTTCCCGAATTAATGGCAGCGGCGTTGAATAAACAAGACATTAATCAATGGGCTGGCGATCATGATATTAAAGTACATGCCAAATAAAACCCTAAAAAAAATGCCTTCGCGATTTGGAAAGGCATTTTTTGTACGCTTAAATAGCTGCTTAAAAAGAATAAGTCAATCCGCCGAAAATATTAAATCCGTTTGCCTGGTAATATAAATACCTGCTGTAATTGTTGTTTAAAATATTGTTCGCTTTAGCAAAAACAGAGAATTTTTTATTGATCCTGTAATCTGCACCAAGGCCTAAATCTACATATCCTTTAACGGTCTCAATAAGTTCTATGCCCGGGTTCGGAATTACATATTGTGAAGCAGGAACCGGCGCACCTGTATATACTTTAGCTTTTACATCATCCTGAATGACTACACCAGCATTAAAGCTTAGTTTTTTGTTGAATGTATACATAAAGTTCGAACTCACTTTTAAGCCCGGCTTAAACCAGGAGTAGGTTTCAGAAGCCGGCTTCCAATCATCCAGGTTTAATTTTCCGGTCCATTTTAAAGCATCGCTTACCTGAACTGAAATTTCGCCTTCCAGACCAGTTAATTTTGTTTTTCCGAAATCGTAAATGACATCGAACTTATTAAAGTCGGTGAAGTTGTTTACAAACAAAGGCATATCATCAAACTGTTTTACATAGATACGGGCTTTGTAACCAAAACCAGGTCCGCCTGTACCTTTAACACCCGCGCTGAAACTTAATTTTTCTACAGTATTTTTAACCAGGATATTACTGTTTAGCCATGGATTTTCATCGGTAAAGTTTTTTAACGAGTTTCTGTTTACATCTCCTTTAACTTCTCCAAAAACCTGTAAATAATCAGGAATCAGTGTAAAGTCGGCCGTAACCGCAGGGAATACCTTCGTGCTGCTATAGGCACCAAATTCCTGAACGAAATTAACGCCTGCGGTAATTTTAGCCCCCTTAACCTGTAAGCGGATATAAGGGTTTAAACGCAACAAATTGTTGCCAACACTCGTTAAAGCATCTTTCGTGTTTCCAAATTCAGTTGACGCAGCTAAGCCAAGGTTTAAAGAATTAATACGCTTGTTAACATAACCGTTTAAACTCAGGTAATTTTCTTTAGCGCTAAATTTATCGTTCCAGATATAGCCATTGGCTTTTAAGGCATAGCTAAAAGCATCTTCGTCCTCGGTGAAGTTTTTCACCAATTCGCCTTCTAATTCGATGGTCGTTAATGCCTGTTTATCCGGATTGGGATTTAGCGTAGGCCTGCTGTTATCGATCCCATAAAAATAAGTGCCGTTACGCTCAAAATTAATGCGCCCACTTACTGTATTCTCATCCAAAATACTGCGACCAAAAACGCTTAACTGTTGGTTGCTACTGTTCTGTTTATTTAACTTTCCTTCCTGACTGAAGTGTTTAAAATAGCCACCGACCTGTAATCCTTCATCTTTGCCAGTGTTGAAATATGCTTCTCCTAAAAGAGTAGCCAAAGAACCAAATCCACCTTTTACATAATTGTTCACTAAAATGCTTTCTTTTTCTTCGGCAAGTGCCTGGGCCTGTAATTTTTGGATATCACTGTTTAGCGCCAGCTTTCTATCCATAATGCTGTAGTTTAATTTAGCCTTATATGTTTTAACGTCATCCAAATTTGGGCTTCGTCTCAACTTTACCGCTTCGGCCAAAATGGGTTTGTATGGGCGCACTACCTCAATCTCTTCATTTACTACGCCTTTTTCCTCCGTTTTTTTATCCTGGGCCTGTGCGGTCATTAAGCCGGCAGCTACAAAAAACAGCGAACTATATATATATTTAATCGATTTCATAATTGCTACTTCTTCTTGTTTAGTTTTTCTAGTTTTTCTTTGGCTGTCGGAATGATATCGTCCTTGCCTTCGTAATTATCAATAATACTGAGAAGTGTACTTTTCGCCTGTAAATTGTCTTTAAGGGCTACATAATTATCAGATAAAAGGATAAAAGCTTTCGCTACCCAATAATCGTAAGCGGCCATATTATTAATCAGGTCAAAACAGGTTTTAGATGAAGTTTTGAAATCACCTTTGTTGTATTCCAATAAAGCTAAATTGTACTTGGCTTCGGCAGCAGCAACAGTTTTGGTTTTGGCCACTACATTCTTAAACTCTTTTATGGCAGTTGTAGTGTCGCCTTTTAGTAAGTAAGCTTTACCTGAGTATAAGCCGGAACTGTTTTTTTCTTCTTCCGATGCTTTTTCTGATTCTTTAGTCAGCTGCGCGTACTTAAGCATGTCATCAGGCATGTTTAAGGCAGTATAAGCCTTTAACAAGTTATTGATGGCAAAACTATAATGCGATTTATAATCAGTAGTTGTTTCCAATCTTTTAAGGTAAACAATGGCTTCATTGTATTTTTTCTGGTTTAAAAACAGTTGCGAGATACTTACCAATGAACGTTCTGTATAATCACTCGTCCAGTCGTTTAAGATAAATTCGTAATCAGGAATGGCTTCATCCGGACGACCTAATTTAACCAATGATTCAGCTCTGATAAATTTGGCTTCCTTTTCATGTATCGCTTTAGGGAACTTATCAAAATAAGCATTTATCGCCTGGAAAGCGCCGTTTGCATCTCCCTTTAGGTAGGTATTGTTAGCTGCGGCAAATATAATGTTATCCTGCTCTGCGCCAGAGTAATTTCCCAGTGGAGTAGTGGCGGCATACGCAATAAAGCCATCCGCATCACCACGGTCTACATAAATATTTTTAATTGATTCCATCGCCTGTTTAGCTTCATCGGCAGTTGGATAATCACGGATTACTTTTTTAAACGATTCTAAAGCAGCATCATCCTGATCCTGATTATATTGAACCAAACCAATGGTAACCAGTGCTTTAGCTACGTAGCTGCTTCGTGGGTATTTGGCAACCAAAGCTACTAGGTCAGATTTAGATTTATCAAAATCACCTTTATTGAAATAGGTATAGGCTGTTTCGAAACCGGCATCATCCGCGTAGTTTGAGTTTGGAAAAGCCTTCAATAAGTTTTGCATGGTTGCAATTTTCGCATCATACTGATTTTCCAATCCCTGGATCATCCCTTTCTGGAAAGTAGCATAATCCTCGGAAGTGGTATGTCTGTTGATGATCTTATTGTAATTCGCCATCGCGTCACCATAATTCTTATTAACGAAATACGAATCGGCTAACCGGATAGTGGCATCATCAATGGTTTTTTGATCTTTGTCGTTGCCTGCAAGGAATTTTTCGAAATAATTGGCCGCCTTGCTGTATTTTTCATCTTCAAAAGCTGCATAAGCTAAAGCATAGTTGGCAAAATTGTATACACCTGTCTTATCGGCATCCGGCATTTTCAGGAATTTCTCGAAAGTGCTAACTGCTTCTCCATACTTACGCAGTTCGTACATCGATTCTGCTTTCCAATAGGTGTTTAAAGCATAAATTTCATTGTCTTCCGGAAATTTGTCGGAGCGTAAAAACATGGATAAGGCATTTGGGAAAGCCCTTTCGTTGTAAAACTCCAATCCTCTGAAGTAAGTAACCTTTTGATAGGCTTCTTTAGCCTCCAGGTTTTTATCAGGAATAGGTTCTAAAATGTCTACAGCGGCCTGATAATTTTTAGTGGTTAATAAAACCTCGCCCAATAAAGTTTTTGCTTCGTTTATTTTACGCGATTTTGGAAACGTTTTTAAGAAACCCTGTGTAGCTTCCAGGGCTTGCTGGTGGAATTCTAATTCATAGCTTAATTTAGCGTAGTTTAACCAGGCTTCTTCCTGTATACTTTTATCGAAACTCAAGCGGGAAGCCCTGAAAAAGGCACTTTGTGCTTTCTGTTTGTTTCCCAGCTGGATAAAAGCCTTACCTAACGTATGCATACCGTTTTGCAGGTAAATATCATCGTTATTCAGTTTTTCTAAAACGGTAACCGCTTCTTTGTACTTTTTATTCTGGAACAAACTGTATCCATATTGATAAATAAAAAGGTTGTTTTTGGTTTCGCTCTTGTCTTTTGCATAATATTCTGCAAAATATTTTTCCGCATTTTTGAATTCAGATTTTGCAAAGTAAGATGCCGCAACCAGGCTCAGCATCTCTGGTTCAAACTGTTGTTTTGTTTTTTGAATGGCTGCCAGCGCATAGCTGATCACATCATCATAGCGCTCATCCAGGTAGTACATTGATGTGATATAATATGGATAACTCGCCTCATAGGTAGGTGAGCCCTTCAGCTTTTCGAAGTTGGCCAATGCCGTTTTATACTCTTTATTTAAGTAATTGATGTAGGCGAAGTAGTAAGTGGCACTTTCCTGAAAATCACCTTCTTCTTTTTTTACTTTTTCGAATAAAGGCTCTGCCTTATCGTAGTCTTTAAGTTCAAAATAGGCATAACCCTGCTTAAACTGGTATTCATTTCTTTGTTTGCCCGAAAGAGTAGAAGGGTCGGTTTTTTCGAACCACTCTAACGCTTTTTTATAGTTTTTTTGATTGAAATAAGTTTTTCCAACGTAGAAATAAGCCAGTTTGGTATTCGGATTTAACGGATAATCGCGGATGAATGCCTGAAACAGACTCTCGGCATCGGCATTGGTCAGTTCCAATGCACAAACAGCTGCATAAAACTTTGCGTTTTCCTTAAGTAACGACAGTTCGGCATTGCTTTCTGTCTGGGTAGAAGGTTTATAACGTTGCAGCTCAACGAGTTTAAATTGTTGCGCAGCTGCCGTATATTTTTCTTTGTCTAATAATTCTAAGCCCGTTTGATAGTTTTTGTTGAGGTTTTGCACCGCACTAACTTGCGCATAAGTGCTAAAACTTCCTGCTAAAATTAGCGGAATTAGTAAGTATTTTTTCTGCATCGGTTTCAAATATGGTTGGTACTAAATTAGAAATAGTATCAGAGCTTATCAACAGAAGTAATTAACATCTGTTAATAACACAAATTAACGACGGGATTCTTGGTTTGGTATTAAAGGGCGATCGAATGTGGAAAAGTTAGGTTCAATGGTCGTCAGTCCATTCGTCATTGATATCGCCACATCCGGTATTGGTTCAGTAGCCGATTGGCATTGGTTTATTATTCCCTCCATCAAATCTATGTAGAAATCGCGTGGATGGTTAATTGGTTAGTTGTTTAAATCGATTAATTGCAGGAAAAAATAGACTCCCGACTCAGGACTCCAAACTAACAACTCAAACTCCAAACTAATTATCCCTGACTGGCTAGCAGATACAACACGGCCATTCGGACGGCCACTCCATTCTCTACCTGTTCCAAAATAATCGATTGTTTACTGTCGGCCACATCACTAGTGATTTCCACACCTCTGTTTATCGGACCAGGGTGCATTACGATGATTTCTTTATCAAGGTTATCTAAGATCTGTTTATTTAAGCCATACATCATGGCATACTCTCTTAAAGATGGGAAATATTTTATATCCTGACGCTCCAGCTGAATACGCAACATGTTGGCCACATCACACCAGTTTAGTGCTTTAATCAGATTATGTTCAACTTTTACCCCAAGTTGATGGATATGTTTGGGGATTAAGGTGGTAGGGCCACAAACCATCACCTCTGCACCTAAGCGCTGCAGGCAAAGAATGTTGGATATCGCAACACGAGAGTGCAGAATATCCCCTACGATGACCACTTTTTTACCAGCCACATCGCCCAATTTCTGGCGGATGGAGAAGGCGTCGAGTAAGGCCTGGGTAGGGTGTTCATGCGCGCCATCTCCTGCATTTACAATCTGGGCTTTTACATGTTTACTTAAAAACTGGCCTGCCCCGGCATAAGGATGACGCATCACTACCATATCAACTTTCATGGATAAGATATTATTTACCGTATCGATGAGGGTTTCTCCTTTACTTACCGATGATGAGGAGGCTGCAAAATTAATCACATCAGCCGAAAGTCTTTTTTCAGCAAGTTCGAAAGAAAGTTTGGTGCGGGTAGAGTTTTCGAAAAAGATATTGGCAATCGTAATATCACGAAGTGAAGGAACCTTTTTGATCGGGCGGTTAATCACTTCCTTGAAATTATCTGCAGTTTCGAAAATCAATTCGATATCATTCCGGTTAATATCTTTAATGCCTAAAAGATGTCGGGTTGATAATTTTTCTGCTGCCATTTTTTATTTATTGTTTTTCTCTGTTTTATTATTTGGTTTTAATTGTCAGATAGCCCTTCCATGCCAAATATTCCTATTGTAAGGTATTTAGTCTCATTTTGGTAGGGGTGGTTCTGATATTAAAATCACTTTATCTTCACTTCCTTCGCTTGCCCAGGTTACTTTTACCTGTTGTGAGTTTAAGCTATCTACCTGATGGCCAATATAATCAGGTTCTATAGGTAAGTGCCTGCTAAACCTCCGGTCTATTAAAACCAAGAGCTCCACTTTTTCAGGGCGGCCATAAGCAAGCAGGGCGTCGAGCGCTGCCCTAATGGTTCTGCCTGTCCAAAGTACATCATCAATCAGGATTACTTTTTTGCCTTCAATAATGAAATCCATCGAGTTGCTGCTCGCGGTAACCAATCCGTCTTTTCGTCGGAAATCATCTCTAAAGAAAGTAATGTCAAGGTTTCCCTTTAAAATTTTCTTGTTTTTTAAGATCTGTTGAAGGTCCTGATGAATGCGGTCAGCCAAAAATATACCTCTTGGCTGGATGCCAATTAAAACGGTATTTGCGAAATCGTCGTGGTTTTCAATTAACTGATGGCAGAGCCTCTTAATTGTAATCTGAATTTTTTGTCCGTCAAGAAGTGTTTTCTTTTGCATTGAAGAAGGATTGGGCAAATATATAAAAATGTTTTAAGCTAAGAAAGTTGAACATTGATTGTTTTAACGATTCTGCGGCTAAAATGTTCGTTATCAAAAAGTAAAAGGAAAAAAATAATTTTATGTGGATGGAAATGGTAAATTACAAAAAGGATGAAGTTAGTCCGACAGTAGTAATTCGACTTAAGTTTTAAACTTTCTGCTTTTCGCTTAAATTTTGATCGGAGTTATGGCTGTTTTTGCATTTAAAACATTATTTTTATAGTCTATGATCCGGCAACCTGTAATCTTTTTTGATGGCGTTTGTAACTTGTGCAATTCATCTGTACAGTTTGTTATCGCGCATGATCAAAAGAACCAATTTAAATTTTCGGCGTTACAGGGTGATTATGCCAAAGAAATGCTGCCAAAATTTAATGCAGATCCGGAAAAGTTGAATACCATTCTATTGCTGGAGGATGAAAAGCTCTATACCAAATCATCAGCGGCACTGCGCGTGGCCCGAAAACTGAATGGATTAATTCCCTTGCTTTATACATTTATCATCGTTCCCAAATTCATTCGTGATTGGGTTTACGACAGGATAGCTAAAAACCGTTACAAGTGGTGGGGAAAGCAGGAGAGTTGTTGGGTGCCAACGCCCGAATTGAAAGATAGGTTTATTGCTTAATTTGATTGATTTTTTTTCTTTCCACGCGGTGACCACAGCCACAGCGATAACACAATCAGTGGGATACAGATGCTTAACGAAATGACGATAAGGATCGGGCGCTGTTTAACCATATCTGCTTCCTGAGAAAGGAAAACATATATTGCTTCTTTAATGGCAAACAGGGTAATGATGGTACAAAGGACAGCAAATAGTTTACGCATAATTTTGTTTTGAATGCAAAGATTGCATAAATTTTTAGAAACAGGAAAGATGCTGGCCTAAATCAGCATGACTGAACAGTCAACAAAAAAAGTCAGCCGGATTACTCCAGGCTGACTTGTGTTTACCAAATATACAAGACTTACTCGGCTGTTTTAACCGGAGTTAAATTTTCCAATTCTTCTTCAGAGAATAACCGGTAATGTATTTTGAAGGTTTTCTTCATTGGAGTTTCTAAAGAAAAACCACCTACGCCGAAACCATCGAGCACATCTAACGTAAAGTGCGAAAATTTCCAGTATTCAAAAAGATCCCTGTCTACCCAAAATTCGCAGCCTTCTACTTCACCCAAACAAACATCGCGCATCCGAAGGTAATAACCACCTTTTTCAAAACATTGCGGCTGTGTGCCTTCGCAACATCCGCCAGCCTGGTAAAACATGAGCTCACCATGCTTTTCTTTAAGTACCGCAATCAATTCTTTGGCTTTTTCTGTACTGTCTATTCGGGCTACCATGATGTTAATTTTAATAATGGATTTTCAGAAGCAAAGATTTTTTAAGGTTGGCGTTTCATGGTCAGGTAGCTGATAGCCGTGGTGCTTATCGCATGTCTTTTAATTTGCAAGCCATTGTAATAAACGGTAGGCTACGAACTAACAAACCATCAACTATGATCTTGTGTACAATTTAATAAACCATCAACTATGATCTAACTAAAAGAAACCCAATTTGTTTTTATCGTAAGAAATCAACATGTTTTTAGTCTGGCGATAATGACCCAACATCATTTTATGATTTTCCCTGCCTACACCTGATTGTTTGTAGCCACCAAAAGGAGCACCTGCTGGATAAGAATGATATTGATTTACCCAAACACGACCTGCCTGAATGGCTCTCGGTACCTGGTAAAGTTCATGGGCATCGCGTGTCCATACCCCTGCGCCTAAACCATATAAAGTATCGTTTGCAATCTCAATGGCTTCTTCAACGGTTTTAAAGGTCGTTACCGCCAACACCGGACCAAAAATCTCTTCCTGGAAAATCCGCATTTTATTATGGCCTTTAAAAATCGTTGGTTTTATATAATAGCCGCCACCTAGTTCGCCAGGTAGTTCATTTACCCCTCCACCAGTTAATACTTCTGCACCTTCTTCTTTACCTAATTTGATGTACTGCGCAATTTTTTCATATTGGATTTTCGAAGCCTGCGCCCCCATCATCACCGTTCTATCCAGCGGATTACCAATTTTTATTGCTTCGGTTCTTTCGATTACTTTTGCGATAAATTTTTCGTAAATATCTTCCTGAATTAATAAACGCGAGGGACAGGTGCAAATTTCGCCCTGATTTAAGGCAAACATCACCGCACCTTCCACTGCCTTATCTAGAAAAGCATCATCTTCTGCCATTACTGAGCTAAAAAAGATATTTGGCGATTTTCCACCAAGTTCAAGGGTAACAGGGATGATATTTTCAGTAGCATATTGCATCACCAATCTTCCGGTAGGGGTAGAACCTGTAAATGCTGCTTTTGAAATTTTAGGATTAGTTACCAATGCCCGGCCAAGTTCTGATCCGAAGCCGTTTACCACGTTAACCACACCCGGAGGCAGTAAATCACCGATTAATTCCATTAAAACCATAATCGAAACAGGTGTGCTTTCTGCAGGTTTTAATACCACACAGTTACCTGCCGCCAGCGCAGGGGCCAGTTTCCAGATACCCATTAACAAAGGGAAGTTCCAGGGAATAATTTGTGCCACTACGCCAATCGGCTCATGTACGATTAAGGAAACTGTATTTTGATCAAGTTCTGACAACGAACCCTCTTCTGCACGGATTACACCGGCAAAATACCTGAAATGGTCTATGCCAAGCGGTAAATCAGCAGCTAAAGTTTCCCTAACCGCTTTTCCATTGTCGATGGTTTCGACAGTGGCCAGGTATTCGAGGTTATCCTCCATCCTTTGTGCAATCTTATTTAAGATAATGCTTCTTTCGGTAGAAGAGGTTTTGCTCCAGGTTTTAAAAGCCTCATGCGCAGCATTAACGGCTAATTCTAAATCTTCTTTCGTAGAATGGGCCGCCTTGGTAAAAACCTGACCGTCAATCGGCGATATATTATCAAAATACGCACCTTTAACCGGTGCTACAAATTTTCCCCCTATATAGTTATCATAGTGGGATTTGAATGAAGGTTTCTCAATTAAATTTTCCATAATTATTATTGATAATTAAATTTTAAAAACCATTCTGAGCGGGTTTGATATAGGATTTTTAATGGTATGGCTCATCATGATTTTACGGTAATAAGATTTGGCTGATACAAACCTAATGGCAAATTGGGTGGTACAGATAGGATAATCGAATCAATTGATAGCATTATTGTTTCAGGTTTTGTAACCATTTTATAACCCGACCTGCTTTACGGGTCAGCCAGTGGAAATGATGGTATATTGCCGGATAACAGGGCTTTCATATGACCGTTTGAAAAGTTGGAAATCATTATATTTGATTATAGTAATAGTCTAACCAAATTATTTCGGTTTATGCAACATACATTAGATCATGTAAAACTCAGTACTACAGAAACCTTGCAGACACTGGTAGAGAACAGAACCTCTTATACCTTAGAGCGCTGTGAATTAAATGTTTTCGAAACTTATACCCAATCTTATAAGGTTCCCCTCACTTTTAACGATTTTGTTATTACAAGTATGCTGAGGGGTAAAAAAGTGATGCATCTGTTTGATAAAGAAGGATTTGATTATTTTCCTGGTCAAACCGTTATTGTTCCTCCATCGGTTACCATGGAGATTGATTTTCCGGAAGCCACTAATCAAAATCCTACGCAATGTATTGCCCTTGCTATTGACCAGGAACAGATCCAAAAAACGATTGCTTATTTAAACGAGTTTTTCCCAAAGGAGGTAAGTAACGAAAAATGGTTGCTGAACTATGATGAATACCATTTTTACAACAATGAAGAAATTGCCTACCTCATTAATAAAGTCATCCGGATTTGCGCCGAACGTAGCAAGGAAAAAGATGTGCTGGCCGACTTAACCTTAAAAGAATTGCTGGTGCGCATTATGCAGACTCAAAATCTTAAAACCGTCAGCGATGAAGGTTATAACATCAATCAAAATCCATTGGCCTTTGTACTGAACTATATTAAAACTAACCTGAACGAGAAGATCAGCATCAATAGCTTGAGCGATAAGGCCTGTATGAGCAAGGCCACGTTTTACCGCTTGTTTAAACGCGAGCTGGGCATTAGTCCCAATGATTTTATCCTGGCAGAGAAAATTAATAAAGCCAAGATCTTACTTACCCGGCCTGGTGCAAAAGTGGCTTCGATAAGTTATGAATTGGGTTTTAACGATGCCAATTATTTTATCAGGACATTTAAAAAGATCGTCGGCATCACACCTGGCACTTATCAGGTACAGTTAGCAAAACAGATCATCCACTAATTTTCCAGATACCTTTTAGAATAGGTAATTCCCATTAAATCGTATCGTTTAAACTGCGTTTTTAATCTTTTCTGAAAATCCGGATAATTGAGTTTGTCTTTTGGACTCCACAAAATTTCGCTCAGGGCATCTAACCTTGGGAAAAGCTGATATTGTACTTTAGCAGGAGTGGTGATGTATTCGGTCCATAAACAGCCCTGCGCACCCCAAATGTATTTTGCCTGTTCGGCATTTAATTCAGTAGGTATGGGTTCATAATTGTAAACATCAATCAGGGGCGAAAACTTATTTGCAGCCAGGCTATCTTCTTTTACGAACTGTCTGTGGTTAAAATACATGGTATTTTCTGGCGTCATGATGGCTTTATGGTTTTGCCTGGCCGACTCAATGCCTCCTTTCTCTCCCTGCCAGCTCATCACCACCGCATTTGGTGCCAGGCCTCCCTGTAAAATCTCGTTCCAGCCAATAATGGTTTTACCTTTGCTGTTTACAAATTTCTCCATCTTGCGGATAAAATAACTTTGCAGTTCACTCTCGGTTTTTAAGCCGTTGGCTTTCATGATCTGTTGAGAAACAGCTGATTGTTTCCACCATACTTTAGCAGCTTCATCACCGCCAATGTGGATATAAGGAGAGGGGAATAAATCCATCACCTCTGTTAGAACATTTTCTAAAAACTTAAAGGTAGTGTCAGAAGCCTGCAGTACATTGTTGTATTTGTTCATCATGCCCCAGGTTTCGGCTACGGTGTACTTTTTGTTGGGTTCGGTGCCTAATTCCGGATAGGCTGCCAGTAAAGCCATGCTGTGCGCAGGCATTTCAATTTCCGGGATAATAGTGATGTAACGTTTAGCCGCATAATCTACTACTTCTTTAATCTGTTCCTGGGTATAAAAACCACCATGGCGTATGCCGTCAGTTTTAATTACAGCATCTTTTGGTGTGATTTTAATTTCGTTGGGCAGTACCTGATATTTAATATTTTCGTTGCCTTTTCCTGGCCATAAGCCAATAATACTCCCATTGCGCCAGGCACCAATTTCGGTTAGTTTAGGATATTTTTTAATTTCAATCCGCCAGCCATGATCATCGGTTAAATGCCAGTGGAAATAATTCATTTTATGCAGTGCTAAATAATCAATGTACTGTTTTACAAAGGCAACATCAAAAAAATGACGGCTTACATCAAGGTGCATGCCGCGGTAGTCGAAGCGGGGATGATCTATAATTGAAACTGATTTTATACTTAATTTTTCTGCTTTTGAGGTAGGTGAAAGTTGTATTAATGTTTGTATACCGTAAAATACCCCGGGTTTTGAGGTGCCGATAATAGAAACTCCATCATCTAAAGTGTTTAGAAAATAAGCATCATCAAATTCACTGACACGTGTATTTAAAATTAAGCTAATGAAATTTTTAGTTGGGGTAACACTTGTTATGTTTAGCTTCAGATTATAATACTGTTGAATATAATTAATTAGAAAATTAGCTGAACTCAATAATGATGAATCAACTACAACAATTTGCGTTTTTGAATCTATTGTAAATGATTTTTTATTTGCTTCAACTTTAATATAAACTGGTTGCGGAATAATATTCACTTCCTGAGCAATAAGTTTGAAGGAAATAATCGTCAGAAACAAAAGGATAATTTTTCTCATGCCGAAAAGACTAGGTTAAGCTTTTCAAAAGTAGTGATAATAGGAGGGATGTACAGAATAAGTAGAGGAGAATGGATTATTTTGTTACATAAAAGTAATGACGTCCTTTCGAGCGAAGTGCAACGCAGTCGAGAAATCTGTCTCAATAGATCTCTCCGTTTCGCTGGGCTTCAGTCGAGATGACGTTTCGAGGGAACTTCGTCACTACTAAACGATTTATTAAGAAAATCCCCGAACTCCGTGTTTCCGTGGCTGCTATAGGTTGTAGGGTAAAAATAATCCTGTAAGGTTTTTGAAACCTTACAGGATGGGGCAAAAAAAAATCCCGATAACTTTCGCTATCGGGATTAATATATTCAGTTAAAAAGAACTAGCCTTTTTTAGCTTTGCTTTCTTCGCCTTCTAATTGCGATTTCAATTGAGCCAATACGTCTAAGTCTCCTAAAGTAGATTTCTCTACAGAATCTTTAACTTTTTTA
>Ga0182006_1000340_pt1 | contig 39894 bp, 30 predicted proteins | sample Sormic07211104_1_FD_123022 | JGI IMG/M metagenome (GOLD analysis project Ga0182006, IMG submission 123022) | Rhizosphere microbial communities from Sorghum bicolor, Mead, Nebraska, USA - 072115-104_1 MetaG | ecosystem: Host-associated > Plants > Roots > Rhizosphere | place: USA: Nebraska...
AGAATGAACTGAATATCACCTGGAGTCAGTTCCCGCTCTGCATCCCATCTCATGTAAAGAGTGAACATTCCGTTTCTTCCTTAATCCATGCAGTTTATAAGGATTCTCTCGTTGAAGCGGCGAAAAATCAATCGGTTTGATTTTTGTGGTCGATCTATTTTGGTTTTGCCGGGGGAACTGTCACCGCCTCTCCGGCACACTATTGCGGTTCAAACCGCCACGGTGTAAGTAAGACCTTGCCAAGGTCCGTTCATCGCTCAAAGCCGCCGTCACTTTCAATCACAAATCCCGCCGCTACTAACCACAACCAGCCTCAGAATAAAGATTTCCATCTAAACCCCCGTCCTGTTTGTTTTGTAATCAGGGAATGCCTACATAACCGACGCCATAAGCCCACTCCCCACATCCCCCGTTAACAGCCTGATATGCTAAAACCCCGCCGCTATATGGCACAAACTGAACAGGAATTTACCCTTCTCATGCCCTAACATACCGCCTTTGTGTATAACGGGTGGTATTAATGGCTGTACTCAGAACTTTTCTCTTCTTTCTTGGCGCGGCGGCGCTCAGCTCCATCGCCGTACTTTGCCTGTGGGGCGACATCTATCTTTTCGACTACGATATTCCTGAAATCTCCCTGACCGAAATTGTGCAGGAACTGGTATTAGCGGGCATCGTCGCCATTCATTTCCTGCTGGCGAAAAAGCATGAGTTGCTGCGCTACTGCAATATTCTGGTCGGCGGTTTCTTCCTGACCATGTTCATCCGCGAACTGGATGCGGCTTTTGATCTGATTTCTCACGGCAGCTGGGTCTGGTTTGCGCTGCTGGCGACGCTCTGCGCGGTCATTCTTCCGCTGAAACATTACCGCCAGACGCTGGCACAGCTGACAGAATACACCCGTTCGCCGTGGTACGGCGTGATGCTGAGCGGTCTGCTGGCGGTGCTGGTCTTCTCCCGGCTGTTTGGTATGCAGGCGATGTGGCATGCCATCCTCGCTGACGGCTACGTCCGCATAGTAAAAAACGCTGTGGAAGAGGGCAGCGAATCCTTCGGCTATATGCTCTGCCTCACCGCTTCCATCGGCTATTACTGCAATTTCCGCAGAATGGCGTCCCGCAACGCATCACTTGCTAACGCGGGCGTGTAAAAAATCAATAAAGCCTCTGACCCTCTCCGGCACGTGACGGGTATTCGGGTAGAGCGCATAAATGCCCTGGCGGGGAAAACGATGATCCGGCAGCACGGCGATCAGCGTTCCTGCTGTCAGCGCGTCCTGCACCAGCCATGACGGTAACAGCGCCACACCCGCGCCGCTCAGCGCAAAGGCCAGCAACGCCGCCGCGCTGTCAGCCATAATGGCGGGCGGCTGGCTCGCCGCAAACAGCAGCGTATCGCCATCGGGCTTCACGACCTGCCAGTTCAGCGGCGATGAAAGGCGGCTGTGGGCGATCCACGTCGCCCCGGCAAGCTGTTCGGGCGTCCTGATACCGCCATCGCGAAGCGTGCTCAGATAAGCAGGAGAGGCTACCGGGTAAATATCGAACTGGTCAATCAGCCTCGCGTGGTGGGTGGAATCCGCGAGTTGTCCGAGACGGATCGCCACATCAAAGCGTCCGGCAATCAGATCGTTGTTTTGCGAGGAGGCCACGTGCTGGATGCGCAACTGCGGGTGCAGCGCCGCAAAGTCTGCCAGCGCGGGCACCACCACGCGCGCGCCGTATTCCGGGGTGGTGGTGATGCGCAGTAAACCGCGCAGGCCGCCATGATCGCCGCGCACCTCGTCAAGCACCCGTTCGGCATCCTGTAGCAACTGCTGGCAGCGCTGGTAAAAGCGTTCGCCGGTATCGGTCATTGCCACATTGCGGGTGCTGCGGATGAGTAACGCCACGCCCAGTTCCTGCTCCAGCTGTTTGATATTAAAACTCACCACGGCTTTCGTCAGCCCCAGCGTCTGCGCGGCGCGGGTAAAACTTCCGGCCTCTGCCAACGCCACAAACATTTCCAGCCGCTGCATATTGATCATCGTGTGTGTCCTGCGGGTATGCTGATTGTCAAAATGATTTTGACAGTAAAACCACGGGAAAGGAATTTATCTGCCGCAGTGCGGCGCTTATAGTGCGCGCTCTGTTTGTTAATGCTGAGAAAAACATGACGTATCGTGCGCGTGTGGCCTGTGTGTATCTGCTGGGATTTTTTATCGATCTGGTGAACATGTTTATCGCCAGCGTGGCTTACCCCGAGATTGGCCGCCAGTTCGCCGCCAGCGTGAGTGAGCTGGCGTGGATCAGTAACGCCTATATTTTAGGGCTGACGCTGGTCATCCCGCTCAGCAGCTGGCTGGCGCGGCGCATCGGCGCGAAGCGGGTGTTTATGCTGTCGCTGGGGATTTTTATCGCGGGCACCTGCGGCGCGGGAAGCGCCACATCCATTTATTCGCTGATTGCCTGGCGCGGCGTGCAGGGGCTGGGCGGTGCGCTGTTGATCCCGGTCGGGCAGACGATGACCTACGCACTTTATCGCAGCCATGAACGGGCAAAACTGTCATCCGCCGTGATGCTGGTGGCGCTGCTGGCACCGGCGTTATCGCCCGCGCTCGGGGGACTTTTTGTGGAAAGCGGCCACTGGCGCGGAGTGTTTCTGGCGAGCCTGCCGCTGGCGCTGGTGGCGTTAATACTGGCAGGCTGCTGGCTTAAACCGGATGCACCGTCAGCGGCGAATGAGCGGCTGGATCTGCGCGGGTTAGTCAGTGGCGGCGTGGCGCTGATCCTGATCCTGACCGGCTTAACCTTTGCAGGCGAGCGGCTGTATCTGTGGCAGGGAGCGCTGTTGTTCGCGCTCGGGCTTGTGGTGATGGCCGATTATGTGCGGGATGCCCTGCGCAAACCCGCGCCGCTGCTTAACCTGCGGCTGATGAAAGATCCGCTGTTGCAGACCGCGATGCTGATTTATCAGTTCGTGCCCGGCATTTTTACCGGCGTCAGCATTGTCGCCATGCTTTATCTGCAAAACCTGTTAACGATGCCAGCCACGGTCACCGGCGGGATGATGCTGCCCTGGGCGCTGGCCTCTTTTGTAGCGATTACGTTGACGGGCAGACTGTTCAATCGCCTGGGGCCGCGCCCGCTGTTTATCACCGGTTGTCTGGTGCACGGCGCAGGGATCGGCCTGCTGGCGCTGACGGGCAGTGCGGCGGATCTACCGCTGTGCGTGCTGGCCTTCACCCTGATGGGCTTTGGCAGCAGTCTGTGCAGCAGCACGGCGCAAAGTGCGGCCTTTATTCAGATAGCCGACGCGGATCTGGCCGATGCCAGCGCCCTGTGGAATATTAATCGCCAGCTCAGTTTCTGCTGCGGTGTGACCGTCATCAGCCTGCTGTTCAGCGTACTGGCGGCAGGCGGGCTGCCGTTGATGCAGGCGTATCATCTGTGCTTTGCGATAGCGGCGGGAAGTGCGTTAATCCCTGTTCTGTGCTGTCTGCGGATCGCCAATCAGCATGTGGTTTTACAACTTAATCAGGAGCAACAATGAATCGTTATTTTCAGGAAGTACGGGATGCCCACGCGTTGATCCGCGACTGTCTGGGTGATGCACACACGCCGGATACGGTGTGCGACGCGTTATTAGCGCGCTTTTGCCCGGCGTTCTCGATGGTGACGCCGCGCGGTGCCATCATGGATTTTACCGCGGTCGATAATCTGTTCCGCACCCAGCGCGGTGTGCGGGCGGGGCTGACGATTGCCATTGAAGATCTGCAACTGATAGCGGAAAGCGACACCGGCGCTACCGTCACCTACAAAGAGCGGCAGATCATCCCGGATCAGGGCGAAACGCTGCGCTTTGCCACGGCGGTGTTTGAAACCGGCGCAGATGGCCGGGTGATGTGGCGACATCTGCACGAAACCTGGCTCTGATAATGACCCCGCCGGGAAGCTTATTGTTCCGGCGTGTTCTCATTCAGAAGTCGCGCGCGGCATACCGCGAGAATTTCATCCGCCAGTGGCGAGTCATCCGGGCAGGCGCGGGATAGCACCATGGCACCGACCAGATGCGCCAGCGTGTCGATCACATCGGCACGCTGCGTGCCGTCCGCGTCCTGCTCCTGACTCAGTTGCGCCAGTTGCTGTTCAAGTCCCGCCGCAAAGGCCGCTTTAATCGTCTCAGACTGGCGGGAGGTGTCCGCCCCCAGCGCCGACATCACGCAGCCTTTGCCCTTGTTATCCCGATGCTCTCGCGAGAGATAACGGGTAATAAATTGCTCCCGGTTTATCCCGGCGGAGTGGTCTGCCGAATGCGTAAAACCGCACTGCATGGCCTCTGCCATCAAATCCGCCTTCGAGGCAAAATGTTTGTAAAAGCCGCCGTGGGTTAACCCGGCCGCCGACATCAGCTCCGCCACGCCCACTCCGTCATAGCCCCGTTCACGAAACAACACCGACGCCGTTTCCACAATACGCCTGCGGTTTTCACGCACCTGCTCTTTAGACACTTTCATTGTTTCACCTTCAATGCAGGACCTTCATACCCTCAGTATACATTGATGATGACCATAATCAAAAACCGTTGACAGATTAGATTACGATCATCATCATTAATCCGTACTTCCACCCGGCACGCCGGAACCTGTTATTCATTCAAGAAGGGTATGTTATGACCACTCCATCTGTTCTTATTACCGGCGCATCCTCAGGTATCGGTGCCGTTTACGCTGAACGTTTCGCCCGTCGCGGCCACGATCTTGTGCTGGTAGCGCGCGACAAAACCCGACTGGATACGCTGGCCGCGCGCCTGCAACAGGAAACCGGGGTGAATGTGGATGTGCTCGCCGCCGATCTCACTCAGTCCGATGATGTTGCGCGTGTGGAAACGCGTCTGCGCGAGGATAATCGGATCGGCATTCTGGTTAACAATGCGGGCATTGCGCAGACCGGCAGGCTGGTGGATCAGGATCCGGCGTCCATTGAGCGCCTTATCGCGCTGAACGTGACAGCGGTTACCCGGCTGGCCAGCGCCGTCGCCCCACGATTTGTTCAGGCAGGAGAGGGCGCTATCGTCAACATCAGCTCCGTGGTCGGCCTGGCGCCGGAATTTGCCATGTCAGTGTATGGCGCCACCAAAGCCTTTGTGCTGTTCCTGTCGCAGGGATTGCAGGTCGAACTGGCCCCCAGCGGCGTGTATGTACAGGCGGTGCTGCCAGCCGGGACGTACACCGAAATCTGGGCGCGCGCCGGGATCGACATTACCCACTCGACACAATTTATGGACGTGGGCGAGCTGGTGGATGCCGCGCTGGTCGGCTTTGATCGTCGTGAACCAGTGACCATTCCGCCGTTACGGAACGCCGAACACTGGCAGGCGCTTGATGCGAACCGCCAGGCACTGATCGCTGACATCAATCAGGCCGAAGCCGCCGCGCGCTACCGTGCCTGAAACATAACTGAGGCACCACTTTTTACATGCGGCTGATACACTGTTGGTTAATTAACCAGAACAGGAGAGCACATGATGTCCGATCGTCCTGCAATTGCCCTGCTTGGTCCGGGCGCTATTGGCACCACTATCGCGGCGACGCTGCATGAGGCGGGCCGCACGCCGCTGCTGTGCGGGCGCACCGCGCATCCGCAGTTAACGCTGCGTGATGACGACGGCGAAGTGGTGGTGCCAGGTCCGGTACTCAACGATCCGGCGGCGGTCAGCCAGCCGGTCGATCTGCTGTTTGTGGCGGTGAAAACTACCCAGGACGCCGACAGCGCCCGGTGGCTGGCGCAGCTGTGCGATGAAAATACCGTGGTGTGCGCGCTGCAAAACGGCGTTGAGCAGCAAAATCAGCTGGCCCCTTATGTGAAGGGCGCAACCGTGGTGCCCTCGGTGGTGTGGTTTCCGGCCCAGCGGGAAGCGGATGCGTCCGTCTGGTTGCGGGCTAAACCGCGTCTGACCCTGCCGGACGTGCCTGCGGCCAGGCGCATTGCCGATGCCCTGAGCGGCACCCGCTGCGCGGTGGAGCTGTCCGGGGATTTTCTTTCCATTGCCTGGCGCAAGCTGTTGCAGAACGCCGCGGCGGGGCTGATGGTGCTTGCAAATCGTCGTGCCGGAATGTTCAGACGCGACGATATTTCCGCGCTGACGCTGGCTTATCTGCATGAATGTCTGACGGTGGCGCGGGCGCAGGGGGCGGTGCTCGGCGATGACGTCCCGCAGGAGATCCTCGCGGGCTTTCAGCGTTCCCCTGCCGATCTGGGCACCTCCATTCTGGCCGACCGCCAGGCCAACCGTCCGCTGGAGTGGGACATCCGCAACGGCGTGATCCAGCGTTACGGCAGGGCGAAGGGCATTCCAACGCCGGTCAGCGATGTGCTGGTGCCGCTGCTGGCTGCGGGTAGCGAAGGGCCTGGCTGAAAAGAGCCTTAGCAGCGGTCGCTGCTCGTTAGTCCTTAAACACCGCCTGTAATGCCAGGTGCTGGATCAGCATAATGGTTTTGGCATCCTGGATCACGCCGCTGCGAATGGCGGCGAGGGCTTTTTCGAACGGCCACTCCAGCACCTGAATATCTTCCCCTTCGTCCGCCAGCCCGCCGCCCGTGCCGCTGCGATCGTCATCAGTATACTCAGCGATGAAAAAGTAGAGTTTTTCCGTGACCGAGCCGGGGCTCATATAGGCTTCAAACACTTTTTCAACGGCGGTGACGTGAAAGCCGGTTTCTTCTTCGGCTTCGGCAATAATGCGTGTTTCCGGCGAGGCGTCATCCAGTAAACCCGCCGCCGCCTCAATCAGCAAACCCTCATGACCATTGATGTACACCGGCAGGCGAAACTGCCGCGTCAGTACCACCGTTCCTTTGGCTTTGTTATACAGCAGAATGGCCGCGCCATTACCGCGGTCGTAGGCTTCGCGGCTTTGCGTCTGCCAGACGCCATCGCTGCGCTGTAACTCGAAGGTGTATTTTTTCAGGATGTACCAGTTATCGGACAGCAGTTCTTCACGGAGGTTACGGATGTTTGTACGTGGCGCTGACATGGGATTTCCTTTTTAAACAGTGACAGGAAATACGCTATCATGCATAATCGTGCATAATCAAGATCATTCGTGAAAGGTGAAACCATGCTGTCAGGTCAACGCAAGCAGCTGATCCTCAATATACTGGCGCGCGATAAACAGGTGTTATCCCGTGATTTAAGTCAGCGGTTTAACATCTCAGAAGACTCTATTCGCCGCGATTTACGCGAGATGGCGGCAGAAGGGTTACTGCAACGGGTACACGGCGGGGCGCTGGCGGTATCGGCAGCGACAGGCTCGCTGGAAACGCGAAAAAGCGTGCAGATTGCCTCAAAAAAAGCGATTGCCCGCAAAGCGGTCACGCTGATCCAGCCGGGGAATATCGTCATTCTGGATGGCGGCACTACCTCGGAAGAGATGGTTAAACTGCTGCCGCCGGATCTGGCGTTTACCGTGGTCACGCACAGCCCGACCATAGCCGCTGCGCTGATTACTCTGCCGCGGGTTGAGGTTATTGTTCTCGGCGGTCAGCTGTATAAACATTCGATGGTTACGGTCGGCGCGGCCATGATGGAATCTCTGCGCCGTATCAACGCGGATCTGTTTTTTATGGGCGTCACCGGCGTGCACGAACGTGCCGGTTTCACGACCGGCAATTACGAAGAGGCCTGCGTCAAACGCGCGCTGTCAGAACGGGCGGCGGAAACCGTGGTGCTGGCGTCGCCGGAGAAAATCAACTCGGCGTCGGCGTTTGCCATAGGCGATCTGAGCCTCGCCAGTACGCTGGTCATTGATGGGGAGCTGGACGAGAAAATGCGCACTATCATGACCCGCCACGCTATCAGTGTGCTGTGAGCCGAAAACCAACCGGGGGAAATATGCTGTCTGATGAGGGTTATCTGAAAACACTGCCGCACGTCAGCCTGCAACCGGCGTTTGAGCAGGTGGTGGGGGAGGTGGTAAACGGCCTCAGGCACGCGCTGGGAAACATCCTGCACAGCATTTACTTGTACGGTAGCGTGGCGCGCGGTAATGCGGTGACGGGCGTATCCGATCTTGATGTGTGCGTGATCTTTACGCGCCCGCTGCGCGTGGAAGAAAGCGAGATCATCGCCCGGCTGTGTCAGGATCTGGCTGCACATCACCCTTGCGTGAGCAAAATAGATATTGATCCCGGCGTGCTTGCCGGGGTACTGGATCCTGAGAATCTCTACAGCTGGGGATACTGGCTGAAGCATCATTGCCGGTGCGTGTACGGGGAGGATCTGAGCGACCGGTTTGCGCGCTTTCGCCCGTCGAAAGCGATAGCCGTTGCGGTGAACGGCGATGTGATGGCAGTGCTGAACGACATTATCAGCAGGATCCAGGCCGCCAGTGACCGTCAGGAACGCCTGATGCTGCAACGTGCCGCCGCCCGAAAACTCATCCGCGCGACGAATCTGCTCAGATCGGCGTGCGATACTGACTGGCCCGATACGCTGGAGGATTATGTGGCGCGGGTTGTCCGCCGCTACCCGCAACAGGCGACGGCGCTGGATTATTTTTTGCGTGAAAGCCAGCACCCCGATGATGACGCTGACCATTTTATCGCACAGCTGCGCGCTTTTATGGCGTGGCTGAACCGCACGTATCAGCCATAATTATTTACGACTAAACGGCGAGGGATAACCGCCGGATAAGGCATAAGAATGTTATGATCCGCGTCGCTGACAGCACCTGATAAAGACGAAAACCCCTGAGGGCCAGATATGAGCAATGAAGTACCCATCAAATATTATGACATCGCCGACGAGTACGCGACGGAAACCGAAACGCCGGTAAGCGAAACCGAACGCGACGCCGTGGCACGTTATTTTGAGATGCTGATCACCCGCTTAATGAATGGCGAAGAGATCAGCGAAGAAGCGCAGCAGGAGATGGCCGTCCAGGCGGGTATCAATGAAAAGCGGATTGATGAGATCGCCAATTTCCTTAATCAGTGGGGCAACGAGTAAACCCCGCACGGATCGTCAGACAGCAAAAAGCCCGCTTTAAAAGCGGGCTTTTCTTTGTATGGCTCCTCTGACTGGGATCGCCTTTGCCATTAACTGGCTGATTGGTAAGCTAAAGTAAAATTTCTGGGTTGTCAAGACCACCAGAATGACCACCATTTTTTGTCTAACTTTTCCTTCTTGTAATCAAGTCGGGTAATATAGCTATCACACTTATATATGGAGCAAGTGAGCGAGCTATGCCTGGTGTCTTTCAAATAGATCAAACAATTATAAAATCACTTGATGACAAAATAGCTCGTGAATTGATAGCAAGGCTGTGTCGTGCTGAGCTCCGAAAGCAATCACTTCCTGATTCCTGTGTTACTTGGGGTGGTGATCAACGGGCCAAAGATGGTGGAGTTGATGTCAGGGTTGATTGTGCGACCGCGTTAATTTCTCCTAATTTTATCAAAGCAAGTCAGACCATATTTCAGGTTAAAGCTGAAAAGTTTCCTCCAGCAAAAATTACGAAAGAAATGGCGCCTCGTGGAGATATTCGCGCTATTTTTCATGAAATTAGTCAGGCTTCAGGTGCTTATATCATTGTCTCAACGAAAGATGATATTTCGGATGAAGGATTACGAACGCGTAGGAAGGCAATTCAGGAATGTTTAGCACAGCATGGATTGAGTTCATCTGTTACGTTTGATTTTTATGATAGCCGCCGAATCGCTGATTGGGTTGAAGAACATCCGTCAGTTATGACATGGCTGCGATACTGTATCAATCAACCGTTGCGTGGATGGCGTCCTTATGGGCCGTGGGCGTATGACGAAGAAAACGTTGAATCTGAATATTTGCTTGATGATAGAACCCGCATATTTATGCCTGATAAAGATGAAGGTAGTAATGTTTCTGAAGCGATTTCGACATTACGTAGTCAATTAAGCAGATACGAAACAGCCTCAATTCGAATCGTCGGATTATCGGGAGTGGGAAAAACAAGGCTTGTTCAGGCACTTTTTGATGCAAGGGTATGTCCGGATGTGATTTGTCCCCATGCAGATCATGTTGTTTATACCGATATAGGTGATGAGCCAGACCCTGCACCACAAATTTTTTTGGAACAATTAGTGAGTATCGATTCTAGTACCATTGTTATCGTAGATAACTGCGGTATTGCGACACATAATAAGCTGACTAGTTATCTTAAAAATAAAACAGTCAATATCAAACTCATTACAATTGAATACGATATTCAGGACGATATACCTGAAAAAACATCATGCTATCGGCTGGAAGGCACTACTTCTGAAGTTATTATTCAACTTTTGAAGAAAAAATTTTCTCAGCTTTCAACTAATGACATAGCACGGATTGCCGAGTTTTCTGATGGTAATGCTCGTGTTGCTTTTGCTTTGGCATCTACTGTTGAATCTGGAAATGACTTATCTCAGCTACGGGAAAGAGAGTTATTCGAAAGACTTTTTCGGCAAAAAAATGACCATGATGATAGTTTACTGAGATGTGCTGAAGCCGCCAGTATTTTGTATTCGTTTGATGGAGAAGATTTATCAAATAACGGAGAACTGGCTAAGTTGGCAGAACTGGCTGAAGTAAGTCCGTTAACGTTTTCAAGACACATGGTTGAGCTCAAACGTAGAGGTTTATTACAATCGCGGGCGGAATGGCGAGCGCTTTTACCTCATGCCGTGGCGAATAGATTGGTAGTGCGGGTTTTGGAAACAGTTCCTGTTGAACATTTGATTCAGGTATTCATAAAACAGGGCAGTAAGCGTATTGCACGATCATTTACCAGACGGCTTTCATTTCTGCATAATTGTCAGGAAGCAGTGAAAATCGCCGAAAAGATGATGTCAGCTTCTGGCTATCTTGGCGATTATTCAAAACTCGGGTCTTATGAAGAACAGATGGTTGCAAATTTGGCTCCAGTGAATCCGTCTGTCACCCTTGATGCAATTTCCCGGCTGTGTGATGAGTCAACTTCAGAGACTCATGGGAACAGTTCCAGAGAATATTTTGCACGTTTGGCCAAGTCTATTGCGTATGAAAGCCAATATTTTAATGATGCTGTTTTGATACTAAAAAAGCTTTATCTCTCTGAGTTAAACGAGAAAAAAAAGAACGAAATAAGAAAAATAATATCATCACTATTTTATTGTTATTTATCAGGAACAGAAGTTGGACCGCTTGAACGTCTAGGTGTTGTGAATACTTTTCTGAGTAGTACCAATAAAGATGAGTATGAGCTGGGTATCGATTTGTTGATCTCCGGTCTAAAAACGCAAGGTTTTAATTTACATTACAGTTTTAGTTTTGGCGCCAGAAGACGAGATTACGGTTGGTCCCCTAGGTCTGAAAAGGATTTTGAATTATGGTTTTGTACTTGGTTTGAACGGGCGCTCTCAATTGGCGAGCAAATTTCTGTTGACGGAAAAAGAGTTAGAGAGGAGATCAGCAAATCTTTGCGTGTTGTATGGGGTGTATCCAAAATTGAAACTATGCTAATCCATCTGGCAGAAAAATTTCGAATAATTGACGGTTGGCCGGAAGCGTGGCTGCTTTCAAAAGTGTTATTAAAAAATGGGAAGAAAACATGGTCTGATGAATCGTTAGAAAATCTGAAAAAATTCGAGATGATTCTCAGGCCTGATGACCTTATATCTGGAGTCAGAGCCAGAATTACCGCTAGAGGGGGGATGGTCGAACACCTTGAAGAGGGAATGAACAACCTTTCCTATGAAGAAAAACGAATTTTATGTACCAAGAACACAGAGCTTTTAGGTTTAAGGTTAGCTGAGGATAAGGCTATCTTAAAACAGCTACTGCCCGAATTATGCGAACATAATAAAAGCGGTTTATATGAGTTAGGGCTAGGAGTTGGAAAGTCTGGTTGTGATGTTGACTGGATATTACAGGAAATAAGAGTTTATTTAGCCAATGACAATGATGGGCAAGTTAACTTAAGTCTATTAAAAGGGATTATTAATAACTGGAAACTTCGGGCTATGTTTGAAGTTGAGGAATTTCTAGACCGGGCTGTCTATGATTCAGTATGGAACAAACGATTTGTTGAAATTCAAGGGGTAACATTTCTTAATGCAAACGCATTTAAGCGTTTAGTCAATGTATTAGAATTAGGTGAGTGTCCATCTTACCAATTTTCATACCTTGCAAATGGAGGGGCTACTAATTATTTCACTGTGGCACAAATTGAGATAATAGTTCGTAAGTTATGTTTAAAGCAAGACAATGCTGGCATTATTTCAGCTTTAAATATTTTATTTATTATGGTTCATAATGCAAAAAACCATGACCAAAAATATAAGCTTGAACTGGTCATATCCATAGGTAATATTTTATCGTGCATGGACTGGGGGAAAGTTGACCGGGATGACCCCCTGATGTCTCATGACGTTTGTGAAATGCTCCATTTTTTCTTAACTGATAAAAATTCAGAAAGTTTTATTGCTGATATATTGAATAAAATGATGGCCACTATATCAGGCTGCTGGTATCGTTTTGATGAAACACTAAAAAGCGCAATAAGAATGTTCTTTAAATATTACCCAGTATTGTCATTAGATATAATATGTAAACCTGATGAAGATGGAAAATATGGCATTGCAAGCGAACTCACTTCAGCATCTATGATAGAAAGAGAACAAGGTGGGGCTCTGGAGTCAGTCTCGGCTGAAATTCTTATTGAATGGTGCAATAAAGATAAATATCCTGAATCCCGTCTGGAATTTGTTGCTGATGGATGTAAGTTAATCGAATCACTCAAAGATGGCGATAGCTATATTTCTGATACAGCCATTAAGATCCTGAAATTTTCTTCAAATAAATCCAAAATAATGTCGTGCTTTATTGGGCGTTTTTTCCCCGGTTCATGGTCTGGGTCATTAGCAAATATTTTGGAGTCATACTTGCCATTACTTGACGATTTTATCATTGCAGATGATGAAATCACCAACTCCGCAGTTGAAGAAGCTAAAACGAAAGTAATGACATGGATAGCTTCAGAAAGGCGTAGTGAGAACGAGAGAAACAACAGCCAGAATCTTAGCTTTGAATAATAGAGAGCGCATATTATTTACCACAGGGCAACTTTTCTTGTTCTGTCGGTGACCAGCATAAGTTGAGGTAGTGACATGTCTGACAGCAGACTCTTTCATCAATTTGTAAAAGATGACATTTCCTGTTTCTACGATCGTAAACAACTTGATGAGCGCAATGATGTATCTCCTTATCGGTAAAAATAACTTTAGGATTAGTAGAACGAATACTAATAGCGGAAATCCCAATGGCACAATTCTCAGAATGGCATTGTTCCCATGAATGAAAACGGCATGAATCTATCAATGGAGTATTACGAAGATAATGATTTTTGGTCCCTGTAACTACCAGCCATTCAGTATGATAGTTTTTTATGTTTTTGACCATCAAAGGTAAATTGTTTGTAGTAGAAAGTGCTGATGGAAAGCCCGGAAAATCTTCGATAGAGGAAACCGTTAGCCTGCGGCCTAACTCTTCTTCACAGGTAGCATGAAGCTCCTGAAAGCAAGCTGTAATAGAATCTAAATGCGTCGTGAGATCACCAGCATCTGTAGCGCTATTTTGGGTGTATTCGAGAGTGTAATGCTCCCATTTTTTCGCTACAACAGCTAAAACGCCATCATGGCGTTGCAGAATGAGTACCGGATAAATTAATACTTGTGGTTTTACTCTAAAAAAATGGCTGCCTGTTTCTTCATAATGAACGTGTAAGGCATAAAATGCGGAGTTCAATAAATCAATATCAACATATTCTTTTACTTGCGCAGGACGCAAAGGAAACGGAATTTCTTGTGCCAGCACTGAACAATGCAAAAGATTAAATAAAGCATCGACATCGCTTTTGTAGGTTTCCAGCTTGAAAATTTTAATATCGCTTGTACTTACCCTGCCATCAACAAACGTTAGAACAGGGTTTGTAAATACCACCGTCCATTGCCCACTGGAGAGAACAGCGCAAGGGGTGTTATGCTCGTTTTCCTTTTTCATGGTACACACGTAACCCATGATCTGTTTCAGATAGTCATGCCATTGTTTTGTAACAGGTGATTCATCTTCAGGCTTATCATCCAGAATATGGCGGATTGCGGCGGCAATAAGATCATCGTCCGTGGCTCTGGTTTCGGGATTACGGGCGGAAACAAAAGGTTTATCCCAGGCTTTTGCTTCAAAAATCATTAAAGGTGCTTTTGTTTCTTCCTTTAAGCCAAGGTAATCCATAAAGCGCGTCGTTTCGGCCTTTATTCTGGCTTCTTCCGCCACATTACCTTTTGCACCCAGACGCCAACCCAGAATTGTCAATAGACGATCGAAGAACAGGATGCGCGTATGATGTTCAAGCAGCGTTTTCTTGCTCTCTTTCGAATAGGGATCAAGATCCTCATTTTGAAGAGATTGTGCCATATCCTCAATTAATGTGGATATATCGCCACGAAACTGATTACGCAATTGATGTTCGTTCACTGAATCAATTCCGGCAGCCGGTAAAGCAGGCGTCTGGCTGCGGGCCAACCGGCTGCCAGAAAAATATCCAGACTCTCTATCAAACGAGCTCGTCTGTTTTCATCCTCAAAGATGGTTTTATAATCGGCAAGAAACACGCCCATCATTTTTACCAACTGTTCCATTCCCAGCGTTTCGTTCTGGAAACCGGATTTTTCAGCATGACTTAACGCATGAGCCATCAGGTCGAAACACTTGGCAGGGTCGACAGGAACAAGGGTTTCAAGCAACTCCAGAAGATAATAAACAGTATGTGGCGAGCTGCAATCACCAATACGGCGCATGTGCAATTCAGTTTCGTTCAGAAATTGCTTAAGTTTTTCATATTCTGATGATGCAATGCCAGAATTATGCTTCTCTTCACAAACGAAACGAAGTTGTAGACATGCCCTGTCTATAATCGCAAAACAGTGTTTTACGTTTTCCCTTTCGGCCTCTGTCAGATCTGTATTGGTGGAGTATTGTTCCAGTTTTTTACCAGCAGCATCAATAATGCTATAGGCCATATCCAGCGCCCGATGCCTGATTTCTGCATCCTTCGGTTTACTTTGTCCGGCAAGGCCAAGAACAAATCCTTCCCTTAATGTAAACAAGACTTGATTAAGCTCATCATGATAAACGGTGGGATCGTTAATCCAGCCTTGGAGAATATGGTGCGATTCTCTGACTTCATGGACTCCCCAGAGAATTGCCAAATCGCCGCTGACCATAGTGCGAATACACTTCTGGCGTTCAGGTTGGTCATTAAAACGCCCCAATAGCTTCTGAATAAGGCAGAAAGAACGGGTTGGCTCGGTATGTAACAGATTTCTTATTCCATCCCCAACCGTATGCTCTATTACGCCGGTATTGGTTTCCTGCTCCAGCCGTTCACTCAGGTAACGCCATACGCTATCCCGATCGATATTCCACAACCGTAGCAGGCGTACTGATGCCTGTAGCCGAACGGCTGGATGAGGATCAACCAACATTCTTTCAATATCTGGTTTCAGGCGCTCGTACAGATCGGGGCGTAATGGAACAACATCAAGAATAATCTGTGCAGCATCAATCCTCGGTGCAGGAGAGCCCCAGCTAACACTATCCTCAAAGTTTTTTTCTGTATCTTCATTCAGGATCGGAGCCGTTGCACAGGAAGCGAGATGAACTAAATCTAAAAAATGAGATGTCAGTTTATCAGCCCGATCGTCGTCTAGCGGAGGCAGCAATTTCTGTTCAACAGCAGCAGCGCAGGCCCGGACAATGACATCCTCAGCGGTTGTACGCACATAAGTATGGGCGTGTTCCAGACTAAGTTGTTTATGTAGCGGTTCGAGAATGCTAAAAACATTCTCCAGCGATAATTCGGATGAAAGCGTCTTATTCGTTGTTAAACCCAACTCAGTTTTAGCGGTTTTGACTGCGTTGATAAGAGTGATGTTGTCTGGTTCGGTTCGATCCAGACCATCGATAAAATCGTAAGGTATATCGGTGCTGACTGTCACCGGGGGAATGTTGAAAAGCCTCTTGTTACCAGATGTTTCACCATCCTTTGGGGTGTTATTCAGGAAATTTTTGGCTAGTACAGTCTTAAGATTCTCTGAGCCGATGGTACTGAACAGTCGGTGCAACAAACTGTTTTTTGCTCTCTCTGGGTAAAAATATTCTGAGAAGTCATACTGAAAGGCGGAATTCTCCAGTTCTTGCCGCTCATGCTCTGAACGACGCGTAATTCCCATAGCCACCAGATCGATAGCGTCTTTACAGGTATCTTCATTTTGGATAAACGCTTCTTGTGCAGCAGCAGGCCAGAGAAAATCAATTAAACTATCGTTGCGCTCATTTGCAGCCAGAAAGAGTCTGGCCCAGAATATTGCAAGCGAAGCTTTTTCACAGATAAGTCTTGCGAGAACGAGCGCGTCGGGTTCAGGTGCACTTTGTAGGCGCTCAAATAATTTTTTAACCAGTACTTCTCCGTCATGAGCATGTTTACCATCAGGATCATGCGCCCAGATGTGGCTGCGATCGGCCTTAAGGTAAATATCATGCCCCGGAACGGACACATGCATCACAGGCGTATCTAAGGGATGACGTCGGGCAACATACCCATTTATTGCGCTCACTGCGGCATCAACAGCCAGACTAGGATATTGCTCGAGAAAACGGGAGAAATATTTTTCGAGTGCATAACGAGCCGATTGATAATCTTGTCGGGCATTTGACCTCAGAGGCAGAATTCGGCTGTTTCCCAGCGTTGTTTCCCGTTCTTCTGTGACATCGTGGCTATATACAAATTCGAATACGTTAACTACAAACTCAGGCGCACAATCTCCGATTTTCTTGATGTTGTAACAGAGTACGGGGATCTCTTCTGAACCAAAACGTTGAAGACGTTCGGAAGAAATAAGCTGCTCCAGTAAATGGCAGGATGCCTGCACATCGGTATTGATAGTATCTGTAACGAGAAGAATAGCGCTTCTGACAAAATAATCTGGCTCACTCAGCGCAAGGGCGTAGGAAAGCACAGCGCGACTGGCTGTCCCCAGCATATTGCATAAGGGTTTCTCGGTAACTCGCTTGATAAGCGGGTACAACAGAAAACGTAATGTTTCTGCGACCTTATGTACCTGAGGCGTCAGCGCTGCAACCAGATGTACCCACGGAAGAGCTACAACCTCTTTTTCATCTTCAAAACGTATTGCCAGCGCCCCGCAGATATGACTGAGCGTGGTTATCATCTTCTCATCACCGGCAGCCACGCGTTCAGCAAGCCAGAGCAGGTCATGTTGAGCAGTTGGATACTCTGCCGCAATCCGGCCCGCCGAACTACGAATGATAGGATCGCCATCTTTGTCATTGACCAGATAACTCACTGCCTGCCAGAAACGGTAATGGTTATTGTCATAACTCCAGATTTCCTGAAGTACAAAACCGAGCGCCGGGGATAGCATTAGCCCCTGTGCTTGTTGTTTGTGGAAACGTAATGTCCCTGCAATTAGCGTATCTGGATCGAATGATGTCTGGGCCGCAGCGTAGTCAAATAAAAGGTGATGGCGAAACTGTATCCGACGGTCATTTTGTTCCCGGATCAACACCCCTTCGCGGCAGAGTGTATCGATCATGTCTGCATCCGTGTTCGCAAGCAGGCATGAAACACTGAGTGAACGCGCATTAATCATGGCATCAACTAATGTTTTTATATTTTGTGTGGCCTTAAGTCCATGAGCCTCAACGCGACGTTGCCAGTACAGTTTTAATAGTTCTGACTGAGACGAAATATCCGTCAACCTGACACCCGTCTCTTGGGAAACCAGTTCTGCCAGTAGTCTGGTATTAAACGGGACTTTCGCTAGATCCCGCAGTTTTTTAGAGGCGCCCTCAAGGGCCGTAGCCAGAGATGGAGATTTTTCAAGTAGTTGGCGAAATTCATCATCTGACCAAAGTGGGATAACGATGTGGCGAACTGAAGAGAACAGAGTATCAGCACGTTTAGCAACAGGAGGGGTACCTTTAAACAAATCACGAAGTTTTACCCCCATGCGCAGATCAAAGCTGCGTATTGAAGCAACCACTCGCCATCTGCCATCCCAAGCTAACACTTGCTCAATGAGGGGGCGAAAAACGGCCTCTCCCTTACCACCTCTGGTGGCATCCAGCGCATCTATAATCAGCCAGCCCTGAGATGGACCATCCCACGCCTCAAGCACGTCGGTCAAACTATGTTCAAGCCTGAGTTCATGGGTTAGGTGTCCGAGTGATTCAACGGAATAGCGATCAACGGCCAGTTCCAGTACATCATCTCCCCGTTCGCGCAGGCTGCGGGCCAGTGCATTCAGCACTCCGCTTTTACCCGCTCCGGGTTCACCAATAATTAATAGCGAACCAGACTGTACGGCTTGCTCAACTTCATTCTGACACTCCCTGCGGAGGGTAACTGGCTGGCCTGACAGACTTTCAATGGCCTCATATCGATTAAGGGAAGCAGAAATCTCCTGGGAATGCTGTTGAAGTCGGGCAATATCATCCTTGTAGCGAGGAGGTGCTGCGAGTTCGATCCCTTTCCCTGCTAGCTCGTTGCGAAAGATTGACAGATCGCCGCCATCGCGGCTGGACATCATTTTTCCGCAAATTTCGGTAAGAACACTCAATGCTGCCGTTGCCTGTGTGCCTTTAGCAAGGTTCTGAGTAAGCTGTAAATATGCGAGTGAAGCCATGTTTTCAACATCAACCACCAAAACAACAACCAGGCGGCAAAGTTCAGATACAAGGTGAGGCGGTAGGGGCGCGGAGGTTATGCTATTCCAGGCTGTGGAAATACAGCGTTCAAAAACGCTAAACGCCTGTACCTGCTTTTGATTCATCGCTCCGCTGCCGTGCTGAGAAAAAAGAGACAAGGCAGCAGGAAGAACGTCGCGAATTGAAGCCGAAGCTTTGGTACTGACGGCTAAAACCAGACGGTCTTTATCCGGATCGAGAGGTCGATTCCACTTCAGAGAACCATTGCCATCCCGGCAGGTTAGCCATTGTCGGACAAACTGTTCCACAGTCCGATAAAAAGGGTTTCTTTCATCATCTGAAAGCGGCAGCGTTGTTTTCGCCTGTATGGCAATGAAGCCACCTGCGGATGTAGCCACCAGTATATCGTCAACGGGCGCTTCGGTTTCAAAGCGCAACCAGACGGGAGACGCCTCGCCCAGTCCTAATCGTGCATCCAGTCTGCTACCAGACAAGATCTGCGCGGCAAAGTGAGCCCCCAACTGCTGCTGAAATAAAATACCACTACTGGTTGCTGCTCCACCGCCATTTGCGGGACCGTTCAGATTGATGTCAGACAAGTTTCACCTTCATATAATGAATGCTGTGCTTTAGCACTATTCTACCTGTTCTTAGGGCTTATTTTACGGATGGTTTATTAGTAAAACAAAGCGATAAAAAACTCTGAGAAGGATAGTTAGCATCGTTTGCTACCCTAATCCAGAAAACCAGCCGTTGCTGAAAGCCTAATCGAGCAACACGAAACCATGGCAGAGTGTCTATGGATAAAGCGTATTGGCAAGATAGTTTATAACCGCCTCTGACAGCGCCGCAAAAAACGGCCTTCTGACACCTTATCCACAAAGGGACGCAGCAACATTGCAACCTTCAGCGCTTCCACTTCGTTGATATGGCAGTCGCCATCGCGAAAGAGCGCCATCATGCCGCGAAACAGATAGTCATACAGTGACGCATTTTTTTCATGAACCGTACTTTCCGACTGATACTTTTGCAATGTTGTTACCACGGACTCATGCTCTTCCTGCGAAGCGCCGACGCTACTGCGGATATAACCCCAGTAATTGACGGTAGTCTTGTTTAACAAATAGAGAAAAGCGTCGCAAAGTTGCTCAAACTCATTTGCCCTAAAGTATACCCGGCGAGTATAGATATTAAAAAAATCCTGTAGTTCAGTCAGCAACGCCAGCAGACTCTGTTTGCTGTCAATCTGTTCAACAGAGATATTACTTTCCGGTTGGTAGTTGGAATAAATATCATCGGATGTATAGGGAATATGGCGGGGTGCGCGAAATGGCAGGTGTTGCCAGCCTCTGCGTTCTGGAAAGTAATTAGCACAGTACCAGCTATCTGCCGCAGGGATTAATTTCTCCATCAGCCAACGATATGTCGTCAGCGCATCCCAGTAATTACGCGGTCCGATGGCGTCCTCTTCCATATTATCAAGTTCATAGCGACTGGGAGGTTGCCAGATTAGCGCTAAGCGATGATTAGTCAGGCGATGACAATTGGGATCGCGGCTGGCTAATAGTGTGACGTGATGCCCTTCGTTCATTACCTCGTCTTTATGCCGAGTGAAGACCATAATACGCTCGCGCACAGGGTTAAATATCGACCACTCGCCTTCAGTATCGAGATAGTCATGATGTTGACAAAAAATGTTGATGCGACTCCATAGCCAGATAGGAATGGTAATGAGATGGATATTATCGCCGAGTGGCGTACTGTTTGAGAAATCAACTGTTCGGCAAATCCGGTCAATCTTTTCCATACGCTGTTTGTAGCATTTCCAGAATTTGTCAAAAGCCTCACAGAGCGAGCGGGTTTCATTTAAGGTAAGCAGAAGACGGCAGTTTCCAATATCGCAATAATAATTTTCGCCATGAGATTCTTTTAAAACCCATGGTCTGACTCCCGCTTCCGGTGGGCTACCGGCCCCTTCGAAGGCTGAATTTAGCAGGTTACTCTGACTCATTGTCAGTAATACATGGCTATAGCGACCATTGCGAAAATCAATAAAACAGGAAAGGGGGTTCCCTTTCAGGTTAGGTAAAAACGCCTGAATAAACACATGATCGTTCTGAAGTGTATAGGTATCACCATTAATGTGCTCATAGGGGTGCGTATAATTTCGCCAGGCAGAAGATTCATTATAGTCCCACAAACCATAGTTTTTGATATTCAACAGTGCCCGCTCGCCATAAAAGAGAGACACCCAAATCTCATCACAAAAGCGATAAAGCAGATCCGGGCAATACAAGTTTTTCAGCCAGTCGTGGATTATTTCTTTATCCAGTAAACGATGCGCGATATTCAGCGTTTTAAACCGTTTTTCTTGTGTTTTGTATTCGGATATTAATTTTGCTGAGGCTTTTACACAGAGGAAAATATAAAATTCATTGATATGGACCTGCCATTTATCACGATTATCGAGAAAACGGCTAGCGGCGAAAATGTAATCATCGACACTAAGTTTCTTATAACGTTTCACTTCGTACAGCGAGTAAATATCCTGATGGTCATACCGACGATGTGAAATAATATCGGCACCAAATTGCGATTGGCCGGAAATACCAATTGTCATGGCGTCAATTATCTCGCCATCTTCATTTTTTAACCGTTTTTTTATGAGTTCACAACAAAACAGCTCAAACGTTTTCGGTTCCATAAGCTCCAGAGGTAAATAAGCGTCTGCTTTCCCTACTGGCGGCCCCAGCTTTACAATCTGTTGTTCCATGTTATCCATTGGTCCCCTCCATAAGATTTATAAAGATGATCCTTTAGTTGTTAATACTTACCTTTATAACGATTTGCGAGCTGTATTCAACTATATCTCCTTGCCGTTTTCAGCCTAAAGCAGTATCTTCTATCCGCGCCTGCAAAATCAGGCGCCGGGATTGGAACCCTGATTAACTTCACTGACGACATAAGGCGCGTCCGCGCTTTTTTTGTGTCGTTCGCTTAGCTACATCTCAATGGTGGGCCGGGCGGGGGCGTCGTAAGACGCGCCGGTGGCGGTGAGGCCGGTAGTTCCAACCCCGTTCGGTTCCACCACCCATGAGATTGGAACCTCTGGTGGTGGTTATATATGTCACTCATCAGAGGTTGCCCCTTATGGCTACGACCCTCACCCAGATTCACCCGTTACTTACCGTCCCGTTCAATGCCGACACGGATTTCACCGTACTGGCCGACCACTGCGAAAAGCTTGCCGAAGCTCAGGCGGAATGCCTCGATCCGGCGCTGAGAATGGCGCTCTGCGGACGGCTTGGTGCCGCACTTGCGCTGCTGAAGACGGACCTGAGCCATCCCGTTCCGGCGCATCTGAAAGACAGCCTGACCGTTGATACGCTGCCCGTTACGTCTCCCCGTTTTGCACCCGATGAAGGCATACTCTGCGACTATTGCCTCGCCATGACGCAGCTTTTACTCTGCCGGATGTTTTCTTCGCAGGAGGAAGAACAACTGCGCTGGCTGCTGGCAGAGCTGACGGAATATTTTACCGCAGAGGTGAAAGCGCCGCGCTGGATACGCACCGCCGACGGTGTGAAATATATCGACGAGGTGGCAAGATGACGCAGGCGGACTGGCATCCGGCGGATATTATCGCCGGGTTAAGGAAAAAAGGCACATCGCTTGCCGCCGTTTCCCGCAAAGCGGGGCTGGCGTCCTCCACGCTGGCAAACGCGCTTACCCGTCGCTGGCCCAAAGGAGAGCGGCTGATTGCCGAAGCGCTGGGCATTACGCCGGAGCAAATCTGGCCCTCCCGCTACCGTAAGCCGGAAAAACGCTAAAACAATCTCTCCCGCACTTGTGACTGCTTTATTGTCACAAGTGCGGGAGAAGACAAGCGAAGCGCGGCAGTTCAGGCGCACAAAAAACTTTTTGACGCAAAAACAGTTTTCCCTTACAGCACCCACAGTACTGGCCTAGTCTCCCTCCTGCTCCATGCTGTCTCAGACAGCGCCCAACGCTTCATGACCTGAAAGAAGCGCCTGATCCGTCAGGAAATGGTTGTTCCGTTTTACCGGCAGGGCCTCTGCAAAAATGCCGGGTCGCAGATACTGCGGCAGAGGTTAAGATTGAAACCCGATATACCCTTTACCTGACGGGCTGCGGCCTGCATTGCCGAAGGCTTTGCTGCCGCGTGACCGTAAAACTGCACCAGAAACGCAATGTTTAAGCACTGCCCCAGAACCAGTGCGTCACTTTAACCGCGTGGAGCGGGAAAGTGACGCACGAACCCTTTCAACCTGCACCATAAAACTCAACTGCACCAGCTCATTGCTGGATTCTGACACCGCCTTTTCAGGCCATTTGACCAATTAAGGAGAACATGAACCGATACCGGAGGGGGATCTGGACGATCCGGGGGATAACCCGCGACAGCGGGCGGCTGCTCAGAGAGCACAACCGAAGCCCCACCACACCTCAACGGCTGCCGCCCCGGCGCTCAGGTATCGTTCGCAGCCCCGACAAAACTCAGGGGCTATCGGCCTATGCGCCGGGGAAGCTGTATCAGTTTGGGTGTTTTGGGTGATGAATTTGCGGCAATCATGAAAGGAGGAATGTATGGGAATTCTGGAGCAGGAAATGAAACGGCTGGCGCAGCAGGCGGGCGGCAGCCATAAGACCGTCCACGACCGTATTAAGCTGGCGCAGCGGTTTTGTGAACGACTGGTGGTGGCGCAGAATGTGCAGATACGCCGGGTGGAGCAGCTTAAGGCAAGGCATATTGAGGGCTATATCCGTGAACGGCTGGCACAGGGCATCAAACCCCGTTCCCTGCAAAACGAAATGGCGGCGGTGCGCTGCATTCTGAAACAGGCCGGGCGTGACAGGCTGGCGCAGAGTGAGCGACTTAACAACCGTTCGCTGGGCCTGTCCGGCGCATCCCGTAACGGTACGAAACGGGCCATTACGCCGGAACATTGCCGTCAGGCACTGGAAACCGCCCGCTCAAAAGATCCGGGGCTGGCGGCGGCGCTGGAACTTTCACGGCTGATGGGATTACGCTCGCAGGAGGCGGTGCAAAGTGTGCAGTCGCTTAATACATGGCGACAGGCGCTGGATCGGGGGGAAACCCGGTTAACCGTGGTGTTCGGTACTAAAGGTGGACGGCCCCGCGAAACGATGATTCTTGATGCTGGCGTAGTTAAAAAAGCGCTGGATAATGCGCTGGCTGTGGCAGAAGATCGTCACGGCAGGCTGATAGATAAACCCGACCTGAAAAGCGCGATGAAATACTGGCACGGGCAGGCATCACGTATCGGGCTGATTGGCGCATACTCCCCGCACTCGTTGCGTTACGCATGGGCGCAGGATGCTATCTGCCATTATTTGGCGCAGGGATTCAGCGAGAAAGAGGCGCTGGCGCTGACGGCGATGGATTTGGGCCACGGTGACGGGCGCGGACGGTATGTGGCGCAGGTTTATGGGCGAAGGGAGGAGGCTGACTGATAGCCTCTGACTTACAAAACAATGGCTACCCATCGGTTTCTGCCCGTTGATATTTGACCTCAAATATCAACGGGTGATTTCCTATCAATCTCTCGTTATCCATCGGTTTTGGTACAAAATTATTTGGGGCAAATAATTTTGGGTGGTTTCCTATTAATTGGGGGTTATTCATCGTTATCCACCGGAAAAATTTCTACGTAGAAATTTTTTGTACGTTTTCCTCTCAATAACAACCCTTTCGAACGATATGACCTATTAATGTGTTTCTGGAACAGCATTAAAGAAAATTTGTTGATGATTGCGCCAGTAAAAGGAAAAAGGCCAGAAAGGATAAGGGGTGGCTAAGGGTAACAGCGCCAGACCGGAAAGGGCCAAAGGGCTTAAAAGGCTATGACTGACGCAGATCGAAATTTATCCGGCGACATCTGGTGCAGTCCCGTAACGTCACGATGAACGGAATGCTGATGCAATCCCCTGTGAACTTGTGACTGGTGCAGGTACTCAGTGCCAAAAGAACAGCAGATCCGAATTCAATCAGGATCTGCTTTTTGCATTATCAACACATTACGTTGTCGCTGACTCAGGCCACCTTATGCCGCCGCGCATAAATATACGGCGCAACGTAGCCCTCGCGGCTTGAATCCAGATAGTCCGACCACCACTGCATCATGGCCTTACGGGCGTCAAGATGCTCAGCGCGGTGGATATACGCCGCCCGCACGCTGTTACGCTCCTGATGGCTCATTTGTCGCTCCACGGCATCCCGCGACCAGAGTTCAGATTCCACTAGCGCGCTACAGGCCATTGCCCGGAAACCATGCCCGCAGACATCGGTTTTGGTGTCATAACCCATTAAACGAAGCGCCCGGTTGATGGTGTTTTCACTCATTGGCTTGTACGGGTTGTGGTCGCCGGGGAACACCAGTTCCAGATGACCGGAGATTTCCTGTATCTGTTTCAGAATGGCGATTGCCTGCCGGGAAAGCGGCACAATATGCGGGGTACGCATTTTTGCGCCACGGCCCGAAAAGCGGACTTTATCTATTGCCTCGCGGGCGGCGGGAATGGTCCAGATTTTGTTTCTGAAATCAATCTCACTCCAGCGGGCAAAGCGCAGTTCGCTGGAGCGGATAAACAGGTGGAGAGTCAGCACTACCGCCAGCCGTGTTAACTCCCGCCCCTGCTGATAATCGCCAACACGCTCAAACAGTTCGGGCAACCGCTCCAGCGGCAGGGCGGGATAGTGATTTTTAACCGGCGGCGCGGTGACGCCTTCCAGATGCAGCGCCGGGTTGTTTTCGGTGAGTCCCTGCTGAACGGCGTAACGCATGATGTTGCAGAGTTGCTGCCGGGTTCGGGACGCGACTTCGAGAAAACCTTTATCCTCAATAACCCGCAGTAACGCCGTGAAATGCTGCGTTTTCAGCGTGGTGACGGGCAGATGACCAATGGCAGGAAAGATATGATTTTCCATGCTGGCAAGGATGCGCGTGGCATAGTCAGCCGACCACTTTTTGTTGGTTTTGTGCCAGCTCAGCGCCACGGCTTTAAAACATTTTTCCGGTGAAGCTGCGGCTTTTTCAGCCATGCGCTGTTGGGCGGGGTTGATATTCTGCGCCAGTAGTTTACGGACGCCGTCGCGCTGTTGTCTTGCTTCAGCAAGGGAAACCAGCGGATACGCGCCCAGACTGACGCGGGACTCTTTGCCATTGAAGCGATACTTGAGATACCAGATACGCGAACCACCGGGATTGACCAGTAGGTACAGACCGTGCGAATCAGAGAGTTTTACGGGACGAGAAGAGGGTTTTAAGTTGCGGATTTTTGAATCATTTAAAGACATTTGGGGGGCACTCCAGAATCGAACCAACCTGACCCCAAATCTGACCACCAAATCAACCGGATGCGGAGGGAAAACTGAATACGCATCGGGAAAGATTTCTACGCTAACTTATTGAATCACAAGCGAATAAGGACTTATAAGGAAGCGTAAAAACAGGAATTTGGCTCCTCTGACTGGACTCGAACCAGTGACATACGGATTAACAGTCCGCCGTTCTACCGACTGAACTACAGAGGAATCGTGTGGGGGCTAATGTTAGCGGCGAAAAACTTTTTGTCAAACCGCATTTTACGTGCAGGCGTTCGTCTGGCGAAGCCCTCGCCGATTTGCCGGAATTACCAGCAAATTATGTAGAAAATACTTTGCAGGATTAGCATTTCTCACTCATCATTTGAAATGAAGTTTCACTTTCTCAGTAAGGTCCATTTTGAACGTCACTGCCGCTTTACGCCAGGCTGTCGCCCGTACGCCCTGGTACGCTAAACGAAAAAGTTACCGTGTACTTTTCTGGCGTGAAATCACCCCGCTTGCCGTGCCTATCTTCCTCGAAAATACCTGTGTGCTGTTGATGGGGGTACTGAGTACCTTCCTGGTGAGCTGGCTGGGCAAAGAGGCGATGGCGGGAGTGGGCCTTGCCGACAGTTTTAACATGGTGGTGATGGCCTTTTTTGCGGCGGTCGATCTGGGTACCACGGTGGTGGTGGCCTTCAGTCTCGGTAAACGTGACCGGCGGCGGGCGCGTTCGGCGGCGCGGCAATCGCTGGTGATCATGACGCTGTTCGCCGTGCTGCTGGCGGCGTTGATCCACTATTTTGGCGAGCAGATCATTAACGTGGTGGCGGGTGAAGCCACGGCAGAAGTGAAAGCGCTGGCGCTGACGTACCTCGAATTAACGGTGCTGAGCTATCCGGCGGCGGCCATTACGCTGATTGGCAGCGGTGCGCTGCGCGGGGCGGGCAATACCAAAATTCCGCTGTTAATCAACGGCGGCATGAACATCCTTAATATTATTATCAGCAGCATCCTGATCTATGGCCTGTTTTCCTGGCCGGGTATTGGCTTTGCCGGGGCCGGGCTGGGGCTGACCATTTCCCGCTATATCGGCGCGCTGGCGATTATCTGGGTGCTGATGATCGGCTTTAACCCGGCGCTGCGCATCACGCTGAAAAGTTATTTTAAACCGCTCAACTTCGCCATTATCTGGGAAGTGATGGGCATCGGTATTCCCGCCAGTATCGAATCGGTGCTGTTTAACAGCGGCAAATTATTGACGCAGATGTTTGTTGCCGGAATGGGCACCAATGTGATCGCCGGTAACTTTATTGCCTTCTCCGTGGCGGCGCTGATTAACCTGCCGGGGAACGCGCTGGGATCGGCCTCCACCATTATCACCGGTAAGCGCCTTGGCAAAGGGCAGATCGGCCAGGCGGAACGGCAGCTGCGGCACGTATTCTGGCTGTCGACCATTGGCCTGACGATTATTGCGTGGGGCACCGCGCCTTTTGCCGGGCTGCTCGCCGCGTTTTATACGCCGGAGCAGGACGTGCAGGAGGTGGTGAAAATCCTGCTGTGGATGAACGCCGCGTTTATGCCGATCTGGGCGGCATCCTGGGTATTACCCGCCGGGCAGAAGGGCGCGCGCGATGCGCGATTTGCCATGTGGGTGTCGATGCTCGGCATGTGGGGCTGTCGTGTGGTGGCCGGTTATACGCTGGGGATCGTGCTCGGCATGGGCGTGATTGGCGTCTGGCTGGGGATGTTCCTTGACTGGGCGGTGCGCGGGGCGCTGTTCTACTGGCGCATGGTCAGCGGTCGCTGGCTGTGGAAATACCCGCGCCCCCTGCGTAATAAAGCGGAGTGATAGCCTGAATTTGCACTCTTTTTGTACGGGGTGCGGAATAATTCGGCAATCGCGCACTTTTTTGAAATCAGGCTTTGACAAGCCCACAGTGCGCCGTTAATATTCGCCCCGTTCACACGATTCCTCTGTAGTTCAGTCGGTAGAACGGCGGACTGTTAATCCGTATGTCACTGGTTCGAGTCCAGTCAGAGGAGCCAGATTTAGAAAAGCCCGCTTTTTAGCGGGCTTTTTGCTTTTCAGCATTTAGCGGAACGGCGGCTCGTTAAAGGTACGCAATTTACGCGAGTGCAGACGCTCACCTTCCGCCCGCAGCAGATCAATCGCCCTGATGCCAATCTGCAAATGCTCAGAAATCGCCCCTTCGTAGAAACGGTTCGCCTGGCCTGGCAGTTTGATCTCGCCATGCAGCGGTTTATCGGACACGCACAGCAGTGTGCCGTACGGGACGCGGAAGCGATAACCCTGCGCCGCGATGGTCGCGCTTTCCATATCAATCGCCACCGCGCGGCTTAAGTTAAAGCGCAGGGCCGACGCCGAATAACGCAGCTCCCAGTTGCGGTCGTCGGTGGTGACCACCGTACCGGTACGCAGCCGCTGTTTCACTTCCTCGCCCGGCATCTCGCTGACCTGTTTAGTGGCGTCGTACAGCGCGCGCTGCACTTCGGCGATGCTCGGGATCGGAATGTCCGGCGGCAGTACCGCATCAAGTACATGATCATCGCGCAGATAAGCATGTGCCAGCACGTAATCGCCAATCGACTGACTCTCACGCAGGCCGCCGCAGTGGCCAATCATCAGCCACACATCCGGGCGCAGTACCGCCAGATGATCGCAGATGGTTTTGGCGTTCGACGGGCCGACGCCGATATTGACCAGCGTGATCCCCTGACCGTCAGCGGTGATCAGGTGCCAGGCCGGCATCTGGTGTTTTTTCCAGGCCAGATCGGAAGTCGCCTGCTCCGGCGCTTCGGTTTCAGCGGTGATCCAGATACCGCCCGCGCAGGAGAGCGCGACATACGGGCTGTCCGGATCGAGGATCTGGCTGCAACCCCAGCGCACGAACTCATCCACATAACGCGTGTAGTTAGTAAACAGCACGAACGGCTGGAAATGCTCGACCGGCGTGCCGGTGTAGTGGCGCAGCCGTGCCAGCGAAAAGTCCACACGACGGGCATCAAAGTGCGACAGCGGTGAGAATTCCGCCGGATGATAAATGCCATCCGCCGTCTCATCGCCAATCTGCGACAGTTCGGTGGTGGGGAAGTGGCGGGTGAGGCCCGCGCTCATCGAGCGATCCAGCGTCAGCGCTGAACCATCAATCACATACGGATAAGGGATCTCATGCTGAGAGGGACCGACCTCAATGCGTGCGCCGTAATCCTGATACAGCATGGTGAGCTGTTCCAGCAGATAGGCGCGGAACAGCGCCGGGCGCGTGATGGTGGTGCTGTAGCTGCCAGGATGGGTAAAGCGGGCATACGCGCGGGTTTTCTGCGCGTTCGGCGCGTCGCCGTCCCAGTGCACCGACAGTTGGGGGTAAACAAATTTGCCCTGCGCACGGGCGAGCGTGTCGGGAAGGGTGCCCTGATCGATGTACAGCGCAATCGCCTCGCGCAAATCACTGACCGCCTGGTCATACAGCGCTTCGAGCTGGTCGAGGGCCTGTTCCGGGGTAAGGCTCGCCTTGTTATCCATGTTTATCTCCTTGTTTCACACATGTGCTGCCATACCGATAGTATGTCACAGGATTGTGAAACAAAAGGGTGGGGATAAGGCTGAAAAGCAGCGAAACGGCAACGGGACGTTATTCGGGCGGTGAGTTTGACAGGGTAAACCGATCGTTTTACTTTTAATGTATGGACACTAAAAATAAACTCATTTCTGCCGCAGGATCCCTGTTTAGCCGGCATGGTTTTAATGCCACCGGGATGGATCGGCTCACGCAGGCGGCGGGCATGTCGAGCCGTACGCTCTATAAACATGCCGGCAGCAAAACGGCGCTGATTGTCCGGGTGCTGGAGGCGCGGGATCAACGCTTCTTTGCACAGATGGAGGAGCAGAGCATTAAAGGGCTGTTCGACGCGCTGGACGACTGGCTGCGCGAAGAGGGCTGCCTGGGCTGTCTGTTTCTGCGGGCTTACGGCGAAACCGGCGGCGACAATCCGCAGATCGCGGCGGTGATCCGCGCCCATAAAGAAAAGACCTGGCAGACCATCCGCAGGCTGGTGGCGAGTGAAATCGGCCATGAAGACGACCCGCTGGCGGAGCAGATCCTGATCCTCTTTGAGGGCGCGACGGCGGCCGCCATTTATCGCGGTGTGGGCACCGTGGCGACGGCGCGCGATACGGCAGCAATGCTGCTGGCGGGGGCAAAAACATGAGTAAAAACGCCTGGCTTGTTGCCACCGGCTTTAGCCTGATCGCCGTCTGTTATGGCTTCGCCCGTTTTGCCTTCGGGTTGTTTCTGCCGCGCATCGACGCTGATCTCTCCCTTTCCCCGACGCTGAGCGGCCTGATTTCCGGCGGCTCGTTTCTCGGATACTGCTTAACCATCGTGCTGGCGGCTGTTCTGACGGAGCGCATCGGTCCTCGCGCAGTGGCGCTGACCGCTGCGCTGGTGGCGGCGCTGGGCATGACCGGTATTGCGCTGGCCTCCTCTGCGCTGTGGCTGGCGGCGGCCGTAATGCTCGCCGGAGCCAGTACGGGCCTGGTCTCGCCGCCGCTGGCGGCTGCGGTATCGGCGGCCGTACCCGCGGATCGTCAGGGGGCGGCAAATACCATCATTAATGCCGGGACCGGCGCGGGCGTGGTGCTTTCAGGCCCCGTGGCGCTAGCGATGGGCGGTCAGTGGCGGCTGGCGTTTGCGCTCTTTGCCGCGCTGGCGTTTGCGATGGCGATTGCCGCCGCGCGTTTTGTGCCGCGCAGTTCGCCTGCGGGCAGCAACCGCGCGGGCGGTCTGCCGCCGATCAGCGCATCCCTGAAACGGCTGATCGTCGCCTCATTGTTAATGGGCGCGGGCAGCACGGCGATCTGGTCGTTCGGCAGTCAACTGGTCGCGCTGCGGCTGGAGTGGCGCGACACCGGCGCAGGCGTGCTGTGGATGGTGACGGGGGCGGCGGGCATTGCCGGTGCGGCAGCGGGAACGCTGGTGGCGCGCTTTGGTATGGATCTCATGCACCGGCTGTTTTTGCTGGCGATGGCGGCGGGTATGCTGCTGATCGGCTTTGAGAGCACCACGCCCGCGCTGACGCTTATCGGCGGGGCGCTGTTCGGCGCGGCCTATATTACGATCTCCGGCATCTATCTGGTGTGGGGCGTTTCAGCCCTGCCGGAACGCCCGGCGACGGGGCTGATGATCTGCTTTCTGACGCTGGCGGTGGGGCAAACTGCCGGATCGCCGCTGTTCGGGCTGATCATGGATCGGCTGTCGGCGGGTTATGCCGTGGCGATTTTTGCCGGACTGACGCTCTGCGCCGGATCCAGCGGCACCGTGCCGCTTCACTCCGCCTGGCGAAAGCGTTTTCGCAAAGCCTGAGACGAGACGCCCGGCACCAGCGACACCAGGGTTAACGTGCGGGGTAACTGAATGCGGGCGCAGATCTCCGTCAGCGCTGCCGCGTCGAGACAAACAATCAGCACCTCCACTTCATCCACCAGCGCCTGCGGATCGTCCAGCGTCCAGCAGGGAAACTCCTGCGACAGCCGTTGCACCCGCTCGCCGCTGGCGGGGGAGAGAAATACCTGCGCGTCCGGCGTCGTCCGGAACAGATCCCTGACCAGCGCGTCGGTCAGCGCATCCACGCCGAGAATTCCTGTCCTTTTCATCCTTCGCCTCAGCTACCGTTACAAATGTGACTACATTATCAAATGGTCACTTGCTGTCAATCGGCATCTTATGCCCGCTTTAAAGTTCTTAAGTCGCTCTTTGTGACCATTGACAAATTTGGTCACTCGTTTAAAAATGCCGCTATTGTTCCTTCCATTTAATCAGGTATCCCATGTTCAGGCTTAAACCTGCCACGCTTGCTGTTTGTTTTCTGCCACTGGCCCTCGCCGCCTGTGGTGACACCCCCGGCACCGACGATCCGCGTACCCAGCCTCCGCTGGTGCGGGCAGCGACGGTGATCAGCGCCAGCGGATCGTCACGCGCCTTTACCGGCGTGGTGGTCGCCCGTGTGCAGAGCGATCTTGGCTTTCGGGTGCAGGGCAAGATCCTGGAGCGGCTGGTGGATACCGGCCAGACGGTGAAGCGCGGTCAGCCGTTGATGCGCCTCGATCCCGTTGACCTGAGCCTCGCAGCCCAGGCGCAGCAACAGGCCGTTTCTGCGGCCCGCGCCCGTGCGCGTCAAGCCGCTGCCGATGAAGCCCGCTATCGCAGCCTGGTGAAAACCGGCGCGGTGTCGGTGTCGGCTTACGATCAAATTAAAGCCGCCGCCGACACCGCCCGCGCCGATCTGAGCGCGGCGCAGGCGCAGGCGAATGTGGCGCAGAACACCACCGGTTACGCTGTGCTGCTGGCAGACGCCGACGGTGTGGTGATGGAAACCCTCGCCGAACCCGGCCAGGTGGTGAGCGCCGGACAGCCGGTGGTCAGACTCGCCCGGGCCGGGCAGCGGGAAGCGGTCGTGCAGTTGCCGGAAACGCTGCGGCCCGCCATCGGCAGCGCGGCGCAGGCCAGCCTCTACGCCAGCAGTCATCCGCCGGTGCCCGCCACGCTGCGGCTGCTCTCGGATGCCGCCGATCCGGTCACCCGCACCTTTGAAGCCCGCTATGTGCTGCAAGGCGCGCTGGCCGCTGCACCGCTCGGCTCCACCGTGACGCTGCACATTGCCGAAGGCGAAGCCCGGGATGCGCTGATGCAGGTGCCGCTGGCGGCGATTTACGATGCCGGAAAAGGGCCGGGCGTCTGGCAGATTGCCGGTAAGCCCGCCACTGTGCGCTGGAAACCGGTACAGGTGCGGGGGCTGGGGGATGACGCGGCACAGATCACCGGCAGCCTGACGGCAGGGGAGCAGGTGGTAGCCCTCGGCGTGCATTTGCTGCATGAAGGCCAAACCGTGCGCATCGCGGCGGGCGCTGCCGGGAGCCAGAAATGAGTCAGGGAAAATTTAACCTGTCGGCGCTGGCGGTGCGCGAGCGCTCCATCACGCTGTTCCTGATCCTGCTCATCACCGTGGCGGGCGTGCTGTCGTTTTGTCAGCTGGGACGCGCGGAAGATCCGCCGTTTACCGTAAAGCAGATGACGATCATTACCGCCTGGCCGGGTGCGACCGCCCAGGAAATGCAGGACCAGGTGGCCGAACCGCTGGAAAAACGCCTCCAGGAGCTGAAATGGTATGACCGCGCTGAGACGTTTGCTCGTCCGGGAATGGCTTTTACCACGCTCTCTTTACAGGACAGTACGCCGCCTTCGCAGGTGCAGGAGGAGTTTTACCAGGCGCGCAAAAAGCTCGGCGACGAAGCTAAAAACCTGCCCGCGGGCGTGATTGGCCCGATGGTCAACGATGAATTCTCCGACGTGACCTTTGCGCTGTTCGCGCTGAAGGCGAAAGGGGAGCCGCAGCGCCTGCTGGTGCGCGATGCCGAATCCCTGCGCCAGCGGCTGCTGCACGTGCCGGGCGTCAAGAAGGTCAATATTATTGGCGAGCAGGCAGAGCGGATCTTCGTCTCTTTCTCCCATGACCGCCTCGCCACGCTGGGCATTTCGCCGCAGGCGATTTTCGCGGCGCTTAATAATCAAAACGTCCTGACACCTGCGGGATCCATTGATACGAACGGGCCGCAGGTCAACATCCGCCTTGATGGCGCGTTCGATACGTTGCAGAAGATCCGCGACACGCCGCTGGTGGCGCAGGGCCGCACGCTGAAGCTGTCGGATGTGGCGACGGTGGAGCGGGGCTATGAAGATCCGGCGACCTTTATGGTGCGCAACCAGCGCGAACCGGCACTGCTGCTGGGCGTGGTGATGCGTGAAGGCTGGAACGGCCTCGATTTGGGTAAAGCGCTGGATGCCGAAACCGCCAGCATCAACGCTGAAATGCCGCTGGGGATGACGCTGAGCAAGGTCACCGATCAGTCGGTGAACATCAGCTCTGCCGTTGACGAGTTCATGATCAAATTCTTCGTCGCGCTGCTGGTCGTGATGGTGGTGTGCTTCGTGAGCATGGGCTGGCGCGTGGGCGTGGTGGTGGCCGCCGCCGTGCCGCTGACGCTGGCGATTGTCTTTGTGGTGATGGAAGCCTCCGGCAAAAACTTCGACCGTATCACGCTGGGATCGCTGATCCTCGCGCTCGGGCTGCTGGTGGATGACGCCATTATCGCCATCGAAATGATGGTGGTGAAAATGGAAGAGGGCTATGACCGCGTAAAAGCCTCGGCCTATGCCTGGAGCCATACCGCCGCGCCAATGCTGGCCGGGACGCTGGTTACCGCCGTGGGCTTTATGCCGAACGGTTTTGCCCAGTCCACCGCCGGGGAGTACACCAGCAACATGTTCTGGATCGTCGGCATTGCGCTGATCGCCTCCTGGGTTGTAGCGGTCGTATTTACGCCCTATCTCGGCGTGAAAATGCTACCTGAGATCAAAACCGTGGCGGGCGGACATGCCGCTATCTACAACACCCGCCATTACAACCGTTTCCGCCGCCTGCTGACCCGCGTCATTGCCCGTAAATGGATTGTCGCTGGTGCGGTGATCGCCATCTTTACCGTGGCGATCCTCGGGATGGGGCTGGTGAAAAAACAGTTCTTCCCGACCTCCGACCGCCCGGAAGTGCTGGTGGAAGTGCAACTGCCCTATGGCACCGCTATTGAGCAGACCAGCGCCACCACCGCCAAAATTGAAGCCTGGCTGCAACAACAGCCGGAAGCGAAAATTGTCACCTCGTACATCGGCCAGGGATCGCCGCGCTTTTATCTGGCGATGGCCCCGGAGCTGCCCGATCCGTCGTTTGCCAAAATCGTGGTGTTGACTGACAGCCAGGAAGCGCGTGAGGCGCTGAAGTTCCGTCTGCGCGATGCCGCAGCCGCCGGACTGGCACCGGAAGCCCGTGTGCGCGTCACGCAACTGGTATTCGGCCCGTACTCACCTTATCCGGTGGCGTACCGTGTGGTCGGCCCGGACGCCGCCACGCTGCGCGACATCGCCGGGCGGGTGGAGAAAGTGATGCAGGCCAGCCCGATGATGCGCACCGTCAATACCGACTGGGGCCAGCGCGTGCCGACGCTGCATTTCACCCTGAAACAGGACCGCCTGCAGGCGGTCGGGCTGACGTCGAACGCCGTCGCGCAGCAGTTACAGTTCCTGCTCTCCGGCGTGCCGATCACAAGCGTGCGGGAAGATATTCGTTCGGTGCAGGTGACGGGCCGCGCGGCGGGGGATATTCGCCTCGATCCGGCCAAAATCGCCGGTTTTACGCTGGTGGGTGCAGACGGCCAGCGCATTCCGCTGTCGCAGATTGGTGACGTGACGGTGCAGATGGAAGATCCGCTGTTGCGCCGACGCGACCGGATGCCGACGCTGACCGTGCGGGGCGACATCGCTGAGCATCTGCAACCGCCGGATGTCTCAACCGCCATCCTGAAATCTTTGCAGCCGATCATCGACACCCTGCCGCCGGGCTACCGCATCGAGCAGGCGGGTTCCATTGAAGAGTCCGGCAAGGCCACCAAAGCGATGGCTCCGCTGTTCCCGATCATGATCGCCATGACGCTGCTGATCATCATCCTCCAGGTGCGCTCAATGTCGGCGATGGTGATGGTGTTCCTCACCGCTCCGCTGGGGCTGATCGGCGTAGTGCCGACCTTGCTGCTGTTCAACCAGCCGTTTGGCATTAACGCGCTGGTGGGGCTGATTGCGCTCTCCGGCATTCTGATGCGTAACACCCTGATTTTAATCGGGCAGATCCACCACAACGAACAGGAAGGGCTGGCACCGTTCCATGCGGTGGTGGAAGCGACGGTGCAGCGCGCCCGACCGGTACTGCTGACGGCGATGGCCGCGATCCTGGCGTTCATCCCCCTGACGCACTCGGTGTTCTGGGGTACGCTGGCCTACACCCTGATCGGTGGCACCTTTGGCGGCACTATCATTACGCTGGTGTTCCTGCCCGCCATGTACGCCATCTGGTTCAAAATCCGCCCGGATCACACCCCTGACACGACGAGTCGATAAGCCATGATAAACAAGACAACGGTTTCACCTGCGGCCACCACCGACGCGCGCCCGCTGACCGGGAAAATTATCACTCTGCTGGCGGGGCTGTCCGCCATCAGCGTGCTGTCGACGAACATTATTTTGCCCGCGTTCCCGGAGATCGGCGCGCAACTGGGCGTGTCGGCCCGCGAGCTGGGGCTGACGCTCTCCAGCTTCTTTATCACCTTTGCGCTGGCGCAACTGGTGGTGGGGCCGCTGGCGGATCGCTATGGACGTATGAAGCTGGTACTGGGCGGGCTGGCGGTGTTTATCGTCGGGACAGTGGTGGCGGGGCTTGCCGGAACCTTCGCCATGCTGATTGCCGGGCGGGTGATCCAGGCGCTGGGCGTCTGCGCCGCCGCCGTGCTGGCGCGGGCCATCGCCCGCGATCTGTTTGCAGGGGAAACCTTAGCACGGGCGCTCTCCCTGACGATGATCGCTACCGCCGCAGCCCCTGGGTTTTCTCCGCTGGCGGGCAGCATACTGGCGACCACGCTGGGCTGGCGGGCGATATTCATCATGGTGGGACTGGTGGCCTTTGCTGTTGCGGTGTTTTACGCCCGCACCCTCGGTGAAACGCATCCCGCTGAACGACGCGCACCGCACTCGGTGCCGGCGGTGCTGGTGGCTTACGGCAGACTGCTGGCAAACAGCACCTTCATCCTGCCCGCGCTGGCGGTAAGCCTGGTGATGAGCGGCCTGTTTGCGTCCTTCGCCGCCGCGCCTGCCATTCTGATGAGCGGCATCGGGCTGTCGTCGCTCCAGGCGGGGCTGTACTTTGCGTCCACGGTGTTTGTGGTGTTTGCCGCCGGGATGGCCGCGCCGCGACTGGCGCACCGCTTCGGTGCGCACGCCGTCGCCTGTGCGGGGATTGCCATTGCATTACTCGGCGGCGGGCTGTTGTTAGCAGGCCCGGCGTCACCAGTGCTGGCATGGTACAGCCTGTCGATGGTGATCTTTCTGTGGGGCATGGGGCTGGCAAACCCGCTCGGCACCGCCATCACCATGGGGCCATTCGGTAAACAGGCCGGGCTGGCCTCCGCGATGCTGGGTTTTCTGACCATGGGGGCGGCGTCACTGACGACATGGCTCAGCGCGATACTGCCTTTTCCGGCTGTTGTGGCGCTGGGCGGAATTCAGGTGATAGCGTGCGCGGTGGCGCTGGGTGCAATGTGGGGGCGGGGAAGAAACACGGAATAGTTTTCAATTCACGGCGATAATTTACTATTTTTAGTAGGGCATTATGAAAACTATTACGTGGTAGCATAAGCAATAATATCGTGCTGAATCAGCACAGTATTCACCATAAAAGAGAATGACGTGTGTAGTTAGTCCAGAAACAGTATCTGATTATGCATTAACGAATTAAAATCATAAAATATGGGTTTTGATATGGCAGGCAAGAAAAACAATAAAAGCAGAACCCAGCGGAATAAACAAAATGGTGCGGGCAGTACGCAAAGAAATAATCAGTCGGCACAAAAAAGACCCTCTCGCGGTATAATGAAATTTGCTAAGCGTGCCGGTCAGTTTTTGCTGGCTACAGGGGCGCTTACACTGCTTGCCAGTTTCGCATATGATTTTTTGACGGGCGATGTGCAGGTCAAATATCTCAAGCCTTCCGGCAGGGGCTATGAGTTCCAGTTAAGTAATAACAATTCTGTTGATCAGGTGATAGATGAATTCAGAATAAAACCCGATCCAGACCAGCAATTTATTTTCAAAATTGATAAAGATATTTATGCCAACGTGCACAATGGCGGCGTGACAATACCTGGTGGAAATACCACTTATATGCCTGCCTATGAATTTAAAGAGATGGACGGTTATGAACTGGGCGCTAAGTCTGAGGTGAATTTTCGCATTCCACCTCTTGTGGCGAGGGACTATATGGTTCCTGAATATATTGTGGTTTTTGCTGAGTACAAAACCAGCCCAAAAAATCCCTCTATGAAAAAAATAGCGTCATTTTTGACCCGCCTACATCTCCGGGAGCCGAAGCAGCGGCAAAAATATTTGATAGTGGATAATTACTGGACGCCGATTAGTAATGGCAACGTCGTCAATGCCATCCAGACGGCGTGCAGAGATGATGATGTGTTCGCACAGTCGGAAACATGTAGGGCATACCTGAAAAATTAAATATTACGTTTTTCCAGCCTGCGGAACTATGTTTTGCGAGCCTCTACGCATTTTCCTTCATTCGTAACCTCGCCCTCTTGCCGTTCTCTAGTGAGAGCGGTATCGTGCTGCCGCGCCTGTAAAATCAGGCGCCGGGCGTGACCTCCTGAAATTCCTCATTGACGATACATGACGCTTCAGCGTTTTATTTAACCCGTTTCAGGAGGATTATTTATGACCGCGACCTTCAATCCGTCTCACCCGTTACTTACCGTTCCTTTTGATGGCGACGCCGATTTCACCGTCCTCGCCGACTACTGCCATCAGCTTGCCGAAGCGCAGGCGGAATGCCTCGATCCGGCGCTGCGCATGGCGCTCAGCGGACGCCTTTCCGCTGTTTTCGCACTGCTGAAACCACAGCTGAACGAGCCGATCCCGCCCGAGCAGCAGGACCGTTTTACCGTCGATACGTTGCCCACCGCCTTTCCCCGTTTTGCACCCGATTCGGACACCCTTGGTGAATACTGCGCTGCGCTGACCCAGCTCTTGCTGTGCCGGATGTTATCGTCGCAGCAGGAAGAGCAGTTGCGCTGGCTGCTGGCGGATCTCATGGCGTACCTGACGGCGGAAATCAATGCGCCGCGCTGGATACGCACCGAGGACGGGGTGAAGTTTATTGATGAGATAACGGCATAACGTTATCAGGCAGGTGGCGTAACTTAGGGTAATGTCCGCTTCGTGCCAGAAGCGGACGTTGGAGTGTCAGAGTCTTTCTAAAAGTGGATGGATGGTTTTGCAGGGATATTTACACAACCTAATGCTCCTTTAAACCGCACTTATCCGTATTGAGGTTTCATGTGCCGCTATGATCAGTATTAGAAAAAGCCTATTCGCGTTTTCGCTTCTACCCTCTAGCCCCGGAGCACCTGACGGGCATTTCCTTAAGCCCGCAGTTGGAATGCGGGTTTTCATTCAAACCGTACAGCGGGTTTATGGTACACTGGATCTCTCTGGCGGAAGATAATCAATCACCTGGTCTGGTAACAATGCGGGCAGAGCAAGTGTTCGGCCTTCTTCATCACAAAACTCAACCAGGTAAGCGAGTGTCGGGTTTTCAAATACAACGACTATTGTCCCGATCATCCCTTTTGCTAAGCCTTCCCCAGGCAAGTCCTCAGCTAAAACTACCACATCAAGCTCGGCTCGTTTCATCATTAGCTCTCTCATTTCACAAAAATAGTGGTTAGCCTTGGTACTAACGAATCTGTTTCATAAATCCAGCCCGATCGGACTATCGCTGTTTCGCCATTTACCCCTAAAATCGGCATGTCTACAGCCATTTTTTGCCCAAAATTAATTGGATCTAGCATCTTTGCTGGTGCGCACAATACTCCCTCCTGAACTCGTGCACCTAAAACGTCAGCATTCGTTGGGTTATAACCCAGCGCTGACTGGAACACCCTCGCTTTATGCCCTCCAGTTGGATGAGTAGGGTCTAAAGAGTAAGTAGATAGCTTTCTGTAATCTACAACGGCGTGTTCAGCATTCAGTAATGTCCCTGACTCTGAGGTAAAACCCTTTAAAGCAGGAGATTCAAACGTTGGGATCTTGCTTAAT
>Ga0182006_1000342_pt1 | contig 39675 bp, 37 predicted proteins | sample Sormic07211104_1_FD_123022 | JGI IMG/M metagenome (GOLD analysis project Ga0182006, IMG submission 123022) | Rhizosphere microbial communities from Sorghum bicolor, Mead, Nebraska, USA - 072115-104_1 MetaG | ecosystem: Host-associated > Plants > Roots > Rhizosphere | place: USA: Nebraska...
CCAGCAAAGCGCGGATGACGGCGGCGCCAAGGTCGACGGCAGGGATGCCACTGAGCGAGCCCTGGAAACTGCCAACGGCGGTACGGGTGGCGGCAACGATTACGACGTCTCTCATAACGCGCTCCTTAGAACTGCATTTCCGGCACGTGATCGGGCACCACCAGTTCACCGGCGGTCTTGGCGATGATTTCCTCGACACTCACCCCCGGCGCGCGCTCCTTGAGCACAAAGGCGCCGTTGGCGATTTCCAGGTAGGCCAGGTCGGTGAGCACGCGTTTGATACAGCCGGCGCCGGTCAACGGCAGGCTGCAACGGGCTAGCAATTTCGACTCACCGTCTTTGGAGGCGTGGGTCATGGTGACGATGATGTTCTCGGCCCCGGCCACCAAGTCCATGGCACCGCCCATGCCCTTTACCAGCTTGCCCGGCACCATCCACGAGGCGATGTTGCCTTGCACGTCCACCTCGAAGGCACCGAGTACGGTCAGGTCGATATGGCCGCCACGGATCATGGCGAAGGATTCGGCGGAGGAGAAAATCGAGGCGCCGGTGCGGGCGGTGACGGTCTGTTTGCCGGCGTTGATCATATCGGCATCGATCTCATCGGCGCGGGGGAAGGCGCCCATGCCCAGCAGGCCGTTTTCCGATTGCAGCATCACTTCCATGCCCTCGGGCACGTAGTTGGCCACCAGGGTGGGAATGCCGATGCCGAGGTTGACGTAGTAGCCGTCCTGCAATTCGCGGGCGACGCGCTGGGCCATTTGTTCGCGGGTAAGAGCCATGTTCGTAGTCTCCTCAGGCACGCACGGTGCGTTGTTCGATGCGCTTCTCGAAGCGCCCGCAAATCAGACGGTCGACATAGATGCCGGGGGTGTGGATCTGGGTCGGATCGAGCTCGCCCGGCGCGACGATCTCTTCCACCTCGACCACGGTGATTTTGCCGGCGGTGGCGGCCAGCGGGTTGAAGTTCTGCGCGGTGTGGCGGTAGATGACGTTGCCGTACCAGTCGGCTTTCCAGCCTTTGACGATGGCGAAGTCGCCGGTGATGGCGGTTTCCATCAGGTACTCGCGGCCGTTGAATTCACGGGTTTCCTTGCCTTCGGCCACCGGGGTGCCGACGCCGGTGGCGGTGAAGAACGCCGGGATGCCGGCACCGCCTGCGCGCATTTTCTCGGCGAGGGTGCCTTGGGGGGTCAGGACGACTTCGATTTCGCCTTTAAGCAGTTGGTCTTCGAACAGTTTGTTCTCGCCGACGTAGGAGGCCACCACTTTGCGGATCTGCCGGTCCACCAGCAGCACGCCGAGACCGAAACCGTCGACGCCGCAGTTGTTGGAGACCACGGTGAGGTCACGGGTGCCCCGGTGCTGGATCTCGGCGATGAGGTTTTCCGGAATCCCGCACAGGCCGAAGCCGCCGGAGATCACGGTCATGCCGTCTTCAAGACCGGCCATCGCTTCCTCATAGGAATACACGCGCTTGTCGAACCCTGCCATATGCACCTCTTTTATTCTTTGTGGGCGGCTGGCTAGCCGGATGGGGAGGGAGTGTCTCGCCACAGGATTTATTTGTTAAGTTGATTTTTAAGGTTGATTGATAGATAAAACTCACCAATGAGTGCGCGCTACGTTGGAGACAGTGGCCATGACCGTTAAACAGATCCGCGCCTTCCTGGCCGTGGCCCAGAGTTTGAGCTTTGCCGTGGCTTGCGAACGGCTGCACCTGTCCCAGTCGGCGTTGAGCCTGACCATCAAGGCGCTGGAGGAGGGCCTGGGTGGGCGCCTGTTCACCCGCAATACCCGCAACGTCGCTCTGACCGCCGAGGGTGAATCGCTGCTGCCATTGGCCCGTCGGTTGATTGCGGATTGGGACAATGCCGAGGATGAACTGCGCCAACGCTTCACCCTTCAGCGTGGCCGCGTGACGCTGGCGGCGATGCCGTCGTTTGCCGGCAACCTGCTTCCGCCGATCCTCAAGACCTTCCGCGCGCGTTATCCCAAGGTCAACGTCACGGTGAACGACGTGATCAACGAGCAGGTGCTGGAAATGGTCCGCGACCGCCAAGTGGAGCTGGGCGTGGCGTTTGAGCCGACCCAGAGTTCGTCACTGCAATTTACCCCGTTGTACATCGACCGGTTTGTGGCGGTGGTGCCGCTTGATTCACCGCTGGCGGACTTGGGCGATATCGATTGGCAGACCTTGCTCAAGGAACCGTTCATTACCTTGCAGCGACCGTCCACGGTGCGGGTGATGCTCGAAGAGCATTTGCAAGCGCGGGGCATGAAATTGCCGGTGGAGTTTGAAAGTCATCAGTTGGCAACGGTCGGGCGGATGGTGGCCAGCGGACTGGGCGTGAGCGCGGTGCCAGCGTTGTGCGCCGGGCAGATGCGCGAGCTGGGCGCGCGTTGCATCACCCTGCGCGACCCGGTGGTGGAACGGGCGATCGGGGTGCTGACGACGGGGCAAGAACTGTCGGCGGCGGCGCAGGCGTTGTTCGATATTCTCAAGGCCGAAAACCTGGGTGAGCGTCTGAGCTGATCACGGTCACCTGTTGAAATGGACTGTGGCGAGGGGGCAAGCCCCCTCGCCACAAAAGCACACCCCGACAGGGTGGGTTTAGCCTGCCTGGGTGATGCGCCTACCCTTATTTACGCGCCTCCAGAATCAGGTTGAACGGCGTTTCCGTGGCTCGCCGGAACTGGGTGAACCCCGCCTCGGTGAAGACCTTGCGCAACCGTGCCTCGCCTGCCTGGGCACCGAGCCCGAGGCCGACCTCCTGGGACAGCGAGTTAGGTGTGCAGATAAAGGTCGAGGCGGCGTAGAACAGCCGTCCCACCGGGTTGGCGTTCTCGTCTAGCGTGTCGTTGGCGAAGGGCTCAACCAACAGCACCGTGCCGTCGGGTTTGAGCGATTCATAGGCATGCTTTGCGGCGCCGACCGGGTCACCCATGTCGTGCAGGCAGTCGAAATAGCAGATCAGGTCATAGTCGTCGCCCGGATAGCTCTTGGCGGTGCCCTGGAAGAACCGCGCCCGACCGGACACGCCACCTTCTTCGGCGCGCTGGGTGGCGACGGTGATCGAGGGCGCGTGGTAATCAAAACCGACGAACCGCGACTCGGGGAAAGCCTGAGCCATGATCACGGTCGAGGCGCCGTGGCCGCAGCCGATGTCTGCCACTTTCGCGCCAGCCTCCAGTTTGGCGACCACCCCGTCGAGGGCCGGCAGCCACTCGCTGACCAGATGCGCCTTGTAGCCTGGGCGGAAGAACCGCTCGGTGCCGCTGAACATGCACGGATGGTGATCGCCCCAGGGCAGGGCGCCGTTGCCGCGCATGGCGTTGACCAGTTTGTCCTTGTCATGAAAAAACGACGCAACCACCGCCATACCGCCGGCCACATAGACCGGTGAGTCTTCGATCGCCAGCGCCAGGGCTTGCTCTTCAGGCAGGCGGAACTGGCCGTCGCGGTGTTCCATGTAACCGGAGGCCGCGTGGGCGCTGAGCCATTCACGCAGCAGGCGGGTGTTGCAGCCGGTCTTCGCGGCGAGTGTTTCGGGGGTGACGGGCTGACTGTCGGCCATGGCCCGGTACAGGCCGAGTTCTTCGCCGAGGATGACGTTGGCGAGCATCGCCGCGCCCCCCATGTCGCTCACCAGTTTGCCCATGAAATCATTGAGTCTGGCCTCGTCCATCTTGTGTGCTCCTTCAGCAGGATCACGGCCCGCAGGCATTGTTTGTCGAGGCATGCGCCTGTGGGCGGTGATCGTGGGAATGAACAGGACGATAACCGCGTCCTGGCTCCCCCCGCGGGGGGTAATCAACAAGTCTAGTTCGTGTATCCCTCTGTATCTGGCTGCCTGTCCGATACAGTGCGCTGAGAATAGGGGTGTTTGCGCACACAGACCCGACACACCGAGGCGCTTGACTGGGCCTGCCGGCCGGCACTGATTTTCAGGCGCTGGAGACCGGATCCCAGGATGAGATCGACACCATGCAAATTCCCCTTACATCTGCGCAGGCGACCGTCGGGCTAGGCTTGCGCCGCGGTTTGATGAAGGACCTGCAAGCGGCCCCGGCGGGCGCTTTCGATTTTCTGGAAGTCGCGCCGGAAAACTGGATTGGCATCGGCGGCGCGCATGGCGCGGCGTTTCGTGCCCTGGCCGAGTGTTATCCGTTGTCCTGTCACGGCTTGTCCTTGTCGCTGGGCGGATCGGCGCCGCTGGACGTCGGGTTTCTGCGGGAAGTGCGGGTTTTCCTCGATCGCTACAAAGTGCCGCTGTACAGCGAACACCTGAGCTACTGCAGCGATGACGGGCATCTTTACGATCTGCTGCCGTTGCCGTTTACCGAGGAAGCGGTGCATCACGTTGCCGCCCGAATTCGTCAGGCACAGGACATTCTCGGTCGGCGTCTGGCGGTGGAAAACGTCTCCTACTACGCCGCGCCGCAGCAGGACATGGACGAATTGACGTTCACCAACGCAGTGCTGCGCGAAGCCGATTGCGACCTGCTGCTGGACGTCAACAATGTCTACGTCAACTCGATCAATCACGGTTCTGATCCGCAAGCGTTTCTGGCGGGCATCGACACGGGGCGAGTGGTCGCGATGCATGTGGCGGGGCATTTCGACGAATCCGACACCCTGAAAATCGACACCCACGGCGCCTCGGTCAAACCGGTGGTCTGGGCTTTGCTGGCCGAGGCGTATGCGCGGTTCGGCGTACAGCCGACGCTGCTTGAGCGGGACTTCAACTACCCGGCGTTCTCTGAACTGGTGAGCGAGTTGCAGACCATCCGCCGACTGCAGCAGGAGGCTAACCATGGATAAGCCGACGCTATATCAGCAGCAAGACACCTTGACTCGTTACCTGCGCGATCCCGACCACTGCGCACCGCCTGCCGGGATGGACGTGGCACGGGCGCAGGTTTATCGCGACCTGGTGTTCTCTAACCTGTCGTCGTTGCTCAGCGGCACCTTTCCGGTGTTGGTGAGAATACTGGGGGACAGTGACTGGCGTTCTCTGGTGCGGATCTTCCTGCGGGACTACCGCGCTCAAACGCCCAAATTCGGCGAGATTGCTCAGGAGTTCGTCGAGTTCCTCGCATCAATGCCTCAGGCGCTGAACGATGGGCCGTGGCCACCGTTCATGGTCGAGCTGGCGCATTACGAATGGGTCGAAATGGCCCTGCAACAATCCGACGCTGAGCCGTTGCCGGCCAGTGATGCTGGATTGCTGCTGGATCAACCGTTGCAGGTTTCACCACTGGCCTGGCCGTTGGCCTATGGCTGGCCGGTGCAAAAAGTGGGGCCGGATTACCGGCCGCAAGTGCCACCGACTCAGCCGACGTTGCTGTTGGTGCGTCGGGCTGAAGACTGGAGTGTGCGCTTCTCTGAACTGAGCCCGTTGGCGTGGCGGTTGTTGCAGCGGATCGGGGAATTTCCTCAACTCGATGGTCGGTCGCAACTGGAAGGGCTGGCGGTGGAGGCGGGGATGGCCGGGTCGCAGGCCTTTATCGACAGTGGAATGGCGTTGTTGCGGCAGATGCATGGGGAGGGGGTAATCGGTATAGCGGCCTGACCGTACGCAATCCCCCAAACACCAATCCCCGTGGGAACGGGCAAGCCTGCTCCCACTGGGGTTGGCGGTGCTTATTGGGGCTTCGGTAACTTGAGCTCCGCACACAACCCACCGTCCACGCGATTGCTCAAGGTCAGCGCCCCGCCAATCGCCAGCGCCAATTGCTGGGCAATCGCCAACCCCAACCCGGTCCCGCCGGTGCTGCGATTACGCGAATTCTCCACGCGGTAGAACGGCTGCATCACCTGGGCCAATTGCTCTTCGGCAATCCCCGGCCCTCGGTCCATGACCTTCACCGACAAGCTGCCGTCGGCCTTCGTTTCCACCCACAACTCAGCCGCGCCAGCGAATTTCAGCGCGTTGTCTACCAGGTTCACCAGCACTCGCCGCAAGGCATGGGGCCGGGTGTCGATGACTGCGGCGCTTTTGCCGCCCAGCTGCACGTCTTTGCCCATGTCCTGATAGTCGAACACCAGGCTGTCGAGGAACGAATCCAGATCGGTGCGGCGACTTTCCTCGGTGGCGCCATGGATGCTGCGGGCGTAGGCCACGCCTTCGCGCACCAGGTGTTCCATCTCGCCGAGGTCATTCCACAGTTTGTCTTTTTCGCTGGAGTCGTCCATGAATTCGGCACGCAGTTTCATGCGCGTGATCGGGGTTTGCAGGTCGTGGGAAATCGCCGCCAACAGTTGCATGCGCTCCTTGAGATACGCCGCGATGCGCGCCTGCATGGCATTGAATGCCCTGGCGGCGTAGGCGACTTCGGTCGGGCCTTTTTCGTCGAGGTGCACGGCGTGGGTGTTGGGGTCGAGGGTTTCCACGGCTTGGGCGAGGCGGGTGAGCGGGCGGATGGCGATTCTCACGGCCAGCCAGGTGCAGGCGATCAGCAGCGCCAGTTGTCCCAGTAATACCGCCGGTAACCACGGGGACAAAGGCACCATCGCGGGGCGCACGTCGATCGTGACGGGGCTGCCGTCCTTCAGTTTCAGATGGGCCTGGAAGTGTTTCTTCGGGCCGGGGATGTTGGTAAAAGTCAGCGGATACTCATGGCCGATGGCGTCCTGAATCGAGGGGACTGCAATCGGCACATCGCTGGGCGCCATCGGTGTGCCGGGCGAACCTTCATTCAGCAGATAACCATAGTTGGTGCGTTCCAGGCGCTGCAGCCAGCTCGCTCGTTCGTTGGCGGGCAAGCGGTCGAGGATGGCGAGGGAGGTCGAAACGTCGGTTTCCAGATTGCCCAACATCGTATTTTTCGCACTTTCATAACGCTCGTAGTACTGCGCGCCAAAGGACAGCGCCTGGGCGAGGATCAGGCCGATCAGGAAAATCAGCGACAGCCGCGAGGCCAGCGTGCGGGGCCAGTGCAGCGCAAGGTTCATGACGGCGCACCGAGCACTTCCACCGGCAGGGAAAACACATAGCCTTCGCTGCGTACGGTCTTGATGTAGGCCGGTTCCCGGGCGTCGTCGAGCAGGCGCTGACGCAAGCGGCTGACCAGCAAATCGATGGAGCGGTCAAACAGGTCGGCGTCGCGACCTTGAGTCAGGTTGAGCAACTGGTCGCGATTGAGCACCCGCTGAGGATGATCGAGGAACACCCGCAGCAAACGGTATTCCGCGCCGCTGAGGGCGACCATGGTGCCATCCTGATCCAGCAGATGCCGGGCCGAGGTGTCCAGGCGCCAGCGACCGAACGCCAGCAGGCGACCGCTTTCGGTGATCACCAGATTCGGCGGCAGCATCCGCGTACGGCGCAGCACGGCGTTGATCCGGGCGAGCAGTTCACGGGCGGCGAACGGTTTGACCAGGTAGTCGTCGGCGCCCATTTCCAGGCCGATGATGCGGTCGGTTTCATCGTTGCGCGCGGTGAGCATCAGCACCGGCGTGGCCTTGTGTTTGCCGGCGCGCAGCTCACGGCAGAGCAGCAGGCCATCGTCGCCCGGCATCATGATGTCGAGCACGATCAGGTCCACCGGCGTGGTCTCCAGAAACGCGCGCATCTGCCGTCCATCCGCCACCACGGTGGTGCGCAGGCCGTTCTTCTTCAGGTAATTGCCTACCAGTTCCCGGATCTCGCGGTCATCGTCCACGATGAGAATGTGATCGACGTGTTCCATGGTCGCCATGCCTCTTGAGTAGGAGTTTTCGCGCAGTCTACCGAGTCAAGGCTCGCTCGCCCGCAGCGGTTTGTATTGCAGTGTATCTGGCCTGTCGGCGGATACACGGGGACTCAAAAACAGCCGGTTTCAGGGGTTTTGTATCGCTGTGTATCGCCGGCCGGTGCTGATACATAGCAATTTACTCGCGCCTGTTCCAGACACAGACGGGATACCTCTCGGGCTTCTAATGGCTTCCATCGAGGCAAACCCAAACCGCCTCGGCCCCATCAACGATTTGGCAACGATTGACCCATTGAAGCCCCGAGGAAACCACCATGAATACCAAAGCCGTCTACGCCGCCTGCCTGTTTGCCGCCCTGAACATCTGCACCTTGTCGGCCCGGGCCGAAGCCAATGTCACCCCGCAAACCTACACCTATGGCACGCACCTGGACATCCAGAAAGTGCTGTCGATGAAAGAGGACGCCACGCCTTCCTGCGGGATTGTGAATGCGCGGATGACCTACCTGGATTCCCAAGGCAAAACCCAGGCCCTTGATTACCGCAAATTCGCTGACAACTGCAACGAAGACAACTGAGTCCTTTGCTCACCCGTTATCAATCCCTTTTTTGAAACAGGAATAACTCCATGAACAACGTCACCCGCTTTTTGACCGCCATCGTCTTTTCCGTAGCCGGCGTCGCCGCCCATGCCAACGCGGCTGTTGAACAGAGCAGCTGTGGCAGCAGCACCTGCTTCCAACTGACGCCGCTGGTGGCTGAGGATGGTTCCAGCCGCACACCGCAGGGGCAATTGCTTGCAGAGAACGGTTACAGCCGGACGCCACAGGGCCAGCAGTTGGAAAACCAGATGGCTTGAAGCCAGGCACTGTTCTGATGAACTCAATATTCCCAGTGTGGGAGCAGGCTCGCTCGCATATCGGACTCGTATATTCAAGGTGATCCCCATGTTTCTCATCGCATTCCTGGGCGGCATTTTGACCGTCCTCAGCCCCTGCATCCTCCCGGTCGTGCCGTTTCTGTTTGCCGGTGTTAAACGCACACGCACCTCGATCCTGCTCACCCTCGGTGGCATGGCCCTGACCTTCGCCCTGATCTCTAGCCTGGCCGTGGTCAGCAGCGATTGGGTGATACAAGCCAACAACACCGGCCGCCATGTGGCGCTGATCGTGATGGTGCTGTTTGCGCTGTCGCTGATCTCCGCGCGCATCGGCGGCTGGCTGGCGCGACCGTTCGTGTTGCTGGGCAATCGCCTCGACCCCAACACTCGCAAAATGTCCGGCCCGCTGGGCTCGGTGATGATTGGCGTCGCCACCGGTCTGCTCTGGGCTCCGTGTGCCGGGCCGATCCTCGGGGTGATCCTCACCGGCGCCATGCTGCAAGGCGCCAACGTGCAGACCAGTCTGCTGCTGGTGGCGTATGGCCTGGGCAGCGCGTTGTCACTGGGCACCTTGATCTTCGCCGGTCGCGGCCTGGTCAATCGCTTGAAACCGTCGATTCCGGTCACCGGTTGGCTGCGTCGCGGCGCCGGTGCCGGGGTGTTGGTCGCGGCGGCGGTCATCGCCACCGGAACCGATAACAGGCTGCTCGCCGGCACTTCGTCCGAAGGCGTCACGACCGTTGAACAGCAGGTGCTGGAAACCGTACCGAAAGTGGTCGATTACCTGGTCAGCAAGGTCAAGGCCGACCCGATGGACGCGGCCAAAGGTGCGATGCCGTCACTCTCCGGCGCGGTCGAATGGCTCAACTCGCCAGCGCTGAGCAACGACTCCCTGCGCGGCAAGGTGGTGCTGGTGGATTTCTGGACCTATGACTGCATCAACTGCCAGCACACCTTGCCCTACGTGAAGGACTGGGCGAAAAAATATGAAAAGGACGGCTTGGTGGTGATCGGCGTGCACACCCCGGAATACGGTTACGAACGCATCCTCGACAACGTTCGCGATCAGGTGAAAAAGCTCGGCATCACCTACCCGGTGGCGATCGACAACAACTACGCGATCTGGCGCGCCTTCGACAACCAATACTGGCCGGCTCACTACCTGATCGATGCCAAGGGGCAGGTGCGTTACAGCCACTTTGGCGAGGGTCGCTACGAGACTCAGGAGCAGATGATCCGGCAGCTGTTGGAAGAGGCCAAGGCGCCTGCCGCGTAACCTTTCCAATCAATGGCTCACAGGTTGCGCACCATGAGCCATTGGTCGTTTTCCCAGGCCTGAAAACGCTCCAGCACTGTCCATCCGCGTCTGGCGTAGTAATCGCTTTGGTCCCGGGTGTGCAAATAGATCTTCGCCACGCCACGTTCCCTGGCCTGCGCGCATATCCCCTCAATCAAGCGCTCCGCCAATCCTTTTCCCCTTGCTTGGGGTGTGACGAACACACAAGCCAGCCAAGGACCCAGGTCAGGCCGGTGAGCCAGGTCGGCGGCGGCCAGTGCCGCACCACCCAGCAGGCGGTCTTCATCCAGGGCGATCAAACATTGCCATGTGCCGTCGAATTGGCCGTCAGCGAATTCCCGTTGCCACTGAGGCAAGGGCTGGTCGGCGTATTCATAGTGGAATTGTTGGTGAATCCATGAAGCAAAGATGTCGCTGTGGTGCATGTGGTGAGTGAGCCAGTCCAGGCGAGGCATGGGGGAATCCTTTCAAAAGGCGGTGGCCCATAAGAGCTGATTCAGGGCGCATCGGCAATCCCGGGGTCGGGTGTTAATCCTGCGTTACAAACGCATGACCATGCATCGGAGACCGGCGTATTTCGTGAGTCTGCCGGACGACCGGGCAGGACGGATACCTGTCCGGGAGCTTTAGTTTGTGGACGGGGTCACTTGCGACCCTGCCATCACCATCATGAAAGGGAGAGGGTTATGCCTAAGTTCATTATTGAACGCGAGCTTCCGGGAGCCGGCGCACTGCCGCCGCAGGAACTCAAAGCGATCTCGCAAAAATCCTGCGATGTGTTGCGCGGGTTGGGGCCAGAAGTGCAATGGCAGCAGAGTTACGTCACGGGCGACAAGATTTACTGCGTGTATATCGCGCCGAGTGAGGAACTCATCAGGGAGCATGCCAAACAAGGTGGCTTTCCGATCAACAGCGTTTCCCGAGTCATGAGCATCATCGACCCCACCACGGCGGAGTAAGCCGGGACGCGTTCCAACCCGCAGCGGAGCAGACTTCATGAGCACACCCATTGATCTCACCGCCCTGAAAAACCGTCAGATGACTGCGTGGGCCAGCGGCGACTACGCCGTGATCGGCACCACTTTACAGATCGTCGGCGAACAACTGGCTGAAGCCTGCGACCTGCTCTGCGATGAGCGGGTGCTGGACGTCGCTGCGGGCAACGGTAATGCCACGCTTGCCGCTGCGCGCCGGGGCTGTAAGGTCACGTCCACCGACTATGTGGCCAAGCTGCTTGAGCGTGGCGAAGACCGGGCACGGGCGGAACACCTGAACGTGACCTTTCAGGTGGCCGATGCCGAGGCGCTACCTTTCGAGGATGCCAGTTTCGATGCCGTGCTCTCGACCTTTGGGGTGATGTTTACCCCGGATCAGCCAAAGGCTGCCGCGGAATTGGCGCGGGTGTGCCGCCCGGGAGGCCGGATCGGCCTTGCCAACTGGACGCCTGAAGGCTTCGTTGGCCAGATGTTCAAGGTACTGGGGCGCCACATGCCGCCACCCGTGGGCGCTCAACCGCCTTCAAACTGGGGCTCCGAAGCGTGGTTGCACTCGCACTTCGATCAGCGCGACTTCGTGCTTCAGGTGACACGACGCTTATTCAACTTCCGCTATCGTTCGGCCGCCCATTTCATCGACACCTTCCGCACCTGGTATGGCCCGGTTCACAAGGCTTTTGCGACCCTGCCACCCGAAGGGTCCGCCGCCCTGGAACACGACCTGACGGAACTGCTCAAGCGCCTGAACCGAGCGGGAGAGCGGTCGCTGGTGGTGCCCGGTGAATACCTGGAGGTGGTGATCACCCGGCGCTGAACCGGGAACGGAGCGACGAAAATCCTGTAGGAGCGAGGCTTGCCCGCGAAGAACGATGACGCGTAATACCTGAAAAACCGCGGTGCATTCTTCGCGGGCAAGCCTCGCTCCTACAGGTTCTGTGCCTTAACTTAATGGCATTGTCACTCATCCAGTGATTCGGTATACACCACCCACACGCTGCATGGCATTTTGTACAGCACATGCTCCACCGTGCTGCCGATCAACCGGCCCATGCCGCGATGGCCGATCCGGCCCATGACGATCACATCCACATCATGGGTCTCGGTGTAGTGGGTCAGTACCTTGGTCGGGTTGCCCATGATCATGTGACGCTGCTCCGGCGCGATGCCGTTGCGCGCGGCCAGTTCGTTGAACGCATCCTCCTGGAGGTCGAACAGGGTCTTGATCTGGCCTGAAGAGAAAAGCGCCGAACCGTTATAGAAGTTGAACTCATCCGCGCTGATGGCTGAAAGGTCACAGGCGTAGACCACATCGAGCTCGGCATTGCAGGCGCTCGCCAGTTTCGATGCTTCGTGAAGGATTCTGTCGTTGAAGCTTTTGTAGTGATCGTCGCGATGAAGCGGGTCGACCGCGGCGACGATCTTGCGCGGCAACGCGCGAGTGGCATGGCTGACGAAATGCAGCGGCACCGGGCATTCGCGCAGCAAATGCACGTCGAGGGGCGTAAACACCAGTCGCGACAGCCGCGATTGATGCTCCAGCGCCTTGATCAGCACGTCCATCGGCTGCTCTTTGAGGTGAATCAGGATTTCCTCCAGCGGATGCTCGACCCAGGCCACCTCGGTGGTGACGTGTACACCGATCTTGCGCAAGGGATGGGCCTGTTCCTCAAGCCACTGGCGGTGACGCTCGACGTAGCCCAGGCGCATCTGTTCCAGGGCTTTTTCGTTGACCAGGCTGGCGGTCGCCAGACCTTCCAGATAGTCGAAGGCCACGATGTGCAGGGCCGCCCCCTCGGCCTTGGCCAGCATCGCGGCCCGGTCGAAGGCGGGGCTGTGTTCCATCAGCGGTGAAGCGACCAGCATGAAGCGTGATTCACCAGACATGACAAACCTCCCGTGGGTAAGCGAGCAGACGGTGGTCGTTCAATACATCTCAATCCTTTCATTATTGACCATGATCAACCCCTCGTCCGGTTCTAATGTGGGAGCGGGTTTGCTCGCGATGCGGTCTCAAGCGTCTTCCAAAGCTCGCGCATCGTCGGGTTCTGATTGGCGATCGAACAATACGAACGAATCTCCAGCCGGGTCTTCCATTCATCGCCGCCGGCCAGCACCAATTGCCCTCGCTCCAGCTCATCGGTCACGGCGCTCAGGGGCAGCCAGGCAACGCCGTAGCCCTCGATCGCCATTCTCATCAGCAACATGGCCATGTCCGCCTCAAAGCAACGATCAAGCACGCAAGCAGTCGGTGCATTCTTGATGACGATATCGGCCACGCGACCCAAAAAAGTGGTCGCGGTATAGGCCAGGTGCGGCACTGGTTTGGCGGCCGTCCCCGGCAGCCGATGCAACGGTTTGCCGTTATTGTCCGGCGCGCACAGTGGAACGAACGAATCATGCCCCAGGGTCAAGCTGCCGAACTTCTCGGGGTCGAGCTGGATCGGGGCGAGGGGATGGTGGTAGACGATCATCAAATCGCAGCTACCTTCCTCCAGCGCAATCACCGCATCGTGGATGTTCGCGGCCACCACGCGAGCATTGAAGGGCTCATTCTGCTGTTGAAACTGGGTGAGCCATTTAGGCAGGAAGGTCATTGAAAGACTGTGCCCGGCGGTGACCTGAATCGAGCGCCCCGGCATTCGTTCGCCTTCGCGAAGGGCCAGGCGCAATTGCAGCAACGCCGACAGCGCCTCGCGCCCCTCTTCACAGAAGCTGCGGCCCGCTTGAGTCAGCTGGACAGGATAAGTGCCGCGATCCACCAGTTCGGCGCCCACCCATTCTTCAAGTGAACGAATCCGCCGGGACAACGCGGACTGCGTGACGCAACGCACTTCCGCCGCTCGGGAAAAGTTCTTCCATTCGGCAATCGCCAGAAGATCGTCCAACCATTTGGTTTGCATGCTGGCACCTCATTGCGTCTCTGGCGAAGAGTTTACTGCGGTGCGCTGGCGCCATTGAGGGAATTTCGCAAACTATTCCAAAAACGCATCAGCCTATGGTGATTACTCATCATCCGGCGTGAAGGGCGTCCTTAGAATCGGTGCCACAACCCCGCTGCCGCAGAACATCGGGGCACTTCAATCTTGTCTCCTGCCAAGTAAAAAGACCTACAAAACCACTTGAGGAAATGCACCGTGAAAAGAAACAGACTACCCCGCCAGATTGCGATGGCTATCGCCTTGGGCGTCCTTGCAGGTTGGGCCTGCCATCATTTCGCAGCGGATGAGAAAGCCGCCCGGGAGATCGCCTCCTACTTCTCGATGGTGACGGACATTTTCCTGCGGTTGATCAAGATGATCATCGCGCCTTTGGTGTTCGCCACACTGGTCGGTGGTATTGCCAGCATGGGTAATTCCCGATCCGTAGGGCGGATCGGCGCGAGGGCGATGATCTGGTTCGTGTCGGCCTCAATCATTTCGCTGTTCATTGGCATGTTGCTGGTGAATGTGTTCCAGCCAGGCGCGGGTCTGGATCTGCAGGTGACTCAAGGCGCAGCGGCGCCGGCCGTTGTCAGCACGGGTGACTTCAGCCTCAAGGTATTCATCAGTCACGTGTTCCCTCGAAGCATCGCAGAAGCCATGGCCAACAATGAGATTCTGCAAATTGTAGTGTTCTCTTTGTTTTTCGGCTTTGCGCTGGCAGGCATCAAGCGCGCTGGCTACACGAAGATCACCGACAGCATTGAAGAACTGGGCAAGGTGATGTTCAAGATCACTGACTATGTCATGGCCTTTGCGCCAGTTGGTGTCTTTGCCGCCATCGCTTCGGCCATCACCACCCAAGGTCTCGGCTTGCTGGTCGATTATGGAAAACTGATTGCCGAGTTCTACCTGGGCATTGTGATTCTATGGGGTGTGTTGTTCGCTGCCGGCTACCTGTTTCTGGGGCGTTCAGTCTTTACCTTGGGCAAGTTGATCCGCGAACCCATTCTGCTGGCATTCTCGACAGCCAGTAGTGAGTCCGCCTATCCAAAAACCATGGAAGCCCTGGAGAAGTTCGGCGCACCCAAGCGGGTATCCAGTTTCGTACTGCCACTGGGGTACTCATTCAACCTCGACGGCTCGATGATGTATCAAGCCTTCGCCATTATGTTCATCGCTCAGGCCTACAACATTGATTTGAGCTTTACGCAGCAGCTGCTGATCTTGCTGACGCTGATGATTACCAGCAAGGGCATGGCGGGTGTTGCCCGGGCTTCGGTGGTGGTCGTGGCGGCGACGTTGCCCATGTTCAATCTGCCAGAGGCTGGCATTTTGCTGATCATCGGTATTGATCAGTTCCTCGATATGGCCAGGACGGCCACCAATGTGGTGGGCAACAGCATCGCAACGGCCGTGATCGCTAAATCCGAGCCTCTCGAAGAGCCGGACGACGTGCCGCAATCCGAGGCGTCCCCACTGCCTGTTCGCTCTGTAGCCACCGTCTGAGCGCTATCACCATGAAAACGAAATCAAAGCCATCCCGTGAGTCTTCATTGGTACACAAACTGGGCATCGTCGGCGGGCTTGGCTCACTGGCCGGCGGCGATCTTTTCTATAAGTTGGTGAAGTCCAGGGCGGTGCTTGAGGATCAAGGCCGCTATCACTTCCTGTTCGAGCAGCACCCGTTCAAAGATGTGCTGATGCCGTTGGATCGGGGCGCGAGCATGACCTCCAGAAAGTTCTATGTTTTCCAGGTCTGTCAGACTTTCGAGGCCAGCGGGGTCAGCGCGATCGTACTGCCGTGTTTTGCCAGTCACACTTTCCGCGAAGAGATACAGGAGGAGATAGGCATACCGGTTCTGGACATGATGGCCGCATTGCGCAGGCACATCGACCATGTTGTTGAACCCGGCGCGGTATTGGGCATTCTCGCCTCAGACTATGTTCGCCACGCCGGTTTGTTCGAACGCTACTTCGGCTCCGACTTCAAACTCGTTTATCCAGGTGCCGACGAACAATCGGGGTTGATGGAAGCGATGTATGGCGTCAACGGCATCAAGGATGGCTACCTTGACGGTGTACCGCTGGAATGTGTGTATCAGGCCTGCCTGTCACTTCAGGAGCAGGGGGCCACGATGGTCTTGCCGGGCATGACCGAGCTTTCGTTGGTCTGCGGCGACCTGCAGCGGCGGGGCATCACGGTGTTGGATATCAATGAGATTTATGCCGGCTTCGCGACTCAGCAGAAAGGTCAGTCGAATCGCCCACCCTTCAAGCTTGGGATCGTAGGCGGGGTGGGGCCTGCGGCAACGGTCGATTTCATGGGCAAGGTGGTTGCGCATACACCGGCCGGCCGTGACCAGGAGCACATCAAGATGGTGGTCGAACAAAACCCCCAGATTCCTGATCGCACCGCCAATTTGCTGAATGACGAAACCGATCCGACGATGGCGATGTATGCCACCTGCAAGCGGCTTGAAAGCGCAGGAGCCAATGCGATTGCGATCCCGTGCAATACCGCTCACGCGTTTGTCGAGCGTATCCAGGCACACTTGCGTGTGCCCATTGTGAACATGCTGGCCGAGACGGTAGAGGCCATCGTTCAGCGGTATGGCGCCGGGAAAACAGTGGGGCTGCTGGCGACGTCGGGCACGATCAAGAGTCAGGTCTACCACGAGGCCGCCCGGCGGGCCGGGCTGCACATAATCGCCCCCGGTGTGGATTACCAGGCGTTGGTGATGGATGCGATTTATGGGTCGCTCGGGATCAAGGCCGGGTTCACAGAGGGCCTTTGCAGGGACCAACTCCTGATCGCCGCCGAGCACTTGTGTGAACTGGGCGCCGATGTGCTCATCCTGGGATGCACGGAGTTGCCGCTGGTGCTGCAGCATAGCGAGGCCTTCATGATCAAGGGGCATCAAGTGGCATTGATCGACCCGACGACCATTCTGGCTATGAAGTGTATTCAGCTTGCCCGTGAACATTCGGGCGAGCGATCAAATCTGCATCTTGGCTAAACAATTTTTGCGCCCCGTGCCTCCAGCAACTCCCGCAATACGGAACGGTGGCAGTGCGCTTCGTCTTCGCAATAACACCCCACGGCCAGCGAGGTTTGATGGGAGAGGGCGGCCAGCAGGTCCAGCAGCTGACTGGGCGCGGGATGGTTCATCTCGGCCTTGAACTTGCGCTTGAAGGTCTCCCAGGCTTTGGCATCTTCTGCCGCTTTGGCTTCGGCCACCAGTTCGGGGCTGGGGGACAGCAGCGGTTGCCACACATCATAGAAATCACGGCTGGCGAATTCGGCCTTCGGTACGCCACGGGGCGGGCGGCGTACCGTGCCCAGGCGCAGGCCTTCATTTGCGGTGCGAGGTGAACCGAGTCGCACGATATGGATGGGCATGAATGCAGTGCCTATTTGAGCCGCGAGCCGTCGAACCACTCCAGCGCCGTGCGCCAGATGCAGATCCCCAGGAAGTACGCCGACATCAGCAGCCACAGGCCCATCACCAGTGGATTGATGACCGGATGGTTGAGCACCAGCGACAAGCTGCACAGCAACCAGATGGCCGTCACGGCAATGTTGATCGGCATGAAGCGGCGCACGCGGAACGGGTGCAGGAATTTCATTCGAGTCACGGTCAACAGCGCCAGGCCGATCACGGTGAGCAACGTGATCCACGGCGACGGACCGATGATGTACAGGCACAACGCAACCACATTCCACGCGGCGGGGAAGCCCTGGAAGTAGTTGTCCTTGCTCTTCATGTTGACGTTGCAGAAGCAGAACAGCGACGACACCAGAATCAGCGATACGGTCAGCAGCAGGGTGTAGTCCGGCAACGGGATGTAACGGTAGATGAACAGCGCGGGGATAAACACATACGTCAGGTAGTCGATCACCAGGTCGAGGATCGAGCCGTCGAAACTTGGCAGCACCGATTGCACATTGACCTTGCGTGCCAGCGCGCCGTCCAGCCCGTCGACGATCAGCGCCACGCCCAGCCACAGCAGGCAATGGGTGGGCTGGTTCTCCAGCAGGGCGAGGGTCGCGAGGAAAGCAGTGACCACGCCGGTGGCGGTAAAACCATGGGCGCCCCATGCTTTGAGCCTGGCGATGTGTACGGTGGATATCACGGGGGCGTTCTCCAGAAAATGAAGCAAGCCAGTTATCACCCTGCTATTGAGGGCGTCGGCAAACCGGATCGGGTTGCAGGTATCGACCGGATTTTCGGGGATAAGGTTCACCACCTTTGAATCTTAGACGCCGCGCAAAAAAATACCCCGGAAATATCCGGGGTACGTCATGAGCGTTGTCTGCCTGTGTTGTCAGCTTAATGAGGAAAGAACACACGCAGCCGATGGTTATCCGGGTCAAGGGCGACGAAGGTGCGACCGAAGTCGAGTTCGGTCGGTGTTTGCAGCATGGTCAGCCCCAGAGCGCTCCACTTGGCAAACAGTGCATCGACCTGTTCGGCAGACTCCACCGGGAACGCCAGCTCGGTCCCGCCGCCTGTTACAGTCGTTGCAGGTTCGGCGGTATGCCGCGACCAGAGCCCCAGTTTATAGCCGTCGTCCAGGACAAACAGGGCGAAGGTCGGCGACTCTTCCACGGGCTTGCGCTCCAGCAGAAACTTATAAAACCGTGCACTGACGGCGGGGTTGTCCACGAAAAGCAAAATGAAACGGGGAGTGATCATGGGGTTGCTCCATTAGAAGGTGGGCGCAGCATAAAAGGAGGCGCTGTCAGTTTCTGTCAGGAGTGTGAAGGGGCACCTTTTGACGTCAGCCAGACGGAGTTGGCGGAATGTCCGGCGAGGACTATCGTTGCCTGACTTGGTTTCTGCCCATCAATGAGGACGTCGTCATGAACACCAGCGATTTGCTTGAGCAATTACTACGGGCCGGCCAGGGCTCGTTGTCGCAACAAGGTGGTGCGGCGTCGACTCAAGGCGGCTTGGGCGATTTGGGTGGCTTGCTCGGTGGCCTGTTGGGTGGCAGCGCGGGTGGAGGTCCTGGCGGCGGAGGGCTGGGAGGTTTGCTCGGTGGTCTGTTGGGCGGCGGTTCCCCTTCGGGCGGTTCAAGCCAAACGCGCTCGGGCGGCACCAACTATGCGGCGTTGGCCTCTTTGGGGATGATGGCGTTCCAGGCCTATCAGGCATGGCAACGCAGCCAGGCCTCGGCACCCCAACAGGCGCCGCGTACCGTTGATCTGTTGTCCGGTCCGGAAATCGAAGACCACAGCCACGCCATCCTTCGCGCCTTGATCGCCGCCGCCAAGGCCGACGGCCGTATCGACGACGCCGAGAAACAAATGATCAGCACTGAAATCGGCCGCCATACCGACGACCCGCAACTGCAACAATGGCTCGATGACGAAGTCGCCCGGCCGCTGGATGCCGCCGATGTGGCGCAGTCCGCCCAGGACCCGGGCATGGCCGCCGAGATGTACCTGGCCAGCGTGATGCTGGTGGACGATCAGCAGGACGCCGAGCGCAATTATCTGGATGAACTGGCCGCTGCGCTGAAGATCGATCCAGAGCTGCAACTGCACCTGGAGCAACAGGCCAAGGGCGGTGCGGCTTAAAAGGTTGAAAACGTGCCGTGCCGGCAACGACGCGACGAACGACGAGGCGGCCCCTCCTGCATGAAATACGTATTCCTGCAGGAGCTGCCGCAGGGCTGCGATCTTTTCGCGGCCATAACGCCTAATCGGTAACCTTCAAGCCCAATGCTGCAAAACACTCTTCGATCGATCGCCGCTGCGTCTCGGCATACAAGCCCAACTCATCAATCGTCGGCCGTCCCAGCGCCTTTTCGAACGCCTGTTGGTTCGAATGCACGCCATAGTGGGTTTGCGCCGCGTCCCCCAGGTTCGACTGAAAAATCCCCGCCGCACTGACCGGCAGGAAATCTTCGTACACCAGTGGTTCTACCCGCACATACCCGTCACGGAGCAAATCCTCCAGCGACGCGTCTTTCAGCCCATCCGCCGCCAGGCCTTTTTCGGTCACGAAGTAGCGAAAGTACGCCAGTTCCTGTTGGCGCATATCCTCAACGGTGTCAGGGAATTCGCCAAAGTGCTGCGTCATTAGCGCGTTGTAGCGTGCGGCATTGGCTTCGTTGGGAAACTCCTTGAGCTCATCCCGGGCAGCGTTGAGCAAACGGTCGTAAAGCGCCCGGCCCTTAGGCGTGAGCGCTGCGCCGCGTTGTTCGATTTCACCGAAGCGGGCGCTGTGGCTGCCACGCATCTCGGCTTGATCGGTAAAAGCGATCGGCTCGTCCAGCGCCTTGAAGCTGGTTTGACGCAGCAGAATCGGGCATTGGCGGCGGGGTGGGCCTTCGATCACCGCTTTGGGGGTAATGCCATGGGCGGGCATTTGTGCCTGGACGATGTCGATGTCCAGGGTGCGCGGCGTCAGGTGGTTAATGTGCGGGCCTTTGAACGCCACCACGTCGGCGATCAGTCGATGCTGGGCGCTGAGTTGTTGGTACTGCTCGGCGGTGACGGTGGCGCTGTGGTGCCAGCGGAAGGTTTCCAAGGCTTGTGCGACGAAGTCCTGCGCCTCGTATTCGGTCAGCCCTCCCTGGGTTTCGGCGCGCTCGATGAGCGTCAGCGCAGCCGGGGTGAAGATTGAACGCTGGTCCAGCACTGATTGGGCAAAGGCCCGCAGTTCGGTGTCTTCGATCAGTTCCAGGCGCAGTAGCGAGGTGAACACCCGGAACGGGCTGACTTGCAACGCCGCCTCATGCACGGCACGAAATGCGGTGGAATGCACCGGCACGCCGGCCGGGGTCAGGTCGTAATAGCCCACCGGTTGCATGCCCATCACCGCGAACAGGCGGGCGAGGGTTGCCAGTTCAGTGGCGGTGCCGACGCGGATTGCACCGTGGCGTTCCAGGTCCAGCCGCTGGATTTCCCCGGTGCTGTGCAGCTGGCGGGCGATTTGCGGGTCGCTGTCCAGCACGTGGCGGTTGGTCTGTTCCACCAGTTCCATCAGCGCGCCGTACAGCGGCACTTCTTCGCGGTACATGTCGGACATCGCTTTGGAGAAGCGTTGGCGGATCAGGTCAGGGCTGACGAAATTCGGGTGGCTCATGAAAAAAATTCCTGGCGCAGTGACGTAACGGATGCCGGAAAAGATCGCAGCCTTCGGCGGCGCCGACAAACGAAGTTTCTGACGAACTTCATTCTGCCAAGGACTGTTCTTGCAACGCGGAAGTGTTCGGTTAACGCAGCACTTGGTCCACCAATTCGATCCAGTGCCTGACTGGGGTGCGTCCGGCGCTGTTGAGGTGGCTCTGGCAGCCGATGTTGGCGGTGGCGATGACTTCTGGGTGGCCGCTTTCCAGGGCGTTGAGTTTGTTGTCGCGCAGTTGCCGGGCCAACTCCGGTTGGGTGATCGAATAGGTGCCCGCCGAGCCGCAACACAAATGACTGTCGGGTACAGCTGTGAGATTGAAGCCCAACCGCGTCAACACGGCCTCGACCGCGCCGCCGAGTTTCTGTGCGTGCTGCAAGGTGCAGGGGCAGTGAAAGGCGATCCGTCGGTCGGTGGCGGCGCAAACTCGCTCCAACGGCTCATCGGCCAGCACTTGCACCAGGTCCAGGGCCATTTCGCTGACTCGCCGTGCCTTGGCCGCATAAACCGGGTCGCGCTCCAGCAGATGCCCGTAGTCCTTGATGAATGCGCCGCAGCCGCTGGCGGTTTGCACGATGGCTTCGGCGCCGCTTTCCAGGTACGGCCACCAAGCGTCGATGTTGCGTCGGGCGCGGTCCAGGCCCACAGCTTGGGCGTCGAGGTGATAGTCCAGCGCGCCGCAGCAGCCGGCTTCCAGCGCCGCAATCACACTGATTCCCAGCCGATCCAGCACCCGCGCCGTCGCGGCGTTGGTGTTCGGTGACAGACCGGGTTGTACGCAGCCTTCGAGCATCAACACCTGGCGCGCATGCCGAGGGACCGGGCGTTCGCCCGGAGCAGGGAGGTCGTGGGGTAACTTCGCCTCAACCCCCCGTGGTAGCAACGGCCGGAAAGTGGCGCCGATCTGCAGCAGGGTCTTGAACAGGTTCGGGTTTGGCGCCAATGCCCGCAGGCCCTGACGCAACAGTCGTTGACTGGCTGGGCGTGGCACCGCTTGATCGATCACGGCGCGGCCAATGTCCAGCAGGTTGTGATAATCCACCCCGGACGGGCAGGTGGTTTCGCAGTTGCGGCAGGTCAGGCAGCGATCCAGGTGCAATTGGGCCTGGGCCGTGGCGGGGGCGCCTTCGAGCACTTGCTTGATCAGGTAGATGCGCCCACGCGGCCCGTCCAGTTCGTCGCCGAGCAGTTGATAGGTCGGGCATGTAGCGTTGCAAAACCCGCAGTGCACACAGGTGCGCAGGATCTTGTCCGCTTCTTCGGCGCGGGGCAGTTGGCGGGCCTCTTTGCTGAGATTGGTTTGCATCTTACAGCTCCGCGTACATCCGGCCGGGGTTGAACAACCCTTGCGGGTCCAGTTGCGCCTTGAGTTGCCGGTGATAGCGCAGCAGCGCCGGGGCCAGGGGCTGGAAAGGCATTTCTGTGACGCCATGGCTGAAACAGGTGGCATGGCCGCCGTGCTGCTGAGCCAGTGATTGAATGTTATCGGCTGCGGATTTCAACCAGCGTTGCGCGCCACCCCAGTCGATCAGTTGCTCGCCGGGCAAGTCCAGTGGCCCGAGGTTGTTGGGCAATGACAAGCGCCACAGCGGCAGGCCTTCATTGAAAAAGTCTAGTCGTTGTTCGTTCAGGTCAGACCAATAGGCCGAGTCCAACGGTTCGCCACCGAGCCGTTGATGGGCCGCCGCGACCGAGCCTTCGCCGCCTTCCAGGCGCAGGTACAAACGCTGGCCGTCGTGGCTGGCGGCGCTGATGGGCAGCGGTTGCTGGCCCCATTGCGCCAGATTGGCCAAGGCGCGGGCGCAGTCGATGTCCAGGCTGATGCTCAGGCATTGCCGGGGTTTGGGCAGCACTTTGAGCGAGACTTCAGTCAGCACGCCGAGGCAGCCGTAGCTGCCGACCATCAGGCGCGACAGGTCATAACCGGCGACGTTTTTCATCACTTCGCCGCCAAAGCGCAGGTGAGTGCCCAGACCGCTGATCACCCGCGTACCGAGGACAAAGTCCCGCACCGAGCCGGCCCACGGGCGCCGTGGCCCGGACAGCCCCGCCGCGATCATCCCGCCGACCGTGGCGCCTTCGCCGAACGACGGCGGCTCGCAGGGCAACATTTGCCCCGCGGCATCCAGCGCGGCAAACAGTTCGCTCAGCGGTGTGCCGGCGCGAACGCTGATCACCAGTTCCGTCGGGTCATAGCTGACGATGCCGCAGTGGGCGCGGGTGTCGAGCACTTCGCCGGCCACTTCACGGCCGAGAAAGGCCTTGGTGTTCCCTCCCTGAATGCGCAGCGGCGTGGCGTTTTCCAGCGCCTGCCTGACCTGGTCGAGCAGGGTTGCACTGGCATCGAAATCTGCCATCAGAAACGCTCCAGATCAGGGAACGGCAATTGCCCGGCGTGGATGTGCATCGCACCGAACTCCGCGCAGCGGTGCAGGGTCGGGATGTTCTTGCCGGGGTTGAGTAAACCCTGGGGGTCGAACGCGGCTTTCACGGCGTGAAACAGCGTTAATTCGTCACTGTTGAACTGCGCGCACATCTGATTGATTTTCTCCCGGCCCACGCCGTGCTCGCCGGTGATGCTGCCGCCGACTTTCACGCACAGTTCGAGGATCTTGCCGCCGAGGGCTTCGGCCCGTTCCAGTTCGCCGGGCTGGTTGGCGTCGAACAGGATCAGCGGGTGCATGTTGCCGTCGCCGGCGTGGAACACGTTGGCCACCCGCAAGCCATATTCTTGCGCCAGGCTGGCGATGCCCTTGAGTACGCCGGGCAGTTCGCGGCGGGGGATGGTGCCGTCCATGCAGTAGTAATCCGGCGAGAGGCGGCCGATGGCCGGGAAGGCGTTTTTGCGCCCGGCCCAGAACCGCACGCGCTCGGCCTCGTCCCGGGCCTGGCGCACCTCGCTGGCGCCGGCCTGTTGCAGCACCTCGCGGACTCGTTCGCAATCGTCATGGACATCGGCTTCGACGCCGTCCAGTTCGCACAGCAGGATCGCTTCGGCCTCCACCGGGTAACCGGCGTGGATGAAATCCTCGGCGGCGCGGATCGCCAGGTTGTCCATCATCTCCAGGCCACCGGGGATGATCCCGGCGGCGATGATCTCGGCCACCGCGCGGCCGGCCTTTTCCACGGAATCGAAACTGGCCAGCAGGACTTTGGCGACCTGGGGTTTGGGCAGCAGTTTGACCGTGACTTCGGTGATGATCCCCAGCAAGCCTTCGGAGCCGGTAAACAGCGCCAGCAGGTCAAACCCCGGCGCGTCCAGCGAGTCGGCGCCGAGGGTCAGGTGTTCGCCTTCAAGGGTCAGGATTTCGAGTTTCAGCAGGTTGTGCACGGTCAGGCCGTACTTGAGGCAATGCACGCCACCGGCGTTTTCCGCGACGTTGCCGCCGATGGAACAGGCGATTTGCGAGGACGGGTCCGGTGCGTAATACAACCCGAAGGGCGCCGCTGCCTGGGAAATCGCCAGGTTGCGCACCCCTGGCTGGACCCGTGCGGTGCGGGCGGCGGGGTCGATGTGCAAGATGTTGTTGAATCGCACCATCACCAGCAACACGCCTTTGTCCAGCGGCAGCGCACCGCCGGACAACCCGGTGCCGGCCCCGCGCGCCACCACCGGCACGTTCCGGGCATGGCAGAGCTTGAGCAGTGCCTGCACCTGTTCAAGATGCCGGGGCAGCGCCACCAGCATCGGCGTGGTGCGATAGGCCGAGAGACCGTCGCATTCGTAGGGCTTGAGTTCTTCCTCGCGCCAGAGAATGTCCAGGTCCGGCACCTCCTGTTGCAATGCCTTGAGCAGCACCGCCTTGTCGACATTGGGCAGGGCGCCGTCGATGCGTTCGTCGTAAAGAATGTTCATCAATCGCGCCTCGTATGAATCGCCGAGCATCCCCCCGAATTATCTGCCAACCCGTAGCAGCTGCTATGAGGCGGTGGGGGTCATGTGATGCGCCCGCAAAAACTCCCGGTACAAGCGTGCGGTTTTGGTCGGCTGCTCAACCATCGGCATGTGGCCGACACCGTCCCAGATTTCCACCCGCAGATCGGCGATGCCCTTGCTCCAGACGGGCACGCTGCTGACGTCGATCAAGCGGTCCTTGCGCCCCCACAGCAGCAGCGCCGGGCATTTGATATCGGGCAGTTTTGGTTCCATCGGCGGGCTGGCCCGGAAGTCCCTGAAGATTTCTTCCAGCTCGTCGCGCTGCTGTTCATAGCGCTGGGCGACGGCGTCCAGCACGATCCCCGGTACCCATGGCGGCGACGCCATGGTCATGGCGTAGAAATGCTGAAACTCTTCACGGGAATGAATCAGGAACGGGTTATGGCCGCGAGCCAGGTGGCGCTCCATGTCGCTGGGTTCCGGGGCAGTGACGCCAGCCGGATCGAGCAGCGCCAGTGAAACGATACGCTCGGGGTAATTGACCGCCAGCCATGCCGCGATGTAGCCACCCATGGAATTGCCGATCACGTGCACCTTCTCGACGCCGCAAACATCGAGCAACTGGATCAATCGTTTGGCCTGGACCGGAATGTCGTAGCCACCACCGGCCTTGAAACCGGTTTCGCCATGGCCGGCGAGGTCGGGGATGATCACCCGGTAGTCGTTGACGAAATGCCGGGCGAAGCGCAGCCAGATATTCTTGTCGGCGCTGTAGCCGTGCAGCATCAGTATGTTGCTGGAGGCTTCATAGGGGCCGCCTTGCCAGGTCGAGACGGTCATTTCGGTGATCGGCACGATAAGCTTGTGCAACCGATACAGCCGGGCCTCCAGCGCCATGTTCAAGTCATAGAGCCAGTAACCGATGGCCGGGTAGCTCAACCAGCTCCAGGCCGCGAAAACGGCGATAGCGACAACCAACAAAAGCATCAGGCTATTCCTTTTGCAGTGATCAGGACGGAAGGTGGTTGGCGGAGCCTCTGCAGCGGCCTCCTGTTTATCGTGGTTTATCGATCCCTTACTTCATGTATAGACAAACATTGGGCACTCGCCTCATCGCGATACCACACTATTGGAGCTACCAGCTGTCAGACCGTCATCCGGTGATGGCTATTCGCCGTTCCCCTGATAGACTTCAATCACTTTCACCCATGTGATGTCAGGCTCGGTTCAGTAGTACAGAGGCCTCTATGGAAAAAAAGGGAGGAAAGGGACTTTCATTGGCCAGGAGGCTTTATGGGTCGCGCATCCTGGGTCTGGCCCTTGGACTATTGTGTGTCGGTGCAGGGATGTATCCACTCGACCCCGCGCCCTGGGTCTGGGTGGTGATGCTGTTCAACGGCGTCATCTGGCCGCATGTGGCCTATCAATGGGCGCGTCGGGCGAAAATTCCTTATCACGCCGAACACCGCAACATTCTGGTGGACGCGTTTCTCGGCGGTTTCTGGGTGGCCGCCATGCAGTTCAATCCGCTACCCAGCGCGGCTACGCTGTCGATGATGGCGATGCACAACGTGGCCATCGGTGGCTTGCGTTTTCTGTTGGCGGGCGCCGTCGCGCAGATCCTCGGGATCGGCCTCGGGCTGCTGGTGTTCATGCCGGCTTTTGTCCCGCAAACCAGTCCATTTCAGCTATACGCCTGTTTACCTTTACTGTCGATTTATCCGATGTCCCTGGGCTGGGTCTGCTTCCGTCAGGCCCACACTCTGGGCCGACACAAGCGCGAGTTGCTGGCCCTGAGCCGCACCGACAGCCTGACTGGCCTGCTGAATCACGGCGCCTGGAAAGACCAGCTGGAAATCGAGTTTCAGCGTTGCCGGCGCCAGCAGAAGGGTGGGGCGATTGCGTTGATCGACATCGACCATTTCAAGACCATCAACGACACCTACGGCCATGTCGCCGGGGACATCGTCTTGCGTCAGCTGAGCAAAATCCTCAAGCAGAACCTGCGGGCAGCCGATGTCGCCGGCCGCTATGGTGGCGACGAATTCTGCGTGCTGCTGCCGGACCTGCCGCTGGAGCGTGCCGCCGTGGCGATGGATGCGCTGCGTGCTCGTTTCGCCACGTTGGGTTACGAGCAGAACCCGGCGCTGAAGGTCAGCTTGAGCATCGGCCTGGCGGCCTTCAACCCGGCCCACGACGAAGCGACCCTGTGGCTCAACGACGCCGACCAGGCGCTCTACGAAGCCAAGAGCACCGGCCGTAACCGCGTCATTTGCCATGGCGACGGCAAGCCGCGTAAAGAGTTGCTGGATTCTGTGTAACCCAATAACCACACAAGCCCGCTCCCACAGGGAATGTGTGGTCATGCAGGTTTGTATGTGTCGCATCCGGTGTAGAGCCTTGCGTCGTAGTCAGGTAGGGTCTAAAGACCCCCGACACGAAACAAGGATCGATTCATGACGTTCAAGCTCCCGCGTTCCTTCCTGGCCACCAGTCTTGGCCTGACCCTCGCCCTCGGCACCTTCACCCCCGCAGCCTTCGCCGAACCCCACAAACAAGTCCTCGCCGATGCTGAACAGTACAAGGCTGAAGCCCTGAAACTGCTGGAACGGCTGGTGAACATCGACTCCGGCTCCGGCTATGAACCGGGCCTGACCCAGGTGAGCGACATCGCCATCGAAGAGTTGAAGAAACTGGGTGCCACCATCGAACTGGTGCCCAACACCCCGGACGAGAGCAACCATGTGCTGGCTACCCTCAAAGGCACCGGCAAGGCGAAGATTCTGCTGATGGCGCACATGGACACTGTGTTCAAGGAAGGCTCCGCCGCCGAGCGCCCGTTCCACATCAAGGACGGCCGCGCCTATGGGCCGGGCGTGATGGACGACAAGGGCGGCATCGTCGCCGGGATCTACGCGCTGAAAGTCCTCAAGAACCTCGACTTCAAGGACTACGCGCAGATCACCTTCCTGCTCGATGCCAGTGAAGAAACCGGCTCGGACGTCGCCACCGACCTGATCAAGAAAACCGCCAAGGCCCACGATGTGACCCTCAACCTCGAACCGGGCCGCCCGGCCGATGGCCTGGTGGTCTGGCGCAAAGGCAGCGCCACTGCCGTGGTCGAGGTCAAAGGCAAGGCTGCGCATGCGGGCGTTGCCCCGGAATTGGGGCGTAACGCTGCCATGGAAGCCGCGCACCAGATTTTGCAACTCGGCAAACTGGGCGATGAAGCGAAGAAAACCACCATCAACTTCACCGTGCTCAAGGCCGGCGACCGCACCAACGTGATTCCGGATCAGGCTACGGCCAAGGCTGATGTGCGGGCGGCGGTGCCGGAGGAATTCGACCGGATCGAAAAGGACCTGGCGCGGGTGTCGAAGGACAAACTGATTGCTGATACGCAAGTCACCACCAGCCTCAAGCGCGGCTTGCCACCGATGCCGCAAACGGCGGAATCGGATCGCTTGATGGCCATGGCTCAAGGCATTTACGGCGAAATTGGCCGCAAGTTGACGGAAGAAGGCAGCGGCGGGGCAGCAGATGCGAGTTTGTCCGCGGGTGTTGGCACTCCGACGCTGGACGGGTTCGGGATTGTCGGCGGCAATATCCATACGCCTGAAGAGTACGCCGAGGTCGAAAGCGTGGCGCCGCGGATTTATTTGCTGTCGCGGATGATTATGGAATTGGCCAAGCGGTAATCAGCCAGATCGTCAGGCCCCTGTGGTGAGCATTGCCCAATGCGGAACCCGCTCCCACAGGGATTTTCAGTGTTTCGGCTTACTGCGTATTGCCTACTCGATCGGTGTATCGATAAACACCTCAAGCCCTTCGGCATACGCCGTGAACGCGTTGATCAGTGGAAACTGCGCAGCATCCACCTGATCCGGCACCACCAGGTTGGTAAAACTCCAGGCCACCGCCAGGCTAATCCCATCCTGAGCAATCGAGCCATCGGTCTTCAGCGGCTGCTTTTCCAGCTCCCGCTCCAGCGCCGAATACGCTGCCGCCAATTGTCCTTCGACCCGTTCCACCCAAGGCGCGTACTGAATTTCCGCTGGCCGCAGGTTGCGTTCGTAGTAAAGCTGCACCGACTTCTCGCACGCCGCCAATGCCAGGCCGATCAGCCGCAGCGAGCGCAAGCGTTGAACCGGATTGTCGGATATCAGGCTTTTACCCGGAGCGGCCAAGGCTTCGAGGTAATCGATGATCAGCGTTGAATCCATCAACACCTCACCGTCATCCAGCACCAGCGTCGGCGCCTTCACCACCGGGTTGATCTGCTGGAACTGCTCGAAGTGCCTGAACACCGAAACCGACGCGTGTTCCAGCGGGATGCCCAGGCATTTGGCGGAAATGGCGACGCGCCGCACGTAGGGCGAATCCAGCATGCCGATCAGTTTCATTGAGCCTCTCCTTACAGACGGTCCTTGGGGATGGACAACCTTAGCCGAGGTTCAGCGACCTGCAAGCGGTTTCGCGCTAATCCTCAGGCCTATCGTTCATCCTCGAAGGCTAATCCTCAAAGCCTGCCTGCTCATGAATCTCATCGACCTTCAATTCCAGTCGATAAGCCACGGCGATGAACAGCGCCTGGCACAGGCACAAGGTGGCACTCAATGAACGGAAGGCAAACGAGCTGCCCTCGTTGACCAGCAGCACGGTGTTGGCGCGCTTGGCCAATGGCGAGAGGTTGCTGTCGGTGATGATCAGGGTTTTCGCCTGATGGTGCTGGGCGATGCGCAGGCAGTGCTGGGTTTCCTTGCCATAGGGCGTGAAGCTGATGGCGATCACCAGGTCGTTGGCGCGCACGCTGCGCATCTGCTCGCGGTAGCTGCCGCCAAGGCCCGACACCAAGTGGATGCGCTTGTTGGTGTGTTGCAGGTTGTAGACCAGGTAATCGGCCACCGCGAACGAGCGGCGCACCCCGACCACGTAGATGTTGTCGGCATTCACCACCAGGTCCACGGCCTTGTCGAAAGCCTGGTCATCGAGTTCCAGCCCCAATCGTTCGATGCCTGACAGGGTGGCGTTGATGCATTCGCGCGCCAGGTCGCCGCCGCTGGCCTTCTGTGACTTGTTGGCGATCATGCTGCGGATGCGTTGCTGGTAGTTCTGCACCGGCGTGGTCTTGTGGGTGTAGGCCTCGCGGAACAGCGCCTGCATTTCACTGAACCCGCTGAAGCCGAAGCGCTGGGAAAAGCGCACGATGGCCGACGGGTGCACTTCGCACTCGCGGGCGATGTCGCTGATGCGGTCGACCATGATCCGGTCGCTCTGCTGGCTCATGTAACTGGCGATGCGTTTGAGCTGGCGCGGCAGACTTTCGTACTCCTCGGTGATCAGCTGCAACAGACGCTCGGCATTGATCGGAGGGCTGGCGAGATCGCTGTCGGGCGAGCTCTCGGTCGTAGCCGGCTGATCGGTGCGGGACATAAGAAATCCTTCTGGCTTGTTCTTATAGGGATGACGGTTCTCGTCACCCCCTGACAATAGGTTGGCTGTGCGCAGTCTACAGGGTAGGCCGGAATAAAATCTTGAGCTTGCAATCGGCCTGGGGCCTGCTGAAACGATGCACGCTGTCTGGAACGCTTGTATCAAAGTTTATTGGAAAAAATATTCCACGTAAAAAATATATAGAATAAATATTGATTGTTCGGTCCCGGTCGTTTTAGTCTGCATCCACCAAGAGTGTTCGGCGCCTTCATCGCCCCGGACGCAGGCTGATAAAAATAACAGGAGCCAGCATGGGCCAGACTCGTTTTGCCAGTGGGCGTCAATTGGATCTGATTTGCCTCGGACGCCTTGGCGTCGATCTTTATGCGCAACAAGTCGGGGCGCGGCTGGAGGATGTGAGCAGCTTCGCCAAGTACCTGGGCGGTTCGTCCGCCAACATTGCCTTCGGCACCGCGCGACTGGGGCTGAAGTCGGCGATGTTGAGCCGGGTAGGGGACGACCACATGGGCCGTTTCCTCGTTGAATCCCTGGTCCGTGAAGGCTGCGACGTCAGCGGCATCAAGGTCGATCCGGAACGCCTGACCGCCATGGTCCTGCTGGGCCTCAAGGATCGCGAAACCTTTCCCCTGGTGTTCTACCGCGAAAACTGCGCCGACATGGCGTTGCGCGCCGAAGACATCAGCGAAGCCTTTATCGCTTCCAGCAAAGCCCTGCTGATCACTGGCACCCATTTCTCCACCGACGGTGTCTACAAGGCGAGCATTCAGGCGCTGGACTACGCCGAAAAGCACAACGTCAAGCGGGTCCTGGACATCGACTACCGCCCGGTGCTCTGGGGCCTGGCCGGCAAGGCGGACGGCGAAACCCGTTTCGTCGCCGACCAGAACGTCAGCCAGCATGTGCAGAAAATCCTCCCGCGTTTCGACCTGATCGTCGGTACTGAAGAAGAATTCCTGATCGCCGGCGGCGCCGAGGATCTGCTCACCGCGCTGCGCAATGTCCGGCGCCTGAGCGCGGCGACGTTGGTGGTCAAGCTTGGCCCGCAAGGTTGCACGGTGATCCACGGGGCGATCCCGGCGCGTCTCGAAGACGGCGCGATCTATCCCGGTGTGCGCGTCGAAGTGCTGAATGTGCTGGGGGCCGGCGATGCCTTCATGTCGGGTTTCCTCAGTGGCTGGCTGGAGGACGCCAGCGACGAGCGCTGCTGCCAGTTGGCCAATGCCTGCGGCGGTCTGGTGGTGTCGCGCCATGCCTGCGCCCCGGCGATGCCGACCCGCGCCGAACTCGATTACCTGTTCAACAGCCCGGTGCCGATCACCCGGCCGGATCAGGACGTGACATTGCAGCGTCTGCATCAGGTCAGCGTGCCGCGCAAACAGTGGAAGCAACTGTTCATCTTTGCCTTCGATCATCGCGGGCAACTGGTGGAGCTGGCCCACAAGGGCGGGCGCGACCTGAGCGCCATCTGCGAACTCAAACAACTCTTTATCAAAGCCGTGGAACGGGTCGAGGCGGATTTGCGTGAGCAGGGCGTCGACGCCGATGTCGGCTTGCTGGCCGATCAACGTTTCGGCCAGGACTCGCTGAACGCCGCCACCGGTCGTGGCTGGTGGGTGGCGCGGCCAGTGGAAGTGCAGGGTTCGCGGCCATTGGCGTTCGAACACGGGCGCTCGATCGGCAGCAACCTGATCGCCTGGCCGCAAGAACAGATCATCAAATGCCTGGTGCAATTCCATCCCGACGACGAGCCGCTGTTGCGTCTGGAGCAAGAGGCGCAGATCAAGGGCCTGTACCAGGCCTCGCAGGTCAGCGGGCATGAATTGCTGCTGGAGATCATTCCGCCCAAGGATCACCCATCACCGCATCCAGACGTGCTCTATCGCGCTCTCAAACGCCTCTACAACCTGGGCATCTACCCGGCGTGGTGGAAGATCGAAGCGCAAAGCGCCAAGGAGTGGAAACAACTCGACGAGCTGATCCAGGAACGCGACCCGTATTGCCGTGGCGTGGTGCTGCTGGGCCTGAATGCCCCGGCGGCGACCTTGGCCGAAGGGTTCCAACAGGCCAGCCAGAGCCAGACCTGCCGTGGTTTCGCCGTGGGCCGGACGATCTTCCAGGAACCGAGCCGCGCGTGGCTGGCCGGTGAAATCGACGACGAGGCGCTGATTCGCCAGGTGCAGGGCACCTTCGTCGAACTGATCGATGCCTGGCGCACGGCCCGAGCCTGAACACATTAATTGATTGATGGGGCTTTTGTGGCGAGGGAGCTTGCTCCCGCTCGGCTGCGAAGCAGTCGCAAACCTGTGAATGCGGTTTACCTGATACACCGGGCTGATTGATTCGGGACTGCTTCGCAGTCCAGCGGGAGCAAGCTCCCTCGCCACAGGTGATCGGTTGAACATTTTTGAGAAAACAATAAAAGGTGCAGCCATGCCCGCTATCCGAATTGGCATCAACCCGATCTCCTGGAGCAACGACGACCTGCCGTCCCTCGGTGGTGAAACGCCGTTGAGCACCGCTCTCAGCGAAGGCAAGGACATTGGCTACGAAGGCTTCGAACTCAACGGCAAGTTCCCCAAGGACGCCAAGGGCGTCGGCGATGTATTGCGCCCGTATGACCTGGCACTGGTGTCCGGTTGGTATTCCAGCCGTCTGGCCCGCCGTTCCGTGGCCGAGGAAATCGACGCCATCGGCAGCCATGTCGAGCTGCTGGCGAAGAACGGCGCCAAGGTGCTGGTCTATGGCGAAGTCGCCGACTCCATTCAAGGCCAGCGCATTCCACTGGTCGAGCGCCCACGTTTCCACACCGAGCAGGCCTGGCAAGAATACGCCGACAAACTCACCGAACTGGCGCGCTTCACCCTGTCCCAGGGCGTGCGTCTGGCCTATCACCATCACATGGGGGCCTACGTCGAATCCCCGGCCGACATCGACAAACTGATGGCGTTGACTGGCAGCGAAGTCGGCCTGCTGTTCGATTCGGGCCACTGCTACATGGGCGGCGGAGAGCCGTTGCAGGTATTGCGCAAACACATCGAACGGGTCTGCCACGTGCATTTCAAGGACGTGCGCAAACCGGTGGTGCAACTGGCGCGCAACAATCTTTGGAGCTTCCCGGACTGCATCATCAACGGCACCTTCACCGTGCCCGGCGATGGCGACATCGACTTCAGCGCATTGCTCGACGTATTGCTGGGCGCCGACTACCACGGCTGGCTGGTGGTGGAAGCCGAGCAGGATCCGGCGGTGGCACCAAGTTACGTCTACGCGAAAAAAGGCTACGACACCTTGCGTGCGCTGCTCGACGAGAGGACCGCGCAATGAGCCTGCTGGTCAAAAGCAATGCCCGTGGCCGGACCATGGTCGAGTTGGGGCAGGGTGAGCTGGAATACGTCGGCTTTGCCGCTTACCGCCTGAGCCTCGGCGAAACCCTGCCGGTCAGCGCGGGTGACAAGGAATTGTGTCTGGTACTGCTCAGCGGTCGGGTCGGCATCAAAGGCGAAGCACCGGGGCAGGGCGCGTTCGACTGGGACAACATCGGCGATCGTCAGTCGGTGTTCGAAGACAAATCACCGTTCGCCGTGTATTTGCCACCCGGCAGCCAGGCCCAGGTGGTGGCGTTGAGCGACGTGCAAATCGCCGTGTGCGCGGCCCCCGGTTCGACTACCGAAAACCTCGGCCCACGGTTGATCAAACCCGACAGCATGAAACGCAGTGTGCGCGGCAAGGGCGCCAACACCCGTTATGTCTGCGACATTTTGCCGGACACCGAGCCCGCCCATTCGCTGCTGGTGGTGGAAGTGCGTACGCCGTCCGGTCACTCGTCGAGCTACCCGCCGCACAAGCACGACACCGACGATCTGCCGCACCAGAGCTTTCTCGAAGAAACCTATTACCACCAGATCAACCCGCCCCAGGGCTTCGTGTTCCAGCGGGTCTACACCGACGATCGCAGCATCGATCAGGCCATGGCGGTGGAAAACAGCGATCTGGTTGTGGTGCCCAAGGGTTATCACCCGGTCAGCGTGCCCTACGGCTATGAGTCGTATTACCTGAACGTGATGGCCGGCCCGAAACGCGTCTGGCAGTTCCATAACGATCCGCAGCACAGCTGGCTACTGGATCTCTAAATTCCAACATTCAAAGGGAGAACAAGAACAATGAGCGACGCCCCGGTCATAGGCCATTACATCGACGGTCAGGTGCAGGACAGCGGTAGCGAGCGGTTCAGCAATGTCTTCAATCCGGCCACCGGCAGCGTTCAGGCGCGGGTCGGGCTGGCCAGCCAGAAGACCGTGGACGAGGCCGTCGCTTCGGCCATGAAGGCGTTCCCGGCCTGGGCCGAGCAATCGTCCCTGCGCCGTTCGCGGGTGATGTTCAAGTTCAAGGAATTGCTCGATCGCCATCACAACGAACTGGCCGAAATCATCAGCCGCGAACACGGCAAGGTGTTCTCCGACGCCAAGGGCGAAGTGACCCGTGGCATCGAAATCGTCGAATACGCCTGCGGTGCGCCGAACCTGCTGAAAACCGATTTCAGCGACAACATCGGCGGTGGCATCGACAACTGGAACCTGCGCCAGCCATTGGGCGTCTGCGCCGGCGTTACGCCGTTCAACTTCCCGGTGATGGTGCCGTTGTGGATGATCCCGTTGGCGCTGGTCACCGGCAACTGCTTCATCCTCAAACCGTCTGAGCGTGATCCATCCGCCAGTTTGTTGATGGCTCGTTTGCTCACCGAAGCCGGGTTGCCGGACGGTGTGTTCAACGTGGTCCAGGGCGACAAGGCGGCGGTCGACGCCTTGCTGCAACACCCGGACATCGAGGCGATTTCCTTTGTCGGCTCGACGCCGATTGCCGAGTACATCCACCAGCAAGCCACCTCGCGCGGCAAGCGTGTACAGGCGCTGGGCGGGGCGAAGAACCACATGATCGTCATGCCCGATGCCGATCTGGACCAGGCGGCGGATGCACTGATCGGCGCGGCTTACGGCTCGGCCGGTGAGCGCTGCATGGCGATTTCGATTGCTGTGGCCGTGGGTGATGTCGGCGACCAGTTGATTGCCAAACTGCTGCCGCGCATCGATCAACTGAAGGTCGGCAACGGCATGCAGGGTGACAGCGACATGGGGCCGCTGGTGACCGCCGAACACAAGGCCAAAGTCGAGGGTTTTATCGGCGAGGGTGTGGCCCAGGGCGCGCAGCTGATTGTCGACGGGCGCAACTTCAAGGTGCCAGGCGCCGAGAACGGTTTCTTCGTCGGTGCGACGCTGTTCGACAAGGTCACGACCGAGATGAGCATTTACCAGCAAGAGATCTTCGGACCAGTGCTGGGCATTGTGCGCGTGCCGGACTTCGCCAGCGCCGTGGCGCTGATCAACGCCCATGAATTCGGCAACGGCGTGTCCTGTTTCACCAGCGACGGCGGCATCGCCCGCTCGTTTGCCCGCAGCATCAAGGTCGGCATGGTCGGCATCAACGTACCGATTCCGGTGCCCATGGCCTGGCACTCGTTCGGCGGCTGGAAGCGCTCGCTGTTCGGTGATCACCACGCTTATGGCGAAGAAGGCATTCGCTTCTACAGCCGCTACAAAAGCGTGATGCAGCGTTGGCCCGACAGCATCGCCAAGGGCCCTGAATTCAGCATGCCGACAGCCAAATAATTCACGTGTGCGGAGAACAACAAAAAATGAGCAAACCCCTGCGTTTCGCCTTGAATCGTATGGTCGCCCCACGCTTGTCCCTGCCAGCATTCATCGAGTTGGCGGTGACCCTCAAGGCCGACGCCATCGAGATTCGCAACGACCTCAAAGGCGTCGAGATCGAGGATGGCACCGCCCCCGAACACGTCCGTGAGCTGTGCGCGGCCAAAGGCATCACGGTGCTGTCGATCAACGCGCTGTATCCGTTCGATGTCTGGAATGACGAGCGCCGCGCACATGCCCTGAAGCTTGCCGCTTATGCCCGTGACTGTGGCGCACGGGGCTTGGTGATGTGCCCATTGAACGACCGCGCCGATCCACGAACCGAAGCGCAGCGTGCGTCCGGCCTGCGCACGGCGTTGAGTGAACTGGCACCGATCCTGCGCGATCACGGCATTCTCGGCTTCATCGAACCGCTGGGTTTCGAAGAATGCTCGCTGCGGCGCAAACGCACGGCAGTCGATGCGATCAAGGCCATCGGAGGGCTGGATGTGTTTCGTCTGGTGCATGACACCTTCCACCATCACCTGGCCAGCGAGCATGAATTCTTCCCTGAACTGACCGGGTTGGTGCACATCTCCGGCGTCGAAGATGCCGAGGCGCCACTGGCGACCATTCGTGACGGCCATCGGGTGCTGGTGGGCGAGGGCGACATCCTCGGCAATGCGGCGCAGATCGACACCTTGCTCAGTAGCGGCTATAGCGGCTACCTGTCGTTCGAACCGTTTGCCGACAGCGTCCATGACCTGGCGGATATCCAGACGGCGATCGGCGCGAGTATGGATCACCTGCAGAAATCCCTGAGCTGACATCGGATTTGCATACGGAAAAGGTGCAAGCATGACCACAACAAGACTGACCATGGCCCAGGCCCTGGTGAAATTCCTCGATAACCAGTACATCGAGGTCGATGGGGTTCAGAGCAAATTCGTCGCCGGGATCTTTACCATTTTTGGCCACGGCAATGTGCTGGGTCTGGGGCAAGCCCTGGAACAGGACAGCGGCGACCTGATCGTCCATCAGGGCCGCAACGAGCAAGGCATGGCCCACGCGGCCATTGGTTTTGCCAAGCAACACCTGCGGCGCAAGATCTACGCCTGTTCTTCATCGGTGGGCCCGGGCGCGGCGAACATGCTGACTGCTGCCGCGACGGCCACCGCCAACCGTATTCCCTTGCTGCTGTTGCCCGGCGACGTCTACGCCTGCCGTCAACCAGACCCGGTGTTGCAACAGATCGAGCAGTTCCACGACCTGAGCATCAGCACCAACGATGCGTTCAAGGCCGTGAGCAAATACTGGGATCGGATCAACCGTCCCGAGCAACTGATGACTGCGGCGATCCACGCCATGCGCGTGCTCACCGACCCCGCCGAAACCGGCGCCGTGACCCTGGCCTTGCCGCAAGACGTGCAGGCCGAGGCGTACGACTATCCCGATTACTTCCTGCAAAAACGCGTGCACCGCATCGAGCGCCGTCCGGCCACCGAAGCGATGCTCGACGATGCCGTGGCGTTGTTTGAAGGCAAGCGCAAACCGCTGATCATCTGCGGCGGTGGGGTCAAGTATTCCGGTGCCAATGCAGCGTTGCAGGCCTTTGCCGAGCGCTTCGATATTCCTTTCGCCGAAACCCAGGCCGGCAAGAGCGCGGTGGTGTCGAGCCATCCGCTGAACGTCGGCGGGATCGGCGAAACCGGTTGCCTGGCGGCGAACCTGTTGGCCAGGGACGCAGATTTGATCATCGGCATCGGCACCCGCTACAGCGATTTCACCACCGCGTCGAAATCCTTGTTCAAACACCCGGACGTGCAATTTCTCAACCTCAACATCAGCCCTTGCGACGCCCTGAAACTCGATGGCGTGCAACTGCTGGCGGACGCCAGAACCGGCTTGAACGCCTTGGCCGCTGTGTTGGGCGACTATCGCTCCGGCTGGGGCGATCAACCCCGACAGGCCCGGGCGCAGCTGGACGAGGAAGTCGACCGCCTCTATCAGGTCGAGTACCAGACGCAAAACTTCGTGCCGGAAATCAACGACCACCTGGACCCGGCGGTGCTGCGCGAATTCATCGAGCTGACCGGTTCCTGCCTGACCCAGAGCCGGGTGCTCGGTGTGCTCAATGAAACCCTGGCCGATGACGCGGTGATCGTCGCCGCCGCCGGCAGCCTGCCCGGCGACTTGCAGCGCAGTTGGCGCAGCAAGGGTGTGAACACCTACCACGTCGAGTACGGTTATTCGTGCATGGGTTACGAGGTGAACGCCGCACTGGGGGTGAAGCTCGCCGAGCCTGAGCGCGAGGTCTATGCGCTGGTGGGCGACGGCTCCTACATGATGCTGCACTCGGAGCTGGCAACCTCGATCCAGGAGCGCCGCAAGATCAACGTGGTGTTGCTGGACAACATGACCTTCGGCTGCATCAACAACCTGCAAATGGAACACGGCATGGACAGCTTCGGCACCGAGTTCCGTTTCCGCAATCCTGAAACCGGCAAGCTCGATGGCGGTTTCGTGCCGGTGGATTTCGCCATGAGCGCGGCGGCTTACGGCTGCAAGACCTACAAGGTGAACACGGTTGAAGAGCTGCGAGCCGCGTTGGCAGATGCGCGGTTGCAGACGGTGTCGACGCTGATCGACATCAAGGTCCTGCCCAAAACCATGATTCACAAATACCTGTCGTGGTGGCGGGTCGGCGTGGCGCAAGTCTCCACCAGCGCACGCACTGACGCAGTGGCCAAGACCCTCAACGAACGATTGGCCAAGGCCCGTCAATACTGATTGCCCTGAAACGAACAACAGGAGTGTTTATATGTCTTCGCTTTCCAATTCGTTGCGCATTGGCGTCATCGGCACCGGGGCCATCGGCCAGGACCATATCCGTCGTTGCAGCCAGACCTTGCTCAACAGTCAGGTTGTCGCGGTCACCGACATCAATTTGCAGCAAGCGGCCAAGGTCGTCTCCGATCTGAAGCTGATCGCCGAGGTCTATCCCGATGGCCACGCGTTGATCAAGGCGCCGGACGTCGACGCAATCCTCGTCACCTCCTGGGGCCCGAGCCACGAAGAGTTCGTGCTGGCGGCCATTGCGGCGGGCAAACCGGTGTTCTGCGAGAAACCGCTGGCGGTCACCGCCGAAGGCTGCCGCAAGATCGTCGAGGCCGAAGTGGCCCACGGCAAGCGACTGGTGCAGGTTGGTTTCATGCGCCCGTACGATGAAGGTTATCGGGCATTGAAATCGGTGATCGACAGTGGCCAGATCGGCGAACCGCTGATGCTGCACTGCGCCCACCGTAACCCGACCGTGGGTGAAAACTACAAGACCGACATGGCGATCACCGACACGCTGATCCATGAGCTGGACGTGTTGCGCTGGTTGCTCGACGACGACTATGTGTCGGTGCAAGTGGTGTTCCCGCGCAAGACCAGCAAGGCCCACGCCCATTTGAAAGACCCGCAGATCGTGTTGCTGGAAACCGCCAAGGGCACGCGCATCGACGTGGAAGTGTTCGTCAACTGCCAGTACGGCTACGACATCCAGTGCGAAGTGGTAGGGGAGACGGGCATCGCCAAACTGCCGGAGCCGTCGCAGGTTCAGCTGCGCAGCGGAGCGAAACTGTCCAATGCGATTCTGATGGACTGGAAGGATCGGTTCATCGCCGCGTACGACGTCGAGTTGCAGGCGTTCATCGATGGCGTGCGCGCCGGGCAGGTCGGCGGG
>Ga0182006_1000343_pt1 | contig 39629 bp, 46 predicted proteins | sample Sormic07211104_1_FD_123022 | JGI IMG/M metagenome (GOLD analysis project Ga0182006, IMG submission 123022) | Rhizosphere microbial communities from Sorghum bicolor, Mead, Nebraska, USA - 072115-104_1 MetaG | ecosystem: Host-associated > Plants > Roots > Rhizosphere | place: USA: Nebraska...
CGCCCCAATCATATTGTTCTGCACCCGATCACTCGGGCAGCCAACGTTCAGATTCACCTCGTCGTAACCGTGCTCCTGCGCCATTCGCGCGCAAGCGGCCAGGTCCAGCGGAACACTACCGCCCAACTGCAACGCCAGCGGATGCTCGGCTTCGTTGTGACGCAGGAAGCGCTCGTGATCGCCGTTGAGCAGAGCGCCGGTGGTGACCATCTCGGTGTAGAGCAGGGCGTTTTTCGACAGGATGCGTAGGAAGTACCGGCAGTGACGGTCAGTCCAATCCATCATGGGCGCAACGGAGAACCTTCTAGACAGCGTAGAGCCGGTGTTTGTTGAGTATGTAGCTGAATTTTGTACCATTTTGCTCTACGTGTTCTAAGCCGGTTTCAGGGGGTAAATAGGCGTTTTCTCAGGTCGGTTGGTACAATGTACCAATCACCTTTCAAATTGTACCAGTTGACTATGGCCACGATCAGAGCACGGAAACGCACCGACGGCAGCACCAGTTACACGGCACAGATACGCCTGTTTCGCGATGGGGCGCAAGTTTACCAAGAGAGCCAGACCTTCGCCCGAAAACAGGCCGCACAGGCTTGGGTACGTAAAAGAGAAACCGAACTGGATGAACCAGGTGCGATCGAGCGGGCGAACCGACCGGGTGCGACGATTAAGGAAATGATCGATCGGTACTTGGCCGAGATGACCAAGGCGCGCCCTCTCGGGAAGACGAAGCTCGGCACGTTGAAGGCGATCAGCGAATGCTACCTGGGGAGGTTGAACGACAGAGATGTAAGCAGCCAGCACCTGGTCGAATACGCGTTATGGCGCATGGGCAAGGAGGGCGGGGGCGTTCAGCCTCAAACCGCCGGCAACGATCTCGCACACCTGGGTGCGGTTCTCTCGATAGCTCGGCCCGCTTGGGGGTATGAGGTGGATCCGCACGCAATGGCGGACGCCCGCCGAGTGTTGAAAAAGCTCGGTTACAACATGAAAAGTCGCGAGCGCGATCGCCGGCCCACCTTGGAAGAACTCGACAAACTGCTGACGCACTTTCGGAGTATTCAAAGCCGTCGTCCGACTTCTATCAACATGCTAAAGCTGACTGGATTCGCGTTGTTTTCCACGCGTAGGCAAGAAGAGATTACCCGGATCCGGTGGGATGACTTGGACGAAGCAGGCCATCGGGTTCTGGTTCGTGACATGAAGAACCCTGGGCAAAAAATTGGTAACGACGTCTGGTGTCAATTGCCGCCAGAAGCATGGGAGATACTTCAAACCATGCCTAAAGTGTTGCCTGAGATCTTTCCTTACAGCGCTGAATCCGTGTCGACGTCCTGGACAAGGGCCTGCAAAATCCTGGGCATTGAAGATCTGCACTTTCACGATCTGCGCCACGAAGGCGTCAGTCGTCTTTTTGAAATGGATTGGGATATTCCACGAGTGGCGAGCGTGTCGGGCCATCGAGACTGGAACTCAATGCGCCGTTATACCCACTTGCGCGGACGAGGGGATGTCTATGCAACTTGGGAATGGTTCGAGCGCATCCTGCAGGCGCCCGTAAAACTGGGCGCCAAAACGTTGAGGTGAATTAGCTGCTGCGCGGCGCGCTATTCAGTTGATTACTTTCTTTGACTGCTGCAGCGCGCTGTTCATCCAGGTAGGCCGACAGGTCTGCAATATGAACACCTTTTGCACTTTTCTGGCTCGGCTCCATGCGAGTAATCGGGAGCTTTATCTGCCCTGCACCAACTTTCCGTTGAAACATATCCGTTGTCAGGTGCGTGAAATAATCCTGGCACACTCGATCCAGGGGAATTACCACTTGGCCATTGTATTGGGCCATCAGTACAAATAGCGTTTTCATAGTGCGATACCTTCGAGTGAGTAAGTTCGATCAATTGGGGGGCGGTCTGCTGTTGATTTGCCTGCCAGTAGTTGAGCGACAACAGCGAACTCTGCCGCATCGATGTCGCCCAACTCCTTGGCGAAAGTGGTAAGGCATTCAAGCCGGATCCGCGCTGCTTCAGTTTTCCGTACTCGATAGTCAAACAGCGCTGTACCTACGATTCTGATAGCCATCAGATGCCGAGCGTGCGGGTCACTGTTGTTGAGTGTGTTAGCCTTTGGATCACTGCTGCTTTGGTGCTGTGCTTCCATGGTGTTGCCCTCAGTGGTGGTTGATGTCGGGGAGCTGCAACTCCTCGACATCGCTTCTATTCCGTCAGTCCCGACGGGCCAGGTGAATAACCAGGTCAGCGTAATTCGGGTCTTCCTCGGCACAGGATTGCCATTCCAGTACGCTCAAAATCTGCTGTGGGCTGCATGAGCCCACCAAGATTTCGCGCTGGCCACCTGCAGCACGAACTTCAAGAATCTGCAGCAGCCCGTCCTCGCCGTAAGCCCCGGCTTGAATCACCGGCTGGCTCTTCCCAAGTGCATTCAGGCGATCGACGATCTCCTGCAGCTTGTTCGTGTTGCCGTCGCCCGCATTCCCCATAAAAACTTGGATTTGCATCGGTGTAGCCTCCTTTTCACGCTTTGAAGATCCAGCACTTGACCGTTGTGGGACGGCCCGGCGCCAAGGGTGTTCTGCTGTTCATCGCTGCGCGGACTGCGCTGTGTACGGCTTTATTTGCTTCCAAAAACTTGTGCGAGCGTGACTCTTTCAGCAGGTCGCGCAGGGTGGCCACGTCGGCCAGCTTCTGTTTGTGTTCGGCGGCTCGTTCGCTGAATTCGTTGAGGTTGATCGCAATGACGCTCGGGTCGCTGCTGTGATCGACCAGGGGGTCATCATTGAGCGATTCGAGGTAGTCGTAGACTTCCCAGAATTCGGCAACGGCCGGGTGGTCGGAGCTGATTGAGGCTTGACGCTCGATCGCCATTCGGACGATCTGCCGGTGCGTCGCGGCTACCTGAGGCTCGTCCAGTTTCAGAACCAGGCGCAGGGCATCGAGCAGCGAAAGCAACTGCGCGTGGTTCTTGCTGATCCGCTCCACACGGATGTATCCGCGCAGGTCGGATCCGCAGCTGAGGCAGTTACCTTGTTCGCTTGGGAACTCGGTTCCGCAGTCGAAGCAGTGGGTGTGCAGCCGGCGCAGCTTGGCTTCGTGTTCGGGCATGCGCTGGGCGAAAAGCTCGAGGACGGCCGACTCTTTACTGACGGCCCGAATCAGGAAGTGGCTGAGCGTGCCGCCGTCCAGGGCGTTCAGTTTGTCCGCTGCAGCGCGGCTTTGCGGCGTCACTGTCGGCCGGATGAAGTGCAGCTTCACGATCCGGGTCATGATCGCTTCATGGGCGACCACGGCCGCGTTCTGGCTGATGGCGATCGTGCCGCGGAACGGTGGTTCGTAGGTTTCGTTGCCGGCAGTCTTCACACCTTTGGTGGCCAAAGTGCCGCCACCAAAAAAGTCTTTAAGCTCGTCCCATTCGAAAGTCTTGGCGTGAGATCGATCGTCACCGTGGCGATCCGCCTCAAGGAACACCACAGGCATTCCGGATACCTGACCCATCAACCGCGAACGACCGGCTTTCGTCGACTTCATCGGGTCGAAGCCTTCGTACCCCTCGCGGCCGAGCAGTTTCCACAGCAGGTTAAGCAAGGTGGTTTTGCCGGCGCCGGCCTCGCCGGTGGCTTCCAGAAAAGGGAAGGACTGATAGCGCGCCCGGATCTGCTCGCAGAACAGTGAACCGAAGAAGAACACCAGTGCGACCAGGCCCTGGGCGCCGAAGCATGTCCACAGCAACTGCAGCCACTGTTCGTTAAAGTCCTTCCCATCACGCTGCAGCTTGATCGGGACGCCTTTCTGCAGCGATTTCAGCCGCAGTTTTCCGAACTCGAAATAGTCCTCGCTATTGATTTTGTAGATCGTGCCATCCTTGATGGCGAGATCCCCAAAAACGTAACAGCCGTATTCCTTGCTGTAGCCCACGTAGTCAATCGTGGATACGGTTTTGATGCCGAACAGTTGATCCTTCATCAGCTTGTCGAGCTGCTGGCCGCTACCGGTGTACATGGCACCGGCAGCCATTCCGAGCAGGCGTTTTTTGAATTCGCTGGCGGCTGATAGCTGACCGCTAGTGAAGGTGTTCTTCACGCTTTCTGAGTCGTGAGGGAAGTCCACACGCACGTAGTACCAGGATTCATCGGTAACTTCGTTGCGTTGAAAGTACAACGCCTGTGGATAGCAGTTGGCGATCTCGACGACGCTGCCGGACTGCTGTAAAGCCTTCTCGCGCTGTTGGGATTGGTTGAGCAGTTGGTCGTCGTGGTTTTCGCTGTCCTCGATGTCCTGCATCGCCCGATTGAATTTCTCCATGTCCAACTTGAACCAGTACAGGCGGCTACCGAAGCCCAGGTGGAATTCACCGCGCTTGTTCCAGTCGTACATGAGCAGCGCTTTTTCGGCGGCGCTCTCGGCCAGCAGCAGCGCGCCCAGGTGACGCGCCTGTTTCAGATCTGCCGCGATCTGGTCGGCGCGTTGGCCCTCGTCTTCGATGAAATTCCAACGTTGATGCAGGTCGTTCCAGTCGGTCTTGCGGCCATCACGCAGGGGGATCTGCGCCGCCTCGCAGACGAACCCCAAAGCGCGCGCCTGCTTCGCCCAACGTTTGGTGTAAGCATGGGCGCCTGACTCGTTGTCGAGTGCCCAGACCAGCTTGGGCAATTTGCCGTCGCGGTCACGTGCAAGGGCTCGCAGCGACTCTTCAGGGAAGGCATTCGAGGACATGGCCGATACCGCGACGATGTCGTTGTGCACCAAGGCGATGGCGTCAAAGATGCCTTCAACAATCCAGACTTCCTTTGCTTCCAGCAGATCCACGCAGGGCGGGCACCACCAGACGCCGCGATAGCTGTCCTTCGATTTGAAGCGCGCTTTCATCTTGCCGAAGCGGTGCGGACGGTCGATCAAGCGTTCCCACCAGCCGCCTTTGTCCAACGCGAAGCGTACCGTGGCGCTGCCGGCGTTGTGGTCAGGGGAGTAAAAGCTTTCCTGAGTGAACCAGCCCTGGATCAGCTCAATGCGAAAGCCCCGAGCGAATTCCAGGTAGGCACGGGCGGTCGCGTTGGGGTGTTGGTCGCTGGACGGCGCGCGCTTGCTCCAGTCTTCGAAAAGGTCTTCGTACAACTCCTTCACATGCAGGGTATGAGCGCATTTTTCAGGTCTGCCGCAGATCACCAACCACGGAGCGTCAAAACGGGTGTACAGCGTTTTCTGACGGCACTTCGGGCAGGTGCCGCCACGCATGTAGTCGGTGTTTGCCCGGTGCTTGAGGCCGTAATCCCTTGTCAGGCGCTCGATCACGTCGCTACGCAGTTTCTCTTTCATCGTTACTTCACTTTCTTAAGGCAGAGGGAGAGGGCGCCGATCAGGTGTTTCTGGGCTGCCATCACAGGGCAATTAGCGAGGATCGATCCGTGACGTAGGCCTTCGGGAATGAATCGATATTGGTCTGCGTACCAAAGGTCATTGAGGCTGAGACGGTACTGTTCGCGCAGGTTGGCCAATAGCGCCTGAGCCTGTTCCGGCGGCAGCTTTGCGTGGATGTTCAGGGCGTTTTCCATCGTCAAACCTCAATTTCGGGCGCAGCTCACCCAAACCCACGGGAATGGGGGATCGGGAGGGTTTTTTTGTTAGGTGTTACGGAGTGGTGATGCGGAAACGCCCGTTGTCCGGTGCGTTCAGAATTCGCTCATAGATCAGGCTGACGGGGATGGCCCACATCTCACCGGTGCCTGTGTCCGTGATAACGGTGTGAGTAGGCGTGCTGGTCAGAACATCTAGACGCTGCCGATCGCTCACTGCAGACAGATCGCTGTAGGCCAGGTGAACCATTTTTTCGGCGGTAGGAGTCAGCACGTCAAAGTCGGCAACCAGATGCTGAACTGCGCGTTTCAGCAGCTGCTGGTCGTCGCTCAGGTGTTCGCACTGATGCCGTTCAAGAAAAAGCAGCGCGGTAGCTTTGAGCATGTCCTGATGATCCTGTACTGCGTTCATGTTGCTCATTGTGCTTTCCCTTCGCGGTAGAGGGCGATCGCCGCCAATACTTCGGCGTGACGCGCAGCCAGATGCAGGTTGTTGGCGTCCAGAATCAATTCGGCTTCCTTCTCGCTGATTGATCCATCCTCAAGTGCCTGAGCAATGGCCTGGTCAACGCAACCACGCTTAGCTGCAACATGTAGGGAGCGGGCATAGAGTTCGACGTTATCCAGCGTTTCCGGATTGGCTACGGGGATGAAGCGCCCGCCGTACATTGAAGCGACGTAGTTCGCCAGGTGGTAGGTGCCGTTTTCCTGCTCGAGCATGAAGATTTGCGCGTCACTGAGTGGCGAGCAGCCGGCATTTTCGTAGGCATGGTTGTCAAACTTTTTGAGCTTTAAGCCCAGACGGTTGGCTGCGGCTTCGCGCCCCCCGACATAGCTTCGAATGATCTCGCTGGTAACTTCCCTGCGGGTATCTAGGATCAAACTTTTCATCTTCTACTTTTCCCTGTTGAGCCGTGCCACTACTGTTCAATTTCGCCGTCTTTGATTCCAAGCAGTACCGCGGCGCGATGTGCCTCCCCACGGCGACCTTTGATCCGACCGTTCAACAGGTCGCTGACTAAATTTTTGTTCAGTCCATGTTTGCGGCTGAATTCCGCAATGCTGACGCCTTTTCGATCAAGCGCCGCCCGGGCTTGCTCGTGCGTAACGGTGGCGGGCATAGTGCTCCCCTTGTTCGTTTCTGTTTGTTTGCGTTTGTCTGTGGTGATTCTTGGTCAAAAAAATGATCAAGTCAATGGTGGTGGCTAAAAAAATGCTCATAGCGGATCGAGTGGGTGAACGCCTCAGGGAAGAGCGCGAGCGCTTGGGGTTAAATCAAACTGATTTTGGTGTGCTGCTAGGCGTTAGCAGAGGCACGCAGAAAAACTACGAGTTGGGAGCAAATTCTCTCGATCTCCGATATGTCACCGCGCTTGAAGAGCGTGGCGTTGACGCGGCTTACGTGCTCACCGGACGGCGATCGACGCCATTGGGACAACTTTTTAGCGCTGCGGAAGAAGAATTGATTCACCAGTTCAGGAGCATCTCTGACGAGGATCAAAAAGCAATTCGTCGCTTTCTCGAAGCCATGGCAGACGACGCTGCTCGGCAGCGGAAGTAACTCGCAACAATGCACCTGACTCGTTAGTCACGCCTTTGTTTCAATGCGGTTTGCCGCCCCGATAACGTCGATTCAGCAATGCACTTTATGGAGTAGTTAGCATGTTGGATCGCAAGAAGAACGATCAAATCAACCTCGAACACGTCGGGTCGGAAACTACCGTCCTCACGGACATCGAGCGTCGACTGATCGATCTGTATCGTCGGCTGAGTCGCGTTGAACAGCAGCAGGTCCGTCGCGTGGCCGAGATACTGGCAATCAACCCAAAGGAGAAGGTAGGGGGCTGAACGTCATTCTTTGAATGATCCCGATCGCCAACGCTGTAGCGTTGGCGGTTTGTACCTACGCTACCGCCTGCGATCCCAACTGCTCGAAAAGCTCCCGCTGCTTCGCCCTTGGCAACTCGCGAAACCGATCGATCAACATACGTTCGAAGGTCTGCGAAGATGGACTGAGCGTGTGTGAGAACGTCAGGTTCGACACCCACGTATGCCCGCACCTTGCGTCCAGGCATTGGCAATACAGCTTCACGAACTCCGTTGTTACCTCTTCCCGTGAAGCAATTCGGCCCTTGTGGCCACACTTGCATACAACTCTCATTGTGTCCCCCCCCAGGGGCAGCTGATCGCCACCATATTGCCACAATTTGTAGTGGCATTCGCTTCGAAAGGTATTTCATACAGTGGCATCCACTGCATCTAGCCCAGGTTTCCAGCTAAAGCGCCTGTCTTCGCGTAGCCGGTTATTGAGCTGATCGAACAGCTGACAGATCGGGCGAATTTCGTTGCTGGTGTACACGCGATCGATCTTTTCAATGTCGCCAAACCCGCCAGTGTTCTCCGGGATGATGCCGGCCAGCGCGGGGTTCATCCGCCAGGCCGCGATGACATCGTTTCGGGTGATGTTCTTCACTTTCTCCAGCTCGTCTTTCGCCTGGAAGTCACCCACGGGGATGATCTGAATCGCGTTCTCTTTGCCGTTGGGGATGTTGACGAACATTGAGCGGAAGTTGCCCACACCTTTGCTGGCGCTGATTTGGGCGCGCAGCTCGTCTTCGTCCTCTTCGGTCAGGTCGGGATCGTTGGTGTAGAAGATGTAGCCGGCGTGCGCGCCGTTGCTGTAGTAGCGCCGGCGGAAGAGGGTGGCGGCCTCATTCAGCAGCAACGCCTGCAGGCCGCCCAGGTAGTCCGGAATCCCGTAAATGTTCTGTTCCACGTCGTAGTCCAGGACGTGGGAGATTTCGTGCGCCTCGAACTCCATTTCCTTGTTGTCCGGCAGCAGCATCACGTAGCCGCCGTCGACCTTCACGCGCATGTTGATCGCCGGCAGGTGCTGCAGCTCCAGCACCTGGCCGAATGCGTTGGTGTCGTTGTAGAAGTACGCTTCACCAAACACCATGTAGTCCAGTCCGGCGCGTCCCATCGTCTCCGTGCTGCAGCCCGACGAGGCGATGAACTCACGCAGCAACAGGTTGCGCTTGAATTTCGGAATGGCGCCGTGGTGCGCGTTGGCGCGCAACAGCTTGGCCAGGCCAGCCCGAGACACCGGCGGTTTGTAGATCTTGCCGTCGTCGCTGGGAAACACACCCACGTACTCGCCGATGTTGCCGGACAGCACCTGCTCCGGCTCCCCGAACGTAAACGAGCGCATTGGCTGTTGCTGTGGTTGGGCTACGTGGTGCTTTCTGCGTTTGCGGTTGACCATGGCTGCTCTGGTTACTCGTGACGTAGCGGCTACGGCGCCGCTTGTTGGTGTTCAAAGGTTCGTTGGACAGGGCGTGCATCACCGCCCAGGCAATGTCGGCGTGACCGGTGGCTTCGGTACGGGATGCGCTATAGGTGATCTGCCCGCTGTTGGTGGCGCCGCGCTTGATGGTCAGGAACGCCTGGGCGATGTCCGTCCAACCGGCGTCCCACTCGATGCGACTGCCTTGGATCGTGTCCTGGGCTTTCAGCACCAGGGCGTTTTTCGCATCAAGGCTGTAGTGAATCGGCGTCGCCTTGGCGTAGAAGTCGCGCACCAGGTCGAACACGCCGTAACCCACGCCGGTGACATCGATGCCGATGTGCTGCACGTTGAAGCGCTCGGTCAGCTTCTTGACCTGCGCGGCTTGGTAGGTGAACGAGTGGCCCCGCCAGCTGTGCTTTTCCAGAATCCGGAACTTCGCCCCGGGTTCAAGCGGCGGCGCGATGACCACGCAAGTGGCGTCGTCGCGGGTGCGACTCGGGTCGTAGCCGAGCCAGACCGGGCTGTTGCCGAACGGGCGCTCCAGATCCGGGTTGTAGTCCTCCCACAACGACAGATCCGAATAGCAGCGCTCCAGATCCTTGAGGCTGAATGCGCTTTGGGTGCTGTCGATGAACTTGCAGTAGAACAGCTGCTGGAATTTGTCCTCGTCGTACTCCAGCTGCAGCTGCTCAAGGTCGAACAAGTCGCAGCCGCCGGCGATCGCATCGTCCAAGGTGATCGTCTTGCGCCACTGACCGTCCGGACACAGCGCGCCCTGCGTGTAAGCCGCCTCGCTCGGCCATTCGCCGCCGGCCTTTTTGCCGCGCTTGCTGTTGCGAAATTCGTCGCCCGACCAGAACGGATACGCCTGGTGCGACACGGCGCTGGGCGTCGAGAAATAGGTTTTGCGCCATTTCTTGTGGGTGCCCATGGCGCTGGCGACGGTGCTGAGCTTTTCGAAGTCGCGAATCCAGAAGTATTCGTCGACGTAGACATGCCCGTGGTAGCCCTGGGCGGTGCTGCTGTTGGTGCTGAGGAAACGCAGCTCGGCGCCGTTGCTCAAGATGATCGGGTTGCCGGTCAGCTCGATGCCGAACCACTGCTGGGCAAACTGGATGATGTAGCTGCGGAAAATCTCGGATTGCGATCGGCTGGCCGACAGGAACACCTGGTTGTCACCGCTCAACACGGCATCCATGAACGCTTCGCCGGCGAAGTAGTAGGTCAGGCCGACCTGACGGCTCTTGAGGATGTTCCGGACACGGCGGGTCAGCGGGTTCTGTTTCGCCTCGAACAGCTCTTTCTGGTAGCCGTACATTTTCGAGATGAACTTATCCAGGAAGTCCACTTCGGTAAGGCCGCTGATATCGTTCTTCGCTTTTTTCTCGCGCTGCTTGCCGCCGCCTTCGCTGCGTTCGCGGCGTTGACCTTGTGGACGCTCGCGAGGCCCGTTCGGACGATCTGACGGCTCAGTCGGCGCGGGTTTCGCTGCCAGCTTTTTTAAACGCTCCAGCAGGCTTGTCAGCCGCTCCAACTCTTTCAGCTCGGCATCAGTCAGAGGATCGATCTTTTCCAGAATCAGGGTGATTCGCCGGTTGACGGCACTCAGCGGTTCTTCATCCGTAAGCATCTCGTCCCAGCCGCCTTGGCGGATCCAGTAGTAGACGATGCGGATGTTAGGCAGCTTCAAATGCGCCTGAATTTCCTTCACCGAACAGCGGCGCAGGTAAAGGCGTTTTGCGGCTTCTTTTACTTCGGCCGGGTAGTTCATGGGCCGCAGTCTATGCGGCGAAAACGCCGGAAACGCGGGGTTAAATCCCATCATTCGCCTATATCCGGGAAATAGGAGAACGCCGAAAACCAACCGTTTGTTTGGGGCAAATCGGCTCCCTATCGTGGCGGCTCATTCAACGATTGAGCGCAGTCACCGACCATGCCCCGTTCCCTTGTCTCCTACTGGAAACGTGTTGCCACCAGCGGCCCAACCGTCGATGGCCGCGAGATCCTGCCCCAGGAACTGCGCGACATCGCCGAGACCTACACGCCGACCCTGTACACCGCCGTTATCTGGTGTGAGCACGAACGTTGGTTCGGTTCATTTGGCACCGTCTTCGCTGTGCGTCTCGTCGAGGACGCGGAAGACCTGGAGCCTGGCCAAGTTGCCCTTGAGGCGCAGTTGAAGCCCAACGACAAGTTGCTGCGCCTCAACGACGCCGGCGAAAAGCTGTTCACCAGCATTGAGATCAGGCCGAATTTCCGGGGCCGTGGCAAAGCCTACATGACCGGCATCGCGGTCACTGACGAACCCGCCAGTGTCGGAACCCAAGAACTCTACTTTTCCAGCCGCACCAGCCGCGATTCGTACTACGCCGCCTCCCACGAGCTGGGCTCTTTGAGCGAAACCGAGCCGCAGGGCGAGATCGGGCGCCTTGCCGCCATGTTCACCCGCCTGTTCAAGCGTTTCGGGATTGAAGACACGCCCACCGAAACCACCCCGCAAACCCCAACCGAGAGCAAACCCCCAATGGATGAAGCTACCGCAACGGCCTTGAAAGCCCTGCTGGCCCAGCTGCTGGTCGTCGCTGCCGGCATTCAGGCCGTGATCGAGCCTGCCGCCGAAGACGCACCAGAACCCGATCAGGCCCCGATCGATGATGTCAGCGCTGCAGTAGACGAAATCGTCACCACTGCCGAGGAAGAACGCGAGTTCAAGCGCAGCGGCGCCGGCAACAAAGCTGTCCTGGCCGCGCTGGGTCGCCTGGAGAAGCAGTTCACCGCACTGAAAAACACCCCTGCCGGTCGGCAATTGCCGCGCACCACCGGCGCCGCCGACAAATCCAAAGTGCGGGTGCTCTGATATGGCCCGTTCACTGAGCGCCTACGGCGCCAAGATGTACGCCGAAATGCAGCTGGCGATCGCCGAGACCTACGGTGTCGAGCTGGCCAGCAAGATGTTCTCTGTTGAACCGTCGATCGCCCAGGAACTGAACGAGGCTATCACCGCCAAGTCGGACTTCCTGCAACGCATCAACGTCATTCCGGTGACCGAGATCAAAGGCGAGAAGGTGTTTATTGGCGTGTCTGGCCCGGTGACAGGCCGCACCAACACCAAGACCACCGACCGCGTGGCGAAGGACGCTTCGGCGCTGGATAACAGCACCTACGAACTGTCGTCGACCGAATCGGATGTGGGCCTGCCCTACGCGAAGATCGATGCCTGGGCCAAGTTCCCGGACTTCCATCAGAAGTATTCGGCTGCTGTGCAGAAACAGATCGCCCTGGATCGCATCATGGTTGGTTTCCACGGTATGAAAGCGGCTGCGCAGACCGATGTCGAAACCTATCCGATGCTGCAGGACGTGAACAAAGGCTGGCTGCAGCAACTGCGCGAGCAGGCGCCGCAGCAGGTTCTCAAAGAGGGCAATACACCTGGCAAGGTCACCATGGGGCCGGGTGGTGATTACGAGAACCTGGACGCCCTGGTGCATGACACCAAGCAAATGGTGGACGAGCGTCTGCGCGACAGCGGCGACCTGGTCGCGATCATCGGCACCGACCTGCTGGCCGCTGACAAGGCCAAGCTGTATGCCAAGCAGGGCGACACCCCGACCGAGAAAGAGCGCATCGAGGACGCCCAGGTGATCGCCACCTACGGCGGTCTGCCGAGTTTTAGCGTTCCGTTCTTCCCGGTCAACGGCGTGCTGGTCACCAGTTGGGACAACCTGTCGATTTACTTCCAGGACTCCAGCTGGCGCAAGCAAACCGTGGACAACCCGAAACGTTCCCGCGTTGAGGATTACAACAGCCGCAACGAGGGCTACGTGATCGAGCAGTTGGAAAAGATCGCGCTGACCGAAAACGTGGAGCTGGTGAAGTGAGCCTGGCCCTTGCCCACAAGCGCCGCATTTTGGCTCAGGGAACTGCTGCAGTGATCGCTGCTGCAGCGGCACCGCTGGCGTATTCGCCGGCGGAAGCCCTGAGCAGCCCAGCCAACGCGAAAAAACACCTGCTGCTGATGCAAGCCTCGCTGGATGAAGACCTGAAGCGCTTGAGCGATTTAAAGAACTTGGCGAGCAAACAAACGCTTAAGCGAACTGAGTTGCTGCCCAAGTATCAGGACTTCATCCAGCGCTACATGGATTCGGGCCTGGTGATGCAGAACCCCGTCCTGGTGCAGGTGATGGTCTGGCTATTCGACACCGAGCAGTTCGAAGACGGTCTGGAACTGGCGGACTTCGCGATCGAGCAGGGCCAGGAAATGCCGGAGCGCTTCAAGCGCAACGTGCAGACGTTCGTAGCGGACGCGGTTATCGAATGGGCTTTCCGCGAATACAACGCCCAGCGCAGCCCGGAACCGTACCTTTCCGACCTGCTGCCGCGTGTCGACGGCGAATGGGATCTGCCCGAACAGATTCCGAGCAAGTATCACAAGTTGATCGGCATGCGCGCCATGGAGGCCGAGCAGTGGGAGACGGCGCTCATGCATCTGGAGCGATCCACTGAGTTGCACGCCAAGGCCGGCAACGAGACACGCATTGCGAAGTGCCGTAAGGCGATCGCCAAACACACACCCGCCGTCACCGGCACCCAATAACCGACTACCCCCCCAGCGGGGAACTGTGGACGTGTGTCTGCCATTTATGGACAGCCCCACGAAAAGCAGTCTCCCCGCCCTAATTCGAGCGGTCAGCAATGAGCAGCTTTTCCGGGAAACCCACCACCATCGTGGAACAGGCGATCGAGAACGACGGCTTTTGGCCGAACCTCTCCGTGGCCGAGTTTCAGAAGGGCTATCGCCTGCCGGCGGAGTTCCTGGGCGACCTGCTGACCGACGCTTTGTTTATCGCGATGGCCGAGGTCAATACCGACCTGGCCAAGCTCAAAACCAGTTGGCTGGCAGCGGGCATCGTCGCCGTGGAAACAGCCGATCCGATGCTGCTGCCTGAGCGTGCATTCAAAGCCAAGCTGTACAAGCGCGCCGTGTATTGCCGCGCCAAGGCCAGCGCCCTGCAGCAGTTCCCCACCGTTACCCGGCGTGAAAGCGCCGAGAACACCGGCAAGGAAGCGCCGGAGCGTGAAGACACGTTTCTGGCATTCAGCCAACAGGCAGTGCGCGCCCTGCAGGGCCGTGGCCGCATAACGGCGAAGTTGCTATGACCAAGCTGCAGGCGTTGACCGCCTACCTGCTGGAACGCCGCCTGGTCGAGCCTGAACAGCTCGACAGCTGGACGGAGCAGGTCAAGCTGTCGCTGATCTGGAAACCCGACGTCGACGGCATGCACTTTGCCGACATGCACTATCGCGCCGTGATTGTCCTGGAGCGTTTCGCCGCCAATCCGGCCCGCATGATGGCCCTGGTGGGCAGTTGGCTGGAGACTCACGACGCCGATCGCGACCGCCACGAACTGCCGGCGCCGGAATTCGCCGTGGAGCCCCTGGACAGCGATCTGTTCGACGTGGAAGTCACGCTGGAATTCGTCGAGCCGCAGTATCTCTCCGAAGAACCGGACGGCGAGATCCAAGCCTTCGGCAAGACCTGGGCGTTCATCCCATTTGACCTGTGGGTCGCTGAGCGCGGTGAGGTGGCCACCAATGGCGGGGCGTAGCACGTTTGAACTCGACGTGCGCGGACGCCTGGGCGTCCGTGAGCAATTGGCGTTACTGAGCTTGCCGCCGCAGCTTCGCCGCCGGTTGTTGAACCAGGTGACCAAGCGAGTGCGGACGATGAGCCGCAAGCGTGTGCGCGACCAGCAGAACCTGGACGGAACTCCGTTCGCCCCACGGCGGGGTGACGGCAAAGGCAAAAAGAAGATGGAAGCCGGCCTGGCCAAGTTGATGGTGGTCACCCGCGTGACCGCTGACGAAGCGGAACTGGGCTGGAAAAACGCTCTGACCCGATGGGTGGCCGCTCAGCAACACAACGGTGTCAGCGAACGCCGCACCGCCGCACAGATGCGCCGCTGGAACAAAACCCCGCCCGGCCTGGCTGCCACCGAGAAACAGGCAAAGCGCCTGCGCCGGTTGGGCTTTCGTGTGCGCCAGGCCGGGAAAAAGACCCTGACCAGGCCGTCCGTGGCGTGGATTCAAGAACACGTGAATTACGCCAAGGCCGGTTTGCTGATTCGCATCCTGGACGACCAGCGCAGTGAGTCATCGGGCGCGCAGAGCTGGGAAATCACGCTCCCGAAACGCCAGTTCATCGGCGCCGAAACCGAACGCGACACCGACCTGCTGATTAGCCAGGTGTTGCAACAAATCCTAACTTCACCCCGCTAACGAGGCACTGCATGGCACTCGGTCAAGTCACCGTCGACAATCTCAACCTGGGCCAGGGGCCTGTGAGCGAGATTGAGCGTTACTTTCTTTTCATCGGCCCCGCCGGCAAGAACGTCGGCCAGATCCTGCCGCTGAACACGGACAGCGATCTGGACGCCGAACTGGGCGTTCCGGCCAGCGACCTGAAAACTCAAATCACCGCCGCCCGTCTCAACGGTGGCCAGCGCTGGGCATGTGTCGCGGCTCCGATCGGCGCCGAGGGCAAATGGGACGAGGCGTTGGAGAAAGCCCAGCAGCAGGGTTACTCCGTGGAAGCCGTGGTGATTACCAAACCGGTGACCGCTGCCGTCGAGCTGTCGGCGATGCATGACGCAGCGATCGCGCTGAACAACACTTACGGACGCCGCGTGTTCGTCATGGCGTCCGCGCCTGGCGTCACCGCCGAACAGACCTGGGCGCAGTACGTCAGCGAACGCAAAGCGCTGTTGGCCAACCTGGCCGCCCCGCGTGTGCTGGTCGTACCGCAGTTGCACGGCAATGACTTGGGCGTGCTGGCCGGTCGCCTGGCCAATGCTTCCGTGAGCATCGCTGACAGCCCGATGCGCGTGGCCACCGGTGCCGTGCTGGGCCTTGGCCCTGTTCCGATCGATGGTGAAAAAGTCCCGCTGACCTCGGCTGTGCGCAGCGAGCTGGATCGGGCGCGCTACTCGGTTTCGCAGACCTATCCGGACTACCCGGGCGTGTACTGGGGTGACGGCAACATGTTGGACACCGCCGGCAGTGACTTTCAGGTCGTGGAGTACCTGCGCATCACCGACAAGGCCGCTCGGCAGATCCGCCCGCTGCTGATTCGCCGCGTCGCCGATCGCCGATTGAACAACACCCCCAACAGCATGGCGGTCAACACCAACCAGTTGATGGCGCCGCTGCGCGCCATGGCCAAGTCCACGACGTTCGCGGGCCAGGTGTTCCCTGGCGACATTGAGCCGCCAAAGGACGGCGACCTGGTGCTGACCTGGCTTACGAAAACCAAGGTCGCGGCCTACATCAAGCTCAAACCCCACAACTGCCCGAAAGACCTGACCGCGAACATCGCCCTGGATCTTTCCACCGACAAAACGGAGTAACGCCCCATGGCAAAGATTGGCGGCAAGAACTTTGACGTAAACCTGGGCGACATCGCGCTGCACGTTGAAAGCTGCACCCTGGACATTACCGACAACTCGGCAGTGGCCCAAACCCGTGGCGTGCCGGACGGCTACGTGGACGGCGACGTCGCCGCCGCCGGCGAACTGGAACTGGACAGCACCAATTTCAACTTGCTGGTGGATGCCGCCCGCTCGGCGGGCAGTTTCCGCGAGCTGAAACCCTTCGACTCGGTGTTCTTCGCCAAGGCCGGCGAGGATGAAGAAATGCGCGTGGAAGCGTTCGGTTGCCGGGTGAAGGTCTCCAGCCTGCTGTCGATCGATCCCAAGGGCGGCGAGAAGAGCAAGTACAAGGTGCCGTTTGACGTCACCAGCCCGGATTTCATCCGTATCAACGGCGTTCCGTACCTGGCCGCTGCTGAAACCGAGGGGCTGCGCTGATGGTGGACTGGTTCGACCGTGCCCAGGAGCTGGAGCAACGCCAACGTGACCAGGCGATCAAGGCCCAGCTGAGCAAGCCTGTGCCAGTCGGGCCAAGCCTGACCCATTGCCAGGACTGCGACAAACCAATCCCGCCGGCGCGCCAGGCGCACGGTGGCATAACCCGGTGCGTCCCGTGCCAGACGGACGTCGAGAAGAGTAAACGCCGATGACCACTGAAACTTCGCGTCTGGGAACGCTGGAGCGGCAACTTGCCGTGATCGAGCACCGCATGAACGAGTTTGAAGGTCGTCACGACACCGTGCCGACTCGCGTGACCAAGCTTGAGCAGCAATTCGAAAACATGACTGGCCAGCTCAAGGAACTGAACAAGGGCCAGCAGGCGTTGACCCTGGCGGTCAACGTGATCGGCTCCAAGGTCGGGCGCTTGCTCACGATTTTGACGCTGGTTGGCGCCGTGCTGCAGATGGTCGTGCCGGCACTGCTGCGCGTGTGGTTCCCATGAGTCTGCGCGGCAGGATCATGGCCGGCGTGATCGCGCTGGCCAGCACCCCGTTGGTGATCTTCCTGGGCACCTGGGAAGGCAACGGCCAGAACACCGTTTACGCGGACAAGCTCGCCGGCGGACTGCCCACGGTTTGCAAAGGCATCACCCGGTTTACCAGCCCTTTTCCGGTCGTCGTCGGCGACTACTGGTCGCCCGCCAAGTGCGCCGAGGTGGAGCAGCTGGTGATCCGCAAAACGCAGCTGCAGCTGGCAGAGTGCATCACGAACCCGAACGTGGGGCAGAACACGTTCGACGCTCTCACCAGTCATGGCCACAACTTCGGCGTGACCAGTACCTGCGCCAGTCGAGCGGTCGCGCATATCAACGCCGGCCGCATCGCCGAAGGCTGCAAAGCCCTGGCATGGGCGCCGGACGGCAAGACGCCGGTATGGGCCTTTGTGACTGACGCCAATGGCCAGAAGCGCTTTGTGCCGGGCCTGCACAACCGCCGGCTGGCCGAATCCCGGCTGTGTGCGGAGGGCTTGTGATACTGCGCGAAGCCTTGTTCCTGGTTGTTGTGTGCCTGGTTGCCTGGATCGGTTTTGACGTACTTGAAGGCCAGCGCGACGAAGCCAGGCGCGAGCGCGACAGCGCGAAATGGGAGGCCAGCGGCCTGCGCGAAGCGGCACGCATCAGCGGCGAAATGCTCGCCGAACGGGACGCGATCGACCAACGAAACACCAAGGAATTGACCGATGCACGCACTGAAAACGAACGCCTTCGCCGGGCTGTTGGCGATGGCACTGGCCGGCTGTACGTCAGCGCCACCTGTCCCGCCTCCGGATCTGTGTCCGCCACCGCCGGCACCGCCCGCGTGGCTGATGCAGGACGCGCCGAACTCTCAGCAGACGCTCGACAGGATTATTTCACCCTCCGAGATCAACTCGCCCAAAGCCGGCAAATGATCGTCGGACTGCAGCAATACGCCCTGGGTGTTTGCCGGCGATCGCCGGCGCCCCAGGACACCACTTTTCCCAACCTCAAAAAGAGCGATACCCCATGAGCCAGCAAAACACCGAAATCACCCTGGAAGTCGGCGAACAGGAATTCACTTTCAACCTGTCCCCGGCGGACGTGACCAAGTACTTCAACGCCCTGACCCAAACCAACAAGGTCGCCCCGGGCAACAACCTGTTGATGACCACCGTCAAGCAAGAGGAAAAGGCCACGCTGAAACCGCTGCTGGCCAACCCGGTGATGGTGATGCAGCTGGCCGGCGCGCTGCTGGAGGAATACGCGCCCAACGTTGAGGTGATCGTAAAAAAGCGCTCGAGCACGCTGAGCGCCTGAGCGAAAACGGCCTGGGCCAGTTGATGGCCCTGACGAACCGCTGGCTACCTGGTGCCGAACCCACGCCCGAGGCGATGGGGACGGCCAAGTGGCTGGAGGACGAACACTGGAGACGCATGGAATTTGCCGTGGCTAACGGCATTGCCCTTGCGCTGAACGGGTAACGACATTGGCAGACCGTAGCGCCAGCCTGGCTTTCATTCTCAGCTTGCAGGACAAGGTCACCGCGCCCCTGGGCAAGGTGAAAATGGGCTTTTCCGAGCTTGCCGATCAAAGTGAAAAGCACATTAAGACGATCGGCCTGGGCCTCGGTGGGCTGACGGCGGGCGTGGTCGCCATTCGCGAATCCATGGAACCGGCGCTGGAAGTCAATCGCGCCCTGGGCGACGTCCGATCGCTGGGCGTGGCCGAGGATGCGCTGTCCGCACTCAACAGCAAATCGCTGGAGTTCGCGGTGAACTACGGCGAGAACGCCAAGGACTTTGTGGCATCGGCGTACCTGATCGAGGGCGCCATTAAGGGCCTTGCCGGCAACCAGCTGGCGACCTTCACAAACACCAGCAATCTGCTGGCCAAGGCCACCAAGACCGACGCCGAAACCATGGGCGAATACGTCGGCACGCTCTACAACCTGCAGAAATCCCAAGCCGATGCGATGGGGAAGGGCGCATGGGTCGAAAAGCTCGGCGGCCAGACGGCGCTGGCGGTGCAACTGTTCCGCACCAGCGGCGCAGCCATGAAAGACGCCTTCAAGGAAGCCGGAGCGATCGCCACGACTTCCGGTGTCGATCTGGCTGAACAGATGGCGGTGATCGGCACGCTGAGCAGCACCATGGAGGGCGGCGACGCCGGCGGACGCTACAAGGCGTTTTTCGAAAACATCGGCGCCGCCTCGGAAAAGCTCGGCATGAAGTTCACCGACCAGCAGGGCAAGGTGCTGCCGATGATGACCATCCTGGACAAGCTCCAGGGCAAGTTTGGCGACCTCACCAGCGCGTCGGCTGGGGCCAAGCTGATGGAAGCCTTCGGCGGGGAAGGTGCCCAGGTGATCGGTGCGCTGGCCAAGGACACCGATCGGCTGCGCAACGGCATCGAGCAGTTGGGCAAGGTGCGCGGGTTGGAGAACGCCGAGCAGATGGCCCGGGCGATGGTTGACCCGTGGCAACAGTGGGCGTCCCTGGTCGAAGTTATGCGAGTGGTGTTCGGTCAGGTGCTGATCCCGGTGCTGTCGCCGTTCATGGCCAAGATGGTGGACATCGGTAAAACCCTGGTGCGCTGGTCGCAGCTGTTCCCGAACATCACTCGCGTGATCGGCATCACCGCGCTGACGATCATGGGCATCGTCGCCGCGATGTCTGCGCTGACCATGGTGGTGGGCATTGCCCGCATGACCTGGTTGGGAATGCTGACCGTCTGGAAGGTCTTCCAACTGATGGGGCTGCGTACCGTCGCGGTGTTTATCCTGCAGAAGCTGGCCATCCTTGCTTACGTCGCCGTGATCTACACGCTGAGCGCTGGCCTGGCGCTGATTCGCGGCGCCATGATGCTTTGGCAGGGCGCGATCTGGCTGGTCAACGCGGCGCTGCTGGCCAACCCGGTGGTGTGGATCGTGGTCGGGATCGTCGCCCTGGTGGCGGTCATTGTGGCGGCGGTCTACTTCTGGAAGGAGTGGACGAGCGCCCTGATGAACACGGCCGCGTTCCAGTTCGTCGCCGACAAGCTGCAGAAACTGTCCGACTGGTTTAACTCCATGGGCGGCTGGTCGGGCATGGCCAAGGCCGCGTGGGACAGCATCGTCGGCATTTTCACCAAGGCCGTTAACGGCGTGATCGAGCTGCTGAACAGTATCCCGGGCGTGAACATCGAAGCGCGCTTCGGCGGTATGCCCGAGGTGCCAGGCGTCGACGCCGCTGCCAGCGCTTCCGACACCGCCAACGCTGCGCAGAAAGCCCAACAGACCATCAATGCGGCCATTCCAAGCCTGTCGCCGGCGCGTCCGTCTGCCGTGCCGGCGGGCGGCCTGCTGACCAGCATCCAGAACAACAACAGCAGCCAGAACAAGGGCACGCATGTGGAGAACGTGACTATCAACACCGGCAAGCAGATGACGCCGCTGGAGATGGAAAACATGGTTGCGATGGCGGTAGGCGGATGAGCGAGTACGTGGATCTGCTCATCGTCGACAACGACCTGGCGCTGGATCTGTCGCACCAGCCGCTGCTGGTCGACGACCGTGCCTGCATCGCCCAGGACATCGCCCACATGATCCGCGACAGCGGGCTGTTGGTGACGCTGGTGGCCGAGCGCGATCGCTTGCGTCAGCGCGACTGCATCCAGCGGATGGAACTGCTGGTGGAGGGCGACGTGCGCCTAGTGCCGGGGACGGCACGCATCACCCAACAGGAACCAGGCGTTTACCTGGTGACCGCCAAAACCCTGAAGTTCGGATCGATCGAGGTAAGTCTGTGAGCGTCGATTTTAAAAAGGTGATCGCCGATGCCGGCATCCCGACCACTGAGGCGGCGTTGAAGGCTGAGTGGGAAAAGGAAGTTGAAGCCCAGGGCGCGAAAGTGGCCAACACCAGCAGTTATTCGCCGTTCTGGCGGGTGATGACCGCGCTGGCCACCAAACCGGTGCTTTGGCTGTTGGACTTCCTGTGCATGACCGTCTTGCCGAACTTCTTTGTGAAAACGGCGGTGGATGCTTGGCTGGATATGCTGGCTTGGGCGGTCAATGTCGAACGCAAAGGCGCGACCAAGGCCGCAGGACACTTGCTGTTCACCCGCAGCGGTGCCAGCGGTGGATTAGAAATTCCCTTTGGAACCGTTGTGCAGTCGGCGTCGATCAATGGCCACATCTACGAACTGGCCACCACTGCAATCGGCAGCTTCACCGAAGGTGTCCTGCAGATTCAAGTGCCAGTCGAAGCGCTAGACGTGGGCAGTGGTTTTAATCTCGCCCCGGGTTATTACGCGGTTCTACCAGCGCCGATTCCCGGCGTTGTTCAAGTGATCAACGCCGATAATTGGCTGTCCAGTCCTGGCGCCGATCGCGAGCCTAACGACGAGCTGCGTTTGCGTGTGCGCAATCAGTTTTCGGCCGTCAATCAGTGGCACACCGATGCGGTGTACCGAGCCATGATTGCTGCCTTCCCAGGCGTAAGGCCTGACGGCGTGTATTTTGAGCACGACGCGCCACGTGGCCCAGGCAGTGCGAACGCCTATGTACTGTTTGACGCCGATGTGCCAGCGGCGGCGTACCTGGAGCAAATCAACGCTCACATCCGTGACCAAGGCAACCACGGCCATGGCGATGATCTGCTGGTAATGGTGATGCCGGAGACGATGCACACGCTGAGTGTAGCTATCTGGCCACGTCCGACCTTGTCTGAGGTGCAAAAACGGGCGTTGCTGAATGAAATTGAGCTGTTCATTCGGGCGGCCTTTCGCGAAAGCACCACCAGCGATTACCAACCGACATTGACCTATCCCCAGTCGCGTTTCTCTTTCAGCCGTCTTGGCGAAGAGTTGCACCTGCAGTTCCCTGGCATCGAATCCTTGCACTTCAGCAACAACGACATCCTGTCCGAACTGAACATCCCTCGGATCCAGAGTCTGGAGGTGATCGCGCATGATTAAGATCGGTCTGCCTTTTTGGTTGGGTGGCAAGGAGCTGCAGAAACTGACCGCCGCCGCGCAAGCCTGGTGGACGACGGTGGAGGATTGGCTTCGCTGGCCCCTGCTGCAACTGGACGCCGAGACGTGCCATCCAACCGTGCTCGATCTGTTGGCTTGGCAACGGGATATCACACGATTCAAGGGCGAACCCGAAGCCCTCTACCGGCTGCGCGTTAAGTTCGCCTTTATCAACGCCGTAGATGCCGGCAGCACTGCGGGTATGAAACGCATCCTGCAGCGCCTCGGTGTCGGGTACGTCGAGATCGAAGAGCGTATGCCCGAAAGGGACTGGGACGTGGTGCTGCTGCGTTTCTCTGATACCCAGCTGTCGCAAAACCCCGAGCTGCTGCGTGTCCTGATCCAGCAATACGGCCGCACGTGCCGCCGCTATGACTTCGTGACCATTACCCCGGTGCCGCTGCGTATCGCGTTGGTCGATTTTAACGACGACCAGCAAACGCTGGTTGCCAGCCTTTAGGAGCATCCATGGGAGCCTGCATCACCCTCGCCGGCGAGAGCCTGATTGCGCAAAAGCATGTCGCGCAGCAGGGCCTCGACGTCACCCGCTTCATTTTTGCCAACGTACCCGGTCTGTATTCCAGCGGGCCGGTGGATCGAGCAGCGCCGAAGCCCGTGGCCGCGCAAATCGTTCATGTGTATGAGATCCCCAAGGAAAACGCGGGTTACGTAAACCCGAACCAGGTCGTGTATAGCTCGCAAATCGGTTCGGACATCGGCGACTGGGATTTCAATTGGATTGGCCTCGAAACCGCCGAAGGGATCTTGTTCGCCGTGGCGTACGTGCCGCTGCAGATCAAGCGCCGGAACATTCCGCCGCTGCAGGTCGGCAACAACTTGACGCGCAACTTTTTGGTTGCCTTCGACGGCGCCCAGATGCTGACCGGCATCACGATTGATGCCAGCACTTGGCAGCATGACTTCACCGTACGCCTGAGCGGTATCGACGAGCGCGAACGACTGAGCAATCGCGATGTGTTTGGCCGGGCGTGCTTCCTCGGCTCGGCTCTCCAGCTGGAGAAGGTCGCCGGTGTGTATCAGCTCAAGCCTGGGACGGCCTATATCGAAGGGATCAGGCTCACCCGAGTCATGGCCTTGCCGGTCGTGCCGAAGGCGTTTCCATGCACAGCCTGGATCGATCTCGCACTGCAGCGAGAATTCAGCGACGTGGTGGCGAGTTGGGAAGTGGTGTTCGCGGCTGACCTGCAGGACTACATCGACAGCACCGGCACGCGTCATTACTGCGTGCCAATTGCCGATATCGTCAATAACAACACTTTCACTGACCGGCGATCAGTGGAGCCAATCGACGGGCCGCTGGTGAGTCACTTTGCCGCTCGAACAGGGGACTATCCCAAGCTGCGTGCCCGAGCCACCACCAAGGACGACGTAGGGTTAGGCAATCTGCCTAACGCTAAAAGTGATGACTCAAAGTCGGACAGCTCGGAGATTCTTGCGACCACCAAGGCACTGGCGGAGGCGCAGGCTCTTTTGTATCAGGCACTGAGCTTTAAGGTTGGTCTGTACAGCACCGTGCCGACTGTACAGAAAGAACCGGTGATCTTCGTCCAGCCCTTTGGGTTGATGGAGTGGATCGCTGCACACGAGCGCTATCGCAGTATTGAAGTGGGTTCGGTCATTCTGCATTCAGCCCAGATACCACGTCCCGGAACACTCAAAGCGAACGGCCAGACGCTGAGCAAGACCAGCTATCACGGGCTTTGGTCCTATGCCCAGGACAATGGTTTGGTTGTACCGCCAGAGAGCTGGGTACCGGGTGCAATTCAGTACGCCGACTTGGGGCCTGACATTTTCCGTGGCCCTGACCTGCGTTCTCAGTTTCTCCGCGCGTGGGACGAATCACGTGGCATCGATCCGGGACGTGGCTTCGGTACAGCACAGGACGGCACGCTGCTGCCTTCAATGGGCGTTGCCCGTCACACCTCGACCACTGCCGTATTAGTAACGCCTGCCGCCACTGGTGTGCTGAGCGATGGGCAGCTATTCGGCGCCCAGGGTTATGAAAGCCCGGTGCAAGTGGTCACGAGCAATTACTTTTCCGTCCCTCTGAGCCTCACAGGCTCCAGTTCCGTCGTCCGCCACAGCATACGTCCACGAAACACCGCCTTGCTGGCGTGTTTGAAGTATTGAGGTTAGCCATGAATGCACCTGTGATTTACCACGTTCACCCACAGACGGCGGAACTGCTCGGCCATGGCCTGGCAGATCCGGATCCTTTAACACTGGGGGGATGGCTTGTACCGTATGGTGCAACGTTGATTCCGGCGCCTGAAGTCGGTGAACGTCAGGTGGCCGTTTTTCAAGGGCAAGCTTGGAAAATCCGTGAGGACTGGCGTCGGGAGACTATTTATCGTACGGACGATGCCAGTCCCTGTACTTACCACGACATTGGCCCACTGCCGGCGGAGTTCACCACGATCAAGCCAGGGCCGAACCAAGTGTGGGAGAACGGCCAGTGGGTGGACGACCGGAACAGCCTGCTGGAACGCCTTTACCAGGAAAAAAGCACTGAAGTGAGCGCTAAGTGTTTGAGTGCGATTACGGGCGGATTCTGGTCGCCGGCACTAGGTAGACCGCACCAGTACGGAAGCGAGTTGGATGACCAGTTGAACTTGACCGGCGCCATTCTCGCAGGACAGGACAGTCTATTTCCGTGCCGAGATAAACAAGGCGTAAAGGCGTTCCGCTCTCATTCTTTTGTCCAGCTTCGCCAGGTCAGTGATGACTTCAATAACTTCAAAATGCATCTGCTGCAGCAGGCGAACCACCTCAAGCAGCAGCTCGAACAAGCGCTTACCACCAGTGATTTGAAGGCAATGAAAGCCATCACCTGGACGCCGCCGGCATGACCTGGGCACCGGTGACGATGCGCTGGCCTGAGCAGGCCACGCAATGGATGGGCCAGCTATCGGCGGCTAAGGATCTGGCCGGCGGCGAGCTGGCCAGCACCGCGCAGCGCCTCGCCGGCCTGAACGGGTTGGCCATCACCAACCCGGGGCCGGTCGGCGATGCCGCCAAAGGCGCCGTTGAAGCCGGTCGGGCGGCACTGGCTGAACAGTTGGGCCAGGTGCCGGCGTGCCTGGTAGTGACGCCATTCCAGAGCGGCATCGGTCAGGGCACGGGCTACCAGCGTTTCCTGTCAGCGCCGAACGTGTTGGAACACCTGGCCAGAAAGTTGGAAGACGCGAGCGATTCCGGGCGTCCGGCGGGGCAGCTATACGCGCTGTCGATTCTGTTCCTGGGCACGCGCCTGGAACAGTTGGCCAGCGGCCTGTCGCGGTTTAACGCGTTGTTGCCGATCCCCGACCTGGTACGCACGGAGCGGCGAGCCCAGCACCTGATGAAGCTTGAGAGCGACAAGTGGGAGATCCCCAGCGCCGGCCCGCTGCCGCGCTGGCAAGGACTGCCCTTGGAGCGCTGCACGGTAGTTAAAGCTGCCAAGCAATCGATGGCCGGCCAATTGGCCGTGCTGGAGGGCTACGCCGCCGACAGTTCGCCGTTGGGCGATTTGGCTGCGCTGGCCGCTCGCAAGGCGACACAGCAACAGGGGCGGGATCAGCAATTGGCTGAACTGAAAAACCTGCTGGCTGGGGGTAACCCCGACGCCAGCATACGGGCACGCCTGATTGGCCCGGGCAACTCCAGCGAGCTGCGCCAGGAGCTGCTGAGCGGCGATGCCCCTGGGCATGAGTGGGTGCAGTGCGCCGGCCTGCTGCTGGTGGGCACGCAAGAGGGGTTGAGTTTTTTACGGGAGCTGGTGGGCCTATGACGCTGTTGCTCGACGGGCAAAAAGTCCAGGGGAAGAACCTCAAGGTCACCGGCAATCTGCGCATCGAAAGCGGTGACATGTCGGGGCAGACCAGCAACACCGACAAAGCGCACAAGGGGTTCAAGCCCAAGACGCTGGCCGTGTCGCTGATGATCCCGTTTGTTGATCGGGTGCAGTTGACTGACCTGATGCGCATGGCCGAAGCCACGGCGAGTGGCGGGGAGTTGCATCTTTACCGCGTCGTGAACGATACCGCCGAGGCGTTCGGTGTTCGCCAGGTGGAGTTCTCCGAAGGCGTCAGCGCCCGAGAGGCGGACAACCTGAAAGCTTGGCTGGTGCAATTCACCCTCAGCGAGCGCGAATCGAACCCGGAAAAGGTCGAGGGTCGCCGCGCCGGCAACAAGGTCGACGCCCAGGGCGCCCCGGGCAGCGCGGTGGGCGAGGGTGGGGGCGGCTCAGGTTCGAGCGACAACCCGGAACTAAGCGGCTTTGAAAAAGTGCTGGGCCGCGTAGACAAGTGGCTGGGGAGTGAGCAGGCGTGAAACTGCACAAGGTTCTGTCGATCAATGGCGCGCCTGCTCGCCTAATCAAAGAAGACGTTCGGCTGGACACCACCAGTCCGGGGCGGGCGAACTTCACCGTTCAGTCTGCTGAGCCGCTGAAAGGGTTGGTGACGCTGGATATCGGCTACAACGACCGCACGCTGCAGCGCCACTTTATCGGCTACGTCGAGCGTTGCACCGCCGCCAATGCCAAAGAGCAGGTGCTGTTCTGCCGTGAGCTGGCTGCTGTGCTGGCCAACCCGCTGCCGCTGAACCTGCGTCATGTGGATCTGCGCGCTGTACTGGCTGCCATTGGCGAGCAGACAGGCCTGCGCTTTCGCGTTCCCGATCGACCTTACGCCGGCGTGAAGGCGCCGTACTTCTACAGCCTTGCTGCCGGATACCAAGCCATGGACAGCTTGGCCCGAGTGTTCAGTATTCCCGACTTCACTTGGCACCAGCTGGGCAACGGCGAAGTGTTCGCCGGCAGCTGGGCCGACAGTTTTTTTGGCGCCCGGGCGGCGCTGCAGATCCCCACGGAGCTGTTCGACGGCTACCAGGGCAACCAGAGCGCAATGGTGGCGGCCCTTCCTGGCCTGCGGCCGGGTGCAACGATCAACGCCGGCGAACGTGTCACCAGTGTGGCACTCGCCAATGACCAGATGGCAATCCGATGGAAGACGCAATCCGCCGCGCTGTAGAGCGCCAATTCCCCGAACTCACCGGTGGTTACCACCTGCCACGCTTCGCCCGCGTCATCGCCGTGGCCGATGCCCCTGCGGATGCCGGGATCTGCGACGACTTCCGTCCGCGCTACGCGGTCGACATTGAAGTCCTGGGCGCCGATGACGAGCCAGATCCGACCATCCCGACGCTTACCGGTGTTCCGCTGCCGCTGCCTACGGGGGGCGAGGACATGGGCATTTATGCCTTTCCGGAAGAAGGCACGCGCGTCGTGGTGTGCTTCGCGTATGGCCTGCCGAACAAGCCCTACATTCAGTCGATTTTGCCGCACGGGTTGAGCATGCCGAAGGTGCCGAAAGGCGACCAGGTGTGGCAGCACAGCGGCACGGCACAGCAGCGCGTCGACGCGGACGGTAACTGGTTACGCCAGACCGATGGGAAGATCCGGGATCAAGCGATCGAACGTGAGGTTGAAGCCCTGGACAACCGCGAGCAGTTCCAAAGCCACACGCGAGCGGTTGATGACCACTCAACCGAGTCGGTGGGTGGTGTGAAGACGATCGAGGCGCTGGGAGCCCTCAAACTGCTATCGGGCGGATCAGCGAGCTTGGCGGCAGTTGATGATCTGCACCAAGCAACCGGTCGGGATCTGAACCTTGTTGTGGCTCAGAAGCACAATGCCACGGTAGGCGGCGATATGCGGGAGAGGATAGAGGGACTACGCGAAAGTCTGGCCGGTATCGGTCAGCGTATGCAGGCTCCGAAAAGCTGGATCGGGTCTGCAGACTTAAACTTGTTCCAGATCGTGTGTGAGGCGCTGGATCTGCTACAGGAAATGAATACTCAACTCGCTACGCATACTCATGGGCCGACGCCTCCACCGGGGAACGCTACTGCTTTCATAGCCGTTAGGAATATTGCGAGTCTTCTCGGAACAAAATTGAAATCGATAACACAATAACTGCCTCCCTTTGCGCTAACCGCTTATAGCCAGAAGCGTAGAGTGGATGGGGCGAAAGCAGTCACCTACGAGCGTCCGCTTCTGGCCGAAAGCAGACGCTGGCTGGCTCCGTTGATGGATGGATGCAGTAGCCCGCCTCCCGTCCCAACCGATTGGCTAAAGTCTCAAATCATCTTCGCGTTGTAGCAATTTTTAAGCATGCGGTATCTAAGCCTCTCTGCTGCGGCCGTATGAGCTAGGCTTCGCGAAACCCTAATTTCCAGGATGGATCGCATGCCAAATAACTCATCTTCTAATATCGCCACTGCTGACGCCCTGACATTGCTCCTGCACAACCAGCATGCACTGGCGGCGGCAATCGAGGAGGTTGCCGTTTGGCTTGCAGCCAGTGGCGCAGCAGTCGTTGCAGATAACGCTGTGATGGCTATGGAGACCTTAGACACAAATGCAAAAGCGATCACAGATGCGATTATGCGGATACGGCAATCCTAATATCGTCTTTGCGGGCAGCAATCGGCCAAAAGCGGCATCCCGTGAGCGGCAGCTTTCGGCCAAAAGCGGACAATCAGTCATACAGGAAATTCTCCCGGCGCTGGCCCTGTATCGCAAAGGCGGTTCGGTGGTCGGCATCAACTCGTTGCTGTATGGCGTTGAGGCCTGCGCGGCATTTTTTAATACCACGGACGAACAGGAAGTAATCTTTTGGCGGCTTGAGGTATGCTCAGCTTCCTATAATCGCTATGTGGTGCAAGGATGCCTTCCAAATCAAAACAAACGTTCGAGACCAATAAAGCTGACATCGAGCAGTTGTGGCAGATTCACCAAGATTACGCGGGCGAAGGTCGAGGGCGAAAACGTGGCGTTGAGGTGCTGAACCGATCCGCAATTATCTTTGTGACAGCTTGTTGGGAATCTTACATAGAGGACTTAGCCGTGGAGGCTTTCGACTTTCTACTTGCCAACGCCACCAGTGCAGTAAGCATTCCAAACAAGGTCAAGAGTCTTGCGGTGAAAGACATTAACGGTCATCAAAATCCTCTCACACTGTGGGGACTAGCTGATAATGGCTGGCGGGCGATTCTACTGAATCACAAGCAAGACGTATACGATAAGTGGCTCGGAAAGTTCAACACACCTAAGTCCGAGCAGGTCGATGGCCTGTATCAGGAGATGCTTGGGTTAAGTAGCTTAAGTGGTCATTGGAAGTGGCGAAAGATGCCTTCAGTTCAGGCAACTGCGAGACTTGATAAATATATTACCATTCGAGGAAATATTGCCCACCGAATTCGGGATGCTAAACCGGTCGATAAGAATACTGGTTCACGCTATCTCAACCATGTAAGCCAGATCGTTGACCGCTGTGAGATTGCGGTCGAAGCTCATCTGCTGGCACAGACAGGTGTAGCTCCTTGGTAGGTAACCCCCATTCGTTTATCTTGCGGTTGTGATGATCTGCTCGGAGCTATGCCTTCGAGCTGCAACTCAAGGCACGTATTCTGTCTAGATATTAAAATATCAGAGCAGTCCCTCCATGTATTTAATAATAGAATCTGTCTCCGAACGTAGATAGTCTAACCGGCAATTAGATAATTCTTCGACGTATCTTGTTTGCATAAATGCTGAAACCATCCAGCCCTTGTAGTCATTATTTATAAAGCTATCGAAAAAATTACTCAAACCCACCTGAGCGACAATCTGTACTGCCAACTCGTACTCTTCCATGGACATAATGATATATGGATAATTTTCGATTATTTTTCTATCGAGATCAGATTCATCGATTAGAAATAACACCCTTTCTTCTAGTCTTTTGAAAACTGAGGGGCTAGACAAGTACCAGTTTGAAAGCGTGACCACCACAGGATAAAGGACTCTTCCTCCTGGCTGCCAGTGAGTATATCCAGCAGATATATCAAGAAGATTCTTATAGTTTTGAAATATAAACTTGGCAAGTAGATCGATTTCTTTAAATAAAGCAGCTTCTTCAAGTTGGTACCGTGCATCAAGCCTCAATCCTTTGGACTTGCATTCAATCAGCATCGCCGCGTCCTTATCGAAAACTAACCAGTCCACCCCTTTCTTTCTGTTTTTCTTTACTGAATATTCTCGCCCCGCTTCAATCTGGATCGCTTTAGAGGTAATTAGCTCTATGCTGATCTCTCCGAAATATTGCTCAAAAGCAGCGCCATAAGGATTCTCAAATCCCTTAGCTTCACACAAATCAAAAAAAAGCCCCTCTGATATTCTTAATAACATAAATTCAGGTATTGGACAAATCACAACATTTGGGGCGTTGGAGCTAATCCTTACTAGTGGCGTTCTTCGCAGAGGATTAATTGTATAAGACCAGTTTTCATTATACTCTTGTACTTTCTGCGTCCTCTCCTTCAAGCTCTCGAAATCAATGGTGACCAACCGAAAGAACGCATCTCGCTGTTCATTACTAATGCCGAATTGAGTAAAGTTGGTATTAAGGTCGTACCAACTATTCGAAAGGAACGCGCCAGTCATAGCGCCTCCCAACAAGAAAAACTTTCTGACAGTCAGCCCTGTTCTTTCCACCAGAAGAGTCTCAACCTCTGGGAATCTGTATATTCTCAGATAGCGACTCAGCCTAAGCTCGACGCTTTTTGTCTGCCAGGGAAATTGCTGCTGAAATAGGCGATGCAATTCTTGATAAATCATTTTTGGAAGTCGATCACCTATTTGCCGATCTTGAATCTTTCGGATCAGGGCGATTACTGTAACAAAATCTTTAATTAAAAATAAGTTCTTAGAGCTCTTGCTTCCGGAGTGCAATATAACTTCGCGAACGAGAATGTCGAGTTCCCATTGAAATACGACCCCTTTAATTGAGTTTAAACCTTTTGGATTCAATCGCGCAAATTGGTTAGGCAAGGGTTTGCCATATTGAATATTCTGGAAAAACTGAAACAGTTGCAAAAAAGCAGTGTTGCGATCTAGTTCTCTCACGAAGTTACGCAAAGGCTTATAGTGGCTATACATTTGCACATCCTTGTTTGTTTTACAGACAATAGCACATGATTGATCCGAGCCATGTAGATCCTTTCTAACTTTTCTGACTGCATAAGGATTTAATAGCAGCCTATGGCCGGTAGCGGTCGGCTTCCCAATGTCCGCTTCTGGCCGAAAGCGGACACACGGAAAAAAACATGACGAAAAAGCACTTATCCCCCTCCCGCCGGCGGTGTTCGTGTCCCCATTTTTTGAAAACTGAAGAGTGATGCAATTGATGACCGCTCCCAGGTACTGACGGGGAATGCGAAGGTCCCCGTAGATTTCACCCAGTGCAAGATATTGCAAAGAAATACGCTAGCCTAACAAAACAGGCTCACAGAGTAGGTCGGTAGAGAACGTTCCCGAAGCCCCGATTTGTAAGGTCTCACGGTAGGAAAACCAGCGATTTACCGAAATTTTGATGTCTTACTAGGTCGTTCAGCGAGAGTTTTGAGGTGCTTCCCAATTTGAGTAAGTTAGTCTGAATGGCAAGCCGTACAACGTTTCTAGGTGGAAAGGTCTATTTCAAAATTGACCAATGAGGAGGGTGCTAACCTGCTGGACTCTCCGGAAGAGAGTCACGCTTGAATCGGGTTAGCACTGACGAGAGTACGGATGTGAGGGTATAGGGTTTTTGCTTCAGATTTTTGGTCCCTAAGCTGTAAACCCTATTGTTACTATTTAGTGATGTAGAATCGGTGATGCAGGTCTACATACACAACATAGAAAGTGTTGGTGCAAAATCGGTATTTTTCCTTTTTGCAGAGTTTATGATTTAACTCGCTCGGAACGAAGAAGCCCGCCAAACGTACGGTTCTATCCATCCTGAATCTTCCCCAAACTGCTTCATGAGGAACACTAGTAGGGTGTACAAAATCCGATCTTGTGGGGAATTTTTTGTAGATCTCTAGCATCGTACCGTTACCTCTTCCTGCAGCCTCTGTAGTCCAGTAAGCAATAGGTTGGGTAGAGTAGTGCTTTAGTTTTTCAAATAGCTCATTAAAGAACTCGAGAGATAGTTCATTTTTTAATGCTTCTGGCTTGCTCAAATCAAGAAATGAGAAATTGAACTTGCATCGTTCTACAATTCCTGAGTTTTCCATGCTGATCACAGGGATTGTCGCAATGAAACTCTTCGTTCGACTGTTCGAGAATTTTTTTCTACTCATAAACGAGGTATTCCGCCGATTTTTCCTTCCCGATACAATGCAGCAATGGATCGGTCGTTTCTAATTAAGTCGCCTGGTATCTGGTCTAGGCGATAGCAGAAACTCTCCCCGTCATCCTTTCCTACAAGAATGGTTCTATATTTTCCTAAATGATCAATGATGTCGGCGTTGTGGGCAGTGAATAAGAACTGCGCGCCGCCAATGTTTATTGTGGGGTCTTCAAACAGTTCAATAATCTGAGGTAGTAACATTGGATGGCAGTTTTGGTCAAACTCATCCATGATCAGAACGCCGCCTGAAAACAGCATGCACCAATATATCCCGAGTCTTCTATACAAGGCCATCGTACCACTAGACTGGTCGTACGAAGTTAGGTGGCGAACGGTGCCATCGTTCAACTTGTGACGGAAAATTGGTAAGTACTCTGTCTTTCCTGTTGGTGCCTCATATTTATGTAAAACTATATCGTCAATGCCTAAATCGCTGTTGCGGATTATTTTTTTTGTAAATTCAAAGGCGTCGTCATTGTCTGCATAGAACTCTGAAACCGACCCTTGATCAAATACATACTCATCTGGAACCACGCCATGTGCCGTAGTGTTTCCGGAAAAGTTATTAAAGTATTTAGCAATGATCTGGAAGTCGGAGTCCGTTGTTTTTAGTTTGTATTTTAGGACTGTAGAGATTAGGGAAGCATTAGACTTTAGCTCGACAATATCTATCGAGGAAAGCTCCTCAACTCTCTTTACGATGACATTCTTACGGCGTTCTACTAATAACGTCTTGCGTTGAAGTTTTTTGTAAAGAGCTTCGCGAATTACTTTTTTAGGTGTCGCGGTGAGTTCGTAAGAGTATCTAATTGAATTTAGTTCGAAGTCGATGAAAAAGTTGCTAGGTTCTTCATTGGTGAAAAAATTCTTAAAACCAAGTTCTTCATCTTCCTTGTAGTTAAATGATTCTGTTATGAATTTTGCGATAAATGATAACGCTTTAAGAACGTTAGTTTTACCAGAAGCATTAGCTCCTTTAACTCCCAAGACTGTTGAAGCTTTACGGCCGTTCGATATTGACTTTGGCGTCTTAGCGGATAGCTCAAAAGATATCTCCATGCCTTCCTTGAAAGAGAAATAGTTTGTCGCCCCGAAGGAGTAGATCATTGCCACCTCAAGCTTAATGCAAAAACGCGTCAGATTTTGACGCGTTTGCATCATAAGGCACCTGCTCCGAAGAAGATAGTGGCAGTCGAGTAACGGCGTATTGGCGCTGCGGGAGGCCTCAGCGCTCGAAAATCTTTCCTCGCGAGGGTAGCCCCTATCGCTAGCGCTCAGGACGTTGTGAAGCGCAAACCGAGTCAACCACCAGGGACTAATCCTTTTTCTAATTTCTTAGGCGTGCTATCCCCTGCTTAATAAATCCAGCGTTTTCCCCAATTCGCTCAAGTGCCACGCGGGCATTCTCCCCCACGGCCTTGTGTCCCTGCTGCTCAACCAACAGCACCAGCTCCATCAACGCGGCTTCAAGCCCCAATTGGTTTTCGTACATTTTATCGAGGACGACGGTGAGGGAATATTCGCTGGCCATGCATTCGACTCCATTCGTGAAGAAGGAAGCATAGCAGGGGCCTGAGAGGGAGGATTTCAGTTCGAGGCTGGGAAAAAGGTAATTTTGGTAAGTCAGTGCGGAAAATTGGCTGCAGCCCTTATGGAATGCGACTTTGAGGTATTACCTATGAAGGTAATATTTGGTAAGGCTGGAGGTAATATTTGACCAAGTGCCTGATTTTAAAGGGTTTCGTAGGTGGGTGAAATTACTACGACTAAGGGTAATTTTCTAACCTTCTTATTACCCTGTTATTACCTTTGCTAGCTCCATGTAACCTGCTGATTCTATTGGTTTTTTATGACTCCAAAAAAGAAAATTACCAAAATTACCTTTTCCCCAGGGGTCAACCTGAAAACGGAGTGAAGCACAGACGGGGCGATTCGCTGGCCTTTCGTGCCCGCGGTTTTAACACTGACGAAACATGCCTGAGCCGACGATAGACAGTGCCAGGATTGGAGCCGAAAACCGCTGCTTAAAATTTGCTAACGGAGTCGGCAGAGGGGATGGGACAAGGAGGGAGAAGAACAGAGCTGGTACGCAACTGGTACGCGGGTTGGCGGCGAGGCGTTTGGGCCTTTATTTGCGGGAGGTAGAAAAAGGGTCAGTTCGATCCATCATCGGCGCGACGGAGAAACGGCGGGAGAGTGGGGCGGGTGTGGCGGTGATTGGGGGCATTGGCAGTTCTGGATTGGATGAGGCTGGAGAATACAGAGTTTAACAGAAGGAAACGGGGGGGCTCAGGGTGAGCTGACGGTTGAGTGCAATGGCATGAAAGTCGTCAAATAAATCGGAATTTTAAAGTCAGCTTCTTTTTGTTTCCTTTTTGTGCCAAGGCCTACCATCACGCCTGCAGTCGTCCTATCCTGTCACCTACGTCGACTGTGAAGCAGGGCGATTTAGCTCTCTCCGTCAATAGTCATCAATATTATTTTAGATCTGCAGGGCATCATGGAAAAAAAATTCTCATTTCTATCTGGCTCTTTAGCAATCGAAAATCGGCCGTTTCACTTTCAAGTCGCGGATGTAATAAAAAGGGCACTTGTAAATCACACAGGCTATTTGGGTTACAAGCTAACGACTCTGGGGCGGGCTAGTGATATAGATGTCCCGTCGTTTATCGTAGTCTCTCAACAGTCTGGAATTATTCTTATCGACGTTGTTGAAGAGCAGGTGTTAGATGTAATTGAGACGGAAAGTGAAGAGTATTGGAGGTTGGAGTCTGGTAGTGTAGTAACCTCAAGAACGTTGATAACTGAAATTTATGAAGAGGAAGTTATAAGTCGTTTGAAAAACGATTTATCGCTTTATGATAGGAAATCTAGAAAGGTAAAAGTTCCTATTACTAGTGTCGTATTGTTCTGTGCGAATGATGATGCGAGTATTCAAGGATTACTAGGTGCAGATTGTCCGGTTGGCGGGCTTGCATTTGATGATCTAGATGGTTGGGTAAGAGGTTTTGAGGGCGGTTATGACTGTTCTGAGGAGGATCTTGGGCGAATATATTCACTCTTGGAAGGTACCTTTGTTTATGAAACGAAACGTGGCCCTGCCGTAACTGAGACTGCACCGCAAACCATCAATGATTATATTCAGAAATCACTGCGGACTACTTTCAAACAAGATGATGCTCAGCGTCTTGCCGCTATGCAACTGCCTCCTGGGCCTCAGCGAATCAGGGGGTTAGCAGGGACAGGGAAAACTATTGTACTCTCATTGAAGGCTGCAATTACTCATAAGAGATTCCCTGAGTTTAAGATTTTATATTTGTTCAATACGCAAAGTTTGTATCTTCATGTGCAGACGTTGATTTCAAAGTATTACACTTTGGAAGCAAAAAAAGCACCTGATTTTGATGCAAAAATTCACGTCCTTCATGCTTGGGGTGGAAGGCAAAAAGAAGGTCTATATTCAAAATTGTGTAAGACTCTTGGAGTTTCTCCATTAACACTTGGAGACGCTCGAGGGCAGGGAGATCCCCTCACTTTTATTTATCGTGATCTCCTGAATAAAATGGGTGATCAAATTAAACCAGAGTACGATCTCATTTTGATAGATGAGGCACAGGATTTTTCCAGCGAAATTTTTCAAGTGGCTTATAAGCTGGCTAAAGGAGAAGGATCGCAAAAGCGCATTATCTGGGCATATGATGAGTTTCAATCGTTGCGAGATACTTTTATTAAAGGTCCCGCAGAGTTGTTCGGGGTCAATGTTAATAACGAGCCAAATATTCCAGATTCTGTCCTTGATGGAAAGTATGCAGGTGATATACCGAAAGATTTCGTGCTTCCTAATTGCTATCGAACACCTCGACCGGTATTGATGACCGCTCACGGTGTTGCGATGGGGCTCTATTCAAATAGACAGGTCGAGATGTTTTATTACCCAGGTGATTGGGAGGCTATCGGCTACCGAGTAAATGAACCAAGAAATCTTACTATATCTGAAGGCGACAACGTCGAAATAGAAAGGCCTGATTCCAACAGCAAAAATCTTCTAGAAGGGATTATGCTAGAGAACCATAAGCGGCCGTTGAATCTCGTACAAACCGAATTGTGCAATACTGAAAGTGAGCAACTAACATTTATTTCGCAGAAGATTGCTAAGCTGGTTGCGACAGATGGTGTGGCTCCGGAGGAGATTATTGTAATTAACCTGAAGTCAGGTAGTAACAAAGAGTCGATGTTGGCGATACAGCGCTCGCTTAGTAGTGTTGGGGTGCGATCGGTGATCCCAGGTTATGTTGAAAGCGCCGATGTATTTAAGCCTGTCGGCTTTGTAACGATTACTACTCCGTATAGGGCTAAAGGTAATGAGGCGAATATAGTATTTGTTATGAATTCGCAACATGTCGCCAATGATTTTACTTTTAGAATGCGTAACGCATTTTTTGTAGCCGTTACCCGCTCGAGAGGATGGTGTTATATAAGTGGTTTTGGAGCTACGATGCAGAAACTTATACAAGAAATTGAGTATATAAAAGCTCATTTTCCGAAATTTAAATTTGTGTGTCCAAGTCCAGCTCAAGTTAAAAGCAATAAAACATTTTTGAATAAGTCGGATAAAGAGTTGGATAAGTTGCAAGAGATATTTGAGCTAATGCAGAAAAATCCAGAATTTCGGGATATGATTAGAAACTATCCTCAGGAATAGAGGTTGAAGATGAATTTTTCTCATGTGTGTATGGGGATTATAAATGCTAGGCGTCAGCTCAGTGAAAAGATTCAGCTTGACAATATTCAAGTTGACCGTGTGAATAAGGTTGTCTCTTGGAATGGACGAAAACCAGGGATAGTCAAATCACTTTACTATCCATTGGAATACCAGTTCCTAATCGACTCGCATCAGTATTCTCTGCTGCTGTCTGACGGCTCCTTTTTCCAGTTTTATTATCAGTTTGACGTGGAGGGAGCTCTAGTAGGTGCCAGACTTGCATTTTACCCTAAGCCATTGGCAACGAGAGATTCACTTGAACACATGTTAGCTGCTGCTGATGATGCGATTGAGCGCGAGGATGATGAACTGTTTGATCATCTTTATAATTGGACTGAGCTTATGGAACTAAAAAGTCAGTCGCCCTCCAATACGTCCCATGTTCGTTTTGACTATGATCCTAATGTGAAGTCCCATAGTCCTTCTCACCTTCAACTCAGCGGGTTACATGAGTTCAGGATTTCTGCAAACTACTTTCCGCAGCCGCTTGCGTTCATTCAGTTATGTGAAATGACCTACGCGAATGATAGAACAATAGAGATTCAGAATTTAGCTTTCGAAAAAAACCATGTACTGCTTTTGGATGCTCCTTCGGAGCTTATTAGCTTGGCATGGCCTTCAGCTGGAGTTTAATTTGGTGTTTTTGGGCTTCTTAGCCGTAGAGGAAGGTGGCGGAATTTTTTTTGAATGCACCCGCCACATTTTCGATTTTTTAATCAAAAGGGGACAGATTTGTTTATCTTGAGTGATGGATATATCTGTCCTAATTTTTACTGTTGAATTGGTTGTTTGTTTATGTTTTTTAAGATCTCTTTCCAAATATAGCGATAGCTGTAACGAAGCCAAAGAATCTTTAGTTCGTCAAAAGTTCGCCGCACTTTACTCCGTTGACGAGCTCGCAGTTCTTTTTCAATCTCGTCTAACAGCCACTCTTCCTTGAATCCCGTCCAGATGGGAGGTACTGGTGTCTCAAGATTGCCAAAGCACACCGGAGCTACTTCTGAATATAGTATGTCTTCGACAATTTTAAGGTCGTAGGATTTAATTCGCTCCGCGATGTATGCATAGTCGACTTCGTTGTCAACGAAGGCCTCAGCCAATGCTATCTGGATTTTGGCTTTATCTTCCGGAGTTAAAATACTTCCCAATGGGAAAGCTCCTCTAATTCTTCGTCAAAAGTATCTGCAACTACGCTTCCGGCAATGCCACCTGCCATGCTTCCTATTAAAACCACAGCCACTGCGCATGCTGGTGCTGCTGGGCCGCAAATTGCGCTAACTCCCAGGCCCGCAAGGAAGCCGCCGGCGGCTCCCGCGCCGAGGATCGTTGCTTGTCGTGCGGTTTCTTTTACTTTGTTGTCGGCGTTCAGAATCTCGTAGGTAGCAAGGGCGGCTGTCATGATGATCCCAACCTTGCCCATGACGGCCATGATTTTTGTACCGGCTGTAAATTTGGCGTTGTCTCGGCCCGATCCTTCAAGGGCTTTATAAAGAATTTCTTTTTGCTGGGTCTTTGAAAGTTGGTTGTAATTTTTGTTGAAGCCGGTTCGAGATTTTTCATCAAGAATATCTGCGTGCGTTTTTCCGCCTTTTTTCTTTTTCTCGGCAACGGCTACGCCTTGGGCGGAGGTGAACTTACGATGTTCAAACATAATTTTGTTGCGCATTTCATTGCTGAATTTTGTACCGTCTTCAACGGTGATATTGCCAGCTCTAACGTCTGCCAATACCTGTTGCGCCATTCGTTTGATATTGCGCTGGTAGCTGGCGCGGACGCGTTCGTCTTTGATCGCGTCGATCGAAAAGCGTGTGGCAGCGCCTTCCATGCCCGCGATTGCCATTTCGAGTGGAGACTGGCTTAGGGTGTGCTCACTCTTGACAACATAAGAGCCGGTTACGAGGTACGGTTCGGTCATGAGAAGTCCTTATCCCAAGATATCTTTAAGCAGTGCATCAATGCTTGATGTAGTGCAGGTGTTTTCGTGCTCTGCAAATTCGAGCGTATGGCACATTTTGCCGGTTGGGTTGGCAAATCGGACTGTGTTATTTGAGTCGAAGGATCCAGTCATTGATGACCCGTCATCAAAGTGCGCGGTGCATGTGAATCCTTGATAGCTCTCAGAAGCTGGGATCTTAAAAGCGATCCAGTTCCCATGAATGATCATCGGCGTCGGTGGCGTAAACGGCGCAGGTGTATGTGAGTCGCCGATAATCACCGTTCCTGATCCTCCGATCACAACGTCTCCATGTGAACCGACTGTGCCAACCAGCGCGGCATTTTTGCCGTTGATGAATACAGTGCTGGATACGGCGGAGGCCAGTGCGCTGCCACAGGTACAGGTGTCGTCTTTTCGGGCGGCGGCGAGTCCGTCGAAGAATACGTCGGGGGA
>Ga0182006_1000344_pt1 | contig 39571 bp, 36 predicted proteins | sample Sormic07211104_1_FD_123022 | JGI IMG/M metagenome (GOLD analysis project Ga0182006, IMG submission 123022) | Rhizosphere microbial communities from Sorghum bicolor, Mead, Nebraska, USA - 072115-104_1 MetaG | ecosystem: Host-associated > Plants > Roots > Rhizosphere | place: USA: Nebraska...
AGAGAGAGGGATTCGAACCCCCGGACCTGTTACAGTCAATAGTTTTCAAGACTATCGCAATCGACCACTCTGCCATCTCTCCTGAATAACGGCTATACCGTTGTTTTCAGTGGTGCAAATATATAAAGTTTTTTGAAACTGACAAAATATTTTTTCAGCTCTTACTAAAAAAAATATGACCTCAATGAACCAATTGATACATTTAAGGTGCCAATATCCATCCTGTTTTTATTCTCCATGCTGTATAAGCAGCATCTTTTGCATCTATTTCAGCCATCTTTTCTATACCCGGAATCCTGTTGATTTCTTCCTGAGAAAAAGGTTTTAAATTCATTTTCAGGCGTACTTCATTCAGTTTGTTTTTACTTTCTACCGGATATGGCAGTCTTTCTTCAGTCAGCTGTGTTCCGTATTTTTGGGGCTGGCTCTGAAAAACCTGAATTCTGTCGTACAGATAAGCAATGTTTAAAGGATTGATATCACTTCTATTTTCAATCATCATGTTATAGCATTCTTTCATAAATTCAGGCTCACCAATAGAATGCTGAATAATAAGCCATGCAGCGTCGCTGGCCTTATCCCCCACTTTTGAAATCGTAGGAAACCCTATTTTCCCGATAATTTCCCGAAGCTTTTCTGCATTTTGTCTGTGAACCTGTTCCATTTCGGGATGATAGCCGTTGGAAAGTTTTCCCTCAGAAGCCAGTTTCTCTCTAACTGACAGATCTTTTTCAGCCAGCTTAATTAATTCTCTTACACATGCTTCATCCATACTTTTCTTTAATTTTAGTTTTAATGAACCTATCTGAGAGCTTTTGATCCAAAATAAAGGTAAATCTGTTTCATAAAGGATCTCTCGGAACTTCAATCACCATAGCTACTTTTCTCCCGGATAAGATTTCAGGAATTTATTCTATCATTTCTTTCTATTCTCTGGCTAGTATTGTTCAGGCTGCAAATTGCCAAAAAATTCCAAATATTTTGCCATTAGGATTTTATTTCAATTAAAAAATCTAACATTTTTGAAAAGAACTGTCACATTTTATTCATTAAGTTTGTCTTCTAAAGAAATATCATGCAGGAAAATTACAGCAGACTGCTTACCTATGCTTACAATATCACAGGGTCTTATGAAGACTCGCAGGATCTTGTTCAGGATGTAATAGAAAAATATATTTCTTTAGACAAATCCGGAATCAGGAACGAGGTTAACTTCTTGATTAAAAGTACAATTAACCACGCCATCAATTTTAAGAACAGGCACAGTAAAAAAAAGATTTATGGGGAATGGCTTCCGGAACCTCTGTCCTTTGACAATGCAGAGAATAAGCTGATCAAGGAGCAAACGGCTCGCTATACACTTCTTGTCCTTTTAGAAAAGCTGAATGCCAAAGAAAGAGCTGTATATATTTTAAAAGAAGCTTTCGACTATTCTCATCAGGAAATTGCTGAAACCCTGGATATTTCCATTGATAATTCACGTCAGCTGCTGAGTCGTGCAGGAAAACAGCTGCAAGATATAAAATATGCTCCTGATACTGCAAACTCCACGGATACCGATATACTCCACAAATATCAGACGGCATTAAGTGAAGGAAACATTTCCAGAATCGAAGAGCTTCTGATAGATGACATCAGGCTTTCTGCAGACGGTGGGAAACGTATACGTGTCATCAAAGCCGTAGAAACCGGCAGAATGGCAACGGCATCTCTTCTCGCTTACGTGCAACAGCAGTTTCTTTCAGGGAAACCTTTTACTTTTAATGTTTTCAATCATCAGCCCGCTTTGTGCTTCTGGCAGGGAGACCGTATATACAACTGTCATATTCTGGATATCAATGAGCATGGACTGATCAGAGAAATTTATTCTATTGTAGATCCTGAAAAGTTGAAAAGGATTAATTAATTTAAAGGTCAATTCTCAATTTTCTAATCATCTTTGTCACGTTTTAAAAGTGAGGTGTGTCTTTAAAGAAAAAAAAGTATGAGCACACTCCTCCGAATCGACAGCAGCCTTAGGCTTAACGATTCCTATTCACGCCGTATAGGCGATTATTTTGTAAAACAGTGGATTCTGAAACATCCGGACGGATCGGTTATTGAAAGAGATACTGCCAGAAAAATGACGCCTCACCTCACCCAGCAGACTTACGATGCATTTTTGAATGAAAATCTGTATACCGAAGAGCTTCTTCTGTCCGACAATTTGATTGATGAGCTTTACAAAAGCAGTGAGATCCTGATCACCTGCCCTATGTACAATTATGGGATTCCTTCTTCCCTGAAAGCTTATTTTGATCTTGTAATCAGAACTAAGAAAACGTTTACCTATGACCAAGGCATCAAAGGCCTGCTTTCAGATAAGAAAGCACATATCATTTCTGTCATGGGCGGTATTCACTCGTTGCCCGGCGGAATGAATCCTCTTGAAACTCATTTAACCAGCATCCTGAATCATCTGGGAATTACTGACATCAGCTATTTTCCTTTGGAAGGTACTGCTGCCTCGGATCAGATTTCAAAGAAAACAGAATTAACAGAAGCCTCAATTTTTAACTATTTAAATTAATCATGGAAGAGATCAGACAAGCTATAGAAAAGTTCATCAAAGGTGGGGATACCAATGATACCAACCTTTTAGAACAGATTCTTCATCGAAATTACCAAAACATACAGGACGGATTTTTTGATCAACCTGGAATTTTTGTCATTTCTAAAGAAGAGTATATTCAGCTGGTTCGCGATAAAGTTTTTGGCGGGAAACCAAGAACAGTTCTTTATCATTCTTTGGAACAGAAAAATAATATTGCGTACGCTCAGGTTTCCCTGGAAAGTCCGGCACTCAGGTTTTCATCGCTTATCATCTGTGTCCGGGAGAACGGGGAATGGAAAGTGATCACTAACGTTCCTTCGATAGAACAGAAATAAGAAATAACAGCCCAAGCTGCGTCAAAGGATTAATACTTTTGACGCAGCTTTTTTATGTAAAGATAGGTGACAGTGATGCTTTATCACTTTACGGGAAAGTAATCCTGATGTATCTGTTCATAAATCCTTAAAAGAATCGTAATCTATAATTCAGGCTATCTCCCAAACAGACGTTTAATTTTGTTCCGACTTAATATACAGTTATAAAGTGAAGAAAATTTTTACCTCCGTTTTATTTTGTGCAGCCATTTTTTTCTATGCGCAAACCGGTACTGTTTCCGGAAATATCAATGATGATTCCAAATTATCCCTGCCGGGTGCCAGGATTTCTCTGGCTCCGGGAAATATCTATACAACTTCGGATGATCATGGTAATTTTGTTTTCCTGAATGTTCCTGCAGGAAGTTATACCATGACAGTAGATTATCTGGGCTATGGAACCAGAGAATACAGTGTAACGGTTGAGTCCGAAAAGAACACAAAACAGAATATCATTTTTGCAAGAAAAGAAACAGCGATTGCAGAGGTGGTCGTGAGCGGATCCACACTGAAAAACCAGGCAAGAGCATTGAGTAAGCAGAAAAACAATGCCAATATCACCAATGTGATCTCTTCCGACCAGATCGGACGTTTTCCTGATGCCAATATTGGTGATGCTTTGAAGCGTGTTCCCGGAATTACGATACAGAATGACCAGGGAGAAGCCAGGAACCTTATCATCAGAGGGTTGGCACCCAACCTTAATTCTGTTACGCTAAACGGTGACAGAATTCCATCTGCTGAAGGTGACAACAGGAATGTTCAGATGGACCTGATTCCTTCGGATATGATCTCTACTATCGAAGTTAATAAAACCCTTACTCCCGATATGGATGCTGATGCTATCGGTGGTTCGGTAAACCTTATCACAAGGGCTTCACCTAACGGGCAGAGGATTTCTGCAACTCTGGCGGGAGGTTACAACCCGATCCGTGAAAAAGGTAATTATACAGCCGGTTTGGTATATGGAAACCGTTTTTTAAATAAAAAACTGGGCGCTGTTTTCAGTTTTTCCTATAACAATAATAATTTTGGCTCGGATAATATAGAACCGACCTGGAGTATTGCAGATGATGCTGCACAAACTGCTTATATCAGCAAAATGGGAGTCCGTTATTATAATGAACACCGTATAAGACACAGTTTTGATCTGAATATGGATTATGAATTCAATTCCAAAAACAAGATCTATGCTTCAGCAATGTATAATTTCAGAACTGATAAAGAGAACAGATTTGCTTTAGGCTATAAAGTAAAGCCGGTCTATAATGATGAAGAAACCGAAATTACAGGCTGGAAAGGCAGCATCACAAGGCAGAATAAAGGCGGAGATGCGGATAATGACAATACGCGTCTGGAAAGACAGAAAGTGCAGAACTATGCTTTAAGAGGGGAACATCTTCTGGGATCAAAGATCGATCTTGACTGGTCTATGAACTATGCAACGGCAAGTGAAAAGAAACCTCATGAGCGCTATATAGAGTTTGAGAACGGAAAAATGAATTTCTCTTCAGACCTCAGCGATCCGGAAAGGCCGATAATTACTCCCCTTTCTGCCGACAATTTAGGTGTTTATAAGTTAAGTGATCTTTCAGATTCCAACAGTTTTACCCAGGAAAAGGAGTTTGGAGCAAAGGTCAATGTCCGTTTTCCGTTTTCTGTGATCGAAAATCAGAAAGGCAGACTTCGTGCAGGTGTACGTCTCCGTTTAAAGGAAAAAGAACGGAATAATGATTATTATGCTTTTGAGCCTTTGAATGATATGGGAAGCCTGTTATCTGTTCCTACGGTTCATTTTGACGGTCAAAACTTCCAGCCGGGAAATTATGTTCCGGGAACTTTCGTAGATCCGTCATACATCGGTGGCCTGGACCTGTTCAATCCCAATTTATTTAAAGGTGAGCTGAAGCCTGAAGAATTCCTTTCGAGTAATTATACGGCCAAAGAAAATATCTATGCCGGATACATCAGATGGGACCAGGATTTCAGCGATACATTCTCAATGATCGCAGGAGCACGTGTTGAAACCACAAAAATTGACTATACCGGAAATTATGTATTGGACGAGGAAGATCTGGCAGGAAGGATCAACCGTACGAACACTTATACCAATGTACTCCCGAATTTGTCTTTCAAATATGTTCCTGTTCAGGATCTTATATTGCGTGCGGCATTTACAACAGCTTTGGCCCGTCCGAATTATTATTCGCTGGTTCCTTATCTTAACGTTATTTCCGGGGATGAAACCATTGCTGCAGGGAATCCGGATTTAAAGGCAACCTATGCTTATAATTTCGATTTTATGGCGGAGAAATATTTTAAATCGGTTGGAATTCTTTCTGGAGGTGTTTTTTATAAGAATCTTAAAGATTTTATTTATACTTATTCGAGAAGAAACTATACATCCGGTGATTTCTCGAATGATTTTGCAGGACAGTCCAATCCTATTCCTGCCGGAGAAAATAACTGGAGATTTACACAGCAGCGTAATGGGGACCATGTAAATATTTATGGTTTTGAAGTTGCCCTTCAACGTCAGCTTGACTTTATTCCTGGAGCATTCTGGAAAGGCCTTGGAGTGTATGTTAATTATACATATACTCAATCAAAAGCGAAAGGAATCACGAATGAAGATGGCGTGGAGCGAACAGATGTAGGACTTCCGGGAGCTGCCCCGCATATGTTCAACGGATCGCTTTCGTGGGAAAATAAACGTTTCTCAGCAAGGGTTTCTATGAATTACGCATCTGATTATATCGATGAGCTGGGTGGAAAATCATTTGAAGACCGTTATTATGACAAGCAGGTATTCCTTGATGCGAATGCATCTTATAAAATTACCAGCCAGCTCAGGGTTTTCGCCGAAGCCAATAATCTGACGAACCAGCCGTTACGGTATTACCAGGGAATCCAAAGCAGAACCGCACAGGTGGAATATTACAGACCGCGATTCACTTTAGGATTGAAATTTGATTTTTAAACGTATGAAAAAGTTACCATTTATTGTAGCCATATCAGTCTTACCTTTTGTAGTGAGCTGCAGCACGCAAAATTTAGGGAAAAACATAAAGCCTTCTGTTATTACAGAAACGGTAGTTCATGATACCGATGATCCTGCCATCTGGATCAATCCTGCGGATGCTTCCAAAAGTATTATTATCGGAACTGATAAGGATACTGATGGCGGACTGTATGCCTTTGATCTGAACGGAAAAATCATTAATAAAGTTTCAGGACTGAAACGCCCGAACAATGTAGATATTGAATACGGCTTTATGCTGAACGGAAAGAAAACCGATATTGCCGCTGTGACGGAAAGGGAAACCAATATGGTAAAGCTTTACAGCCTTCCGGATCTGAAGGAAGTGGGTGGATTTACGGTATTTGACGGCGAAACGCAACGCGATCCGATGGGAATTTCCATGTACCGAAATCCTGCATCAGGAGAAATACATGTTGTTGTGGGAAGAAAATCCGGCCCGGCTGACGGTTATCTGTGGCAGTATAAGCTTTCTGAAAAAGAGGGGAAAATAACCGGTGAAGTCATCCGGAAGTTTGGAAAATACAGTGGTCTGAAAGAGATTGAAAGTATCGCTGTAGATGATGAAATGGGCTATATTTATTATTCTGACGAGCAGTTCGGGGTGCATCAGTATTATGCAAATCCGGCCAAAGGGAATGAGGAACTTCTGGTTTTCGGAAAAGATGACTTTACATCTGATGTGGAAGGAATTTCTGTTTATCCTACTTCAGAAAAAACAGGATATATTCTGGTTTCCAATCAGCAAAAAGATACTTTTAACGTGTATCTGAGAGAAGATCCCGCCAAGGGAAAAATGGCTGAAATTCCTGTTTCCACCAGTGAAAGTGACGGCTCAGAGGTAACGAATGTGAATCTGGGGCCCAATTTCCCAAAGGGAATATTTGTCGCCATGAGTAATGGCAGAGTTTTCCATTTTTATGACTGGAGGTTGATTGAAGAAAAAATTACGGCAGCCAGGCAAAATGAAAATTCTGAATTGAAATAGGATATAAAAACGATGTCTTGATGATGAAGTATTTTCATATTATTTTAGTTTCCGTATTAAAAAAATCACTAATTTGGGATAACTAAAAGCGGAATCTGAAAAGCTTATAAAAGAGTAAGAAAAACTAAAAATTTTAATTCATGAAAAATCTTAAAAAAATTTCAAGAGAGGGTCTAAAATCAGTAAAAGGAGGTACTAAAGAAGGATGCCCGGGACCTGGATCACCGTTATACCGTCCTTATGCTACGCAGGAACAATGTGAAACTGCTACGGGAAAAACGTGCTTTTATTCAGAAGAAAGCTATTGCTTCCCTGCGGGATGGAATGCAGATTTACTTTAATTTCTTCTTAGACCGGTCCTGAAATAATGATCATATAATTAAAGGACAAAAATAATAATCGAACCGGAGTAAAAATGTTTTTGCTCCGGTTTTATTTATTTGAAGTTTTCAACTCAACCATACAACAACTTTCAATGATTCACATAATCACCTTTGTTTTACCTTTCTTTTCAATTCTTTGACTCTCAGGGTCAGCTGTTTTCTCAGATCATCGTGATACTGTCTGTAATTTTTTATGCTTCTTTCAAGCTGCTTCTTTTGAGCCAGATAATCCTCATAGAGTTCACTTAATTCCGAGACCTTAGAAATCATGTCAGAAGGCTGGATATCCGGATCCCCGGCCGCTTTTTTCAGCAGGCCCCGGTAATATTCCATACGGTCTGTAATGCTGCTGTGAAATTTTGGTTCTATTCCCTGCATGGCTGTTGGTTTAATGTATTAAAAAAAATTAAAAATGGTCACTTTCCGATGGCTGCAGAAGGCGTATCACTCTGAAATAAAATCTTAACACTTTGATCCAAAGTATTCTTGCCTGCTGATTTTGAATAAATATGGTTCAGGGCGGATGAAATTAAGGTTTCTTCCGGATCTCCCAGCGGAAGCAGCGGCAGCGAAGCATATTCACCGGCTGCAATCTGTGGGGGAATTCCGTTGCTGTAAGCGCCTTCCCCATCCGCATTGAAAACTTTATAAATAACCGGATGAAGCTGCCACGATATTTTTTTGGGTTTCCTTTTATCTTCCACCATAAATCCGGCCATATCTTTACCCAATGTCACGCCTCCTACCTGAATGACCTGCATATAAGGTTTTAGGTTATTGATCACGATCTCCGAGGCAGATGCCGTGCTTGTTGAGGTAAGAATATAAACTTTACCCAATCCCAGAGCATTCGCACGCAGAGTATTGAAATCAAGGGCATTAGGATCATAATCAATCTGCTGGGCAAATGTTCGTTTTACTTCACCTCCGTTTTTGTTTCCCCTGTAGACAATAAATGGCGAGGATGCGGAAATTCCGGAAGGAATCAATGAGCACAGCGCCGCTGCTGAAGCGACGGACCCACCATAATTGTACCGGATATCGATGATAAGCTCCTGTATTCCGGCTGCTTTGAAAGCTGCAAACTTCTGATTCAGAGCAGGAGTCATTCCGTCCGGAAAATCATAAATGTAAAGATATCCTGTCTTTTTACCGTTTTTTTCAAATATTTTAGATTCCAGAGGCTGTTCAAAGGAATACCCGTAATAGACCGTGATGTTCTTTTCATTTACAACGACATCATTTTCCCACTTCCCAACCGTTAATTCTATGACCGTCTGATCTTTAATTGAAGAAGTCAATTCTTCCGCATTGGCCTCTGTAATCGCTTTACCGTTGATCTTCGTGATCATCATCCCTCTTTCCAGACCGGAACTGAATGCCGGTGAGTTTTTCATAACAAGCTTTACGGTGGTTACAACGCTTCCATTAGCCAGCTGTATGACGGCATAATCAAAACCATACATATTCCGGACGGAACGCGGATAAGAAGAAGGATCCTGGGTATCTACAGCAAATGAAAACCTGTCCTGTGAGGATAAAAGACTTTTAAAAAAATCCTTCACAGGCAGATGATAATCCGGTTTGGTGGGCATCTGGTCTGCCCAGTAATAATACCTTCGCATGCTGTCCTGCACCCATTGGTTTACAGATTCCCTGCTTCCTTCCGGGAAACGCGGAACGCCCTCATCATCATTACGGCTGCATGATAAGGTCAGCATGGAAATTGCCGAGAACAGCCATAGAAAATTAAAATATTTCTTCATAAAGTTGTTCATCATTACAGATAATCTGCCACATCAATCTCTCCTTTAACCGTCAGGATGCCATTTTCCATTTTTTCCTGAAGAATGATAAGATTGGCTCCCATATCCTGTTTTATTTTTACTTTAATGATTTCAGATCCGGTATATGGTGAAGAGCTATCCGGTTTATACAGTTCAAGGTAGACAGGAGCTGTATTACTAAAAAAATTATAGATCTTTACGTCTGTAAAATTTTTCTTTCCGATATCGGCAAATTCTGCAAGCACGGCTCCGTTTTCTCTTTTCAGAATCCCCTTCACACTGGAGAGTGAACTCCCTGAGTATTCACCCAGATTGGGAAAAATGAATTCAAAACCTACTTTCCCAAGGTTGATCTGCGGCTTAACCACGGATGCCTGAAGAAAGATTCCGGGAAGATTGAAAAAATTCAGGGTTTTGTAATCACTAACATTGTCGTAGGTGATATTGTAATGGGCAATTTCAGTACCTGTTTCATTATTGTAGATTCCAAGCCTGTCTGTTTCTCCTTCATCCAGAACAAAATCAAGTCTTGTTTCTATAGTATTGGTATAAGAAGTATTTCCATCAATAGATATGGGTGTTCCGTTCAGTCTCAGCTGGATCATATCCGGCTTCGAATATCCTTTGATATTCACCTCAGCCGGCTTCTGGGACTTATCAAACGGCTGCATCACGCTACTGTCTGAACAGGAAATAAGTAATGTAAAAAACACAAGTGCAATGAACTTATTCATCTATATTATTTTAAATTAAAAAATCTAAACTCAGAAATATTGTCCCGCCCGGTGAAAGTACGGGACAACATAATAATTATAAAAAAAAACTAAATTGGATATGTTTATGATCAAACGGTTTCTGCGGGGAAGCTTCAAACGTGTTTGACCGATTAAGTTTTCATGGTTAATTCCTGCAGAATATTCTGAAGGTTAAATGGATAAACAGTGTGATTATTTTTTGATAAACTTCAGTTTTTCCGTTGTTTTTCCGTCAGAAACTTCAGCAATGTACATTCCGGCCTGCAATGATGCTACATTGACTGATCTGCTGTATTGAGCCGAAAGCACTTTCTGCCCGGCTACATTATAGATAGAAACCGTCGTCATATGTTCTTTTAAACCTGGATTTAATTGTAGCTGAAGAATTTCCTTTACAGGGTTTTCTTTGATTTTCGTTAAATTTTCTTTCTTCTTTACTTCTTTTGTGTCAAGGAATGTGGAAGCATAAATCGCCATTTCATCGATATTGATATTCTGGAGGTTATTTCCGCTTGGCTTTCTGTTGGACCATATTCCGATATAGATCTTTTTACCCGCAAAGGCTGATATATCAATAATACTTTCGTTAAACTGGGTCAGATCATTAGGGAAAGGATTCGCTACAGTTCCGGCAATAATGCTGTACGGGCTTGGAATATCATTTCCGCCTGCATCCACCGTCATAGCCTGGAAATCTGCCAATTCCGGGACCGGTTTCTGAGGAGTGCTTACATAAATAAAAAGATCGCGTCCAATATTAAAATGGGTAGTTCTCTGCCTTCCGATATAAGCAGCCAGACTGATTGTTCCTGATGCTCCCTGCAGATCAATCGGCGGGGAAATAATCCAGTCGTTTTCAGTAGCAAAACCTGCAGCATTTCCGCTGGGAACCAGGCTTACTGAATATCGGAGCACTCCTGCAGTACCGTAAGTAAGGGCATTTGTTCCATTATAATAGATATTCTGTCCCTGAACCCATCCGTTTCCATTATTGTTCAGATCATGGGTGGTCCATCCCTGAAGGTCAGCAGGGGTATCAAAAGAATTGCTCCATACCAGAGACTGCGCAGCAGCAGCCTGTGAAAGCAATACAACAGATAATAAAAATAGTTTTTTCATAATACAGATTATTAGAGATTTTTGAAATAAAAAGCAGGGAAAGACATGGAATCTTCCCCTGCATTTAAAATTATTCTACAATAGAGAAGTTATATTTCGTCCAAGTTCCCTGGTAGTCTCCACAGTTTCTAGGTGCCACGTTCCATGGTCCTACGTTGAAGAATGGCTGAGTCATTCCCCAAGCTGAAGCTGTACTTCCTACCAACAGGTTGGCAGCAGGGATTCCTGCAGTTCCTGTACCTGTAACAGAAGTTGTAAATCCGTGTACTTTGATTGTGTTTAAAGTAGAAGCTGAAGACAGTTCAGAACCTGTTCCTTCTACTTTGATTCCTGTAGGATACCCTGTAACAACAGCATTATTCAATGTTAATTTTCCTGCTCTTCTGATGTGGATACCATTTTCATATAATGGTCCAGATGGTGTTGATGAAGAGTATAACACATTAGTACGAGATCCTACGATAGTAAGATTGTTGATCACAGGATTTGTGATAAGCGGTGTAGCAGTACCTGTTGAGTTGTTATCCAGCTCAATACCGTTGGTATCGGAAACACCACCGCTAAGGCTGTGTGTAGAATTGTTGTCTGCCAAAGCAAGTGCACAAGTGATAGTTCCTGTGTATCCGTTGTCAAAATCAAAGTTGTCATCATCCGGAGCAAAAGAAACAAGATTAGATGCATTCACAGTACCTCCGAAGAATTCGAAAGAGTCATCTTTCCCGTAAGATACCTGGATGTGGTCTAAAGTAGTTCCGTTTCCTACAGCCCCTAAAGTAAGCCCGTTGATCTCATTTCCTGAGTTTGGAGCCAAAAGATCGAATCCGGCGAATTCAATACGAACATACTTCAATATACCTCCGTTGTGAGCAGCATTGGTACCTCCGTAATAAAAATCAGAACCGGTTAATCCTTCGATAGTCTTAGTATCAGGTGTGTTTGCCGGAGCATCACCTAGCATAATAACACCTCCAAAATCACCAGGAGCAGCCGTTGTGTTTTCGTCTCCGTCTAACAGTTTATAACTTGTAAAAATAATCGGCTGTGTTGCTGTACCGGTAGCATCTATTTTACCAGTTTTAGAGATCACAAGAACCCCTGTAGGTGTATTCGTTGTGTTGGGTTTTGCTTTAATGAAAGTTCCAGGCTGGATTGTTAATTTAGCACCATTCTTTACAGTAACGATACCGTTGATTTCTACTACTCCGCTCCAAGTAGTGTTTGAAGTAATGTCACCACTTACAGATGTTACAGGAAGTGCAGAAGCCGTAATATATTCAGCAGAAGCAGACTGCATTTCGAATGGTGTAGAAGAATCCGCTAAATGATCGTTTTGACAAGCAATAAGAGATAATGCTGCAGCAGCAATTAAAGTTAGTTTTTTCATTGTTATAATTTTTAGTAGATCCGGTAATGTTATTTTTATAACCGGAAATTTTAATATTTAGGAATATCCGCCTCTATATCCCTGCGATTTGGTTTTTATTTCACCCTGCATTCCAGGAGGAGCTGTCCTGCAGGGGTTTCCTACTTATCCGCTGCTGTCCGGAAAAAAACAACGGCGTCCGGTTTTTATCTGATCCGGTACTGCTGTGCGCATCATCAGTATTGATCCGGCTCGTGTCCAGGATTCCGAAACCTGTACATTGCATCAATGAGCTCTTTTATTCTGTTTTTTATAATGTCTTTTAAAATGTATAATTCACGCTTAGGCCGAATATCCTTCCGCTATAAGCCCGGAACGTAATCTTGTCGATATCTTTATCATATTTGTCAGTGGCTCCTGGCAGAAGTTTCCATGCTTCCCTGTCTGTAGATATGTTGCTTCCTCCGGATCCATTCGGCACCGAATAGGAATTGAAATTGTTATAAAACTCTTTCACCCTGTTGAAAAGGTTTCTGACGTTAAACTTCACTTCCAGATTCCTGTTCCTCAGGAATTTATAGGAAAGCTGGGCGTCTGCTACCGCATACGGACGCTGTATTTCTTCACCATTATAGTCATATCCTACCGTGATGTACTGATCGCCTTTGGCATTGTATAAAAAGCTGGCACCGAAACGCTCTCCATCATAGGTCATTCCTAAATTGTAAGCGTAGGGAGTCTGTCCGTAAAGCGGTCTTTCCACTTCATAGGTTTCCCCATTGTCTCCGGTTTTGTACTGATCTTTGAAAGCAATTATCTTTGTCGTGTTATAGGTAAAATTTCCGCTTACGAATAGCTTTTCCAGAAAAGATTCCTCAGCAATAAACCCCAGGTTTTTCCGGACTTCCACTTCTACCCCTTTCAGCTTTGCATTTTTAGAGTTTCCGTTGTACAGGAAGAGGTTTCCTTCGTTCGAAAGACGGCCTTCACGTTCAATAGGCCTGTCGATGTCCTTGTAATAAAGTCCGGCGGAAAATATTTCTCCCAATCCGGGAAACCACTCAAATTTAAAATCATAGTTGTTGACTACCGATGAGGTCATTTCCGTATTATAAATTAAGCCGTTGGCTACCGGGTCAAAGTAAGGAAGGCCTGTTCTCTCATTGAATTGGGGACGGATTACCGTTTTATTGTAGGCAAGCCTTACATTGATTTTATTGGTAGGACTGTATGTAAAATTCACGGAAGGCATCCACTGCCACGGTTTGTCATCTATCGGCTCTTTTTTAACCGTTTGATTATCCGAAAGATCTAATTGTTGAGAAATAAGATCGTATTTGAAATATTCCGCACGGACTCCCCAAACCAATCTGAATGTATTCTTCCAGCGATTGTCAAACATGACATAAAAGGCATTCTGGGTTACTTTCCCTTCATATTTGTTATCCTTGTACAGCGGTCTGGTTTGCCAGCCTATTCCTCCCGGAACATATTTGGAACCATCAAACCATTGAGACAAAGATCCATACATCGTTAAAAGGCCTTTTACAGCATTCGGGACATCCCTATTTTCATCCACTCTTAAAAAAAACTTCTCCTGTTGGTTGGTATTGTTTTTTATAACACCTGCGTAACCGGCTTTGATGTCATTTTTAAAATTTCCTTTATCTAGATTCCATTTAAGGGAAGCTCCGTAATTATAGTCTGTTTCTTTATTGCCAATATATCCCCTGTAAAAGTTAGATGCCGAATTGTATATATTATGATAAGTAAGAATCTCACTTCCTATGAAATCATATTGGCTCAGGTACTGCGTATAGTCTTTGGTATCAGATTTCACTCCTGTTCTTGCTGCAAACCAGTTGATTTCTGCATTTCCAACTTTATGGTTTCCCTCAAGCTTGTTCTGCAAAAGCGTCTGATAGATAGGATAATTGGTATTGTCGGTATAGGGTTTGTCCAGATCCTTGATCTGTGCAGGATTATTATTGGGAATAATTCCGTTATAGAAATAATTATAGGAAGCTTCGGCATTGGCAGCCATTCCGCTTCCTCCTGTATATTCATTCCAGCCGGTTATTCTTGTCAGCGTATTATCATAAATATGGGTGTAGGAATTACGGAAAGAGATTCTGTTTTTTCCCAGCTGTAATCCGAAATTCAGCATTCCTGCTAATGTAGAGTTGTAATTGTATGAAGCTCCTTTATTTTTGAAATTGTAAAATACAATAGGATCTGTTCCGTTTGCCTGCCAGTTAGGATCGTATGGTGCTGTGGTGTCCAGCCAGTTTCCCCTCCCCGTATGATCGATGTCTAATTTATTCTGCTCATTTCTTACCGTAAATGCTCCGGCAAAACCCCATTTGCTATTATTTTTGAGTGCAAATGACCTTCCCAATGCTACCTGTATATTGGAGCCCATGTCCCCTGTGGTACTGAAGGTGGAAAAATTATCATTTTTGAACCTTTTGGACTGTTCAAAAAACAGAAGATTGTTCCAGTCTGTAGCTTCAAGGCCTTTGGGGAAATCTCTTGTGCCGTCATCGTATCCGAAATAATCATATTTTCCGCGTTTGCGGGTCAGAAATTCTTTAAACGCTGACTGGTCATTATAGGAAGTTCCCATACTTACCGTTGTAAAGTTTTCGTTGGGAATATCTTTGGTTCTTACCTCAACATAACCTCCTGCAAAGCTGGCATTCATGTCCGGTGTTGCTGTTTTGCTTACTACAATGCTTTCCACCATAGCAGTAGGAATAATATCAAATGAGAAGTTCTGGTTGTAGGCTTCTGTGCTGGGAAGATTGATTCCGTCCATAGCCGCTGTATTCCAGCGTTCTCCCATAGACCGAACCACTACATATTTGTTGTCTATGGTCGTTATTCCTGTTACTCTTTTAAGGGTTCCTCCCACATCACTATCAGGAGTTTTGGCGATTTGCTCAGCAGAGATCCCGTCGCTCATCTGGGCAGCTTTTTTCTGTTGGGCAAGAAGTCCGGCCTGGGTATCTGCTTTTCTGGTTCCGGTAATCACTACTTCCCTGATGTCCGTTATCTTGTCCGGAGCCTGCTTCATCGCAAATGAGACTGTGTTGGTTTCATTATTGTTGACTGAAAGTTTTTCTACCCGAAGCGGGCTGTATTTTGGAGCTTTTACGGTTAAAGTATAGATTCCGGAAGGGAGATCTACCACGAAATCACCGTTATTATCTGTGAGTATAATCTTTTTAGCAACTGTCACTTCAGCTCCGGCCACAGGATTTCCCACTTCATCCACAATTTTGCCGGTGATCCGCCCGTCTCCTGTTACAGAGAAGTTTGTTCCCTCATATTTTATTGAAATAAGATCCCCACGAAGGCGAAATGCCACCGGAAGCCCGTTTGTAATATCTTTAAGACAATTATTGACAGAGGTATTTTCACATTTTATCCCTTTTACCTTCAACTCTTTAATGTCCGTTTTAGAATAGGCCAGTCTCATTCCCGTTTTTCCGGCAAAATCTTCCAGAACCTCAATAAGAGGCCTGCTTGCCGGAACTGAAAATGATACTTTCTGAACCAGTTCCTGGGCTTCAGCTGCCACCGTAAAAAATACTGCCGCAACGGTAAGACCGCATTTCAATCTTTTCATATGTTCAATTTCTCTTTTAAAAGTTCTATTTCTTTTATTCTTAATTCTATGTAGGCAGGTTATTTCTTCAGGGTATATGTATGGTCTTCTTTATGTACCTCAAGGCCTAATATAAAGGCCAGCGCTTCCATATTTTCATCGGCTGAACCTCCTGTGAAATCTGCTGTTATCCTCTTTTCTGCAGTTTCTTTGGGGTACACGATCCTGATCTTGTAATTATTCTGCATCACATCTGCCACTTCTTTAAAGGACACATCGTTGAAGCTTAATGACAAGAGTTCTGTTTTCTGTTTTCCCAGTTTCTTTTCTGTAGTAAGTGAAATCACGGCGGCGGTATGGGCTATCCCGAAATTGGTCCATTTCTGGTTAGGCTTCAGATAGGAAACCGGGACGCCTGCATAGGATACCGCAACTTTTCCTTCGTACAGCTGTACGGATTTATCTTTTCCGGACTGCGAAATTTTAAAAACAGTTCCCAGGACCTTGGTACTGAAACCATCGGCATGTACAATGAAAGGGTGTGTCTTTGATTTTGCCACAGAAAATATGGCATCACCTTTCAGATTCACTATTCTTGTGGAAGCAGGAAATGATTTATCTACTGTGAGTTCTGCCCCGTTCAACAATGTAACCACAGAACCGTCTGCCAGGTAAACTTTACGGTTTTCCGAGCCCGAAGTATAGGTATCAGGTTGAAGGAATGCAGTATATAGGATTCCTCCTAAAGACAACAGAAGTATAATTGCAGCCGCAGCTGTGTATACATATTTTTTTAGTGGATATATTGGAGCGGTTTTTACCGGTTGGATAAAATAAAGTTCCAGTGCAGATAAAACCCTTTCTTTGGATTCCTTCATATGGATTCGGTCCAGGTCTTGTTCTGTCCGGATTTCCCACTGGTTTAAAATTTCTTTTTCTTTTTCAGAAATTTCCCCTTCGGAAACTTCTCTTTGCCAGAGCTTAAAAACAAAAGCTGCAGTATTCTTATTTTTTTGGCTTTTCATAAAATATTTCATGTATTCACAGATACTTCTATCTATAAGACTGTGAAAATGAAAAACTTCCCCAGGCAGTTCTTAATATTGTATTCACATTAAAACCAGCTTGTTAACAATTTCAACCTATTTTGTTGTTTTCTCAACATTTGATTCACATTTCGGGGATATGTTTCAGAAATAATTAATGTTAGAATCCCTAAAGTTCATAAAAAGTTAATTTTTCTTTAGGTAATTTTGTAACAACGATATGATGCTTACAGACTATACGATATTAAAGAAGATAAAATCAGGTGACCGTCCTGCATTCATGCTGTTCTATGAGCGGTACTGGGACAGTCTTTACCGTTTTGTTTTCACGAGGACGAGAGACAAAGAGATGTCTGAAGAATTGCTGCAGAACCTCTGGATAAAGATCCTGGAAGATACAGCCTCTATACAGACCGACGACACAGAAAGTGCAAAGGGCTACCTTCTCCGTTATCTTCATTACCGGATCATCGATCATTATAACATCTCGAAAAAGATACCATCTACCATTAGCATTGACGAATTTGACCCTGCCGGAGAAATGAATATATCGGATACGGAATATTTTGAAATTCTTGAAGAAAATGAAATCTCTGCTTTATTATGTATGATTGATGAGGTAGTTTCAAAGCTTCCCACTACGGAACAGAGCGTGTATGATATGAGAATCAGAAGAAATATGTCTGTTGATGAAACGGCAGAAGCTCTCGGCATCAGCAATAAGACGGTAAGCAATAAACTGAGCAAAGCTTTGGGGGAAATAAGGGAACAGCTGAACCCGGAATACCAGTCTTCTAAAAAACTGGTATCTATCCTGATGCTGATGGAAATACTGACGAAGTATTGAATTGGGGGATAGAAGCTGGGTACCTGAAGAAGGAAGTTATAAAATTGGAATAACAAATTTTCTGAATTGTAGCAATCGATATCCAACGATACCTGTCTTCTCCCTTCCATCCTATAAACAAATACGCCTAAATTCCCTCTGATCCGGTTTAATCAAAGCATTTTTCTGTATTCTTTGGGCGTCATATTCCTATGCTTCTTGAAAAGTTTCGAAAGATGGCTTTCATCACTGAACTGAAGTTCATATGCAATTTCGCTTAACCGGACACTGCTGTATTTCAAATAGGTCTCAACCAATTTCAACCGGTAATCCAGCAGATAATCCTGGTAAGAAATGCCCGTATGCTGTTTGAAGTATTCTCCAAAATAATTTTTTGAAATCCCGAAATGACCTGCTATGGAATGAATCCTGGTCTTTTCTTTATCCTTTACATGCTCCTGAATATAGGTGATGATCTTCATGATGGAGAAGGCTGCTCTGTTCTGCTGCAGATCTGAGGTTTCACTGTCAATGATATTCCGGGCAATAATATTCAGCAGGATGGAAATGCAGTTACGGATAATCAGATAGTCATCATTTTTCCGCTTATATTCTCTGATAATTTGTACAATGAGGCTTTCAGCAAAACGTTCGTCATCCTTATTACTGAATACACATCCTGCTCTCGCATGGTAATTATTACTGATATATTGCAGTTTGTAAAGGTTTTCGCAGCTTTCTATGCGGTCAGCTTCCAGCCTTATTTTATCAATGAATTCAATGGGGCATTCTATAATAATCAACTGGGCATCATCGCTTTCAAAATGGTACAGCTGATGCTGTGGAATAATAAAAAGCTTCGATTTTACAAATGTAATCGTACGTTCGTCATACGTGAGTGTTCCGGAGCCCTTCAGGACATAAATCAGTGAAAGAAAAGCTTTTGTTTTAAGAGCTTTTGCTTCTCCGCAAAGCCTGATTTCCTTTACATCAATACGTTCAACCTGTAGGATTTTCATGCTTCAATACTTATTTTTCCTCCAAAAGTACAATTTTAAAGGTATAATAAGCGGCTAATTTTGCAGAAAAAATATGAATATTTACCCTAAACGATGGCAGGCACTTGGTTATCTGACAGCAGGAGCTTTTCTTTCGCCACTCGATTATTTTATAGTCAATATGGCACTTCCTTCTATTAAAAAAGCTTTTAGTGCCAGTGATCATCAGCTACAAATGGTAGTTGCCATTTACGGGCTTACTTATGCTGCGCTTGTGGTCTGTGGAGGACGCTTGGGTGACTTATATGGGCGGAAAAAAATATTTACTCTGGGATTATACCTCTTTTTGTTTTCATCTCTTGCCTGTGCTTTCTCTCCGAACATCACATTTCTTATTATTGCCCGAATGTTTCAGGGGATTGGTGCTTCTTTTATGGCTCCGCAGGTTTTGGCATCAATAAAGGTTTTATTCAAAAGCAGTGAGCAGCCTAAAGCAGTCAGTATATTCAGTTCTGTTTTCGGACTGGCTTCTGTTGCTGGACAATTATTAGGTGGCTTTCTGCTTAATCTTCACTGGACAGAATTTTCATGGGAAACGGTATTTTTAGTCAATGTCCCCGTTACATTGCTTTGCATCATAGGGATTCACTTTACGATGGACAATAACCGGGAGGAAAAGAGACAGAAAATTGATTTTACAGGGGCACTATTGCTGATCACTTCATTATTAATGTTCATATGTCCTATTATTTTCGGCCGGAAATACCATTGGGCATGGTGGATCTTTATTGTTTTACTGGCCGGGCTTTTTCTTTTTGTTATATTCTACAGATATCAGGTTAAATCCATGCAAAAAAACAAACCAGTACTCATAGATCCTACTCTTTTGCAGCATCGGCCGTTTGTTTTGTGCCTGTTTATTATCTTCTTTTATAATTTTACATCTGGGCTATTTATCTGCTATCCGTATTATTTGCAGCAGTTCCTGAATTGGAATCCGGTAGATACGGGCCTTGCTATTGTTCCCTACGGACTGGCTTTTTTTATCGGGCCATTGCTTATTTCCAGAATAAAATATTCTTCATATATCATGGTTTACATTGGTTTGGGATTATTGATTTCAGGGTTCTCTTTAGCCTCACTCTTCGTTTATCTTCAGGAAAAACCTTCTATAGGAATGGATATAAGTCTGTTTTTAGCCGGACTGGGTCATGGGATTATTATGCCTGTGATGATGCGGCAAGCTATAGCATTGACAGGAAAAGAAAAGGCCGGCCAGGCTTCGGGTCTGATCAGTATCAGCATACAGATCGGCAGCGTAACCGGTGGTACCATTATCGGGACTGTATTTTTCAGTGCTATCGGGTTTCTGGGATTCCCAAAGGCTTTTGCTCTGGCTGTTTTAATGATTGCGATAGTTCAGGTGGCCGGAATTTTCATCAATAAAAATCTGCTGAAGTATAAAAAATCGTATTGAATATACATTCCGTTAAATAACAAACTTATATATTTAAACTTATGAATAACACAGAAAAAATTGTTGCAGAAATCAAAGGATTCCACAGGGATATTGAAGCTTGGTTTCGTGGGGAGGAGGATCAGAATAATCTTTACCAAAAGCTTATGTCCGGTTTTGATGCAGATTTCAAAATGATCACCGGCAATGGTGATACAGTTACTTTAGCTTCATTTTCCGAATGGCTTCCTGAAGCATACGGTAAATTTCCGGAACGCAGCATCGTCATTGAAAATATTGAGGTTCAAACTACAGAAAGCCATGGACTGTCTTCGTATATCGAGATCCAGACCACCGGAGCGGCAGTGACCCACCGGAAATCATCAGCAGTCTTTGTGATCGGGGCAGAAAAGGCATTCTGGCTTCATCTTATTGAGAATTGGATCTGATCATTTATGACGGGATTCTTAATTTAGATTTTGGCTAAAGCCAAGAGCCCGGTTAATATTTTTTGAGCGGGCTAAAGCTCACTCCTATTGAATTTTAGGAATAAGATCTTTTATCTTTTATCTTTTATCTTTTATCTTTTATCTTTTATCTTTTATCTTTTATCTAAAAATCACTCACTAATCTTATACACACACCGCTGTCCGCCGGACAAAATATGGTTTATTCTTTCCACCTGGTATTCTTTACCGATCAGGTTCCGGAAATTGGAAAGCTCTGCACGGCAGAATCCCTGGCATTCGGTGGCAGCGGCACATATCGGGCAGTGGTTTTCTATGAGGAAATACTCATTACCTTCTTTCGTCCATTCTGCCATATAGCCTTCTTCACTTCGGGCCTGTACCAGCACTTCCAATCGTTGTTCTAAGGATTCTGCTTTTACCAGGGCTTTTTCATAGCGTTCGTACGTATTTTTTTCTCTGTCATTGATCAGCAGATCCAATGCATTTTCACCCAAAAGATTTTTTACAGACCTTAGGATCTGTACAGTAACATCAGCATGGGAATCCGGAAACTGTGACCATCCTTTTTCAGTAAGAGTATAGTAGGTTGAAGGCCGTCCAACTCCTTCACTTTTTGTGACAGAACGGATGAGTCCTTCCACGGCAAGATTCAGTAAATGCTTTCTTGCGCCTTCTTTTGTTATGGAGAGCTCTTTAGAGATAAGAAGCGATGTCGCCTCCCCTCTCATTTTTAAGAACATCAGGATTTGGTCTGCTGCCGGCTTCTTCATTTTACAATGTTTAGGTTGTTTTATTTCACACAACAAATATAGTCATTTTCTATAATCTTCAATTTTATACATTAAAATAATGCTATTCAAGTGTTTAAAGTAAAATATGTCTATCCAATAAAACAACAATAAAGTTGTTTTATTAAAATATATGATTACCTTTGAAACACATTAATAAAAAAATAACAGCAATGAGCACATTTACACTTCCTCAGCTTCCTTATGCTTACGATGCACTGGAACCCTTTATAGATAAAGAAACTATGACCATTCACCATCAGCGTCACCATCAGGCTTATGTGGATAACCTGAATGCGGCATTGAAGGCATCAGAAGAAACCTCTGCCGACCTGGATTCTATACTGCAAAGAATCAGTGAATACAGTCCTGCCGTAAGAAATAATGGTGGCGGACATTTCAACCACTCTCTTTTTTGGGAAATTCTCTCTCCAGAACCTCAGTTAAATCCTGAAGGAAAACTGGCTGAAGCTATCAATTCCACTTTTGGAAGCCTGGAAAACCTTAAGGCTGAAATGAAAAAAGCAGGTCTTGGACAGTTCGGATCCGGATGGGTATGGCTATTCGTAAAATTCAGCGGTTCACTGGCTATCGCCTCGGCTCCCAATCAGGACAATCCGATGATGGATATCCTGCATGTCAACAGAGGATTCCCGATTCTTGGGATAGATGTATGGGAACATGCCTATTATTTAGCTTACCAGAATAAAAGAGCCGATTATCTTGATTCATTCTGGTCTGTATTAAATTGGTCTGCCGTAGAAAAAAAATACGAAGAAGCTCTTTCAAAAATTAAATAACTAATTTTAATATTGATTACAAAATCAATTATGGATCAGAAAATTTTCATCAATAAGGCAAAAGCCTCCGGAATCATTGCTCTTGATCTCTCAGACTATAAGCCAACTACAGAAATCGTGGAGCTGGACATCAAAGACCATCTTTTCATGGGAATGATCGTGAAGGAGAAGGAGTTTAAAGAATCTATTGCAGCCGCAGACTTTTCTGTATACAATGAAAAAGCTGTAGCGATCATTTGTTCTACGGATGCTATTATTCCGCCCTGGGCATTTATGATGTTAATGGAAAAATTATCTCCTTATGCCGTTTATGCAGATTTAAATGATGCCGGAACCATTCTGCTGGATCTTTGGAAACGCCGCCTCATGTATGCAGATCTGAGATCCTACAAAAATCAGAAAGTTGTTGTCCGGGCAAGAGCTGACCACGATCCATCGCTGTATTTATTGGCAGCCGGGCTTCTGAAACCTTTGGTTAAGAGTCTGATGTATGGCGAAATAGGCTTACCGAAAGTAATTTTTAAAAGCTAGAAAACAATGAAAGCACTTATATTTAACGGTTCTTTAGAAAAAAGACCTGAATCTGCTTCCGGACGGATTTCCCAATATTTCACGGAAAGATTGGAACAGTCAGGTTTCCAGGCGGAAATCTTTACACTGGCTGATTCAGGAATTCCACTTTTTGACACTAGCCTTACTAAGATTCCTTTGGCTGTAGAACGCATGTCCCAGCTGTTTTTGGAAGCAGATATTCATTTCTGGATGGCTCCGCTTTATCACGGGAGTATTCCGGGAGTAATGAAAAACTGCCTGGACTGGCTTGAAGTTACAGCCAGTCACTATCAGCCTTATCTCACGGATAAAACAGTTGGGCTGGTTTGCTGGGCAGATGGCCTGCAGGCAATGCAGGGCATTAACACAATGGACACAGTTGCCAAATCTCTGCGGGCGTGGCCCATTCCTTTCAGTGTACCGATTATCAGGTCGGCATTATTTGACCAGGAGGATCCAACGAGGGTATCCGCTCTGTATTCTGATAAATTCGATAAGCTGATCAGTATTGCAACAACAAAAAGAATAGAAAGAATATAATTAAGAACACGTAATATGAACGACGGATTAATGATAATGAAGGAAGAAATTACAATCACCGTGAAGGATCTGGACGGAAATATCCATCAACTGATCTGTCCCCTGGAAATGGGACTCAGCCTCAAAGATATCTGTAAAGCTTATGAACTGCCAATGGAAGCAATGTGTGGTGGAATGGCGATGTGTGCAACCTGCCACTGTTATATTCTCAGCCGGGAATCAGCACTTCCTGAAAAAGGAGATATTGAAGAGGCCCTTTTATCTGAACTTTTTACAACTTCACCATCCAGCAGGCTGGCCTGTCAGATACAGCTGACTGAAGCAATGGACGGGCTTTCCATAGAAATTGCCCCTGATTAATTCATAAAAATAAACTGTTTATGGATCTGATCCATGCTTACAACCTATTGTTTTTTCATTTAAGTTATGTTTAGACGGAGGGATTTCCCAGGCTGTAAGTCGAAAGAAATCCCTTTTTAAAATGATCTTGTAAAATATAAAATATGGCTATTACAATAACCGATGACTGCATCAACTGCGGAGCCTGCGAACCCGAATGTCCCAATTCAGCAATCTATGAAGGCGCTGTTGACTGGAGGTGGCAGGATAAAACAAAGCTTTCCGGAAAAGTGGTCTTTCAGGATGGAGCTGAAGTGGATGCAGGAGCTTACCAACAGGCTTACTCGGACGACGTTTACTATATTGTTCCTGGAAAATGTACAGAATGTAAGGGATTTCATGAGGAACCGCAGTGTAAAACGGTCTGTCCGGTAGATTGTTGTGTGGATGATCCTGAACATCGTGAAACTGACGATACATTATTCAGCCGGCAAAAATTCCTTCACTCTTAAGATGGGTGAACTCCTCAAATACAAAAGCGGGTTTATTTCCCGCTTTTATTTATCAATCGGCTTTTAGCCAAATTTGTAAGCAATTTACAGGGCTTTTATCTCATTATAAATTTTCTGTGTGAAAGGCGTCTCCAGCCCCAATTCTTTTCCAAAATTCAAAACGGCGCCTCCCAACAATTCAAGTTCATTATTTTCTTTTCCGGAATTGACGTCAAGCTGTAAAGAAGTTGGAGTTTCAAAAGGAAACGTAGCTGCTTTTTCGAATGTTTTCTGAATAATGTCCTCATCCAGAGCTATTCTTTTTTGGTCAGCAATCCTTTTGATTTCCTGCATGATTTCAGATGCTTCGGTTCTCTGATTTTCATCCGTACCTACCATCCCTATGGAAGAATTATGTTTAGCTGTCACCAATCCGAAACTGGCAATGAAAATATATTTCGTCCAGATATCTGTGAGTGAATTATCTTTAAATTCAAAATCAATTTTACTTTCTTTAAGCACATCCACGATCCAGTCGACATCGGCAGAAAAATGTTCAGGATCTCTCCCTACGATCATTTTCCCTGCTTTTCCTTTATGCTCCACAACTCCTTTTTCTTTGATGTGCGAAGCTACATACAGACAGGTCGGAAGAATAATATTATCCGGAATTATTTTTCTGATTCTTTCATAGATATCTGCTCCGTTCATCATAGGAAGTAATACCGTGTCTCTGCTGATGATTTCTTTCAGCTGCCGGCAAATATTTTCAAGATCATATTCTTTTACACAGATCAGGACAAGATCGGGATCTTTTACATCACTGATATGCTGCTCAAGAGCATCAGGAAAAGTATGATTTACAGAATGCTCGGGTGAGAGAAGAACCAAACCGTTTTCCTTTACTCTCTGGTAAGTTTCTCCCCTTGCTACAAAGCTCACCTGATACTTTTTGGAGGCTTCATTTTCCTGGCTTATTTTAAAACCGAAATATCCGCCTACTCCACCCAATCCAAGCACTGCAATATGTTTCTTGCTCATAAATTATTTTTAACAAAGATGAGCACCAAATTTTGAATTATCACTTGACAAATGAAAAGAAATTAGATGTCAGATACGAGACATGAGACTTTTATTGATGTCAGAAATGTGAATAGTTAATTTTGCTTGGCAAGTGAATAGTGAAATGATAAAGTCAAGATGCAAAACATCAGATACAATCTCGAAACCAAAGCCAGTCATATCCCGAAACCCGAAAGCCCGAAAACACTCCGACTCGAAAACACGTACAATTACATTTTATGAATATCTCTTCTGATGCGGCTTAATGAGCTGTCTTTAATTCCAAGATAAGAAGCAATGATCTTCAGAGGAACAAACTGGAAAATATCGGGATGCTTTTTCATCAGATTAAAATACCGTGTGGAAGCTTTCTGGCTGGCCATTTCTATCAGCCTGTCATGAATGCTGTAATAATTGAGAACGAAAAGAAGCCGGCTGAACTCCCTGAATTCCGGGATATGATGAAAGTTATGCTGTACATTTTCCAGACCTGTTTCCCAAAACGAGCAGGCAGTAATGGTCTGATAGGTTTCCTTTGCAGGCTGCTGCCTGAAGAACGACAGGAAATCATTGACAAAGCAGGGTGCAGTGTAAATATTTGTTGTAATTTCTTCATTGTCCTCATTAAGGATAAAGGAACGTACATAGCCTTTTTCCAGGAAAAATGTTTTGGTACTGATCTCATCTTTGCTCAGCAAAACTTCATTCGCCTTAAGCTCAAAGTGACTGAATGTTTCTGTGATTTTTCCAACCACTTCTTCTTTGATGTCAAATAAGGAATGGAAATAATTATTAATCGGGGACTTATTCATTATAGTAAAGTACTGCAGTAAGGATCAAAATTAAGCAAAATCCGGAACAGTTCCTTAATGAATCAGTTTTATCAATAACCCGTATCGATATAATGTGTGTGACAACTGAAAAAAATTAAGGAGATTTGTATCTTCGAATATTCAACATTCAAAAAATATTAATATTGAAAACTCAGCCCGTTATTGCAGTTCTGTTCCCCGGAGATATGGGAACCCAAATAGCAAAAGCACTTATAAACCACAATTTTAAAGTCATCACTGCAGGAGAAGGAAGGTCGGAAAGAACATTACAGAATATAAAAGAATCAGGAATTATCGATACCTATTCTCTTCAGGATACTGTTGAGCAAGCCGATGTTATCCTTTCTCTTACCAGCCCGGAAGGAAGTCTGAAAGTAGCGGAAAGCATTATTTCCTGTCTGGAAAAAGCTTCAAACTGCCCTCTCTATGTCGATTTAAATTCTAATACTCCAGCTCTTGCCGCTACTATTGAGCAACTATTTTTATCAATAGATATTCCATTCGTGAACGGAGCGGTAATGGGAGCCTCCAAGGATGTTCCTGACCGTGCGGTTCTGGTGGTAAGCGGTATGTACAGACATGTGTTTATTAATCTGTTTTCTTCCGTTTTTAAAATAAAAGATGCCGGGGAAAAAACCGAGGCATCATCTGCTTATAAACTGTTATTTTCTATGGTAAATAAAGGAATAAACGCTTTGTTTTTTGAAACCATGACCGCAGCAGCCCATTTCGGAATTCTTGACGAACTGAATGAAAGTCTTCAGGAATTTCTTCCCGGCACCTATCAGGACCTTGTGAAAACAACGCCTACCTATCCACAGCATATTCTGAGAAGAATTGATGAAATGAAAGGTCTCACCGAAATGTTGGAAGATGAAAATCTTCCTCATATTATTGCTTCCGGAACGGCTATAACATTCGAGAGAGTGTCAAAATCCGGAATTTTTAAAAATGAAAAGCCCGAAGGAGTAGTGGAAACGCTTCAGAACTTTAAAAAATTATTGTAAAATATCTTCACTAAGCCTAAAATTCTTCCCACCCCTCGTTCTGAGGATCATATTTCGCGAATTCACCGGTATCGGTGAATTCAGATGCAGTCATCCCAACTTCAAAAATAGAACTTTCGCTCAGGCTTGCATTGAAATAAAGTCCTTTTCTGGTAAGCAGAGCCATTCCGAAATCTTCATCCGGATGGCTGAAATGAATTCCGGCATCATCTTCTCTTACCAGTTCGTATTTATAGCTTAAAAGGCGTTCTTTTAATCCGTTAATTTGCTCTTCCGTTAATGGAACAAGATTTTCTTCACGGTCAAAAAAACTGTCGTCATCGGCTGCCTGTTCTTTTTCTTTTGTTTTAATACTGAATAACTGGATATTATAGCTCATGAGATGGATTGATTATTAATGGGCCAATATAATACTTTTATAGGTATCTATCCGGTCGTTTTCTCTGTACATGTTGCAGAGGATCAAAAGTTCATCCGTATTGTACTCTTCTGCCTTTTCCTGTAATCTTCCTGAAATATTGCCGGGTGTATCTATAATGATATGATCCAGGATATTAAAAAATTCCTTTTCATCTTTGCTTCCCATTATTCTCCGTTCGATTATTTCGGCTGGGAGAAGTGCTTCGGGAGCCTGAATATGCCGTGCCTGCAGAAACTGATAAGCCATTCCGTAGGCATTGTATCTTGCTGTTTTTAAATCATCTGCGACAGATACGGCAACAGCTACCTGCAGCGAAGGAACCGGACTGTACTGGTTTTTGTCAAATTCGCTTAAATAAGTTTCAGTGCTTTCTAATCCTGATCCGCCTCCCATAAAATCTGCATACGAATAGCCCACTCCATGCTTTGCTGCTTCCCTGGCAGACTGTACTCCTGAGCCCAGCCACAGGATCTCAGGCAGGTGAGCAACATCCCTGGGCTGGGCAATAAGCCCGTCATAGATTCCCTTTTCTTCTTTAATATACTGTATGATTTCTTCAAGTTTAGCTTCCTGACTGGCTAAAATAACAGGTCTGTGGTTATTCAATGCGGATACGGCATCCTTTAAACCTCCCGGAGCTTTGCCTAGACCTAAAATAAACCGTTCCGGATAAAGACTTCCCAGCATTTTGGCCCATTCCGCGATCTTGTAAGCCGAATAATTTTTCATCATAATCCCTCCTGTTCCTACCTTGATACGTTGGGTCTTACTTAATATTACAGCAGACAGGATTTCGGGGCTTGAACTTCCATATGCTTCCACGCCGTGATGTTCTGAGTAGATCACACTGTGAAACCCTGCTTTATCGGCAAACACTGCCAGATCAATACTGTTCTTCAATGCCTGTAATGAGCTTCCTCCTTCAATAGCTGGAGACTGATCCAGAATGCCTAATTTCAATTTCATACCTGCTGCTTAGTTTTAATTTAAAATTATATTGACTGACTGAACATTTATACTTTTGAAAATGAGCATGAGTTCCTGAAAACTTTTTATAAAAATACCAAAAATTTAATGATCCGTTAAAAGCATACTTCCTGTTTATTGATAATTTTGGGAAGATTTAAACTGGCTATGTTGTACATTTTAATGGTTGTCATCCTGCAGGCTGTAATTACGCTGGCTGTATTACTCTGTCTGGCCAAGAACAGAAAGTCTTTTCATAATATGCTATTGCTTTATATTGTGACCGTACTAACGGATATGGGCTATGAATATTTCATCATCCAAAGATTCGGCTATGAATCTATTCTTTATGAAATACCGGGCAGCCTGAGGGTTTTTAAAGGCCTGATATTTCTGTATATTACTTTTTATCTGATCAATTTCAAACACCGGGACAAACTGAAATATCTGCTCTACCCTTTCTCTCTGATCGTTCTCATCCATACCTTTGGATTGTCGGCAAAGTTATTTGGTTATCCGGAAGGAGATCTCATTATAGGTTTGTACGCAAAGTATTTTGCCAATTATTATATTCATTATTGGATAGGAAGTCTGGTTATCTGTATTGTTTTATTGTCCCTGCATCAAAAAAAGATCGGAAACCCTTTTATAAAAAAATTCCGGCTGTTTTTAACTTTCGTACTGCTGAGTGTTTTGGCTTTTTGGGGCAGCTACAAATTGGGGCTGGATATTCTTCTGTTGCAAAAGATGTATAATCTTTCTTTTTTAATCCAGTTCGCCTGGATATTGTACGTTTATGTTTTAACGTACCACGAACAGCAGAAGAAAGACACACCTATAGTCCCTGAAGAGCCTCTTTTTAAGGAAAAATATCAATACAAAGATCTTTCTAAAATAGACTTTGAAAAAATAAAATCTTCCATAGAGGAATTTTATGATAAAAGCGTTATCTATCTGGATGAAGACTTTACCCTGGAGCAGCTTTCACAGTATTTATCTATTTCCAGAACTGATCTTACCATTACATTCAGCCAGTACCTGGCTTCCAATTTTCATGAATATACCAACCGTAACAGGGTTTTACAGTTCAAACGCATGCAGGAAGAAGAGCCTGATTCCAACGTTACAGATCTCGCTTACCAATGCGGATTTAAGTCCAAATCTACCTTTTACAAATATTTTAAGAAAGAATTCAACTGCCTGCCAACAGATCATGTTTTATAACGTTCAAATGCTATATTACAATTATTTAACAAACATAAACAACTGAAAATAAACATATTAAATTACGTTCGAATCTAAACAAGTCTGTTAAAATTTAAATGAACTGAATTCTTTCTCAGGGAAAACATCTTTGTGCAAAATTTATAAAATGTTACGAAGAAGATTTTTTTTAACCACTGCAGCAGGCTTTTTCCTGGGGGGCCTTGCGATGGCTCAAACCACAGTCCATGGTGTTGTGGTTGATCAGCAGGGGAACCTGCCTAATGCTTTAGTGTATATAGAAAATAAAGCCGAAAAAATAACATCCAATACAGACGGATCTTTTGTATTAAGTAATATTCCCGATGGAAATTACAGGCTGATCATTGAATATGCAGGTTACGAAACCATTTATTTTCCTTTTACAGTTGCGGATAAAAAAGCGGTTGATCTTGGCTTGATCAGCGTAGGCGAAAAAAAGACAAAAGAGAATGCCATTCAGGAAGTAGTGGTCACCAGTGTTTACAAAGCGTCACAGGCCCGGGCTATTACCATGAAGAAGAACTCCAATACCATTACGGAAGTTCTGAGTGCAGATGCCATCGGTAAATTACCTGACCGCAATGCTGCAGATGCAGTACAGCGTATGCAGGGGGTTTCCATTGAAAGGGATATGGGAGAAGGGCGTTTTGTAGCGGTAAGAGGCACACCGGTGCAATGGACCTCTTCGACATTAAACGGCAGCAGAATGCCCAGTGCCAGCGGTGACAATGCCAACAGAGGAGTACAGATGGATATATTCCCTTCTGAGCTTATACAGAGTGTACGTTTATCGAAAGCACTGACTCCTGATCTTGATGGTGATGCTATCGGCGGAAATGTAGATTTCATTACAAAAACATCTCCTAACAAAGAAACACTGGCCATAAGTACCGCTACCGGATATGTAAATATGTCCAAATCTCCAACGTTTAACTCTTCCATCGTTTATGGAAATAAAATTACGGAAAAATTGAAATTCATTTCCTCTGCTGTGATATGGCAGCGTTCAACTGCTATAGACCAAATGCGGAATATTTTCAATTATGGTTTGGCAGATCAGACTGCATCCTATTCCATCAATCAATTACAGCTTCGTGATTATCTGGCAGACAGAAGAACTTTGGGATTCAATTACGCGATGGATTATGACATCAACAGTAAAAATAAATTGTACTTCAAGGGGCTGTACAGTCAGTACAAAGACGGACAGTCTGTCCGGGAAACCTATTTTAATTTTGACTCTAAGAATGTAACGCTTCAGGCAAGACATGCCGATTATCTTACCGATTTGTATTCCATGCAGGTGGGTGGGAATCATCAGGTGGGTCAGCGTTTAGAAATAGACTGGTCTTTATCTAAAGCCAGATCAAGTTTTAAATTTAATTCTCCGGAAAATTTGGAAGACCATGACAGAGGCTACCCGATCATCAATTTTGTGCAGCCTATGACTTATGGAAATCTGGCCTCCGATGGCAGAAAATACTTTGCCATGGATGCTCCGGGCGGCACGGGTGATCTGGCAGACTTTACCTTACCCCATAATCAGAGTCCGGTTTCTGCCAGCCAGCTCAAACTGAATCAGGTGATCCTCAGCCAGAACCGTAACAGCGAAACGGATCTGCGTGGTCAGGTAGATCTGAAATATACTGTTTCAGAGCATTTTAACCTTCAATTCGGAACGAAATTCAATAATAAGGAAAAAGTAGTTGATGCTGCGGTATTGGTTTGGATGCCAAAATCAGCACTGGGAATTCCGGGATCTCCGTTAAGCTATATGAGTCAGTTTGAGCAAGCTCCTTTTCCTTTTAAAGGAGGTTTTATGAATCCTCTGGGCAATCCTTATCAGTCAGTCATGATCAACCAGATTACTAACGGGCAGATCGACCAATTTTATAATACCGCTACTCAAAATAATCTGGGACTCCAGCAGGTAAGCGGTAAGAGCAGCAATTCCAATATGACCAGCTCCTACAGAGGGACAGAAAATGTGTGGGCAACCTATGTAATGGGCACATGGCGCATCAATGAGAACTTTCAGCTGGTAGGTGGTGTAAGAAATGAATATAATGATATTTCCTTCTACGGCAAGAAAGTAGTTTCGGACAAGACCGGAACTGTAGCAGAAGATATTAAAGACGGGAAAAAGTACAATATATTTCTGCCTATGATCAATATGAAATGGAAACTGACCAAAGATAGGATACTGAGAGCTGCATACACCAGATCTTTTGCCAGACCTGATTTTAACGACCTCAATCCGGGGACTATTGTCAATGATCTGTCCAATACTGTCGTCCAGGGAAATACGCAGCTGAACCCCACTTTTTCCAATAATTTCGATGTGATGTTTGAAAACTATTTCGGAAAACTGGACCTTGTGACCGCCGGAGCTTTTTATAAAGACATTACCGATCTGATCTACAAAGACCAGTCTATCCTTAACATCAATGGACTTCCGTACACCTTTACCACTCCTAAAAATTTGGAAGGAGCAAAACTCTACGGCTTCGAAATCGGAATTTCCAAACGATTTGAAAGGTTTCCCGGATTTCTGAAACATCTTGGTTTTGAAGGAAATTACACCTATATCAATTCCGAAATGAATATGCCAGTCTATGAAAACGGAAAACAGACCGGAACCATGAAAACGACCATTCCTAATCAGGCCAAACATATTTTTAATACCATATTATTTTTCGAAACCAGTAAGCTCATGCTGCGTCTGGCTGGAAATTACAAGGGTGATTACGTCAGCGAAATAAGAACCGCTGCCGGTCCCGATCATTATCAGCATTTTGATAAAAACTTTACGGTAGATGCCTCTACATCGTACAGCATCAATAAAAATATCAGGCTGTTTGTAGAACTGAATAATATTTTTAATGAACCCAACCGGTATTATATGGGAGAAAAATCCAGAGTTGAGAACGTCTCCTATTCCGGAATAAGAGGTCAGCTTGGTGTTAATTTCAATTTTTAACCTTACAAAAAATAATCATCTTTTTATGAAAAAGTATATGTACACTGCTGCAGTCGCTGCAGCCTCGATCTTCCATGCCCAGGAAAAATGTAAAGACATCAGAATTAACCAGATACAGATACTGGGAACTCACAATTCCTATGCAGAACCGGTAGATCCCCAAGTATTGGATCTGGCAGCACCTGTTATTAAAAATCTGATGGCAAAATACGGTTCCGGAATGTCGTCTGAGCAGAAAGCTAAGTTCCAGGAATATCATCCTAACGGAATGGATTTTACAGATGCCCTCAACTATAATCATCCCGGATTTACAGAGCAGCTTAATGCCAATCTCCGAGGCCTTGAGCTGGATGTTTATTATGATCCGGATGGCAACCGCTTCAATCATCCGGCATCCTACCGCGTCTTAAAGGAGAAAGGCGTAAAAGATCTGGCTCCGCATAATACCAAAGGCCTGGACCAACCCGGCTTTAAACTTCTGCACATGGCCGATATTGATTTCAGGTCGCATTATCCAACGTTAAAAGATGCCCTCAAAGAACTCAGACAATGGTCTGACCAGCATCCCCAGCATACCACCCTATTTATCATGGTGGAAGCCAAGGACTCCGGATTTCCTATTTTCCCTAATTCTACCCAGGTGTTACCTTTTACCCAAAAAGCTTATGATGATCTGGATCAGGAGATTGTACAGTATCTGGGAAAAGATAAGATCATTACTCCAAAAGAAGTACAGGGTAAGTTTCCTACACTGCGGGAGGCTGTCATGCACAATAACTGGCCTAAAGCGGAAGACAGCAGAGGAAAATTCATATTCATGCTGTTACCGGGAAGTGCAGGAACTCAGTCTACTAAAAACAGTCCTTATCTTATTGACGGTTCTCTGGAAAAAAGACTAATGTTCATGGAAAGTGAGCCGGAGGACAGTTTTGCAGCCTTTATTTTAAAAGATAATGCCATTGTCCGGCAGCAGGACATTCAGGCCCTGGTAAAACAGGGGTTTATGGTCCGGACAAGAGCTGATATTGAAACGTATGAAGCCAAGATCAATGACCTTACCCGGTCAAAAGCAGCCTTCAGCAGCGGTGCTCAGGTAATTTCTACAGATTTTTTCAGGCCCGGAAATGTTTATGGAACTTCCTATTTTGTAAAACCTCCTCAGGACAAAGATTATATCCTGAATCCTATCAATACAAATTGTCGCTAAACCTAATGAAGCATCTTCAAAATTATGTTTGAGGATGCTTTTTATTTATCAACCAGGATAGATCCTACTTCATGGCCACCTCTTTTGGACGTGTTAACGATGCGTGTAATATTGTGTTGTTTAAATATTTATATAGGATTCAATTAAAATTGATCACTTTATTCCCAATTTCTTGTAATTTAGTTTCTTGAAAAAAGGTTTTAACAGATGTATTTCTATGAACAACGAATTCTACTGTAAATTTATTCAACCGGACCCATCGCTGGACAGCTTTGTAGAAAACATAGGGATGTTTCATAATCCAATGGATAAAGAAAAGGAAGTTGTTGTAATGCCCGATGGAAGGGTGGATCTGTTTTTTATGCAGTCCGGCCCGAATGAGCCGTTCAATGTTTTTCTCATCGGATTGGAAACGGCACCTGAACAAAGAAGTATTCCGTCTGGCACCATCGCTTTTGTCATAAGCTTCAGACCTTTGGCTGTTGAATACATTCTCCATACTTCTATCGCAGCCCTTCTCAATACAGCTAAGACTCTTCCCGATAACTTTTGGAATCTCACTCCGAATGATCTCAAAGATTTTGAACAATTTGCACAAAAAATATCACAAATAGTAACAGAACTTCTACCTGAAGCAGTTGATGAAAGAAAACGAAAGCTTTTTGACCTCATTTACTCTTCAAACGGCGAAATGAGTGTGAAAGAACTTTCAGAGACAGCAGGCTGGAGCAGCAGACAGATCAACCGTTATTTCAATCAGCAGTTCGGACTTTCTTTAAAAGCCTACTGCAGCATTCTGCGTTTCAGAGCCTCCTTAGGACATATTGCGGAAGGCAAGCTGTTTCCTGAACTCAATTTTACAGATCAGACGCATTTCATCAAAGAAATCAAAAAATTTTCAGGCGTAGTCCCGAAGGAATTATCCAAAAACAAAAATGACCGATTTATACTATTATCCGTATTGAAACAAAAATAATTTTGCATCAGTAAAATTTAAAATTACAATACAATGTTAATAGAAAATAAATCAATAGCGATAGTAGGCGGCGGTCCGGCAGGATTAACGCTGGCAAGGCTTTTACAGCTTAAAAATGCCAATGTAAAGGTATATGAAAGGGATCTTAATAAAAATGCCCGGGTTCAGGGTTCGCCGCTTGACATGCATGAAGGGTCGGGACTGGATGCCATCAGGAGTGCTGATCTTATGGATGAGTTTAAAAAGAATTACCGTCCCGGGGCAGACAAAATGCTGATCGTAAATGAAAACGCAGAAATAATATTCACCGACCACGAAACAAAGCCTGATGAAGATTTCGGGAACGAAAACTTCCGCCCTGAAATAGACCGCGGCCCGTTAAGAAATATGTTTCTGGATTCTTTAAAACCCGAAACAGTTGTCTGGGACAGTCATTTCATTTCAATGGAACCTCAAAATGGAGGCTGGCAGCTGCATTTTAAGAACGGCTTTTCTGCTTATGCGGATATTGTGATTGCTGCCGACGGTGCCAATTCTAAGATCCGTCCGTATCTTACAGATCTGAAACCAGTTTATTCGGGAATTCTAATGCTTGAAGGCAATGTATATGATGCAGAAAAAGCCGCTCCGCATATTAAAGAGCTGATAAAAAACGGCAAAATAATGGCTTTCGGAACTCATAAAAACCTGCTTATGGGCCAGAAAGGAAGTGGTGATCTTGGATTTTATGCAAGTTTCAGAACCAATGAAAACTGGGCTAAGAAAAGCGGTCTAGATTTCTCCGATCAAATGCAAATACTGGAATGGTTTAAAAAAGAATATGCTGGATGGAACAGCATCTGGTACGAGCTTTTTGAAAATGCCTCAGTGCCTTTCATCCCACGTCCTATCTACGCTATGCCTCTGGATCAGGCATGGGAAACGAAGCCCAATCTTACCCTTCTTGGAGATGCAGCCCATGTCATGCCACCGTTTGCCGGTGAAGGAGCCAATATGGCGATGCTGGATGCCCTGGAACTGAGTGAATGTCTGACATCGGATCGTTTCACCACGCTGAAGGAAGCCATCAGCCATTATGAAACTCAGATGCGGAAAAGGGCTGCCGAAGCTACAAAAGAATCCCTGGAAAACGGTGACAGAATGCATTCCGAAACGGCATTAGATGATATGCTGGAGTTTTTCAGCAGTCATTAAAAATTAAAACAAATCGATTTTTTCCGGCTTTTCTAAAGATTGGAGACCTACAGCTCATCAAAGTCTCCGATCTCGAAAAGGGTCATCAGTCGAGACATTATATTTTTAGTTATTTCAGTCAGTGAGCCTGTGTCTTATGAATTTTAAATTAAAAGAATATTCCGGTAAAAAGTTTTACATATATTTGAAATCAGGGAAAACATCAATCAGCTTTCCGGCCAGACTCATCATTTTAACGACTAAAAAATAGACATGAAAAAAGTAACAGGAATCGGGGGTATCCTCTTCAAATCAAAAGATCCCAATGCCATGAACGATTGGTATAAGACCCATCTCGGCCTCGAAACAACCCCTTACGGAACCAGTTTTGAATGGCGGGACAGTGAAGATACTACCAAAAAAGGACTTACCCAATGGGCTCCTTTTTCGGAAACCACTAAATATTTTGAACCTTCTGAAAAAGATTTTATGATCAATTACAGAGTGGAAAATCTGGAAGCACTGGCAGAAGAATTAAAAAAGGAAAACGTTACAATTCTGGACAGTATAGAGACTTACGATTACGGAAAATTTCTTCATATTCTGGACCTTGAGGGAAACAAGATTCAATTGTGGGAGCCGATTGATTAGGAAATAAACAATCATGTAGAGAATAAAAGTCCGGACTATACCGGACTTTTTCTTTGTTAAGCTTTCTCAGTATCTATTGGGTAACTTTGATCATTGCCCGGGTAATCTGATCTTCTTTCTCTTTTGAATAGGTAGAATCAAAAGGCTCCATCACATCAAACAAATACTGGTAGAAAGGTGAGATCTTCTGTATATTTTCAGATTCTTTTATAGCCTTTTCTTTGCCCATCTGCTGAAGCTCTCTGATGAAAATATTGAACTTCTTATCAATCGGTTCTATAGATTTCACAAGGTAAGCATAAGCTTTTTCGTTCTGTCCCAGCTTTTTATAAGCATCTGTAACAGCAGCTACTACAAGAGAATATTCCATCGGCTTCACCCTCATCTGCCTGGCTGACTGTCTTTGGAATGCCGGGGAAAGACTCAGATAGTAATCGTATTCTTCAAATATCTCTTTTTTCAGAAGCTCTGCCATTTGCAGACCTTTTTTCTCTTGTCCTGCAATAATATATCCGGTGACCATAGAGCTCAATGAACGCGGATCATTGTATTTTGCAGCAGGAATTTCTTTTGACACAAGGTCTAATAATTCTATCGCTTTAGCTCTCTGTCCCTTTAATGCCAATGCTGAAGCCGCTCTTCCTGCAGTCATTCTGTAGCCCATAATATTCGAGGTTGCTGCTTCATCATAATGAATACCCAGGTCTTTAAAATTTCCCCATCTGAAGTTCTTTACAACGTTGTATAGGGAGTTGACATCTACCCTGCCCATATCACCAGCCGGGTTTGGAGCCGTATGAATAGGGACTAATTTATAACTGAAACCTTCAAACTGAAGATATTCGTCAAGATAAAAGATGTTTTCGCTGTCGTAGATTCCTCCTGATGAGAAATTGATTGGACGCTTCCAGTCGAAATTGGCCAGCATATCCAGCATCATGAGATTATTTTTATAAAGAGTGTTTCCTTTGTAAGTGATCATGATCTGGTTCACAACATCCGGAAGATCTGCCTGGGTGATGATTCCTGCTTTTAAAGCATTTTCTTTATTAACCGGAAGAATAAATTTGTTTACCGGAAGGATATTGTATTCCGCATATTTTTCTTCCCCGAAATACATTTTCAGAAGCTCGTCCTTTTCAGGAGATTTAAACTTTAGAAAGCTGATTGCTTCCTTCAATGTCAGTGAATCCTGTGTAAGATATTTTCTGAAAGCTCCAAACTGAGTATCAGGAACACCCTGCTCTTTCAGCATAGAGAAAACGCCTTCCCAGTCTTCTTTCTTCATCATGTAGATCTGGTCGTTTACACCATCTCTGTAGTCCTCGTGAGTCAGTTCGCTCGGAATTCCCGCTGCATTATATGTTTTCCTCTTTACCTGATCAATATACCATGGAGTTGCCAACAGAGTAAAATTTACGGTTTTTACATCATCACGGAACCTTTCTGTCTCCTGAATAGCCCATACAGGAAAGGTATCGTTATCTCCGTAGATAAAAATGATATCATCTTTAGACACTGATTTCAGGAATGAGTAGGCATAGTCGCGCGCCGCCGATTTTTTGCTGCGGTCATGCGGCGTATAATTCTGGAAACCCATCATAAAAGGCACGCCTAATAAAATGACACCTAAGGCGATGTTTGCTCCGTTAGATTTTACCTTAGACTGGATAAACCATAAAATAGCTCCGGCTCCAAGACCAATCCAGATCGCAAATGCATAGAAGGAGCCTACCATTGCATAATCCCTTTCCCTTACTTCAAAAGGTTTTACACCGGTATAGAAAACAATTCCGACACTTGTTAAAACAAATAATGAAAGCAATGCATAGAATCTTCCAAAATCCCTGTTCAGCTGGAAAAAGAAGCCAATCAGTCCCAAAATCAACGGTAAAAAGAAGAATTTAACCGTACTTTCATTCTTGAATTTAGCCGGCATTTTATCCTGGTTTCCAAGTAAGGCATTGTCTATAAAAGGAATTCCGGAGATCCAGTTTCCTTTGGTGTTTTCCATATTCCCTTCAAGGTCATTCTGTCTTCCTACGAAGTTCCACATCAGGTATCTTACAAAGTAATACCCGTTCTGAAAGGTTATGAAATAATCCATATTCTGAGCCAGCGAAGGCTTCTGAACATTGATCAGGTTGTAAGGTTTCACTTTAAGATAATCGGCTGCCGTAATGGATTTGTCTTCATATTTAGCTCTCAGCTCATCAAAAATCTGCTTGGCCTTTGGATTGTCTGCCACTTCTTCATTGGCATAATTGAAGGTGAAATCCGGAGCTCCGTACATAGATATGTAGTTTGCCATCACGTCTTTATCTTCATTGAACATTCTTGGCATTAAGCTGATCTGAGACTGACTGAATGTATAATTGAACCTGTCCCCTGTTTTTCTGTAGGTTCCGGTTTTCTCATCCTTTTCGTAGATCTCACCGGTTTTTTTGGTCTTGAAGCTACCGTCCTCATTCTTCTCAATTCCGTTTGCATCAAGGAAAGCGGTATAGTTTTGACCGTAAATAGTCGGCCAGTCACCGTACTGCTCTCTGTTATAATAGTCAAGCATACCGATGGCAGTATCAGGATCATTAAGGTTCATCGGAGGATTCGCATTGGCCCTGATAGGAATAACCATCCAGCATGAGAAACCAATGATCATAAAAACGACCGACAATGCTGCAGTCTGATATATATTTTTCTTCGCTCTTCTTGCATATTTAATGATAAAATAA